>Ga0210040_10000683_pt1 | contig 55018 bp, 52 predicted proteins | sample CryGeyCG12114_NA_FD_185462 | JGI IMG/M metagenome (GOLD analysis project Ga0210040, IMG submission 185462) | Groundwater microbial communities from aquifer - Crystal Geyser CG19_WC_8/21/14_NA (SPAdes) (version 2) | ecosystem: Environmental > Aquatic > Deep subsurface > Groundwater | place: USA...
GCCACCTGGCGCGGCGAGGTGGTCCTCGACGTGCCGCCGCGCACCGTGGCCCACGAGGGCCCGGTGTACGAGCGGCCCTACGCCCGCCCGGCCTGGCAGGACGCGCTGCAGGCCGACTCGGCCGCGGCGCTGCCGCGCCCCGCCTCGGGGGAGGAGCTGCGCGCGACGCTCCTGCGGCTCGTCGCCTCGCCGAACCTCGCCGACCCGGGGTGGATCACCGACCAGTACGACCGCTACGTCCTCGGCAACACCGCGCTGGCGATGCCGGACGACGCCGGCGTCGTCCGCGTCGACGAGGCGAGCGGCCTCGGCGTCGCCGTGGCCACCGACGCCAACGGCCGCTACGGCTACCTCGACCCGTACGCGGGCGCGCAGCTCGCGTTGGCGGAGGCCCACCGCAACGTCGCATGCGTCGGCGCCCGGCCGCTGGCGGTCACCGACTGCCTGAACTTCGGCAGCCCGGAGGACCCGGACGTGATGTGGCAGCTCCAGCAGTCCGTCACCGGTCTCGCGGACGCGTGCCAGGTGCTCGGCGTCCCCGTCACGGGCGGCAACGTCTCGCTGTACAACTCCACGGCGGACACCCCGATCCACCCGACGCCCGTCGTCGGCGTCCTGGGCGTGCTCGACGACGTCGCGCGCCGGACGCCGTCGGGCTGGCGCGAGCCCGGGCAGGCCCTGTACCTGCTCGGCACCACGCGGCTCGAGCTCGACGGGTCCGCCTGGGCCGAGGTCGAGCACGGCCACCTCGGCGGGCTGCCCCCGGCCGTGGACCTCGAGGCGGAGCGGCTGCTCGGCGACGTGCTGGTCAACGCCAGCCGCGACGGCCTCGTGGACGCCGCGCACGACCTCTCCGAGGGCGGCCTCGCCCAGGCGCTCGTCGAGGGCTGCCTGCGCTACGGGGTGGGCGCGCGCGTGTGGCTCGACGAGCTGCGCGAGCGCGACGACGTCGACGCCGCCACCGCCCTGTTCAGCGAGTCGACGGCGCGCGTCCTGGTCTCCGTCCCCCGCTCGGAGGAGGTGCGCTTCACCGACGTCTGCTCGGCGCGCCGGCAGCCGGCGCTGCGCGTCGGCGTGGTCGACGAGCCGGGGGACGCCGCGGCGCTCGACGTGCAGGGGCTCTTCACCGTGCCGGTCGAGGAGCTGCGCGACGTCTCGACGGCGACGCTGCGCGAGGCCTTCGGGGGCTGAGGTGCCCGCTCGCCGCCGCATCTCCGCCGACCGCGCGCGCGACGCCGTCCTCGCGTGGGCCGCCGATCCCGACGGCGCGGACCGCACGGCCACCGCCCTCGCGGTCCGCGGCTCGCTGGAGGAGCTCGCCGAGCGGGTGCCCGGGAACAGCGTCGAGGTGCGGGTGCCGCCGTTCGGCGTGGCCCAGTGCGTGGAGGGCCCGCGCCACACCCGCGGCACCCCGCCCAACGTCGTGGAGACCGACGCCGCGACGTGGCTCGGCCTGGTCACCGGCGCCCTGCGCTGGGACGACGCCGTCGCCCAGGGCCGCGTGTCGGCCAGCGGTCTGCGCGCGGTCCTCGGCGACGCGCTGCCGCTGTGGCGGTCGGGCCCGGCCCCGGACGAGGGCTGAGCGGAGCCGGGTAGCGTCGGGCCCGTGAGCGAGCAGCTGCCCGACCGGTCCGGCGACCGCGACGAGCGGCCGGCCCCCACGGCGGAGGAGCTCGAGGGCGCCCAGCGCGTCCGCTACCGCCGCGCACCCCGGTACCGGCTGCTCGTCGGCCTGGGCGTCGTCGTCGGCGCGCTCGCGGCCCTGGCCCTGACCGTCGTGGCCACCCCGAACGAGACGTACGGCAGGGCGGCGGTGTTCGGCTACCTCCTCGCCGGGCTCGGCATCATCGGCGGCCTGCTCGGCGGGCTGGTGGGGGTCCTGCTCGACCGGCTGGCCCGTCCGCGCGGCTGAGGGCGGGCGTGGCGGACGACGAGGACGTCCTCGACGACGAGCTCTGAGCCCGCCGCGCTCGCGCGGGTCGCCGGTCAGCGGGGGGACCGCCGGTGATGCGGCTGACGCCGGGCGTCGACCCGGCGATGCTCGTCGGCGCCGCGCGGCGCCGCGCGGCGTCCCCTCCGCACGGCGTCCCCTCCGCACGGCGTCCCCTCCGCACGGAAGAGCGCAGCCATGCTCACCGACGGCCGGCCCGACCGGCTCGCCCCGCGCCTGATGAGCTGGGCGTCGATCCTCGACGACGCCACGCGCGAGCAGGCGCTCACGACGGCGACCCTGCCGTTCATCCACCCGCACGTGGCCCTCATGCCCGACGTCCACCTCGGCAAGGGGGCGACGGTCGGCTCCGTCATCCCCACCGACGGGGCGATCATCCCCGCCGCCGTGGGGGGTCGACATCGGCTGCGGGATGCTCGCCGTCCGCACGCGGTACGCGGCCGAGGACCTGCAGCGGGTCGACCTGCGGGCGCTGCACGCCGGCATCAGCGCGCGCGTGCCGCTGTCCGCGGGCGGGCGCACCCGCGGCGTGGAGGCGACGGCGCAGCCGCGGGTCGCCGAGCTGCGCGCGACGGCCGGGGTCGAGCAGGCGGACCAGGTGGGGCGGCGCTGGGAGCGGCAGCTGGGCGCGCTCGGGTCGGGCGACCACTTCATCGAGGTCTCGCTCGACGAGGCCGGCCGGGTGTGGCTGTTCCTGCACTCCGGCTCGCGCGGGGTCGGCGACCAGCTGGCGCAGAAGCACCTCCGCGTGGCTCAGGAACAGGCGCGGCGCCGGTTCTACGACCTCCCGGACCGCGACCTCGCCCACCTCGTCGAGGGCGAGCCGGAGTTCGACGCCTACGTCGAGGCCCTCCTGTGGGCCCAGCGCTTCGCCGCGCTGAACCGCGAGGAGATGGTGGACCGCGTCGTCGCCGCGCTCGCGCAGGCCCTCGGGCTGGGCGGGCCCGACGAGGTGGTGCGCGAGGAGGTCATCGGCTGCCACCACGACTGCACGGCGCGCGAGACCCACTTCGGGCGGCAGGTGCGGCTCTCCCGCAAGGGCGCGATCAGCGCCCGCGAGGGCGAGCTCGGCCTGGTGCCGGGGTCGACGGGGGACGCCTCCTACGCCTCGACGAGCACCCGCAGGCCTACGAGCCCGTGGACGTCGTGATGGCGGACGCCGCGTGCCTCGTCGACGTCCGCCACGTGCTCCGGCAGGTGGTCAACGTCAAGGGCGACTGAGGCTCTGGGCCAGACCGACGGACGGCGCCCTCCCCGCACCGGGAGGGCGCCGTCCGTCAGTCTCGACCGGCCCCGTCAGTCTCGACCGGCCCCGTCAGTCTCGACCGGCCCCGTCAGTCTCGACCGGCCCCGTCGGTCCCGCCGTCACCCGGTCCTCCGCGCCCGGCCCGCTCCCGCGCCGCGGCGAGGGCCTCGCGCACGCGGACGACGTCCGCGGGCGGCACGCCCGGCAGCGGCAGGAGCCGGCCACCGGCCACCTCCACGTGCGCGGAGTCCTCCCAGCGTCCGGCCGGCCGGACGTCCACCACCTGTCCCCACGGCACCCGCTCGCGGTGGACGACGTCGGAGCGGACGTCGAGCTCCTCGGGCGACAGACGGGTCTGCGGCTGCAGCGAGGGGTGCGCCGCGAGGCCGGGGAGCGCCTGCAGCAGCACGCCCGGCACGACGGCGACGAGCAGGTGCGCGAGCCCGTCGGACAGGACGGCGCGCATCGCCACCACGGCCACCGCGAGCACGGTGACGACGCCCAGCACCAGCAGGACCCGTCGAGCGCGTGGCGACGTCGGGGGCCGGGGCGGCGCGTAGCGCTCCTGCAGCCCCGCCAGGTCGAGCCGGAGGGGGAGGGCGTCCGTCACGAGCCCGACCCGGGCCCAGCGGCTCTCGCCCGCTCGAGCGCGCGCGCCAGCCGCTCGACGTCCTCGGCGGGCATCTCGTGCAGGCGGAGCCGGCGGCCGTCCCCGAGCACGGCCCTGCCGGGGACGCGGCGCGACGGGGCGCACGTCACCTCCCGCACCCACCACCACGCGAAGCGGTCCCCTCCGAGCCCGCCGTCGTGGACCTCGACCTCCTCCGCGCGCAGGAGCGTGCGCGGCCGCCACCGCGGGCGGTCGGTGACGTGGCTCCGGGCAGCCACCACGCCGCCGAGGACCACTCCCCGCACGACCCAGCCGGGGTCGCGGGTGACGAGGGCCGCGACGAGCGCGACCCCGGCGACGCACGCGACCGTCACGAGCGCCTCGAGGGCGGCCGCACGGCGGCTCGTCGGCGGCCGGGCCTGCGCGTACTCCTCCCGCAGCCCCGTCAGGTCGAGGCGCAGGTCGCGCTCGTGGGCCGTCCCGGACACGGGCAGGAGGTTCCCGCAGGAACGCCGTGCGACGCGCGCCGGGACGCCGGCGTCACCCGTCCGTGGCCGCGCGGGCCGCTCCACGGGGACGACCGCGACCGCGCCCGTGCGGAGCGTCCGCGGCGGGGGGCGGTCGCCGAGCGGTCCGGGAGGGCCCGGGCGCTGTGCCACCATGACGCCGTGCCCGGTGGCGACGGACGGCTGACCCACGACCTGCTCCCCGGCGAGAAGGGGCCGCAGGACGCCTGCGGGGTCTTCGGCGTCTGGGCGCCCGACGAGGACGTCGCGCGGCTGACGTACTTCGGCATCTACGCGCTGCAGCACCGCGGGCAGGAGTCGGCGGGCATCGCCGTCAGCACCGGCAGCCAGCTGCTCGTCTACAAGGACATGGGCCTGGTGTCCCAGGTCTTCGACGAGCCGGCGCTGCGCGCGCTGCAGGGGACGGTGGCCATCGGCCACACCCGGTACTCCACGACCGGCGCGAGCCGGTGGGAGAACGCCCAGCCGACCCTCGGCGCCACCGCCTCGGGCACCGTCGCGCTCGGCCACAACGGCAACCTCACGAACAGCCACGCCCTGCGCGAGATGGTCGCCGAGATGGGCGGGCAGGAGGGCACCTCAGCGGCCAGCGGTGAGCTCGCCCGCGGCAACACCACCGACACCGCTCTGGTCACCGCGCTGCTGGCAGGCCGGCCGGACCGGACGCTCGAGGCGACGGCGCTCGAGGTGCTGCCGCTGCTCGAGGGCGCCTTCAGCCTCGTGTTCATGGACGAGCGCACCCTCTACGCCGCGCGCGACCGCCACGGCGTGCGCCCGCTCGTCCTGGGCCGGCTCGAGCGCGGCTGGGTCGTGGCCAGCGAGACGGCGGCGCTGGACATCGTCGGCGCCAGCGTGGTCCGGGAGATCGAGCCGGGCGAGCTCGTGGCGATCGACGAGGACGGGCTGCGGAGCACGCGCTTCGCCGAGAGCTCGCCGAAGGGCTGCGTCTTCGAGTACGTGTACCTGGCCCGCCCGGACACGACGATCGCCGGTCGCGTCGTCCACGCCGCCCGGGTCGAGATGGGCCGCCGCCTCGCGGCCGAGCACCCCGTCGAGGCCGACCTCGTCATCCCCACGCCCGAGTCCGGGACGCCCGCGGCCATCGGCTACGCGGAGGCCTCCGGCATCCCCTACGGCCAGGGCCTGGTGAAGAACAGCTACGTCGGGCGGACCTTCATCCAGCCGGACCAGACGATCCGGCAGCTCGGCATCCGCCTGAAGCTCAACCCGCTGCGCGACGTCATCCGCGGCAAGCGGCTGGTCGTCGTCGACGACTCGGTCGTCCGGGGCAACACCCAGCGCGCGCTCGTGCGGATGCTCCGCGAGGCGGGAGCCGCCGAGGTGCACGTGCGCATCTCCTCGCCGCCCGTCACCTGGCCCTGCTTCTACGGCATCGACTTCGCCAGCCGGGCGGAGCTCATCGCCGCCGGCCTCGGGGTGGAGGAGATCCGCCGCAGCATCGACGCCGACAGCCTCGGGTACATCTCCCAGGAGGCGATGGTCGAGGCCACCGAGCAGCCGGCCGACCGGCTCTGCTCGGCCTGCTTCACCGGGGAGTACCCGGTGCCGCTGCCCGACGCCCACCGCCTGGGCAAGCACCAGCTGGAGCTCGGCCTCACCGAGGTGCGCGCCGACGCCGCTCTCGGCGCGGCGGCCGCCGCGCCGAGCGGCGCGGTCAAGGACGTCGAGGGCGCCGTCGCGGGACGGGGCCGGTGACCGGGGCCGGCGTCGGCGCGGGAGCCGGCACCACCTACGCCGCGGCGGGCGTCGACGTCGAGGCGGGGGACCGCGCGGTCGCCCTCATGCGGGAGGCCGTCTCGCGCACGCACGGCCCCGAGGTGGTCGGCGGCCTCGGCGGGTTCGCAGGCCTCTTCGACGCCAGCGCCCTGCTGGGGATGCGGCGCCCCCTGCTGACGACGAGCACGGACGGCGTCGGCACCAAGATCGCGATCGCCCGGGCGCTCGACGTGCACGACACGGTCGGCGTGGACCTGGTCGCCATGGTGGTCGACGACATCGTCGTCAGCGGCGCGCGCCCGCTCTTCATGACCGACTACATCGCCTGCGGCCGGGTCGTGCCGGAGCGGATCGCCGACCTCGTCCGCGGCATCGCCCGCGGCTGCGAGGAGACGGGCACCGCCCTCGTCGGCGGCGAGACCGCCGAGCACCCCGGGCTCATGGAGGCCGACGAGTACGACCTCGCCGGGGCGGCCACGGGCGTCGTCGAGGCGGACGCCGTCCTCGGCCCCGCGCGGGTGCGGGAGGGCGACGTCGTCGTGGCGCTGGCCAGCTCCGGGCTGCACAGCAACGGCTACTCGCTCGTGCGCCGCGTGGTCGCGGACGCCGGCTGGGGCCTGGAGCGGCACGTCGACGAGCTGGGCCGCACCCTCGGCGAGGAGCTGCTCACGCCCACGCGCCTCTACACCCGGCCGTGCCTGGGCCTCGCCGCCGACCTGGGGGAGGGCCTGCGGGCGCTCAGCCACGTCACGGGCGGCGGGCTGGCGGCCAACCTCGGGCGCGTGCTCCCCGCCGGACTGCGGGCCGACCTCGACCGGGGCACCTGGGCGCCCCCGCCCGTCGTCGACCTCGTCGGCCGTCTCGGCGGGGTCCCCCTGGCGGACCTGGAGCGGACGCTCAACATGGGCGTCGGCATGGTCGCCGTGGTGGGCCCCGACGCCGCGGACGAGGCGCTGCGCGCCCTCGCCGCGGCGGGGACGGAGGCCTGGGTGCTGGGTGCCGTGGGCGCGGACGACGGCGACCGCGGACCCGACGTGACGGTGGGCGCCAAGGGCGTGGACGGCGGCAGCGTGCGCCTGCGCGGCGTCCACCTCGCCCGCTGACCGCCGCGCCGAGCCCAGACACGACGACGCACCGCCGGGCCCGTGGGTCCGGCGGTGCGTCGTGGGCGGTACGGGTGGAGCTGCGCTCAGCGGGCGGAGCCGGAGGCCCAGCTGCCGTACCCGTCGTCGTCCTCGTCAGGAGCGGTGTCGCGCTCCGGCGGGTCGTACGTCGAGCCGGGGTGCCCGAGCTCGCGCTCGAGGGACTTGTAGTCCGTCTCCGGGCTGTAGTACTTGAGCTGGCGAGCGACCTTGGTCTGCTTCGCCTTCTGACGGCCGCGCCCCATGGCGTCGACCCCCTCTGAACGTCGTGCCGGGGCGGGCAGTCCGAGGACGGACGGCGGCCCCGGGGCCTGGTCTCTCTGCGTGGCGGCAACGCTACAGCCTCGCCGCGCCTTCCGGCACACCGGCTGCCGAGCGCGCCGAGCGCACCCGCGGCGGCTCCGCCGCACCCCCGCCGCACCCCCGCCGCGGCGCCGGCCGCGTCACCCGTCCGGGCCCCTCCTCCGCCGGGCGGGTGAGGCGTCCGGTGCTCGGACGCGCGCCGCAGCATCACGAAGTGGTCACAGATTTGACTACCTACGGGAGCCCTCGTCACGCACCGCAGTGAAAGCCGGCTGTGCGCTCACCCAGCGCCGCCCACCGTGACGCTGGATGACGAACACACAGGACCTAGTCAATCCGGACTATGGCGACTCACAGGAAGCGACCGCACACTCGGCACCACCCGAGTCGTCCTCGGGTCGGCGTCCTCGCCGGCCCGGGTGCGGCACCCCGCCTGGAGGCCCCCATGTCCGCTCGTGCCGACGAGGTCGAGACCCTGCTCACGCCCGCCGAGGTCGCCGCGCTCTTCCGCGTCGACCCCAAGACCGTGACGCGCTGGGCCAAGGCCGGCAAGCTCTCCTCGATCCGGACCCTCGGCGGCCACCGCCGCTACCGCGAGGCCGAGGTGCGCGCCCTGCTCAGCGGCGGCGTCCCCCAGCAGCGCTCGACCGAGGCCTGAGCCGCGGGGCGGCGGGCGGCTGCCCGCCGCGCCGGCCAGGTCGGCGCGCGGTCGTGCGCGCCCGCCGACCTAGCATGGGCGGCTCCGCTCGCCGGGCCCCCCGGCGTCGTCGTCGCCAGGAGGAGCCGTGCCGTCCGGGACCACCCCGACCCCCGTGCCGCCCCAGGAGCCGTCGTCCGGCTCCCGCGCCGAGGGGGCGAGCGCCGGCCCCGTCGGCCGGGCGCTGCCGATCGTGCTGGACGGGGACCCGGTGCTGCACCGCCCGTGCGCGCCCGTCACCGTCTTCGACGACGCGCTGGCCCAGCTCGAGGCGGACATGGTCGCGAGCATGCACGCCGCCGAGGGCGTCGGTCTGGCGGCGAACCAGATCGGCGTCGACGCCCGGATGTTCGTCATGGACTGCCCCGACGGGAGCGGCGAGCACGTCGTCGCCACGGTCGTGAACCCCGTGCTGCGCCTGCCGGGCGTCTTCGCCCGCCGCGCCACCGACGACGAGGGCTGCCTGTCGGTCCCCGGGGGGGTGGCCGCCGTGGAGCGGCTCACGACGGCGGTCGTGACCGGCGTGGACGTGCGCGGGGAGCCCGTCCGCGTGTCCGCGGACGGCCTGGCGGCCGTGTGCCTGCAGCACGAGGTGGACCACCTCGAGGGCCTGCTCTACGTCGACCGGCTCTCCGCGCAGGAGCGCGCCGAGCTGCTCAGCGAGGCCGGGCTCCAGCCCCGCTGACGCGCGCGGGGAGACGGGCGGCGCGTCCCGCGCGGGCCCGGAGGGGTCGGGGAGGGCCGTGCTCGCCGGTGCGTGCGATGCGCCAGGATGGCGGCGGACGAGCACGTGCACCGACGGCGAGAGGCAGGACCCCCGGCATGGCGAGCAGCGACGCCGACATCGACTTCGAGGTCCGGACCCTGGGGCCGCGGACGGTCCCGTCCCCCCTCGCCCCTCTGCTCGAGCGTCGTCGCACGAGCCACCACGCGGTGGAGGAGGGCGACCGGATCCTCTTCGACGACACCCGGTCGTCGTTCGAGCGCCGGGGCGACGGCGAGCTGCCGAGCCTTGAGGCCGCGGGTCCCCGTCGCAAGCTGTTCTTCGACCCCTCGAAGACGCGCGTGGGCATCGTGACGTGCGGGGGCCTGTGCCCCGGCATCAACAACGTCATCCGCGGGATCGTCTCGGAGCTGACGACGCACTACGGCGTGAAGCGGATCCACGGCTTCCGCAACGGCTACCAGGGCTTCATCCCCGAGTACGGCCACGACGTCGTGGACCTGAGCGTCGACTCCGTCGACGGCATCGCCGCCCTCGGCGGGACCATCCTCGGCAGCTCGCGCGGGCAGCAGGACATCGGGCAGGTCGTCGACTGCCTGGAGCGGATGGGCATCAGCATCCTCTTCGTCATCGGCGGCGACGGGTCGATGCGCGGGGCCCAGCGGATCGCCGAGGAGATCGGCCGGCGCGACCGGCCCATCGGCGTGGTCGGCGTGCCGAAGACGATCGACAACGACATCCCCTTCCTCGACCAGAGCTTCGGGTTCCAGACCGCCTTCTCCGAGGCCACCCGGTCCATCCGGAGCGCGAAGGTGGAGGCCAGGTCCGCCCCCGGCGGCGTCAGCGTCGTCAAGCTGATGGGGCGGCACTCCGGCTTCATCGCCTGCTACGCGGCGCTGGCCCAGAACGACGCCGACTTCGTCCTCATCCCCGAGGTGCCCTTCGCCTTCGACGGCCCCGGCGGCTTCCTCGAGTCCCTGCGGCAGAAGGTGCGGACCCAGGGGCACGCGCTGGTCGTCGCCGCCGAGGGAGCGGGCCAGGAGCTGTTCACCGAGGCCGAGGCGGAGGGCGGCCTCGTCGACGCCTCGGGGAACAAGAGGCTCCAGGACGTCGGGCGCCTGCTGCGCCAGCGCATCACCGAGGACTTCGCCCGTTCCGGGATGGAGCTCAACCTGCGCTACATCGACCCGAGCTACGTCATCCGCAGCGTGCCCGCCAACCCCTACGACAGCGTGTACTGCACCCGGCTGGCGCACGCCGCCGTCCACGCGGCGATGGCCGGTCGCACGAACATGGTCGTGGGCCGCTGGCGACGCCGCTTCGTCCACATCCCCATCCAGCTGGCCGTGGGCACCCGCAACCGCGTGGACCCCAACGGCGACCTGTGGTGGTCCGTGCTCGAGGCGACGGGCCAGCCGGCCTCCCTGGGCGAGGGCACCGAGGCCGACGAGGTCCCGGTCTTCGGGGGGCAGTGAGGGAGCGGCCCGCAGCCCGCACCTGCGGCCCGCACCTCCGCCTCGCAGCCCCGGCCCGCGGCCCGCGGTGGCGCCCTCCGGGTGCAGCGGCGACGCTCGGGGGAGGGCGCCGACCCCGGCGCCGGACCGAGCACGCACGAGCAGGAGCGCCCGAGGGCGCGAGGAGGAGCACGGCATGGCTCTGAGGATCGGCACCATCGTCGGCCAGGCGCGTCGCTACGCGGCGAAGAACCCCGAGAAGGTCGAGTCGGGGCTGGACCGCGTCGGCGACGCGGTCAACCGCCGCACCGGCGGCAAGCACGAGGCGACGGTGACCAAGGCCAAGGGCGCCGTGAGCAAGGCCCTGGGCACGAGCTCCGGCGGCCGTCGCGGCAAGCGCCGGGGCCGGCGCTGACGGGCTCGGGGCCCGCTGCTGCGGCGGGCCCCGACCCGGCGTCGGCGCTCAGCGGCTGAGGAGCTCCGCCAGCGCGGGGAGCGACGGGGCGGTGAGGTCCGGCGCGAGGAGGTGGCGCGGGTAGGCGCGGCCCTCGCGGTCGATCCAGGCCGTGCGCAGCCCGGCGCGGGCGGCGCCGTCGACGTCCCAGGGGTGCACCGCCACGAGCAGCGCCCGCTCGGCGCCGACGCCCGTGGCGCGCAGCCCGTGCTCGTACGCGGTGGAGGCGGGCTTCCAGGCCCCACCGGGCGCGTCCTGCACGGACAGCAGCTGCTCCACGGAGTCCCGGGCCCCGGCGCGGCGCAGCAGGCCGTCGGAGACGGCGGGAGCGCCGTTGGTGAGCGTGGCCAGACGCAGCCCGCCCGCCCGCAGGGCGGCCAGGCCGGGCGCGACGTCCGGGTGCGCCGGCAGCTGGACGAACGCCTCCATCAGCCGGGAGACGGCCTCGTCGAGGTCCGGCCCGAGCCCGTCGACCCCCTCGAGGACAGCGCGCAGCCCACCGGCGGCGACGTCGGCGAACGGCGCCGCGGCCCCGGCGGCGGTCCGGGCGAACCCGTCGCGCAGCACGCCGGCGAACCACGTGGCGGCCAGGGCGCCGGGCGCGCCCACGTCCTCGAACGCGGCGGCCATGGGCGCCGTGTCGGAGAGGGTCTCGTTGACGTCGAGCAGGAGGACGTCGGGGCGGTCCGCTGGTGCGCTCATGCTCAGAGGTTCCCGTAGCGACGCGAGCCCGGCACTCCCGGGGGGAGCCGTCGCCGCACCGCTCGCGAGGCGTCCCGGGCCCCCCGCAGCGCCACGCGCAGGGCGCGGCGCGGCAGCGTGGTCGTGATGAACACCCTGGTCCCCACGCGCTGCCCGTCGGGCAGGCGCCCGAAGCGCACGTCCACCTCCGCCAGCGCGGCGAGGTAGTCCTCGGTGCTCCCGCCGCCGACGTCGGGGTGGTGCAACCGGGCGGCTCGTCGCCTCGCGGCCCGCCAGGCGGCGGCGTCGTCCGCGGACGGCGGCGGGGTGGTGGCCACGGGTCGAGTGTGCCCGGCGCGGTGCGACCCGGCCCGCCGGCAGTCCGGGACGGCCGCGCCGACCCGGTGCCCGACCCGGTCGGGCCGCGGGTCGGGTCGCCAGGTCCGGGAGCAGCAGGACGGGCGGCCACCCGTGGGTGACCGCCCGTGCGCGACATCGTGCCGAGGTGGCCAGAGGCGGGGTCGAACCGCCGACCTTCCGATTTTCAGTCGGACGCTCTACCAACTGAGCTATCTGGCCCTGCAGGGCAGTGCCGGAGCCCACGAGGGGCTGGGCTGCCCGGTGCTGCTGGCGACCCCGACGGGACTCGAACCCGCGACCTCCGCCGTGACAGGGCGGCGCGCTAACCAACTGCGCTACGGGGCCTCGGATGAGGCCGTGGTGCTGTGGAACCGGGTGGTGCGTGCCCCCAACGGGATTCGAACCCGTGCTGCCGCTGTGAAAGAGCGGTGTCCTGGGCCGCTAGACGATGGGGGCCCAGCCCCCACGCCCGGCGAGCCCGGGGCGTCCTCCCGCGGCGTGCCGCGCTCGGACGAGAAGGAGCATAGGGGCAGGGCGCGCTCATCTCCAAAGCGGGTGCGCCGACGGTCGCACGGCTCCCGCGGTGGCAGGCTCGGGCCGTGCTGGAGATGAGCGACGAGGACTTCGAGGCGGCGGTGGGGGACGGCCTCGACCGCATCCCGCCCGAGCTCGCCGCCGCGATGCGCAACGTCGTCGTCCTGGTGGCCGACGAGCCCGACGCGGAGGCGGTCGCCGAGGCCCGCGCGGCGGGAGACCTCGACCCCGAGGACCCGGCGGCGACGCTGCTGGGCCTGTACGAGGGCACCCCGCTGACCGAGCGGGACGGGTGGTGGGACGCCGGCTCCCTGCCGGACCGCATCACGGTCTTCAAGGGCCCCCTCCTGCGCCTGTGCGAGGACCCCGAGGACCTGGCCGAGGAGGTCGCCGTCACGGTCGTCCACGAGGTGGCCCACCACTTCGGCATCGACGACGCGCGCCTGCACGAGCTCGGCTGGGGCTGAGCCGCCCTCAGGCGGCGGCCGCGGCGCGCCGTCTCCGACCGAGGCGGGCGGCGCGCCGCTCCGAGACCGGCTCGTCGTGCAGGAGCGCGAGGACGGCGGCCTCGATGTCCCCGTGCGTGGCCGGCTCGCCGGGGTCGACGTCGCCGCCGAGCAGCCCGAGGGCGTTCTCGATCGTCACGCCGTCCTCGAACAGGTCCACGACCCGGGGGTCGACGTAGCTGCTCCGCGCCACGGCGGGCGTGTTGCCCAGGTACATCGACACCTCCTGCATGGCCCGGGAGACGGCCCGCTTGCGCGCCGTCGCCGACGTCGCGGCGTTGGTCGAGACGGCCAGGGCGACGGCGGCGAGCACCGTGGCGTGCCAGGTGCGGAAGTCCTTCGCGGAGACGTCGCCGCCGACGACGTCCTTGACGTAGGCGTTGATGTCGCTGCTGGTGATGTCGTGCCAGCCGCGGGCGTCCTTCCACGCGAGGAGGTCGTCGCTGCGGTCCCCCCGACGGCGGCGCAGCGTCTGGACGGCGTCGATCACGTCGGCGTCCGCGACGGCGATGTGGCGGTCCTTGCCGGACTTGGCGACGTAGTCGAAGACGATCTGGTCGCCGGCGACGCTGACGTGCTGCTTCTCGATGGTGGCCAGGCCGAAGCTGCCGTTGGCCTCGGCGTAGCTCTCGCCGCCGATGCGGAAGAAGCCGAGGTCGAGCAGGCGGAAGGCCGTGGCCAGCGCCCGCTCGCGGGGCATCCCGCGCTGCTGCACGTCCGCCTGCACGCGCTCGCGCGCTGCGGGGAGCCGCTCGGCCACCTCCAGGACGCGGTCGTGCTTCGCGCGGTCGCGCTGGCGCCGCCACTCGTCGTGGTAGCGGTACTGGCGGCGCCCCGCGTCGTCGGTGCCGACCACCTGGATGTGGCCGTTGGGCCACGGGCAGATCCAGACGTCGCGCCACGCCGGCGGGATGACGAGCGCGGCGCAGCGGTCGCGGTCCTCCCGGGCCAGCGGCTCGCCCAGGGCGTCGAGGTAGCGGAAGCCCTTCCCCTGCGTGGCGCGGGTCCACCCCGGGTCGTTGGGGGAGGACGTGCGCAGGCGCGGCATCCCCCGATCGTCGGTCGAGCCCGCGGCCCGCGCGAGCCGGCGCCCCTGGGGGAGAGCGGCGCATCGGCAGCCCGCTGCCGGGGCACGTGCCGCCCGGTCCCGGATCGTGGGACCTGAAGTGAGTCGGTCGGAATGGTGCTTAGGCTGGAGGAGTTGCTGGAGCCGCCACCTGCTCCGCCGTCGACCTCGAGGGACGCCCGCCATGAACGCCGTTCCGCCCGCTCCCGCGACGTCCGCCCCGCCGGCTCCGGCCCGCCCCCCGCGCAGCGCGCGCCCCCAGGGGCAGTGGGCCGTCGACGGCACCGCGCCGCTCAACCACAACGAGCAGTTCAAGCAGGACGACCCGGCGCTCAACGTCCGCGCGCGGGTCGAGCAGGTCTACGCCCACCAGGGCTTCGCCAGCATCGACCCCGACGACCTGCACGGGCGGCTGCGCTGGTGGGGGCTGTACACGCAGCGCAAGCCCGGCATCGACGGCGGCCGCACGGCGCAGCTCGAGCCGCACGAGCTCGAGGACGAGTACTTCATGATGCGCGTCCGCGTGGACGGCGGGGCGCTGTCCACCGAGCAGCTGAGGGTCGTCGCGGACATCTCCACGGACTTCGCCCGCGGCACGGCGGACCTCAGCGACCGCCAGAACATCCAGATGCACTGGGTGCGGATCGAGGACGTGCCGGAGATCTGGCGCCGCCTGGAGTCCGTCGGCCTGTGGACCACCGAGGCGTGCGGCGACTGCCCGCGCGTCATCCTGGGCTCGCCCGTGGCCGGCGTCTCCGCCGAGGAGCTGCTCGACCCGACGCCGCAGATCGAGGAGATCCAGCGCCGCTACATCGGGGACCCCGAGCTCGCCAACCTCCCGCGCAAGTTCAAGTCGGCCATCACCGGGCACCCGAGCCAGGACGTCGTCCACGAGATCAACGACGTCTCCTTCGTCGCCGTGGAGCACCCCGAGCTGGGCCTCGGCTACGACGTCTTCGTCGGCGGCGGGCTTTCGACGACGGCGCGGCTGGCCTCGCGCCTCGGCGCCTTCGTGACGCCCGACGAGGTCCCCGACGTCTGGCACGGCGTGGTGCAGATCTTCCGGGACTACGGCTACCGGCGGCTGCGCAACAAGGCCCGGCTGAAGTTCCTGCTCGCCGACTGGGGACCCGAGAAGTTCCGCCAGGTGCTGCAGGACGAGTACCTCCACCGCGCGCTGCCCGACGGCCCCCCGCCGCCGCCGCCCGTGGGGAGCAGCGACCACGTCGGCGTCCACGCCCAGAAGGACGGGCGCCGCTACATCGGCGTCGCGCCCGTCGTCGGCCGGGTCAGCGGCGAGGTGCTCCGCGGCGTGGCCGACGTCGCCGAGGCGCACGGCAGCCGGCGCGTGCGGCTCACGCCGCACCAGAAGCTCGTCGTCCTCGACGTCCCGGCCGACGAGGCCGAGGACGTCGTCGCGGCGCTGGACGCCCTGGGGCTGCAGGCCCGCCCGAGCCTGTTCCGCCGCACGACCATGGCCTGCACGGGCATCGAGTACTGCAAGCTCGCCATCGTGGAGACCAAGGCGACCGCGACGCAGGCCGTCGCCGAGCTGGACGAGCGGCTGGCCGACGTGCAGCGCACGCTGCCCTCGCCGGTGCGCCTGCACGTCAACGGCTGCCCGAACTCGTGCGCCAGGATCCAGACGGCCGACATCGGCCTCAAGGGCCAGCTCGTCGCGGGCGACGACGGGGAGCAGGTGCCGGGCTTCCAGGTGCACCTGGGCGGCGGGCTCGCCGACGCCGACCGCGCGGAGGCGGGTGTGGGCCGTACCGTGCGGGGGCTGAAGGTGACCGCCGACGACCTCGTCGACTACGTCGAGCGGGTGGTGCGGCGCTACGCCGACCAGCGCGACGGCGACGAGACCTTCGCCACCTGGGCGCACCGGGTCGACGAGGAGGCACTGGCATGACCGCTCCGAGCACCTCCCCGGGGGTGGCCAGGCCCCGCGCGGACACGGGCTCGGGGGTGGGCTCGGGTCCCAGCACGGACCCCGACGTGTCGGCCGGCTCGGCGGAGCGCGCGCACGAGGCGGCCCCGGTCGCGGAGCCGCCTCGTCGGCGCACGCGCACCGAGGCCGAGCTGCGCGCGCTCGCGGAGGAGGGACAGCGCCGCTTCGAGGACGCGCGCGGCGTGGACGGCGCGCTGGCGGTGCTCCGGTGGGTCGCCGACGAGCTCGGCCGGGGGGTCGCCGTGGCGTCCTCCATGGCCAACGCGGTGCTGCCGCACCTGGCCTCCCGGGCGCTCCCGGGGGTCGACGTGCTGTTCCTGGAGACCGGCTACCACTTCGCCGAGACGCTGGGCACCCGTGACGCCGTCGCGCGGACCATGGACGTGACCGTCGTGGACGTGCGGCCGTCCCTGTCGGTGCCGGACCAGGACGCCCGCTACGGCGCCCGCCTGCACGACCGCGACCCGGGGCTGTGCTGCGGCATCCGCAAGGTGGAGCCGCTGCGCGCCGAGCTGGCGACCTACGACGCCTGGGTCACCGGCGTCCGGCGCGAGGAGGCCTCCACGCGGACCGGCGCCCCGGTCGTGCAGTTCGACGAGAAGCACGGCCTGCTGAAGGTCAACCCGATCGCGGCCTGGTCGTGGGACGAGCTGGTCGACTACGCCGGCGAGCACGGCGTGCTGCTCAACCCGCTCCTGCTGGACGGCTTCCCGTCCATAGGCTGCGCCCCGTGCACGCAGCGGGTGGAGCCCGGCGCCGACCCGCGCTCGGGCCGGTGGGCCGGCCTCGGCAAGACCGAGTGCGGCATCCACACCTGAGCCCCGGTCGCGCGGCCGCGCCGGCGCCGCCGCGCCGCCGCCGGGCCGGCCGGGCGTGACCCCCGTCGCGGACGGCCGCCTGCCGCTCTCGCTGCGGGTGGCCGGACGGTGCGTGGTGGTCGTCGGCGGAGGGCCGGTGGCCGCGCGCTCCGCGAGCGGTCTGCTGGACGCCGGGGCGGACGTCGTCGTCGTGGCGCCGGAGCCCGGGGAGGACCTGCTCGCCCTGCTCGGGACCGACGAGGCGAGCACGGGCGCGGCCGGTGGCTCGGTGGTCGGCGGACGGGCCCTGCGCCTGGAGCGCCGCGCGTACCGCGCCGGCGACCTGGGGGAGGCGTGGCTGGTGGTCACGGCCACCGGCGTCCCCGCCGTCGACGCGGCGGTGGGGGCCGAGGCCGAGCGCCGGCGGGTGTGGTGCCTGGACCGCGGCGACGCGAGCCGCGCCACGGCCTGGACGCCCGCCGTCGCCCGGGTGGACGACGTCGTCGTCGCCGTGAGCGCGGGCCGCGACCCGCGCCGCGCCGGGCGGCTGCGCGACGGCGTCGCCGCCGCCCTGCAGGCGGGCGACCTGCCGCTGCGCCGCTCCCGCCCGCGGGCGCAGGGGCGCGTGGCCCTCGTCGGCGGCGGGCCCGGCGACGAGGGCCTGCTCACGGCCCGGGGACGTCGCCTGCTCGCCGAGGCGGACGTCGTCGTCGTCGACCGGCTGGGGCCCCGCTCGGTGCTGTCCGAGCTGGGCGAGGACGTCCTCGTCGTCGACGTGGGCAAGACGCCGGGCAACCACCCGGTGCCGCAGGAGCGGATCAACGAGCTCCTGGTCGAGCACGGCCTCGCCGGTCGGGCCGTCGTCCGCCTCAAGGGCGGCGACCCCTACGTCTTCGGCCGCGGCGGGGAGGAGCTCGCGGCGTGCCGGGCGGCGGGGCTCGAGGTCGAGGTGGTCCCGGGCGTGACGTCCGCGGTCTCGGTGCCCGCGGCGGCCGGCATCCCGGTGACGCACCGGGGCGTCGCCCGGGGGTTCACGGTGCTCACCGGGCACGAGGACCTCGCGGCGACCCCGGCGCTGCTGGCGGGCGTCCCCGTGGAGGCGCACACCGTGGTGCTCCTCATGGGCGTCAGCGCCCTGGCGGCCTCCGCGCGGGCCCTCGTGGCGACGGGGCGCCCGTCGACGACGCCGGTGGCGGTCGTGGAGGACGGGTACGGGCCCCGCCAGCGCACGACGCTCGGCACGCTGGAGACCATCGCCGACCTCGCGGCCGAGCGCGGCGTGCGACCTCCCGCGGTCGTCGTCGTGGGCGACGTCGTGCGCCTCGCGCCGGGCTGGCGCGACCCGGCCTGACCGCCCCTGGCCGAGCGCCCCCGGGCCTCAGCCTCCGGCGGCGTCCTGCGCGCGCCAGTACCCGCAGAAGTAGACGTCGTCCTTGGGCACGCCGCGCTCGCGCACGAGGTGGCGTCGCACGGTCGTCGCGATGCTGGCCTCCCCGGCGACCCAGGCGTAGACGCCCGCGGCGGGCAGGGCCAGGGCCTCGACGTCGGCCAGCAGGGAGCCCTCGTCGCCCTCGGCCCGCCACACCACGTCGACGCCCTCGCGCCGCGGCAGGTCCGGCACGTCGTCCCGGGTGGGCACCTCGACGCGGACCGTGGCCGTGACCCCGGCGGGCAGGCCCGCGAGGATGCCCGCCGCGGCGGGGACGGCGGTGGCGTCCGCGACGAGGAGGACGTGCGTCGTGGACGCGGGGGGTGCGTAGCAGGTGTCCTGGACGATGAGGCCCACCTCGTCGCCCGGCGCAGCGCGCAGCGCCCACCGGCTGGCGGGGCCCGTCTCGCCGTGGGCGACGAGGTCCACGTCGAGCTCGCCCAGCTCGGGCCGCACCGAGCGCACCGTGTAGTTGCGCACGAACGGGCGCTCGTCGTCCGCCATCGCCTGGATCTCCGGCCACCACTGCTCGGTCTCGGGCAGCCGGGGGCGCTGCTGGCCCGGGCGCGGGAGCAGCAGGCGGAAGTACTGGTCGGCGCCCAGCGCCGGGGCGGCGCGCAGGTCCTCCCCGCGGAGCGTGACCCGGACGACCGACGGCGTGGGGCGCCGCACGGCGCTGACCCGGGCGGGGACCGCGACCGCCGCGAGGCGCTGGCCCGCCGGACGGCGACGGGCCGGGGCGGATCGCTCGGCGGGGCGCGCGTCCTGCGGCGACTGCCGGGCGCGCGTCGCGGTCATCGTGGCCATGGGGCTCCTCGGGTGCCGGGCCGGAGCGACCGCGGCGGTGGGGGATCACCATGACGCCGGGACGTCCGTGGTGAGGCTTGCCTTCCCTACCGTACGTGGCGCAGCGGGCCGTGTCAGCCCCGGGCCGGCAGGAGGAGCGCCCCGGTGGCGGCGCCGCGCGCCGTCCGGGTCGCCACGACCGCCCAGGCCAGCAGCAGCAGGCCGAAGAGGGCGACGGCGAGGGCGTCCACGGCGAGGGAGCCGGTCGCCGCCCCGAGAGCGCTGGCGCCCGTGACGCACGTGCCCACCGGGAAGGTGAAGCTCCACCACGTCAGCGAGAACCGCAGGCCCCGGCGGGCCGCGTGGGCGGTGAGGGCCGCGGCGAGCAGGAGGAGCAGCGCGCCGAAGCCGCCCATGGCCGCGGCGTAGACGACGCCGAGGACGCGCACGACCTGCCCGACCTGCGCGCCGGCCACGCCCGCGGTGGCCGTGGCGAGCAGGAGGGCCGCCGTCATCGACTGGCCCACGACGCCGAGCGTGATCCACGTCGTGGGGGCCGCCTGCACCGGCAGCGGGCCGCTGGTCAGCAGGCGGCCGTGCACCAGCGTCGCCGTCATGAGGCCGGCGACCAGGCTCAGGCCGAACAGGGCCGCGAGCAGCAGCAGGAAGGCCAGCCGGAGCTGCCCGGCGGGGACCTCCGGCACGAGGAGGGCGCCCGTCGACGCCGAGACCATCGGCGGCACCACGGGCATCATCCACGCCGGCAGCGCCCCGGGCGCGGGCGTCGCCGTCGGGGCGGTTCCTCCCGGGACCGGCACGGCGGCTGTCCCCGCCGCCACGACGGCGCGGAAGGGCACGAGCACCGCGGTGACCAGGCCGAGCGCCGTGCCGAGGACCCACAGGCCGGCGAAGACCGCGAGAGCGGCGACCGGCCCGACCACGCGCTCGCCGACGAGGTGGGCACCGGCGCCGACGGTGAGCAGACCCATGGCCGGGGCGCCGTAGAAGTTCGCCATCACCGGGTGGCGGGCGTACTCGCGCGCGGTGGTGGGGTGGCGGGCCCAGTGCAGCGCGGACGCGACGAGCAGGACCAGCAGGAGCAGCGCGGCGGCGACCCACGCCACCAGGGCGAGGGCGTCGAGCGCGGCGCCGGCGGCCGTCCCGCGCAGCGGGGCGCGCACCGGGAGCGAGGCCGCGGCGACGGCGACGACGCCCGTGCCCATGACGGCGGCGAACCAGTTCGGGGTCAGGTGCGCGACGGCGAGCCCGGGGCGCTCCAGCTCCGACCACGGGCGGTGCCGGCGCCGCACCGGGGCCGCCGGTGGGGTGCGGGGTCGGCGCGCCCCCTCGCCGACGAGGGGGCGGTCGGGAGGGGCGGGAGCGAGCTCTGGCCCGAGGGCGGGTCCGGCGGTGCGCACGCGGACGAGCCTGCGGCCCGCGGGGTGGGGCCGGTAGCCCCGCACCCCGCGTGCGTGCCCAACCGGCGGTTGTGGCCCGGTGTCGGCGTGCCGCCGGCGCGAGAGACGCCGGCGCGAGAGACGCCGGCCGAGCCCGCCGGTGGCACGCTGCCCGGGTGCTCAGCGACCGCGTCCCGGACCTGCGCTCGCTGCAGCTGCTCCTGGCCGTGCGCGACACCGGCTCGCTCGGGGCCGCCGGCGCGGCGTGCGGCACCAGCCAGCAGGCCGCCTCGGCGCGGCTGCGCGCGGCCGAGGTGCTCGTCGGCGTCCCGCTGGTCGTCCGCGGCGCGCGCGGCTCCCGGCTCACGCCGGCGGGGGAGCTGCTGGCTCGCTGGGCGGACGCCGTCGTGGACGCCGCCGCGCACCTCGACGCGGCCGCGGCCGCCCTGCGGCAGGACGCCGCCACGCACCTGCGCCTCGCCGCGTCGCTGACCGCGGCCGAGCACCTCGTGCCGCGCTGGCTCGCCGAGGGGGCGCGGCGCGAGCGCGCCGCCGGTCGCGAGCCGGTCCGCGTGTCGCTGCGGACCGCCAACAGCGAGGAGGTCGCGGTGCTCGTGCGTGCGGGTGAGGTGGACCTCGGCTTCGTCGAGGGCCCCGAGCCGCCCGAGCGGCTGGCGGCGTGCGACGTCGCCGCCGACCGGCTCGTGGTCGTCGTCGCCCCGGGGCACCCGTGGGCGCGGCGCCGGCGCGGCCTCGAGGCGGACGAGCTGGCGCGGACCCCGCTGGTCAGCCGCGAGAGCGGCTCGGGCACGCGCTCGGCCCTGCGCCGGGCTCTGGGTGCCGTCCTGCCCGAGGGGGCGGAGGTGGCGGACCCCGCGCTCGTCGTGGCCAGCGCGGCGGCCGTGCGCGCCTCTGTCGTCGCCGGCGTGGCCCCCGGCGCCCTGAGCAGCCTCGACGTCGCCGACGAGCTGGCGCTCGGCCGGCTCGTCGCCGTCCCCGTGCGGGGCGTGGACCTGCGCCGGCGGCTGCGCGCCGTCTGGCGCGGCGGTCCGACGCCCCCCGCGGGAGCCGCCCGCGACCTGCTGGCGCTCGCCGCGGCCGACGGCTCCGGCGCGCCCGGCGGATGACGACCGTCCGCGCCGGTCGGGTGACGGGTGCCTACAGTGCGTGGTCATGACTGCTGCCCGCGGGAGACCGCCGGGCCCGACCTCCCGGAGGACGCCGTGAAGGCTCCCGCTCTCGCCGTCGCCGCGCTGCTCGTGCTGTCGTCGGCCGCGTGCGGCGGTCAGGAGTCGACGTCCTCCGGTGAGGCGTCCCCGGCCGGCGAGGGTGGCGCCATGGCCCCGCCGGCCGAGGACGGTGCGGCCTCCGACGCCCCGCCTGCCTCCGCGACGGTGCTGACGGCGTCGGTGGGCACGCCCGACGACCCGGACGCCTACGTCATCTCGCTCGTCGACGCCGACGGCCAGGAGGTCACCGAGCTGCCGGCCGGCGACTACGTCGTCGAGGTCGAGGACCCCTCGACCGTGCACAACGTGCACCTGCTGGGCCCGGGGGTGGACGAGGCGACGACCGTCCCCGAGACCACGACCACGCAGTGGCAGGTCACCCTGGAGTCGGGCGATTACGAGTACGTCTGCGACCCGCACCCGAACATGGTCGGGGAGCTCACCGTCACCTGAGCCGGCGCCCGGCCCGGCGCCGGCGCCCGGCGCCCGGCGCCGCGGCCCACAGACCACGGCGGCCGGAGCCCCGACCGCAGCGGCCAGCCCCCGCCGCCGGGGCTGCTGGTCAGCGCCCCGGCTCAGAACGGCGGCGGCTCCTGCGCTCTTGCTGCTGCTGCGGCGGGAGCGCTGTCGGCCCTCCGGGCGTCCTCCGAGCGCCGCGCCGCCTCTGCCCGGGTCACCCGGCGGGTGCGGCGGGCGTCGTCGGCCGCGTCGTCCTCGGTGGGGTGCTCCGGCGTCGGGTCCCGGTCGGGGCCACCGCCCGTGGCGAGGACGTCGTGGTGCTGCGCCGGCGCGCCCTCGGCGGCGGGCGCGGTCACCGCTCCGCCGCGGTCGACCGGGGCGGGCAGGAAGGGGTCGCCCCGCACCACGGCGACCTGGGCGAGCGGTGAGCGCCACCGCGTGCCGGTGTCGCGGGGGTCGTCGTCGACCGGCTCGACGCTCCAGCCGCAGCGGTGCTTCGCCAGGTGGTGCCGACGGCACGTCGGAGCCAGGTTGCACGGGCACGTGGGACCGCCCCGGGCGTGCGGCGTGCGGCGTGCGGTGGTCGAGGTCGCAGCGGGACGCGGGCGTGCGACACCCCGGGGCGCAGCAGCGCGGAAAGCGGGCGCGGACGAAGCGAGCCGTCCCGGCACCGGGCACGTACGGGCCGCCCCCGGCCGCGGCGACCGGGCACCGGGCGCGGCTGGGGGCGCGCTCCGCGGTGGTGCGACCGGTGGGGTCGGCGTCGAGCTCTGCGGTGAGGGCCCCCTCCGAGGTCGCTTCCGGGGTCGTCTCCCGGGCCATCCGGTGCGTCGACCGCCGCCCCGCCCGCGGCGCCACGCGACGCGGGCACCCGGTCGGCGGGTGCTGCTGCGTCGGCGAGGAGTGCGACGTCGGCGAGGTCGACCAGGGCGTCGAACCTGCGGGCGTCCATGCCCCGCCGGTCCGGCAGGCCGCTCCCGTCGCCGGACAGCGGGTCGAGGCCGGCGCTCGTGGCCGCGTGGGGGTCGGTGCTGCCGTGCGGACCGGAGCGCGTGCGCGCCAGTGCGCTGACGCGGTCGAGGACCAGGGCGAGGTCGAGGGCCGGACCGGTGGCGAGCAGCTGCGCCATCCCGTCCTCGAGGGGGAGCAGCCGCACCCCGCGCTGGCAGGTGGCTCGGCGAGCGCGACGGCGCACGGCGTCGGCGTCGGCGTCGACGCGCTGGACCAGGTGGCGGACGCGGGCCCGCAGCTCCGCGCTGGTCATCCTCGCCAGGTCGGGCTCCAGGGCCGCGTCGACCTGCCGGGCCTGCGCGGGCTCGAGCGCCGCGGTCCCCTCGACGACGACGCGGGCGCCGAGGTCGTCGACGGCCCCGACCTCCAGCGCTGCCATCGTCACGGGCAGGTGGGTGCACAGCGCCACGGCGCCGGGCCGCCCGAGCTCGTCCACCAGCTCGGCGACCCACCGCAGCGTCTGCGCCCACTGCGAGGCGCGTCGGGCCTCGCCGTCGCGCAGGCGCTCGAGCAGGCCGCGGGCCGCCCGGCGGGCGACGGGCAGGTCGTCCGCCTCCCGGGGATCGCCCCCGCACGCCCGGTCATGGGCGAGGGCTGGAGCGTCGCATCCGGATCGCGCACGCTGGCCACCTCGCCTCCCCGTCTCGAACGCCTGCCCGAGCACGTGCGACGCCAGCGCGACGCACCGACGACCGCTCACGACGCGCCGCGGCTGTGGACGACGCGCCGGTCGCACCGCGCGCCGGTGCCCGAGCTCACGAGCCGCGACCCGTCCGGCTGGTCACCTAGGGTCCGCGCGTGAGCCCCCGCCCCGCCGCGCCGCGTCCGGAGCAGGCGCCGCACCGGTCCCCGGCGCTGCTGCTCGGGGTGCTCGTCGGCGGCTCCGCCGGCACCGGCCTGCGCTGGGGCGCGGCGCAGGCGCTGCCGCACGACGTCGGCTCCTGGCCGTGGGGCACCCTCCTCGTCAACGTCGTCGGCGCGCTCCTGCTCGGCGCCCTGCTCGAGGCGCTGGTGCGCGCGGGGCCCGACGTCGGGCGCCGGCGGGCCGTCCGGGTCGTCCTGGGCTCGGGGCTGCTCGGCGGACTGACGACGACGAGCGCCCTGGCGCTGGAGACCGTCCAGCTCGGCGCGTCCGGTGCCCTGCCGACCGCGGCGGCGTACGCGCTCACCACGCTCGTCGCGGGGGTCGCTGCGGCGGCGGTCGGGGTGGCGCTGGTCCGACGCGCTCCCCGTCCGGGCGGGCGGGGGGGCCCGGCGTGAGCGGCGCCGTGGTCCTCGCCCTCTGCCTGGCCGGTGGTCTCGGCGCGGTCGCGCGCGTCGTCGTCGACGGCGAGGTGCGCACCCGCCTCGGGGGCCGGCTGCCGTGGGGCACGGCCGTCGTCAACGTCCTCGGCTCCCTGCTCATCGGCCTCGTCGTCGGTCTGCTCGGCGGCCCGGCGCCGCCGGCCCCGGGAGCCGCCGGCGCGTCGGAGGTGCTGCTGCCCGTGCTGGTCACCGGCTTCTGCGGCGGCTTCACCACCTTCGGGACGGCGGTCGTCGAGGTCCTGCGCCTCGGCGAGGAGCGGCGCTACCGCGCGGCGGCGGCGGCCGCGGCGGCGACCGTCGTCGTCAGCACCGCGGCGGCAGCGCTCGGGCTCGGGCTGGGTCGCCTGGTCTGAGCGCCGCCCGCCCCTGCGTCCCAGCGGGTGGGCGCCGGTCCGCATCGCGGGAAGCCGTCGTCCGGGGGTGGTGCGCCGCCGCCGCACTGCCCTAGCGTCCGGCCCAGGTCAAGAGCGCCAGCGACAAGCCCCGGCTCGCTGGCCGGCAACCCTCCTCCGCGGTGGGGTGCCCCGGGTGAGGACCAGGCCCCGCCGATCCCGGCGCGGCAAGCGCGGACCTCCGGGTCCGGTGGACCGTAGGAGACCTCTGTGAGCACGCACCCCGTCGCCCCCGTCGCCTCGCGCCGCCTCGCCGTGGTGCCCCCCGCGGTCCCGCGCCCGACCCGCGGCGGCCGGCGCCCCGCCCCGGCGCCGGGGGAGGAGCCGCTGCTGCCCGTCGTCGGCGGGGACGAGCAGGTGCCGCTCGTCCCCACCGGCACCGCGCGGTACGCCAACCTCGACGTCGCGGCGAGCGCTCCGGCGCTGTGCTGGGTGGCGGACCACGTCGAGCGCGTCCTGCCGCTGTACGCGAGCGTCCACCGCGGCGCCGGCTACGCGTCCCAGGTCAGCACCGCCGTGCTCGAGGGCGCGCGCGACGTCGTCGGCGCCTTCCTCGGGGCGCGCCAGGACGACGTCGTGGTCTGGACGCGCAACACCACGGACGCGCTCGCGGTGCTCGCCGGGTGCGTCCCGGACGGAGGGTCGGTGCTGGTGCTGGACCTCGAGCACCACGCCAACCTCCTGCCCTGGCGGACGCAGGGGCACCGCGGCGTCAGCGAGCGCGTGGTCCCGGCCGCGGCGACGGTGGAGGGCACGCTCGAGGTGCTGGCAGCGGCGCTGGCCGCCGAGCCGACCGCGCTGCTGGCGGTCACCGGCGCGAGCAACGTCACGGGCGAGGAGCTGCCCCTGCGCCGCCTCGCCGACCTCGCGCACGCCGCGGGCGCCCGGCTCGCCGTGGACGCCGCGCAGCTCGCGCCGCACCGCGCCGTCGACATGGCCCGCGACGGCGTCGACTGGGTGGCCCTGTCCGGGCACAAGCTCTACGCCCCCTTCGGCGCCGGTGCCCTAGTCGGCCGGCGCGACTGGCTCGACACCGGGACGCCGCACCTGGCCGGCGGCGGCGCCGTCGCCGAGGTGGGGGTCGACGAGGTGCGCTGGGCCGCCGCCCCGGCGCGGCACGAGGGCGGCACGCCCAACGTGCTCGGCGTCGCCGCGCTGGGCGCGGCCTGCGAGGCGCTCGCGGCGCTGGCCGACGGCGCGCTCGAGGCGCACGAGCAGGCGCTGCGCGACCGCCTGGTCCGCGGCCTCGAGCAGGTGCCCGGCGTGCGCGTGCACCGCAGCCTCGAGGGCGCGCCGTCGTCCATCGGCGTCGTGACCTTCACCGTCGAGGGCCAGGAGCCGGGCCTGGTGGCCGCCGTCCTGTCGGCCGAGCACGGCGTCGGCGTGCGCGACGGGCGCTTCTGCGCGCACCCGCTGCTGGAGCGCCTGGGCCTGGGCGGCGGCGCCGTGCGCGCCAGCGTCGGCGTGGGCTCGCGCGCCGAGGACGTCGACCGCCTGGTCGCCGGCCTGCGGGCGCTGGTCGAGGACGGACCCTCCTGGGAGTACGAGCTCGTCGACGGCCGCTGGGCGCCCCGGGACGACCCCCGCCCGTGGCCCGCGTGGGGCGACCCGACGGCCCGCGCCGGCGCGGCCCGCCCCTGCGGCGGTTGACGCGCGACCCGCCGTCCCTCGGGCACCTACCCTCGCTCTCCGTGAGCGCCTCCTCCCGACCGTCACCGCCGCAGGCGCCGTCCCCCCAGCAGGCGCGCTCGGTGCTCGCCGGTGTCCTCGTGGCGACGCTGCTGGCTGCGCTGGACCTCCTCGCCGTCGCCGCGGCGACCCCGGAGCTGGCGCGCGACCTCGAGCTGGACCGCACGCTCGCCCTGCCCGTGGGCGCCGCGGTGGTCGGCCTGGTCCTCGCCGTCCCCCTGGCGGCGCGGGCCTCGCGCCGGGGCCCGCGGCTGTCGCTGCTCGGGCTCGCGGCCGCCCTCGTGGTGGTGGGCGGTGTCGCGACCGCGCTGGCGCCCGTCCCCACCGGCGCCACGGGCGACGGCGCGGGCTCGGTCCTCGCGGTCGGCCTCGGCCGGCTCGCGCAGGGCGCCGGGACGGGTGCCCTGGTCGTCGGAGCGGGGGCTGCGCTCGTCTCCGGCGTCCCGGCGTCCCTGCAGGTGCGCGTCCAGGCGGCCCTCGTCCTCGTCACCGGGGTGGGCGCCGTGCTCGGCGCGCTCGTCGGGGGCCTGCTCTCCGACGTCCCCGGCGGGTGGCGGGCGGTGCCGCTGCTCGCGCCCGTCCTGGCCGTCGTGGCGCTGGTCCTCCTGCGCTCGACCCGCGCCCGGCCGCGCGCCGGCGCGCTGCCCCCCGCGGGCGCCGGGCCCTCGTCCTGGGCCGTGCTGCGCTCCCGCGTGGTCCTCCTCGGGGCCGGCGTCGGCGTCGTGGTCGGGTTCGTCGCCGTGGTGGCCCTGGTGGGCGCGACGCACTCCCTGCAGCTCGAGCGGCCGCTCGGGCGCGGCCTGCTCCTGGCGGCGGGCGTCCTCTCGGGGGTGGTCGGCGTCGTCGCCGCGACGGCAGCGATCGCGAAGGTCGGCGCCCGTCCGTCCGTGGCCCAGGCGGGCACGGCGGGGGCGGTGCTCGCCGCGCTCGGCGCGTGGCTGGTGCCCTGGCTCGTCGGTCCCGACCAGGCGACCTCGGTGGTGCCGCTGCTGCTGGTGGGGATGGGGCTCGGCGCGGCCGTCCAGGGCACCGGCCTCGTGGTGTCCGTGCTGTGCCCCCCGGGCGCCGAGCGCGAGGCGGCGGCAGCGCTCGGCGCCGCCCGCAGGCTCGGCGGGCTGGTCGGCGCCCTCCTCGTGCTGCTCGTCCCGCTCGCCGGCGACCTCGAGGGGACGGGGCCGAGCCCTCTGGGCCTCCTCGGCCGGGTCGGAGCCGTCGCGACGGTCCTGGCGCTGCTGGCGGTCGTGCCCGTGCTCGCCGTGCTGCCGCGCCGCGGCGACGTGCGCCGCCGCGGGCCTGAGGACCGGCTCCCGGCCGCAGGAGGAGGGCCCAGCACGCGCGTGCGAGAGTGCGGGCGTGACCCTCCTCCCGCCGCCGGCCGCACCGCCGACTCCCGCGCAGATGCGCCGCTCGCTCGCCCGGGCGCGCGACGGCAAGGCCCTGGACGCCGCCGAGGCGGAGGTGCTGCTGCACGCCCGCGGCGAGGACCTCTCGGCGCTGCAGGTGGTGGCCTCGCGCGTGCGCGACGCGGCCATGGCGCGCGCCGGGCGGCCCGGCGTCGTCACCTACTCGCGCAAGGTGTTCATCCCGCTGACGCGGCTGTGCCGAGACCGCTGCCACTACTGCACGTTCGTCACCGTGCCGCACCGGCTGCCCGCGGCCTACCTGAGCCCCGACGAGGTGCTCGAGATCGCCCGCGAGGGAGCGGCGCAGGGCTGCCGCGAGGCGCTGTTCACCCTCGGCGACCGGCCCGAGGACCGCTGGCCCGCCGCGCGCGAGTGGCTGGACGCGCACGGGTACGACGACACGCTCTCCTACGTCCGCGCCATGTCGGTCCGGGTGCTCGAGGAGACCGGCCTGCTGCCGCACCTCAACCCGGGCGTCATGAGCTGGTCGGAGCTGCAGCGCCTCAAGCCCGTCGCGCCGTCGATGGGGATGATGCTGGAGACGACCGCGACGCGGCTGTGGTCCGAGCCCGGCGGCCCCCACTACGGCTCGCCCGACAAGGACCCGGCGCTGCGGCTGCGCGTCCTCGAGGACGCCGGCCGCGTCGGCGTCCCCTTCACCACCGGGATCCTCGTCGGCATCGGCGAGACGCCCGCCGAGCGCGTGGACTCCCTGCTCGCCATCCGCCGGGTCTCGCGCGAGTACGGCGGGATCCAGGAGGTGATCGTCCAGAACTTCCGCGCCAAGGACGCCACCGCGATGCAGGCGACCCCCGACCTGGACCGGGAGACCTACCTCGCGACCCTCGCCGTCGCCCGCGTGCTGCTGGGCCCGACCGTGAGCCTGCAGGCGCCGCCGAACCTCTCCGACCCCGCCGACGTCGCGGCGCTGCTGGCCTCCGGGGTCGACGACTGGGGCGGCGTCTCGCCGGTGACGCCCGACCACGTCAACCCCGAGAGGCCGTGGCCGCACCTGGACGACCTCGAGCGCTGGACGGCGGACGCCGGCCTGGCGCTCGCGCAGCGGCTCACCGCGCACCCGCGGTACGTGCTCGGCTCCCTCGAGCGCGACGAGGCGTGGCTCGACCCGCGCCTGCACCCCCACGTGCGCGCGCTCGTCGACCCGGCGACCGGGCTCGCGGACCCGAGCACGCAGCCGGTCGGGCTCCCGTGGCAGGAGCCGGACGGCGGTCTCGTCGCCAGCGGCGGCGGCACGGGGCGCACCGAGCTCCACGTCGAGGTCGACACCACCGGGCGGACCGCGGACCGCCGCAGCGACTTCGACGAGGTCTACGGCGACTGGGCCGCCGTCGCCGAGCGCGTGCCCGCCCAGGACCGGCGCGGCGGCACCCGCACGCCCGCCGTGCGGCTCGACGGCGACGTCGCCGCCGCCCTGCGCGCCGCCGAGGCCGACCCCGCGGGCCTGTCGGACGAGCAGTACCTGTCCCTCATGACGGCCGACGGCGCCGAGCTGGACGCCGTCACGGCGCTGGCCGACGGCCTGCGCCGCGACGTCGTGGGCGACGACGTGACCTACGTGGTGAACCGGAACATCAACTTCACCAACGTCTGCTACGTCGGCTGCCGCTTCTGCGCGTTCGCGCAGCGCAAGACCGACGCCGACGCGTACACGCTGTCGCTGGAGCAGATCTCCGAGCGCGTGCGCGAGGCGCGCGACGTCTGGGGCGCCACCGAGGTGTGCCTGCAGGGCGGCATCTCGCCCGACCTCGGGCCGACGGCGTACGTCGACATCGTCCGCGCGGTCAAGGACGCCGTCCCGGACATGCACGTGCACGCCTTCTCGCCGATGGAGATCGCCACGGCGTCGGCCAAGCGCGGGACGAGCGTGCGCGCGTGGCTCGAAGAGGTGCAGGAGGCCGGCCTGGGCTCCATCCCCGGCACGGCCGCGGAGATCCTCGACGACGACGTCCGCTGGGTCCTCACCAAGGGCAAGCTGCCCGCCGCCGCCTGGGTCGAGGTGGTGGAGACGGCGCACAGCCTCGGCATCCGCAGCTCCAGCACGATGATGTACGGCCACGTCGACGACCCGCGGCACTGGGTGGCGCACCTGCGCACGCTCGCCGCGGTGCAGGACCGCACCGGCGGGTTCACCGAGTTCGTGCCGCTGCCGTTCGTGCACACGAGCTCCCCGGTGTACCTGGCCGGCATCGCCCGCCCGGGACCGACGCTGCGCGACAACCGGGCCGTCCACGCGCTGGCGCGGATCATGCTGCACGGCAGGGTCGACCACGTGCAGACGTCGTGGGTGAAGCTCGGCGTCGAGGGGACGCGCGCCATGCTCACGGGCGGCGCCGACGACCTCGGCGGCACGCTCATGGAGGAGACCATCAGCCGGATGGCCGGCTCCGAGCACGGCTCGGCCAAGTCCGTCGCGGAGATCACCGAGATCGCCGACGGCATCGGCCGGCCCGTGCGCGAGCGGACGACGACGTACGGCCCGGCGCCGGAGCGCACGGCGACCGCCTGAGGCCGCGGCGCAGCGCCGGGCGCTGCGCCGCGGCGCGGCGCGAGGTCTGCTCGATCGGCGATCTTCACGCGGCATTCATCCGGTCTCTCCCGGTCGCCCCCTGTCGGGGCCCAGGGTGGTGGTGACCGCGAGAACCAGCCCAGAGGAGTCGTCGTGAGCGCAGTGGAGAACCCCCGCACCAGTGACCAGGGCGGGGCAGGACTGTCCCGTCGCGCCTTCGCGACGTCGACGCTCGGCATCGCGCTCGTCGGGAGCGTCGGCTCCCTCTTCGGCGGCCGGGACGCCGCCGAGGCCGCCACGCAGCCGGGTCGCGGCGGCCTCGGCCCCGTCGGCTACGGCGCCCTGGTCCCCGACCCCGCGGGGCTGCTCGCCCTGCCGGCCGGCTTCAGCTACCAGCTCGTCGCCGAGGCCGGCGTCACCCGGCTCGAGAGCGGCGAGCTCACGCCGTCGGACCCCGACGGCACGGCGAGCTTCGTCCGCCGCGGCGGCGCCGGCAGCGTCCTGGTGAACAACCACGAGATCAGCGGGTCCGAGCCCTTCCCCGTCCCCCACCTGGAGGGGTTCGTCTACGACACCGACGCCAACGGCGGGACGACGAACATCGAGGTCGACCGGGACGGGCAGCGGGTGCGCGAGTACGTCAGCCTGGCGGGCACGCACAACAACTGCGCCGGGGGCGTCACGCCGTGGGACACCTGGCTCACGTGCGAGGAGACCGAGGCGGTGCTCTCCAAGCGGCACGGCTACGTCTTCGAGGTGGACCCGTACGACCAGGAGGCCAACCGCGACCCGCGTCCCATCAAGGCGATGGGCCGCTACGCCCACGAGGCCGTCGCCGTGGACCCCCGCGAGGGCACCTGCTACCTCACCGAGGACGCCAGCGGCCCCAACGGCCTCCTGTACCGCTACACGCCGCCGAGCTCGGCCCTCCCGCTCGGGAAGGGCTCGCTGCGCCGGCTCGGCGACACCGACGGCGACCTCGACGCGCTGGTGGCGCGGGACGGCTCCGGCGCGGTCGTGCCCGACCTGTCCGTGGCCACCGAGATCGGGACCACCTACCGCGTCGAGTGGAGCGCGGTGGCCGACCGCGACGCCACGACGACGGCGACCCGCAGCCAGTTCGAGGAGGGCCAGATCACCCGCAGCCGCAAGCTCGAGGGCATGTGGTGGGACGACGGCGGCACGTACGTCGTCTCCTCGTTCGCCCGGGAGTCGGACGGCAGCGCGCTCGCCCACGACGGGCAGGTCTGGTTCCTGGACCCGGTCGAGCAGACGATCGAGCTGAAGCTGCGCTTCGCCGCGGACCCTGACGTGGACTCGAACCCGGACGGCCCCGACAACATCACCGTCTCGCCCTTCGGCGGCGTCATGATCGCCGAGGACGGCAGCGGCGCCCAGCACCTGGTGGGCACCAGCGTCGGCGGCGAGGCGTTCTTCTTCGCCCGCAACGAGCTCAACGGCTCGGAGTTCACCGGCCCGAACTTCTCCTACAACCGGCGGATGATGTTCGCCAACATCCAGAGCCCGGGCCACGTCTTCAGCATCCAGGGGCCCTTCCGCCGCCAGCGCTGACCCGTCGGCCGCCGGCGGGCCCTCGCCCGCCGGCGGCCTGCGGCGCGGGGGGCTTGGGCCATGATGGGCAGATGGCCGGAGACCAGTCGACGCACGACCAGCGCCCCTGCGCGCTGGTGACCAACGACGACGGGGTGGAGGGCCGCGGGCTGGCCCTGCTCGTCGTCGCGGCGCTGGAGGCGGGCTTCGACGTCGTCGTGGCGGCGCCCTCGCGCGACCGCAGCGGCGCCAGCGCCGCCGTCGACGCCGAGCTCGACGACGACCGCCTGCCGGTGGCCGAGGTGGCCCTGCCGTGGCCGGACCTCGCCGGGCCCGGGCACGAGGACCCGCAGGCGTGGTGCGAGCAGGCGCGGTCCCTCGAGGGCACCGACCGGCTCCGCGTGCTGGCCGTCGCGGCGAGCCCGGCCTTCTGCGCCCGCACCGGCCTGCGCGGCGCCTTCGGTCGGGTCCCCGACGTCGTCCTGTCCGGCGTCAACCACGGCATGAACACCGGTGAGGCCGTGCTGCACTCGGGCACGGTCGGCGCGGCGCTCACGGCGACGGTCTTCGGCGTCCGCGCGCTCGCGGTCTCGGCCGGGGTGGCCTCGGGGGCCACGCTCGAGGTGGCGCCGACGACGTGGGCCGCCGTCCTCGACGCGGTCCGCCCGTCCCTGCGCTGGGTGCTCGACCACGAGCCCACCGGCACCCTCAGCGTCAACGTCCCCCACCTCGAGGCGGGGGAGCGGATCCGGGGCCTGCGCCCGGCCACGCTGGCGGCCGTGGGCGTGGCCCAGGGCCACGCCTTCGAGGCGGGTGAGGGCTACGTGCGCCTCACGGCGTCCACGCCCCCGGACGACGACGGGCCCGAGGACCCGGGCAGCGACACCGTGCTGCTCGCCCAGGGCTGGGCGACGGCCACGCTGCTCGGGTCGGTCGAGCAGCGTCTCGGCGTCGACCTCGACGCGCTGGGCTCCTCCGCCGAGGCCCTCGCCCGCGCGTAGGCGCCGGGGCCGGCGCGCGCCTCAGTCGAGCTCGGTGGGCAGGGACGGCTCGCGCGAGTGGGCGAGGCAGCGCTCGAGCTCCCAGCGGGTCGTGCGCCCCTGGCTGAGCTCGGGCAGCTCGTCCAGGCCGAACCAGCCGATCTCCAGCGTCTCGAGCTCGTCGGGCGGCCGGACGTCACCCGTGGCCCGGCACAGGAAGAAGAGCTTGACGACGCCGACGGTCATCGGCGGGAGGTGGCCGCGGGCGTCGCGGTCCCAGCAGCCGACGAGCTCGACCACCTCGGCGCCGTGGCCGGTCTCCTCGCGCACCTCCCGCAGGACGGCGGACACCGGGGTGTCGCCGGGGTCGGCCCACCCGCCGGGCGCCGACCACCGGCCGTCGCTGCGCTCGCGCATGAGCAGCACCCGCTCCCGGTCGTCGACGAGGACGCCGCGGACGTCGACCTTCGGCGTCGCATAGCCCGTGTCGCGCCGCTCGAGCTCGAGCGCCAGCTCGGCGGCGTCGTCGCCCGACAGCACGGAGAAGAGCTCGGCGGCCAGCTCGCGGGCCGTCTCGAACCGCTCGACGTCGTAGGCGGTGGGGGAGAAGGCGAGCCCGCTCTGCGCCAGCGCGGCCAGCCGGACGGCCACGGCCCGCACGCGCGCGGCGGCCCCGTCGGGCGCGACGTCGCCCGACCCCCGGTCGTCCGGCGAGGGGCTGGTCGCGGGGTCGCTCACGTCCGCGACGCTACGGCGCTCCCGCGCCGGCGCCGGACCCGCCCCGCCGGACCCGCCCCGCCGGGCCCGCCCCGCCGGACCCGCCCCACCGGGCCCGCCCCGCCGGGCCCGCCCCGCCGGGCCCGCCCCGCCGGGCCCGCCCCGCCGGGCCCGCCCCGCCGGGCCCGCCCCGCCGGGCCGGCCTCCCGGGGAGCGCGCCCCGGAGCGAGGCGTCCTCGGGAAGAGCGTCCCCGGAGCCCGCGTCCGCGGGCGCCGGCACCGGGTGTGACGATGGCCCCGTGGGACGACGCGCCGCCTCCGCGGCCTCAGCGGCCGTCGCGGCGCTCGTGCTGCTCGGCGCCCCGGCCGCGGCCGCGCCTCCCGCGGCGCCCGCGCCGGCGCCGTCCGCCACCCCCACCCCCGAGGAGACGGCCGACGCGGGCGTCCCGGTGGACGTCGAGGTCCTGTCGGTCCCGGTGGGTGCCGAGCCCAGCGCTCCGGACGAGGAGGTGGTCCTCGACGCCGCCGTCTACCGCACGCCCGGCGGCACCGACCGCCGGCCGGCGGTGCTGCTCGCGCACGGCTTCCTCAGCACCCGCGCGGAGCGGGACGGCCAGGCGCGCGCGCTCGCGGCCCGCGGCTTCGTGGTCCTCACCTGGTCGGCCCGCGGCTTCGGCGACTCCGGCGGGCTCGTGCACCTCGACTCGCCCGACTTCGAGGTCGCCGACGCCCGCGCGCTGCTCGACCTGCTCGCCGAGCGGCGCGACGTGCTGCTCGACGACACGGGGGACCCGCGCGTCGGCGTCGCGGGCGGCTCCTACGGCGGGGCGCTCGCGCTGCTGCTGGCGGGCACCGACGACAGGGTCGACGCCGTCGGCGCCGCCATCACCTGGAACGACCTGGGCAGCGCGCTCGCCCCCTCGGCCGTCGCGGAGGCCGGGGCCAGCACGCCCGCGGCCGTCGCCGACACCGAACCCGGCGTGCTGAAGCGGGCGTGGGTCACCCAGCTCGCCGCGTCGCGGGGAGCGGTGCCGGTCGAGGGCGTCGGAGGCGGCCCGGCGGGCGGGTGCGGGAGCCTGGCGCCCGACGTCTGCGCCGGGTACCTGAAGGCCATCGCGACCGGTGAGGTCGGCGACGACCTCGCGCAGCTGCTGCGCGCGTCGAGCCCCGCGACCGTCCTGCCCGCCGTCGACGTGCCCGTCCTGCTGGTGCAGGGGCAGCAGGACAGCCTCTTCCCGCTCTCCGAGGCCGACGCCACGGCGCGCGAGCTCAGCGACCGGGGGGTGGACGTGCAGGTGCGCTGGATCGCCGGCGGCCACGACGGGGACACCTCCGGCGGGGGCTTCAGCACGGCCGAGGACGACCTCTCCACCTTCCTCGACGAGACCCTCGCCTCGGCGGACGGCCTCCCCGCGGGCCCGGGCTTCACCGCGGACGTGCTCGACCCCGACAGCCTGCTCGACCAGGCGCTGAGCGAGGCCGCGCAGCAGCCCGGGGCCCCGCCGGTGGCGGGTCCGACCCCGGACGCCGAGGACCGCGAGGTCCTGGAGCTGCCCGGCTACCCCGGCGCGGGCGGCGACGGGGGCGCCCCGCCCCTGGAGGTGCGCGACGTGCCGCTCCTCGGGGACCCGCAGCAGGTCCTCTCACCGGCCGGGGGCACGCCGTCCTCGCTGACGCTCCTGCCCGGGGCGGCAGCGCTCGGCGGCGGCCTCGCGGCCCTGGGGGCGGGCCTGGCCGCGCTGCCCGGCCAGAGCGCGACCTTCGACTCCGCCGAGCTCGAGGCGGACGTCCTGGTGGCCGGCGCCCCGACGGTGCGCCTCGTCGTCACGTCGACCACGAGCGACGCGACGCTGTTCACGAGCCTGCTGGAGGTGCCCTCCGACGGCCAGGCCGTGCTGCCGCGCCAGCTCGTCTCCCCGGTGCGGCTGAACGGCCTGGTCCCGGGGGAGGCCACGCGGGTGGACGTGGCGCTGCCCGCCGTCGTCCACCGGTACGCGGCCGGGTCGAGGGTGCGGCTGCTCGTCTCGAGCACCGACCAGGGCTACGCCGTGCCGCAGGACGGGCGCGTCTACGGCGTCGCCCTCGCGGCCGAGGACGCCGCTCCCGCCGTCCGCGTGCCCGTCGCGCCGACCGACGACGTCGAGCTGGTCGAGGGCGCGGCCGAGGACGACGGGGTCGACGTGCCGTGGGGGCTGGTCATCGCGCTCGCGACCGTCCTGCTGCTCTCCACGCTGCTCGGCCCGCTCAGCCGCCGCGTCGACGCCCGGCGCGCCGCGCCCGCGACGGTGCCCGCCCTCGGTGCGGGCGTGCTCGCCGGGGCCGCCTCGCTCGAGGGGGAGGGCCCGCCGCCGCCCCTCGTCGTGGACGGGCTGGCGCTCGTCTACGCCAGCGGCCTGCGCGCCGTCGACGGCGTGAGCTTCACGGTCGGGCGCGGCCAGGTCGTCGGCCTGCTCGGCCCCAACGGCGCGGGCAAGACCTCGACGCTGCGGATGGTCCTCGGGCTGGTGCACCCCACCGAGGGGCGCACGCTCGTCCTGGGGCACGAGGTCGTCCCCGGCTCCGCGGTGCTCTCCCAGGTCGGCGCCTTCGTCGAGGGCCCGGGCCTGCTGCCGCACGCCACCGGCATCGCCAACCTCCGCCTCGCGTGGCAGGCGACGGGCCGTCCGCTGGAGGACGCCCGCATCGACGAGGTGCTCGAGATCGCCGCGCTCGGCGACGCCGTCCACCGGCCGGTGCGCGGCTACAGCCAGGGCATGCGCGCCCGCATCGCCATCGCCCAGGCGATGCTCGGCCTGCCCGACCTGCTCGTGCTGGACGAGCCCACCAACGGCCTGGACCCGCCGCAGATCCGCGCGCTGCGCGACGTGCTGCGCGGCTACGCCGCCTCGGGGCGCGCGGTCCTCGTCTCCAGCCACCTGCTCGCGGAGGTGGAGATGACGTGCACCCACGCCGTGATCATGCGCCGGGGGCAGGTCGTCGCGGGCGGCTCCCTGGAGGAGCTGACGGGCGGCGGGGACGGGCACGGCGGCACGGCCGTCGTCGTCGACGACGTCGACCGCGCCCGGGCGGCCCTGGCGGCGCTCCCCGGGGCGCAGCTCGAGGCCGCCGGCGACCGGGCCGAGCCGTCCGACCGGTCGGCACCGGGGGACGGCGAGCTGGCCGTCACGGGCGCCGACCCCGGCGACGTCGTCCGCACCCTCGTCGAGGCGGGCGTCGCGGTGCACCGGGTGGCGCCGCGCCGCCGGCTGGAGGAGGTCTTCCTGGAGGTGACCGGCACGTGAGCGACCCGAGCCAGCAGTCGACCGGTCGTCCGGAGGGCACGGGCCCGGGCGGTCGGCACGCCGCCGGCGGGACCGACGAGCTCGAGCACGCGCTCGGGGCCTCGGGGCCGACGGGTGCGGACCCGGACGTCGCCGCGGCGGCGTCGCCGGGACGTCGCCGCGGCGCGGCGACGGCTGGTGCGGCGCGGGGCTACGCGCCGCGGCGGACGCTGACGCTGCGCGCCGAGGCGGCGCGGCAGCTGCGGCGCCGACGCACGCTGGTCACGGCGGTCCTCCTGGCCGCGCTGCCGCTCCTGCTCGTCGGGGCCTTCGCGCTCGGCGACGACGACCCCACGGGCGCCCCCGACTTCGTCCAGCTGGCGACCGAGGGCGGGGGGAACCTGGCCCTGTTCACGCTCTTCGTCGCCACGGGCTTCCTGATCCCGCTGGTCGTCTCGCTGCTGTGCGGGGACCCCCTGTCCTCCGAGGCCAGCTGGTCGAGCCTGCGGTACCTGCTCGTCTCGCCCGTCCCGCGGCGCCGGCTGCTGCGCAGCAAGCTCGTCGTCGCCCTGGTGTCCTCGGTCCTCGCCGTCAGCCTGCTGATGGTCGTGGCCTACCTGGTGGGCACGCTCGCCTACGGGGCCGACCCGCTCGTCTCCCCGGCCGGGGACGCCTTCGACGTGGGGGAGGGGCTCTGGCGCCTCGCCGCCGCGACGGCCTACGTCCTCGTCTCGACGGCCGCCTTCGGCGGCTTCGCCTTCCTCGTCGGCACCCGCTCCGACGCACCGCTCGCGGCGGTGGGCAGCGCGGTGCTGCTCGTGGTGGTCTCCACCGTGCTCGACCAGATCGAGGCCCTCGGCGACCTGCGCGAGGCGCTGCCGACCCACTTCCAGTACGCGTGGGTGGGTCTGTTCCAGCCCGACCCCTCGTGGGACGACCTGCTGACAGGGGGCCTGTGGGCGCTCCTGTGGGCCGTCGTGGCCATCCGCCTCGGCTTCTGGTCCTTCGGCCGCAAGGACGTCCTGAGCTAACGGACCTCCCCGCCTCGACCGGGGCGGCGCCCCTCGCGGCTCTTTCGTCGCGCGGACCGGCCGGAAAGCCCCGACCCTTCAGGGGTCGCACCCGCCACCCCAGGAGGATCCGCCCGTGAGCCCGTCCCGCCCCCGCACCGACCAGTCGACCGCCGGTCTCTACGGCAGCACCGTCGGTGACCGGATCGTCCGGGCCACCGTGGCGGAGGTGGTCGGCACGGCGATCCTGGTCTACGTGGGCACGAGCGCCGCCGTCGCCGGTCCCTACGACCTGCTGGCCGTCGTCCTGGCGTTCGGGGTCGTCCTCGTGGCGCTGGTCGCCGCGCTGGGCCACGTGTCCGGGTGCCACCTGAACCCGGCCATCACGATCGGCCTCGCCGCCACGGGCCGCTTCCCGTGGAAGTACACGGGGGCGTACGTCGTCGCCCAGCTCGTCGGGGGCTTCGTGGGGGCCCTGGCCACCTGGGCCTCCTACGGCGACGAGGCGCGGACCGCGGACAACCTCGCCGCCACCTTCCCCGGCGAGGGAGTCTCCGACGGCCGGGCCTTCCTGGTGGAGCTCCTGGTCACCTTCGTGCTCGTCCTCGTGGTCATCTCGGTGGCGACCGACGACCGCGCCGAGGGAGCCGCCGCACCGGTCGCCGTCGGGTTCGCCCTGGCCGCGGCGATCTTCGTGGCCGCGCCGCTGACCGGCGGCGCCGTCAACCCGGCGCGGGCGCTCGGGCCGGACCTCCTCGCCGGCGAGCTGGCCCCGCTGTGGATCTACCTGCTGGCGCCGACGGTCGGCGGCGTCCTCGCCGCGGTGCTCTACGACCGGGTGCTGGCTCCCGCCGAGCCGCCGAGCTGACGCTCCCCCGGCGCCGGGTGCGCGGCGGCTCTGGGACGATCCCGCGGTGAGCACGACGGGCGACCGCACGACAGGACCCCTCTCCGGCGGCTCCCCCGCCGAGCGGGAGGGAGCGCTGATGACCCGGGTCGTCGACGCGGCCGGGGCCGCCGGGAGCGCGGACGACCCGGTCCTGCGCGAGGACCTGCTGAGCACCTGGGTCGAGGTCTCCGAGGCCGGCGGGAGCGTCGGCTTCGTGCCTCCCGTGGACCCGTCCGCGGTGGCGGCGGCGCTCGACGGCGCGCTCGAGCGGGTGCGCCGCGGGACCGACGCGCTCGTCGTCCTCGAGGAGGTCTGCGGAGGCGGCCGTCGTGCGGTCGGCATGGCGGTCCTGGCCAGCGGGGGAAGCGCCATCACCGCCCACTGGCGCACGGTGGGTCGGCTCATGGTGGCCCCGCACCTGCAGGGGCGCGGGGTGGGGCGGCGGCTCCTGGAGGCGGTCCACGACGCCGCCCGGGAGCTCGGTCTGGAGCAGCTCGCCCTGGCCGTCCGCGACGGCCAGGGGCTGCAGCCGTTCTACGAGCGCGCGGGGTACGTCGTCGTCGGCCGGCACCCGGGCGCGCTGCGCGTCGGCCCCGGTGACGACCGCGACGAGGTCCGGCTCGTCCGTCGCCTCTAGGGGCGCCGCAGGACGCGACGGCGCCCGCCACCGAGGGGTGGCGGGCGCCGTCGCGGTGCCCCGGAGGGGCGGGTGCGGGGGGCTCAGCCCTTGGCGGCGGCCTTGAGCTTGCTGCCGGCCTTGATGCTGACGCCGGTCGTCGCGGCGATCTCGATGGACTCCCCGGTGCGCGGGTTGCGGCCCTGGCGGGCGGCGCGGTCCACGGTCTCGACGGTGAGCAGGCCCTGGATCTGGACGCTCTCGCCCTGCGAGACGGCCTCGGTCAGGACGTCGGCGAAGCCGCCGATGACCTTGTCGACGTCGCTCTGCGACAGGTCGCCACCGACCTTGTCGCTGATCTTCTGCACGAGCTGGCTGCGGTTGATGGACACGCGGTACCTCCAGGTCTGGCTCGGCCGCTCGGCCGGGCCGGTGGTCTCGGGACGTCCGGCGGACCGGTGCGCCCCCGTCGTCGGGTGGTGCGGTCGGTGGTGCTGGTCGAGCTGGGCCGGCGGGTGGGAGCCCGTCAGCCCGGTGCACGCAGAGTGCTCGGCCGCGACCCTACGCGCTGCAGGACCTCCTGCGCCGGACGAGCGGGCCGCGCCCGGCGCACCGGACCGGATCCGGCGCGAGGGCGCTAGGCGTCCAGGCCCGCGAGGGTGGCGACCAGGACGGCCTCGATGGTGTGGCGGCGGTTCTCGGCCTGGTCCCACACCACCGACGCCGGCCCGCGGAACACCTCGTCGGTGACCTCCATCTCCTCCAGGCCGTAGCGGGCGTGGACGGCGCGCCCGACCGAGGTCCCGAGGTCGTGGAAGGCCGGCAGGCAGTGCATGAAGAGGGCGTCGGGGTTGCCGGTCGCCGCCATCACCCCGGCGTCCACCCGGTAGGGCCGCAGCAGCGGGACGCGCTCGTCCCAGGTGCTCTCCGGCTCGCCGAGGGAGACCCAGACGTCGGTGTGGACGACGTCGGCGCCGCGCACGCCCTCCTCGACGTCGGAGGTCACGCTCAGGCGGGCCCCGGTGCCGTCCGCGACGGCGTGCGCCGCCGCCAGCACCTCGGGCGCCGGCGCGAGCTCCTCCGGGGCGACGACGCGCGCGTCCATGCCGGTGAGGGCGGCCATGGCCAGCAGCGACGCGGCGACGTTGCCGCGCCCGTCCCCGAGGAAGGCGAACGAGGACTCGGCCAGGGGTCGCGGGCAGTGCTCGGCCATCGTGAGGGCGTCGCACAGGGACTGCGTGGGGTGCCACTCGTCGGTGAGGCCGTTCCACACGGGGACGCCGGAGACCTCGGCCAGCAGCTCGACCGTGGCCTGGGCGGCGCCGCGGTACTCGATGCCGTCGTAGAGGCGGCCCAGCACGCGGCCGGTGTCCTCCGCCGACTCCTTGTGCCCGAGGTGGGAGCCCGCCGGGTCGAGGTAGGTGGTGGTGGCTCCCTGGCCGGCCGCGGCGAGCTCGAACGCGGCCCGCGTGCGCGTGCTGGTCTTCTCGAACAGCAGCGCGATCGCGCGGCCCTCGAGGCGGCGCCTGCTCGTGCCGGCGCGCCGCTCGGCCTTGAGCCGGGCGGCCAGGTCGAGCAGCGCGGCCCACTCAGCCGGCGTGTGGTCGAGCTCCTTGAGGAAGCTGCGGCCCCGCAGGTCGACGGGAGCGTCTGCGCCCGGCGTCGTGGGGGGCTGCGGGGAGTCGGGGTCGGGGGGAAGGTCGTCCACGTCTCCGATCCTGCCCTGGACGGGCCCGGCGCTCACGAGCGGTCGTCCACCGGCGGGCACTCCTCGCACGTGAGGAAGCCCGCCGAGGCCAGCCAGTCGCGCGCCACGAGGGCGGGGTCCTCGCCGTCGACGTCGACGCGCCGGTTGAGCTCGATGAGCACGTCGTTGCTCAGCGCCTGGCTCACCGGCTGCAGGACGTCGGCGATCTCCGGGTGGGCCTCGAGCGTCTCGGTGTTGAAGACGAGGGCGGCGTTGTAGGCGGGGAAGAACTCGCGGTCGTCCTCGAGGACGGTGAGGTCGAGGGAGGAGATGCGACCGTCCGTGGTGAACACCTCGCCGAAGCTGCAGGTGCCGCGGGCCGTCTCGGAGTAGACGACGCCGAGGTCGTAGATGCCGATCTGGTCGCGCGGCACGCCCTCGGGGGAGTCCAGCGGCAGGTCGTAGGCCTCCAGCAGCGGCTCGAAGCCGTCCGAGCGGCTGCGGAACTCCGGCTCGAGGCAGAAGGTGCGGTCCTCGACCGGGACGTCGGCGATCTGCGAGGTCTTCGTGATGCCCAGCCGCTCGGCGGTCTCCGGCCCCATCGCGAACGCGTAGGCGTTCTCCATGGGCGACGGCGGGAGCCACGTCAGGCCGTTCGCCGCGTCGAGGTCGCGCACGGCCTCGTACTGCTCCTGGGAGTCCGGGATGGTCTCGGTCTGGCCCAGGTAGGTCAGCCAGGCCGTGCCGGTGTACTCGAACTGCACGTCGCTGTCGCCCTGGACGAGCGAGCTGCGCGCGGACACGCTGCTGGGGATGCCCGAGGCGTCCACGACGTCGGCGCCCGCCACGTCCAGGGACAGGGCCAGCATCTTGGCCAGGATGAGCTGCTCGGTGAAGCTCTTGCCCGCGACGACGACCTCGACGCCGTCCAGAGCGGGGACCGGCTGGATGGAGCCCGGCTCGGCCGAGGGGATGAACTGGTTGGCGCCCTGGAGGCCGCAGGAGGCCGTCGTCGCCGCCAGGGCGGCCGCGACCGCGGTCGCCCGGACCGTGCGGCGGAGGGGGCGGCGGGAGGAGCTCATGGTGGCCTTCCGGTCTGGGCGGGGGGACGGGGCGGCGGGCTCGAGGCCCGCCGTCGCGCTCGGGGTCACAGCCCGTGCGGGCGGGCGACCTCCTCCACGACCCTCCCGGCCCAGTCGACGAGGAGCGCGAGGAGGGCGACCAGCAGCGCGCCGGACGCCAGCAGGAGGTTGTCGTCGAGCGTGATGCCCGTGGTGATCAGCTCGCCCAGGCCCCCGCCGTTGATGAAGGCGGCCAGGGTCGCCGTCCCGACGAGGAGCACGAGCGCGGTGCGGACGCCCGAGAGCATCACCGGCACGGCCAGGGGCAGCTCGACCCGGCGCAGGACGGCGCCCGTGGACATCCCCATCCCGCGCCCCGCCTCGACGAGGCGCTGGTCCACGCCCTGCAGGCCGGTGATGGTGCCGGCGAGGACGGGCAGGAGCCCGTACGCGACCAGCGCCACCACGGCCGTCGAGAAGTCGGCTCCCAGCCAGATCGCGAGCAGGACGATGAGGCCGATCGCCGGGGCGGCCTGGCCGAAGTTGGCCACCAGCACGACCGGGCCCGCGAGGCGCCGGGTGCGGGGGCGGGTGAGGAAGATCCCGAGCGGGATGCCGATGAGGAGCACGACGGCCGCGGCCACGAGGGTCAGCCGGATGTGCTCGAGGGTCAGCTCGAGGACGGCGGCCGGCGTCAGCAGCGCCGACGACGTCCCGGTGATGTCGCTCGTCGCGACCCACAGGGCGAAGATCCCGAGCACGGCCAGGACGACCAGCGGCTGCACGACGAGCCGCAGCCGACCGGGCGGCAGGCCGAGCCGGCGGCGGGGCGCGTCCTCGCCCTGGGGCGCGCCGACCTCCTGGACCCCCGGGGCCTCCTCCTGCGCGCGCTGCGGCGCGGGCCTCACGACGCGCTCCCGCCCGCGAGGGCGCGCGCGGCGTCCTCGTCGTTGCCGGCGACCGGGGTGGGCCCGTCCGCGTGGCCGCGCCGCGTGCTCGCGACGGCGTCGATCGCCGTCTGCAGGAAGAGGACGCCCTCGTAGGCCTCGCGTCGCCCGGTGACCACGACGCCCCCGTAGCTGGACCCGAGCATCGAGTCGAGCGCGTCGTTGAGCGTGGCCCGCAGGTCCAGGACCGGCATGTCCTCGTCGCGGTCGAGCACGACGTCGCCCTCGGCCTGCAGCTGCCGGAGCCAGGGCCAGCGCTGGGGCCGGCCGCGGTCGTCGAGGACCACGGCGGCGGCGTCGCCCACGGCGAACGCCCGTGCGACGACGTCGGACACGGCCTCGCCGACGCGCGCCGTCGTGGTCCTCTGCAGCCCGTCGAGATCCCCGACCCGCGTGAGGGTCAGCGCCTTGAGCGCGGCGCCGGAGCCGACGAAGTCCCCCACGAAGGAGTCCGCGGGATGGGCGAGGACCTCGGCGGGCGTGTCGTACTGGACGACGCGGGCGCCCTCGCCGAGGACGACGATCCGGTCGCCGAGCTTGACCGCCTCGTCGAAGTCGTGCGTGACGCAGACGATCGTCTTGTGCAGCTCGTCCTGGATCCGCAGCATCTCGTCCTGGAGCCGCTGGCGGGTGATCGGGTCGACGGCGCCGAACGGCTCGTCCATGAGCAGGACGGGCGGGTCGGCCGCCAGGGCGCGAGCCACGCCGACGCGCTGCTGCTGCCCGCCCGAGAGCTCACCGGGGTAGCGGTCGCGATACCTCGTCGGGTCGAGGCCGACGAGCTCGAGGAGCTGCTCGGTCCGCTCGGCGGTCCGCTTCCTGTCCCAGCCGAGCATGCCGGGGACGATGCCGACGTTGGTGGCGACGGTCATGTGCGGGAACAGCCCGCCCGCCTGGATGACGTAGCCGATCTGCCGGCGGAGCTCGTCGCCGTCGAGGGAGAGGACGTCGCGGCCGTCGATCGTGATGGTGCCGCTCGTCGGCTCGATGAGCCGGTTGATCATCTTGAGCGTCGTGGTCTTGCCGCAGCCGGAGGGCCCGACCAGCATCACGATCTCGCCGGCCGGGATCTGCAGGCTGATCCGGTCCACGGCGGCGGCGCCCTGGCCGGGGTAGGACTTCGTCACGCCGACGAGGTCGATGGCGGCGCCGCTGACCCCGTCGGGCCGGTGCCCGCCGAGCAGTCCGGCGGCGGCGGTCTGGTGGTCAGGCACGGATCCCCCTGGGAGTGGTCGCCCGTCCGAGCAGGACGAGGAGCAGGTCGAGGACGAGGGCGAGGACGACGACGAGCACGGTGCCCGTCAGCGCGGACTCGAGGGCGCCGGCGCCGCCGAGGCGCGTGAGCCCGGTGAAGATGAGACCGCCGAGGCCGGGGCCCGTGACGTACGCGGCGATGGCGGCGATGCCCATCACCATCTGCGTGGAGACGCGCACGCCCGACAGGATCACCGGCCACGCCAGGGGCAGCTGCACCCGCAGCAGGCGGCGGGTCGAGCTCATGCCGAGCCCGCGGGCGGCCTCGAGCAGCTGGCCGTCCACGCCGGCCAGGCCGACGACGGCGTTGCGCCAGACCACGAGGAGGGCGTAGAGCGTCACCGAGGCGACAGCGGCCGTGATGCCCTGGCCGGTGGCCCCGTAGACCACGGCGATGACGGCGAGCGCCGGCAGCGTGAGCCCGATCGAGGAGATGGTCGACGCCAGCCCGCGCGCCCAGGCGCGGCGGTGGCTGACGACGCCGAGCGCGACCCCCAGCACCGTCGCCAGGAGCACGCTCTGCACCACGAGGCTGACGTGCTGGAAGGCCTGGAAGGCGATCTGCTCGCGGCGCTCGGCCACGAAGCTCCACAGGTCCATGGGGCTGAAGGTAGGCGTGCCCGCCGCATCGGGCGAGACATCAGCCGGGCCCGATGCCGCCCGGACGGTGGATGAGCCTGCTGCTCAGGCGTTCTCGAGGAAGGTCACGAAGAGGACTCGCGCCGCGGGGGCGCGAGCCGGGTCAGCCGGCGGGGCTCCGGGCGGCGCCGGCCGCCGCCTCCAGGCTCCCGAGCGCGAGCACGGCCTCGGCCACGTCGGCGACCCGCCGCCGGGCCGAGCGCGCCGTGCGGCGCAGCGCGCCGAAGGCGTCCGTGGCGTCCACCTGCCGCTGCGCCATCAGGAAGCCGACGGCCCGCTCGACGACGACGCGGTGGTCGAGGGCGTGCTGGAGCTGCTCGGCCAGCCGGCCGGTGCTCTCGGCGGCGGCGGCGGTCCGCAGCAGCCCGCCGGCGAGCCGGGCGGACGACTCGAGCACCTCCAGCTGGTCGGCCTCCCAGGCGCGCGCCTCCTCGCGCACGGCCACGAGGCAGCCCACGGGTCCGCCGGCGACGGACACGGGCACGGTCGCGACGGCCCGCGGCGAGCCGGCGGCCTGGAACGGCGGTGCGGCGGCGGGCGCCGGACCGGTGGCGGCCGCCTCCGGAGCGGGGGTCGCCGTCGACAGCGCGGGCCCCAGGGCCGGCCACCGCGGGTCGACGAGCACGTCGGCGCTGGCGCGCGCCAGCCCGAGCACCTGGGCGTCGGTGGCGGGGCCGGAGGTGACGTCGTCCTCGGCCTCCTCCAGCGCGCGGGAGGCGGAGCCGGTCCAGGCCACGCAGGCCAGCCGGCCGTCGGTGTCCCGCAGCATGAGCCCCGCGGAAGCCAGGGGGAGGGCGGCCCTCAGCGAGGACAGCAGCTCGCCGAGGGTGTCGGCAGCGCTCGTGTCGGAGGTCTCCGCGGCGGCTGCGAGCTGCTGGAGCCGCGCGAGCCCGGCGCGGAGGGCATCGGGGTCGACATCGGTCATCTGCCCATGCTGTCGCGAGGCGGCCCCGGGCGCCCGCCGACGGCGACCCGTCCCGGCGCCGGGCCGTCGTCGGCCCGCCTCAGCGGACGACGACGGTCGCGCCGACGGGCATGAGGTCCTGCTGCCAGACCATGTCCATGGCCGCCGTCGTCACGCGGGCGCACCCGTGCGACGCGGGGTAGCCGGGCACGCTCCCCGACCCGTGCAGCGCGATGCCGTCGGGGTGGAAGTAGCGAGGGCTGTAGAGGCGGCCGAGGGCGGTGTCCCGCCAGCCGCGCTGGACCCAGGACACCGCGAAGGTGCCCCCGGGGGTGTCGGCGAGGCGCTCCTCGCCGTCCGCGTTCCGGTAGGTCTCGAAGGTGCCGGTGGAGGTGTGCAGCACCGTCCCCACCTCGCCGTCGTCGACGAAGAGCACCAGTCCCCGGTCGCGGTCGACCTCGACCGCGCGACCGCTGGAGGTGGACGCGGTCGGCGTCACGCCCTCCTCGAGCGCCGCCCGCGTCCTCGGCCCCAGGACGCCGTCGCGCTGGAGCCCCGCGGCTCCCTGCAGGGCGAAGACGGCCTGCCGCGTCAGCTCGCCGAAGGACCCGTCGGGCTCGCCGAGCCAGTAGCCGAGCTCGGACAGGCGCTCCTGGGTGGCGAGGACCTGCTCCCCGCGGTCCCCGGCCCGCAGGGAGGCCGGCGCCGTCTGCGCGGGAGCCGGCTCCGGCGCAGCCGTCGGCCCCGTCGGCGAGGGGGCCGGGCCGCTCGGCTCGGGGCCGGGGCTGGGCGCGGTGGGCTGGGCCTCGGTGGGCTGGGCCTCGCCCGTGGGTCGGGCCCGGGTGGGCTGGGCCTCGCTGGGCTCCGCCTCGGGGGGCTGCGCCTCGGGAGGCTGGGGCGGGGCGCTGGGCTCCGCCGAGGGCTCGGCCGGGGCTGCGGGTGTCGTCGCCGGCGCGGAGGTCGCGGAGGGGGTGCCACCGGCCGAGGGCTCGCCGGACGTCCCCCCCTCCGGCGCACCCGGTGGCGCCCGCCACGAGGGCGCCGGCCAGCACCGCCACCACCGCCGCCCGTCGCGGTGTCGTCGGGCGGACGACGCGACCGCCCCCGCCGCTCCTGCGGTGCCCCTGCACGGCTCCCACCCCTCTCCCGGCCGGTGCGCCAGGACTCCCGGCGAGCCCGGCCGCTGCGTCGACCGCCGACCGTACCGTCGGGCGTCGGGGCGCACGCGGAGTTCGCCGCTGTCGGGGGCCGCCCGTCGCGCGCGTCGTCCTGCGCTCAGGCGGGGAGAGGGGCGCCGACGCGCAGCTCGGCGACGAGCGCGTCGACGACGGCGACGAGGTCGCCGCCGGTGCGCTCGGCGACGGCGCGCTGGCGCTGGTAGCTGGCGCCCGTGCGCGGGATCCGCTCGACGGCGGCGAGCGCGTCGGTGCAGCCGAGGTCGCGGGCGACGGGCTGCAGGTCCTGGAGCAGGTCGGCCAGGTCGTCGGTGACCAGCCGCTCCCGCCCGCTCGCGTCGAGGATGATCTCGGCGTCCAGCCCGTAGCGGGCGGCGCGCCACTTGTTCTCCTGCACGTGCCAGGGCGGCATCGACGGGAGGCGCTCGCCCGCGACGAGCCGCCGGTCCAGGTCCACCACCAGGCAGTGGACCAGCGCGGTGATCGCGCGCAGCTCCGCGAGGGTCGGGACGCCGTCGCACACGCGCACCTCGATCGTGCCCAGGTGCGGCGCGGGGCGGATGTCCCAGCGGACGTCGGACAGGGAGTCGATGACGCCCGTGCGGGTCTGGTCGTCGACGAAGCCCTCGTACTCCTCCCACCGCTCGAAGGCGAAGGGCAGTCCCGCCGTCGGCAGCTGCTGGAACATCATCGCCCGGTTGCTGGCGTAGCCGGTGTCGGTACCCGCCCACAGGGGCGAGGACGCCGACAGCACCTGCAGGTGCGGCGCCCGGTGCAGCAGGGCCCCGAGCACCGGGAAGACCTTGTCGGCCGAGTCGAGGCCCACGTGCACGTGCACGCCCCAGATGAGCATCTGGCGACCCCACCACTGCGTGCGCTCGATCAGCTCGGCGTAGCGCTCGCCGTCGGTGACCTGCGCTCGTGACCACTGGGCGAAGGGGTGGGTGCCCGCGCACGCGAGGTCCACCCCCAGCGGGTCCGCCGCGGCCCGCACCACCGCGAGGGAGGCGTTCAGGTCCTCGGCCGCCTCGTCGGCGTTCTCGCAGACGCCGGTGACGACCTCGACGGTGTTGCGCAGGAGCTCGCCCGTCACCCGCCCGGGCGGCAGCGCCCCGCCGGAGCGCACGCGCTCGAGGACGTCGTCGGCCGCGTTGACCAGGTCCCGGGACCGCCGGTCGACGAGCGCGAGCTCCCACTCGACGCCGACCGTCGGCCGCGCGGAGGGCGTGAAGGGGACGGGCACGCGGCGATCGAAGCACGCCCCGGTCCTGGCGCGCGCGCACCCGGGTCGCCGGAGGAGCCCGCGTGCGCTTTCGTGACGAGCGTGCGCCGGCCCGCGGGCTCGGTGACCGACGAGCAGGGACATCGACCAGGAGGAGCGCTCATGAGCAGCAGGACGGCCGTCGTCACGGGGGGCAGCGCGGGCGTGGGGCGGGCTGTCGTGCGCGAGCTCGCCGCCCAGGGGTGGGACGTCGCGGTGCTGGCCCGGGGCCGCGCGGGCCTCGACGCCGCGGTCGGCGACGTCGAGGCCGCCGGACGCCGTGGTCTCGCGGTCGAGTGCGACGTCGCCGACCACGGCGCCGTCGACGCCGCGGCCGAGCGGGTGGAGTCCGAGCTCGGCCCGATCGGCGTCTGGGTCAACGACGCCTTCGTCGGCTCGCTCGCCCGCTTCTGGGACACCTCGCCCGAGGAGTACCGCCGCATGACCGAGGTGACCTACTTCGGGCAGGTGAACGGCACCCGCGCCGCGCTGCGGCACATGCGCCCGCGCGACGCGGGCGTCGTCGTCAACGTGGGCTCCGCGCTCTCGCACCGGGGGATCCCGCTGCAGTCGGCCTACTGCGCCGCCAAGCACGCGGTGAAGGGCTTCAGCGAGTCGGTGCGGGTGGAGCTGCAGGCGGACGGCAGCCGCGTGCAGGTGTGCCAGGTGATGCTGCCGGGGCTCAACACGCCCCAGTTCGACTGGAACCTCACCCGGATGGCGGGGCACCCGCAGCCGGTGGCGCCGATCTTCCAGCCGGAGGTCGCGGCCCGCGCCATCGCCTTCGTCGCGTCGCACCCTCGCCGCACGATGTGGGTCGGCGTCTCGACGGCGTACACGATCCTCGGCGAGCGGGTGGCGCCGTGGTTCCTCGACCTCTACCTGGCGAAGACGGGCATCAGCGGCCAGCAGGCCTCGGACGGGAGTCGAGCGCGCCACGGCGTCAACGTCTTCGAGCCCCGCGACGCCGACGTCGACCGCGGCGCCCACGGCTCGTTCGACGACGAGAGCCTCTCCTCCGACCCGTGGTCGGCCGTGTCCATGCACCGCGGGGCCGCCGCGGCGGTCGTCGCCGGTGCGGGCGCCGTCGTCGGCGCGCTGGCCGTGCTGCGGCGTCGCTGAGGGGCGAGCGCCCTGGAGTCCGGGGCGCTCGACCCTGGACCTGTCGACGACATCGGGAGCGGGGGCGCTCGGCCCTCGTACCAACTCGCCGGACCCGTCACAGGTGCGGAGGGCCGACCTCGGTCTTCTCGTCACCGCCCCAGCGCCGTCGTCCCAGGACCTCGTCGCGAGCCTCAGCCGGACCACGTCCACCGCCCTGGCCTCGAGGCGAGCCCCCGGGGGCGGGAAGGGGTCATGCCGTCCGCGGTGCCGGCGGCCATCCCCGCGCTCGTCATGGGTGCTCAGACCGCCGTCGGCACGATCTGGGGCTTCCCGTATGAGGCACCTGCTCGGGATTCTCGTCCGTACGGGTCTGCCGGGACATCGCCCATGAGGCGCCGTCTCACCGGCGCCATCACCTGCGCCGTTGCCGGTAGGGGGTCGACTGCTGGGACGGCCTTGGCGCTACGTCACCCCCCCTGCAGCAGACCCGCGGACTAGTAGTGCTTGGGAGCGAAAGCACCCTCGCCCGCGAGGGGCACGTGGCAGCATCCGGTGCCTGATGGTCGCCAACCGCATGCTGAAGCTCTCCCCCCTACCTGCCATGCTCTCGACGCATCCTGAGACCAAGCCGGCCGCACGGCGACTCCGTAGTGCACACAGATCGGTCGACGGACTCTTTACCTCTTTGTGGACGCTTCGGGATCTCCGGCAAAAGCAGGGGGAAAACTTGCGCCGACTGCCTGAGCGTGAGATCGACCTACTTCGCGCCGCAATGATCTTCGCGGGAGCTGGTCTAGATAGCGCCCTGAAGGAGTTGGTGCGTGACTGCCTGCCTCAACTGTTGGACCAACATTCTCGCGTACTGGGTCGCTTAAAAGAGTTCGGTAGTCGCCTTGCCAAGGAGGAACCCAGGGCGGCAGTTCGACACTTGAGTGCGGACAATCCGACGGAGGCGCTGAGACAGTCGTACGTTACTCAACTTGTTGCCCAAAGCCTCCAGGGTACGAGCGACTTGATACGAGTGCGCGATGCCCTAGGCCTCACCAAGGAGGCAGCGCTGACGGACACTAAAATCAAGGCGTTGGACGAATTCTTCACGGCGCGCAATCAGATCGCACACGAGCTCGACCTGCAGCGACCGGGTGGGCGTGGGTCGTCGCTGCGACGAAGCCGCAGACTGACCACGACACGCGATCAGTGCGACGCGACCTTTTTGATCGCGGGCGCTTTCGTCGTGGCAACCGATTCGCACATGTGAGTGACTCAGTCGGCCCCAGCTGGCGATCGCCGTCCGATGATGACGCGGCCCTAAGCCTGTGCTGGCTTCTCTTCCGTCGACGAAGCGTCCTGCAACTGGCAAGTCTCGACCCATCTCGCCAACAGGCTGAGTGTGGACAACCGCTCCAGTGCGTCCTGCTCCCGCATCTCGTCGACCGAGTGGGTCGCCGGGTTGCGGATAAGCATCTGCACGCCAGGCGCGAACAGTCGGAGGCCGTCGTTCATGTTCTTGACGTCCTGGTTCGAGACTGGGTTCCCGGGCCAGCGCAGGCGAGGCCTACCTGACTCGGGGGTCTTATCGGAGAACGCCTGCTGCCAAAGTGATGTCTCGGCTACGTCGTAGCGGCTTGTCCGTGCCTTGACCTGGGCGATGAGCGCCTCCGAAGCCGCCGCTATGGCCTGACGAAAGTGCCCGTCGACCCACAACGCCCTGGCAGCGCCCCAAACCAGGGGGTGCATCGAGGCGGCGCCAATGGTTGGAGGTGCTTCCGCCTCGGCGCGACGGATTTTGGAGTCGAGCCGACCGAGGATGGAGTCACATGCACCCAACACGTTGTCAGGCTCCAGGAGCGGCTTCGGCTCGGTGACAGTCGACCAGGCGGCAATCGGGTCGATAGAGCCAGTGCCCGCCACCATAATGTAGGTGTTGGTCAATCCAGCAGCCTCAGTAGCGCGTCCTGCGGCCCTCGCGACACGGGAGCGCCTCTTGGCAATCTCCTCTTCGCTGGCGTCTTCACGCGGAACCACCGGTGGCGCGATGCCGCGGGCAACGTGCAATCCGAAGGGGACGTAGAGCAGCAGCAGGTCCTCGAGGGCGTCTCGAAAGTCCTGCACTGCTTCGGCAAGAGACTTCAGATACTCGGGGTTCCGCGAGGCGTCCATGTAAGGAAGACTAGGTCGTACTCCGAACACCGCAACGGCCCCGGCTGCCGATCCTCTGCGGTCAGGCGCCGAGCACATGCTCGTAGTGCTCCACGACGGGGAACGGGTCGTAAAGGCGGTGCAGCAGCTCGCGCCACCGCTGGTACTCGGGCGAGCCGCGGAAGCCGACGGTGTGGTCCTCGAGGCGGTCCCACTCCACCAACAGCAGGTAGGTGCTGGCGCGCTCCAGGCACCGGGACAGCGTCAGGCGCCCGAAGCCGGGCATGCTCGAGATGATCGACTTGGCCTCCCGGAAGGCGTCCTCGAACGCGTCCTCCTGCCCTGGCCGGACCGCCAGCAGTGCGTGCTCGAGAACCATCCTCCGATCGTGGCAGACCTCGCCGGTAGCCGATCGGATGGGGGACAGCCACGGGGGAGTGGCCGGGCTGACGTCGAGGAGGCGCAGCCGTACCTAGCAGGCGGGTCCTCATCGCCCCGGTCACCAGCACGGCCGTCGCGCACCTCCATCTCGTCCGCCACTCACCAGCGATGTCGGTCCAGGCCCACCCGCGCACTTCGCCATTCGCGTGAAGCTCGCGAGCACCCAGGGTCGTAGCTAAACGCGGAAGAACCCCCACGCCAGCATTCCCACGGCGAGGGCCGCGACCAGTGCTGCCGCCAAGAGGAGCCGGCGTCCTGCGTGCGGGCGATTCAGCTGCGGCATCGTCGGGCTCAAGCACCAAGAAGCCGCGAGCATCGCCAGGAGCAACGCCAAAGGGCCCGTCAGACCGAAGGCGACGACCGGGGCGACCTCCTCGCCGCTCCGCAAGCCGGCAGCCAACAACCACCCTGAGACGGCGACGGACAGCCCAGCCACGCAGATGGTCGGCAGGAGGAACAACAGCCGGGCAGTGCGCGCGGCCGGCTGGGGCCGCCGCCGGACCACCAGTGCTGTCATCGCGGCGGTGACACCACCGGTGATGGCGCCGACTGCGAGGCCGAACCCCGCCCCGACGACGGGTCCCAGCACGGGCCCGACCATGGACCCGTTCGCGCTGCCGATTGCCACGCCTGCGAGGCTCGCGACCAACAGCGTGCGGGCGGTGACCTTGCCGGGTTGGCTGGTGGGGACAGGCTCGGCAACGGCTGTGGCGGTGACCATGTCCGCATGGTGACGTCCCAGCCCGCTGACTCGTCGGGCAACTCCGCGATCTGGCCGAACGGGCGGCGCACGCGCAGCCCGGACGGCGGAACCGTCCAGGCTCACGACCTCACCGCAGTTCGCTCAGCTGGTCAGAAGAGTGCTTCCCCTCCGATGAACCGTCGCCCGGGAAGCGTCCCGCTCCACGATCGGCTGCGGGACGGCTCCGCGCCGTCAGGCACGCGGGCGCGAGGGACTGCGGCACGGGCACGTGACAGCGGGCCCGCGGGGGCCAGCCGAGGTGACCGCATGAGGAGCGCCCCTCGGCGAGAAGGTGACGGGATCTGGCGTCGTCACGTCGGTGGCGAGGCGAGGTCGCACGAGAGGCGGCTCTCGTGGACCTCGGTGCCGTCGCGGGTCGCGATGCGGGTGCGGGCGTCGGCGGTCCAGTCGCGGCGCTCGTAGAAGCCGCGGGCGTGCTGGTTGGTGGTCAGCACCCACAGCCGGGCGCGGGTGAATCCGGCCGTCTGCAGGTGGTTGCGCGTCTGCTGGAGCAGGGCTGTGCCGGCGCCGGTGCCGGCGTGGTCGGGGTGGACGTACAGCGAGTACAGCTCGGCGGTGCCCGGGTCGGCGTCGTCGCGGTACGGGCCGGCAAAGGCGAAGCCGGTGGGCCGGTCAGCCGGGTCGACGGCCACCAGGGCGACCAGCGGCGGTGAGCACGGCAGCAGACCCCGCCACCGCGCCGCCGAGGCCTGTGCTGACAGCCCGTCCAGCAGGGCCTGGGGCAGCAGGCCGGCGTAGGCGCTGCGCCAGGTGGTCACGTGGACCTCGCCGAGTGCGCCCGCGTCCTCGCGCCGCGCCGCCCTGGTGGTGACCACCCGCGGCAGCGTAGGAAGGAGGGGTGGCCGACGGCGACGAGGAGGCGGACGAGCGCCTGCGACTGTCCGGGGTGCGCGCCGTCACGGTCTTCTGCGACGACCCGGTGGCCTCGTGCGCCTGGTGGGCCCGGCTCATGCACCTCACCCCACAGCGCAGCGGCGGATCCGCGTGGGTCGACCTGCCCGGAGGCGTCGAGCTCGGGTTCCACCCCGCCGACGCCGAGAAGAACCCGCCGGGCGCCAGCACAGTGCCCTACTGGTCCGTCCCCGACCTCGACGCCGCCCTCGAGATGCTGACCTCGGCCGGGGCCGACCACCTCCGCGGACCCCTCGAGGTCGAACCCGGACGTCGCATCGCCCAGGTCCGCGACCCCCACGGCGCGGTCATGGGCCTGGACGAGAGCGTCGAGCCACACCGATAGGGGACGGTCAGCGGGACGCTGACCGGCCAGCGATCGTGAGTGGGATGGCCAGGCCGCACCGCTGCAGCCCTGCCGACGTACCCGCGACGCCGGGCATGTTGCCTAGCGACGGTGATGCCGGCAGGGCATTGCTGCACGAGCAGCTGACACCAGAGCTGCGGCGTCCGGCTGGGGTCTAGCGGATCACCGCCAGGGCATCGCAGAGCCGGCGCCCCTTGCTCGCGCGGCAGGCCTGGCGTCGAGTTGGTCAAGACTGGGGGCGGGGGGTCACGCGCGGGGGCGTGGTCGTCTTGAGTGGGGCGTCTGTGCTGGTGGCGTCGGACCGTCCTGGGCCGCCAGGTCACCAGAGGAGGGCACCGACGTGCCAGGGCAGTCGCAGCAGGACGGGATGGCTCACGTGGTCGGTGGGGGCCTGCGGGTGCGCGGGGTGGTCTACGACATCGGGGTCGTGCCGTTCCCGGGGCGTGAGTCCCGTCCGGTCTTCGATGCCGCAGCGGTCGAGCGCGACATGCGGGTCCTCGCCGCGGATCTGCACTGCACCGCGGTCCGCATCATCGGACGCGACCTGGAGCGACTGGAGGTGGCCGCCCGGTGCGCGCAGCGGCACGGACTGGCGGTGTGGCTGTCACCTCTGCGCCACGACACCACAGGAGCCGAGCTGCTGAGCGCCCTGGGTGAAGCGGCCCAGCTGGCCGAGCGGCTGCGCGCCGGCGGTGAGGTCGTGCTCGTCGTGGGCTGGGAGCTGACGATGTTCATGCGAGGCATGGTCGCCGGCGCCGGGGTCGCGCAACGGGCGCGGACCTTCTCCACCCGGTGGCGTCTGGTGCTGAGCACTCTGCGCCGGGGCTCCTTCAACGCCCGCCTCAACGCCTTCCTTCGACGCGCCTGCGCCACCGCGCGCGAGCACTTCTCCGGTCCGATCACGTATGCGGCGGGGATGTGGGAGCAGGTCGACTGGTCGCCCTTCGACTTCGTCGCCGTCGACGCCTACCGCGACGCCAGCACACGCGATCGGA
>Ga0210040_10000684_pt1 | contig 54958 bp, 48 predicted proteins | sample CryGeyCG12114_NA_FD_185462 | JGI IMG/M metagenome (GOLD analysis project Ga0210040, IMG submission 185462) | Groundwater microbial communities from aquifer - Crystal Geyser CG19_WC_8/21/14_NA (SPAdes) (version 2) | ecosystem: Environmental > Aquatic > Deep subsurface > Groundwater | place: USA...
ACTGATGCTGATCTGAATTTAAAGGATGTAAAATAAATTAAATTGAAGTCCCTCTCCACCGGTGATGGATTTAGGATAGGGCTAAAAAGAAATAGAAAATGAAATTTACCTGGTGGAAAATAGTAACGGTCTTGCTTTTGGTGTATACCATGGTGGCTGGTTTCCTGAACGATGTACCCCGGTTGGCAATCCTGAACGAGAGTATCCGGAATACTTATTTTCACGTGCCTATGTGGTTCGGCATGATGATATTATTAGGTGTATCGGTGGTGTATGCTATTAAATATCTGAAAAATCCGACCTTGCGCAACGATGTTGTTTCTACAGAAGCCGCCCGGGTGGGTTTGTTATTCGGGATTTTGGGTATTATAACCGGTATGGGCTGGGCCCGGGTTACCTGGGGCGAGTTCTGGAGCAACGATCCCAAGCAAAATGCGGCTGCCATTGGCTTGCTTATGTACTTTGCTTATTTTGTGTTGCGCGGTTCCTTTGCCGAAGAGCAGCAGCGCGCCCGTATTAGTGCGGTTTACAATATTTTTGCTTACGCGGCCCTTATACCGCTTTTGTTTATTTTACCGCGTCTCACCGATTCTTTGCACCCCGGCAACGGCGGCAATCCGGGTTTTGGTACCTACGACATGGATAATAAAATGCGCATGGTATTTTATCCAGCGGTTATTGCCTGGACTTTACTAGGCGTTTGGATACTCAATGTGAAATCAAGATTTGAAATCATCAGACAAAAATTATATGAAAATATTGCCTAAATGGGCTTATCTCCTCTGCCTCACTTTATCGCTGCTATTTAATAAGGCGGCTACCGCGCAAACAGCTGCTACAACCAATGAAACCGTTATGGTAGAGGCAAATGCGCCCACCTCCGATATAGAAATGGCCGACCGCTTACGCGCCGATGGTAAAATATATGTGGTGGTAGGTTGTGTGCTGGTGGTATTGGCCGGCATGATTTTTTATTTAATCTCCCTGGATAAAAAAGTAAGTAACCTGGAAAAACAGATAAAAAGCTGATATATATCAGTGAAATATTTCTTAAAAATATAAAATAACAGGATTTTAATTGCTGCTTTCTTTGTTAATCAATTGCTGAAAAGCCCTAAGTTTAATTACGCATGAAAAAAACACATATTATCGGGATTGCTATTATTGCTATTGCTATCGCCATTATTATGTCTACGGCCGGTGATGCGAGTTCCTATGTTTCGTTTAAAGAAGCCAAAGAATTAGCTTCGGAAGGTAATAACGGCGCGGTACACGTAGTCGGCCGCCTGAAAAAAGATCCGAATAACCACATTGTGGGCATGCAATACGATCCGTTGCTGAACCCGAACTACTTTACTTTTACCTTGGTAGATACCAATCGCATTGAGCAGCAGGTGGTGTACTTCAACCCAAAACCCCAGGATTTTGAACGGTCGGAGCAGGTGGTAATTATTGGTAAAATGAAGCAGGATAAATTTGTAGCCGATAAGATATTATTGAAGTGCCCGTCTAAGTACGTGGAGAAAGAAATTAAAACCGAAACGGCCGGAATGTAATAAAGTTAGGGGTTGAAAGTTGAAGGTTAAAAGTTAATCATCAATAGCTAACTCCTTTTATTAAATAAGTATATAGTAAGTTAAACAGTAGGGAACGGATTTAGCAACTCAATAATAGGCCTAACCTTTAACTTTCAACCTTTAACTTTTAATTAAGAAATAAAGTGATAAATACACTGATTGGGGATCTGGGGCATTTTAGTGTAATCCTGGCGTTTGTGGCGGCTATTGTAGCGGCTCTTTCTTATTTTATGGCGGCCTGGAAACAGCCGCTGGGCCAAACCGATATAAACTGGCGAACTCTGGCGCGGGGCGCTTTTTATGTGCATACGGTGGCGGTACTGGGTATTATTATTTGTCTTTTTAATATTATTTACAACCACCGCTACGAGTATCATTACGCCTGGAGCCACTCTTCTAATCATTTGCCCGCGCATTACATGATTTCCTGTTTCTGGGAAGGGCAGGAGGGATCTTTTCTGCTCTGGATTTTCTGGCATACCATGTTGGGCTTAACCGTTATCCGGTTCAATAGAAAATGGGAAGCACCTACTATGGCGGTGTTTTCGTTTGTGCAATTATTCCTCACTTCCATGATTTTGGGCGTGGTGATTGGTAATTTAAAAATTGGTTCTTCGCCGTTTATTTTGCTGCGCGATTTTATGGTAGATGCGCCGGTGTTTAAACTCAACCCGAATTATATTCCGGCCGATGGTACTGGTCTGAATCCTTTGCTGCAAAATTACTGGATGGTGATTCACCCACCTACTTTGTTCTTGGGTTTTGCCGCTACTTTGGTGCCCTTTGCTTTTGCGATTGCCGGTTTATGGAAAGGCGAAATAAAAGAATGGATAAAACCAGCTTTACCCTGGGCTTTATTTGCGGGCGTAGTATTAGGTATTGGCACCATGATGGGTGCCTACTGGGCCTACGAAACCCTGAACTTTGGCGGCTACTGGAACTGGGACCCCGTAGAAAATGCCGTTTACATTCCGTGGCTGGTGGTAGTAGCGGCTATTCATACCATGATTATCTACAAGCGTAGCAAAGCAGCTTTGCATACTACGTTTATTCTGACCATTACTTCATTTTTGTTAGTTTTATACGCTACATTCTTAACCCGGAGCGGTATTCTGGGCAATGCCTCCGTGCACTCTTTCACCGATTTGGGTTTATCGGGCCAATTATTTGCTTATTTGGCGGCGTTTGTGGTGCTGGCGGTAGGCTTATTGGTTTGGCGCTGGAAATCTATTCCGGCTACCCAAAAAGAACTGACTACTTACAACAGCGAATTCTGGGTATTTATCGGGGCTGCCGTGCTGTGTTTGGGCGCTTTCCAGGTACTGGTAACTACTTCCATTCCGGTTTACAACGCTTTCATGGGCTTTATCGGTTTTAAAACCAATTTAGCTTTACCGGCCGATCAAATTGCGCACTATACCAAATTCCAGTTATGGCTGGGCGTAGGTATTGCGCTGCTGTCGGGTTTTGCGCAGTTAATGTGGTGGCAGAAAAACGATAAAGAAAAAGTAGGCAATGCCCTGGTAGTTCCTGTTATCCTAACCTTATTATTCGTGAGTTTGATATTGGTATTGGGTCGCCTGAACATCGGGCCTAAAATTAATAACCCGGTTTACATTGTATTGCTGGTAGCTGCTTTCTTTGCCGTTATTGCTAATTTAGGCATGATCCTGACCTTGGTAAAACGGAAGGCTATTTTAACCGGCGGGGCAGTGTCGCACATCGGTATTGCTTTAATGCTGATCGGTATTTTATATTCTTCGGGTTATTCCACTATTGTTTCCCTGAATACCTCCGGTTTACTTTATTCCCGGGATTTCTCCGACGAAATAAACCGCGATAATGTGTTGCTGTTCCGGAATAATAGCGCCGATATGGGTAAATACCAGCTTACTTATAAAGGCAAGTTTTTAGAAGTTGAAGATTTCCCGGAATACGTAAATAAACAATTGCTATTCCCGCTGGAAACCGATAATTACCGGGCATTGGCGCGGGCCGATTTAAAATATAAAGATAAGGTATATTTTAAAACCGGCGATACCATTTCTATTTATCCCGAGAACACTTATTATCAGATTGAATACAAAGAAAAAAGTACCAACAATACCTTTACTTTGTATCCCCGGTCGCAGGTAAACGAAGAAATGGGCGGCTTTTTAGCTTCCCCGGATATCCGTAATGGCCTCACCAGCGATTTATATACCCACTTGTCGGCCATTGCACCCGAAGAAAAAGAGTGGAGCGAGTTAAAAGAACAGAAGCTGACCATTGGCGATACCTTGTTCCTGAACGATTATTTTGCGGTTTTAAAAGGCATTGAACCTGTTCGCCAGGTAGAAGGCATTACCTTGGGCGATAAAGATGTAGCGGTACAAGCCGACCTGAAAATCTACGGCGAAAATAACCGCGAGTACCACGGCCACCCAATATTTGTAATTAAAGATGGTATGGTGGGTCGTATTCCGGAAGTAATCGAAGATTTAGGTTTGCGCCTGACTTTTATGAACATCGATCCGCAGAGCAACAGCTTTACCATGGGTGTAAATACCACTCAGAAAGATTATGTGATTCTGAAGGCAATGGAAAAACCTTTTATCAATATTCTCTGGATCGGTACCATTCTCATGTCGGTTGGTTTTGTGATGGCTATTGTGCGGCGGTTTAAAGAAAGCAAAGATAAAAATACGGATGCTGCTCCCGATAAAGGCTCGGCCCGGTCACGAGCTGTCCGGCCTAAACAAGTTGCTAAAGTTTAATAACGTAAAAACTCCTTCCCCCCAGAAGGAGTTTTTTATTTTGTCTAATTAATTTTAAGTAGTTGGGCCATTATAAATCTACATTAGGCTTCATTAAAAATTACTTTAAAAGCTCCCCTGTGGTTTTAGGAGGGGCAGGGGTGATAAAATTACACCTAATCAAAACAGCTACTTATTTTCGTGGTAGCACCACTTACTGGTTTAAAATATGCCCTTAGCTGCTCCTGATTTAACGCTGAAAATAACCATGCTGGGTTCCGGCAATGTAGCCACGCACCTGAGCTTAGCTTTCGAGAAAGCCGGGCATCAGGTAATTAGCGTTTATTCCCGCCACCTGGCGCATGCCCAGGAGCTGGCCGCTAAATTAAAAAACGCTGCGGCCACTACCTCTACCGATTTTACACTGTTTCCTTTCAGCGATTTTTATTTTTTGTGCCTGACCGATTTCTCTTTGCCCCAAGTATTTGCGCAGGCCAAATTTCCCGAAGCCGGTATCGTGGTGCATACGTCGGGTAGTTTGCCTTTGACCATTCTAAACAATCCGGCTCATATCCGGACCGGCGTTTTTTATCCCATCCAAACTTTTAGTAAAGATCAGGCCGTCGATTTAACCCAAACACCTATTGCCATTGAGTCTGAAATGCCGGAGGTGGTTGCCAGCTTAAAAGCTTTGGCCGCTTCGGTTAGCCGCCAGGTGGTGGCGCTTGCCAGCCAAGACCGTAAAACCCTGCACCTGGCGGCGGTTTTTGCCTGTAATTTCACCAATCATTTATTAGGTATCAGTCAGGAAATTTTAAAAAGCAAAGCCTTAAGTCCGGATTTATTAGCGGCACTGGTACAAACTACCCTCCACAAAGCACTAAGCAATAACCCGTTTGCCGTACAAACCGGGCCGGCCGTACGGGGCGATGCTAATATAATTCAGCAGCAAATACAACAACTGGAAATGCAGCCGGTGTACCGCGAAGTTTACGAGGTAATGACGCATAGCATTCAGGAAAAGGCTTTTAAATAGCCGTAAAATATGCCCGAAACACAATCCTGGCTGTAAGGTTAGGTAAAAGTATTAGCTTTCTTTGTTTGGGGGCATTGGTTTATGTAATTTTGCAGGCTAAATAAAATACGAATCCAATGAAAGTTGTGAATATAACTTTTAAATTCTCCGATGGGCAGCCGGATCAGGTTGAAGTAGCCGCCGAAGGAGAATCGGTGCTGGATGTAGCGCTTAATAATGGTATTGAATTGCAACACAACTGTGGTGGCGTTTGCGGCTGCAGTACCTGCCATATATACATAGAATCGGGCATGGATGACCTGCCGGAAATTTCGGACAAAGAAGAAGATTTCATCGACCGGGCCATTGATCCGCGGCTTAACTCCCGTTTGGCTTGCCAGTGCGTGGTGCAGGGTAACGAAGATATCATCGTCACCATTCCGGATCAGGACTTCTTGGGCCATTAAGCCAGAGGTTTGCTTTTAGCACCAGTTAAAAATAAATAAACCAGTTAACCAAAACGATTAACGACTAAAATTATGAGCAATAGTTACGAACCGCCCATGCACTGGCAAGACCACGAGGATATTGCAATGGCCTTGTACGAGAAGTTCGGCGACGACTTTGATGAGTCTAAAATATACCGCATCCGCTTTACCGATTTAATAGAATGGGTTTTGAGCCTGGATAATTTTGTGGGTAAACGTGAAGGAGCCAACGAAGGCCACTTAGAGCAAATTCAGGCCAAATGGGTATACGAGTGGCGCGATAACCAATAAGTAGTAAACGGAGCATAATAAATGATACGTTCTTCGTATAGCCTATAAAAACCTGTTTCGGAAATTAGGCATCCTTAAAATTTACCGGCTGTTCCATATTATCAAAATGAATCTGCGTAATCCAATAATCAGCGAAAATCCGTGATCCATCCAAATTTAGATTTAAGCCAGGTGAAAGCCTTTATTTTTGATGTTGATGGCGTGCTTACCGATGGCACTTTGCTGGCTTTGGAATCGGGCGAGCAGGTGCGTTCTTTTAATATCAAAGATGGTTATGCCATCCGGTACGCAATTAAAAAAGGATATTACGTAGGAATTATTTCAGGCCGGCAGGAAGAAGGCGTGCGCAAACGCCTGCAATCGCTGGATGTAACCGATATTTACCTGGGCGTGCCGGACAAGCAAGTTGTATTTGAAGAATATATCGTAAAATATAACCTTAGCCCGGCCAACATTGCCTACATGGGCGATGATATGCCCGACCTGCCGGTAATGCAGCAATGCGGCGTAGCGGCCTGCCCGGAAGATGCCGTGCCCGACGTAATTTGGGTAGCCAATTTTATATCGAGTAAAGGCGGCGGCAAAGGGGCGGCCCGGGAATTAATAGAAGCCGTTATGAAAGTACAAAGCACTTGGTAAAGGCCGGAGAACAGTTTCCTGTATAAAAAGTTCTAAAAAATCTTGAAAAAGTTGCTATTGATTAATTTACTATTATATTTACAGCGTATTTTAATTTCAAATTTTTAATTTTTATGAAAACAGGAACAGTAAAATTCTTTAATGAATCAAAAGGCTACGGATTTATTACAGATGACATCAGCAAAGAAGACTTTTTTGTACATGTAACCGGTTTGAATGGTACTCAAATCCAACAGAACGATAAAGTTGAATTTGACACCCAGGAAGGTAAAAAAGGCATTAATGCAGTTAACGTGAAGAAAGTATAGATAAGCCCATATTTTACGCACTATTCTAAAAGCTCCCACTCGCGGAGCTTTTTTATTTTCGGAGTTTTGAGCTAGATTTGTTAACAGGGAAAATTACCCGCACCACGCCTTTCATGCTTTATATTTTTTGGAAAAAGTTTTAAACCTGATTCGGTTACCGAATTTGCTACTTATTGCTTTGTGCCAGGTGTTGGTACAAACTTGTTTGCTACAGCCCGAAAAACCGGTGCGGCAGATATTGGTGCAGGAATCATTTTACTTATTGTTGTTTTCTACTTTTTGTGTGGCCGCGGCGGGTTATATTATTAACGATTACTACGATATTAAAATAGATGCTATTAATAAACCTAAACGCTTGGTAATTGGCAAAAGCATAAACCGGCGGCAAGCTATTCTGGCGCATTTATTATTATCCGGTATTGGCATTATTGTAGGAGTGGTTATTAACTGGCGGGTAGGCCTTATTAATTTAGTGGCCGCTTTGTTACTATGGGGGTATTCGGCCCGATTAAAGAAAAGCCTGCTAATTGGCAATATCGTTATCGGGGTTTTATCGGCGGCTATGTTGCTGGTGGTAGCCGTAAATGTAGGCATTTATAACAAAGCGGTGTGGGCCTACGCTTTATTTTCCTTTATTATCTCGCTTATCCGGGAAATAATAAAAGATATGGAAGATATTAAAGGTGATGCCTCTTTTGATTGCCGTACCTTGCCCATTGTGGCGGGCGTGCGGGGAGCGAAATGGGTGCTTTACGCTTTACTGCTGGTTTTTTACCTTATCGTGATTGCCGCAATGGTGTACCGCCACGAAGATCCTTTTTTTAGTTTTTATATGATCTTTTTTATTTTATTGCCGGGCGCCTTTGGGGTAAAGGCCATTATTAAAGCCGATCGCCGCCGCGATTTTAACCGCATAAGCCGGTGGTGTAAAGGCATGATGCTCATGGGGGTTTTCTCTATGCTGTTATTCCGCTAAAGGCAGTTAATTTTTAATTTTGCGAGAAACTTTTGAGTGCTTCTGCTGTTTTGGTTTTCTGAACAGGTATAGTTTAATAACCGCTTCTGTATAAATCAAAAATCAAATAAATTAATATCTACGGGGTATTCTTAAAGAAAACCGGCGAGTTACCGTATAGCGGTGTGCGGCCATCCCATTTTTCAATAAACTGTTGCTGCACCAGCAGCGGCGTTAAAGTAGCCTGGCGCAACTGATTTGCTTTGGCTTCTGCCTCCGCCTCAATTATTTTCTTACGCGCCTGCATTTCGGCCACTTTTAATTCATTTTCTACCTGCATGGCTTGTTGCACTGCTTTGTTTTTTAAGTCGATGGCTTCGGTAATGGTGCGGGGATATTGCAGACCGGAGGTAAGTTGTTCCAGTTTAAAGCCGTCTTTTATCAGGGTAGAATCTAGCTGGTGTTGTACAGCCGCTTCAAAGGTTTGCCGATTCGAGATAATACCTTCAGTGGTATAGTTATTAAATTGTATCCGGAAGGCATCGCGCACATAGTTAAACAAAGTAGTACGCGTAATTTCTTCTATATTTTTCCGGTATTTCGAGAAAATATGGGGGCTTTTCCCGTTTTCTACTTTAAAAGAAATAGTAGGATCGACGCTGAAAACCGAGCCGTCTTTGGCGTTGACCGTAAACGGATCGTAATCTACGGTCTGCACAAATATCGGAAACTGAAAAACATCTTCGGTTAAAGGATTATACCACACCCGGCCGGTAACCAGCGAAACATCCTGCACACCTTTTTCGGTACCGTATTGCTTCACCAGAATACCTTCATAACCGGCGTCGATGCGGGTACATCCCGTAAACATGGCTATTCCGGCAAATATGACGGCCACAACCGAAAAGAAAATAATCTTTCTCATTAGGTTTATAAAGTAAGCTTAAGAATTTCGATAGTTAATATCAAACCCAATAAATATAGATAAATAAATATACAGAAGAAAATTATTTCGGCCAAAACCGCTGTCACTTTCAGTATTGTAAGAAATAGGAAGTAGTTTCCTGCTTAAAAATGGCTGGTTTATTTTAAGCGGAAAAATTTAAAGAAGTAAATATTTAAGATAAAGTTAAACTTACATCACCGGCAAAACGCTGCCGCCAAGTTAACAGTGCTTCGCGCCCGAGGCGAAGCCATAGCGGCAAAACTACTGCAGACATATTTTTGCTGAATAGAGGCAGGAAAAGCAAACGATAATGTTCTATATTTGCGCTTTCATTTTTTTTAGGTTTATGGCCGCTTCCACGTACAAGCATCTGGTAATTTTTGCTTCCGGCTCCGGTAGTAACGCACAGCGCCTGATGGAATATTTTAAAGATCATCCGGTTGTTCGGGTTGTAGCTTTATTCTCGAATAACCCCGCCGCGTACGCTTTAGAACGGGCCCGGCAGTTTGGTGTGCCCGCGCATGTATTTAACCGGGAGGCTTTCCGGGATGGTACGGTGCTGCGCCAGGTGCAGGCATACCAGCCAGATTTAATTGTGCTGGCCGGTTTCCTGTGGCTGATGCCGGCCGCTTTTGTACAAGCTTATCCCGGCCAGATTATTAATATTCACCCGGCTTTATTGCCCAAGTTTGGCGGCAAAGGCATGCACGGGCAATATGTACACACGGCGGTTTTAGCTCATCAGGAAAAAGAATCTGGTATTACCATCCATTACGTAAACGAGCATTACGACCAGGGCGCCATTCTGTACCAGCACAGCTGCCCGGTAGAAAGCCAGGATACACCCGATTTACTCGCCAAAAGAGTGCTGGCGCTGGAACATACGCACTTGCCCCGGGTAGTGGAAGAACTGTTATCGGGTAAAAAATAAAACAAGAAAAGTATGGGCAGAGCAAATGAAAAAAGTGAAAACAGCTATCAACCCACTTTTGTCTTTGGCCACCTTGCCTCGCACTATTTACGCAAAGTTTTAATTTAATTATATGGATACAATTAAAATAAAATCGGCTTTAATTTCGGTTTATTACAAAGACCAACTGGAGCCATTAATTCAGTTATTAAAAGAACAGGGCGCCACTATTTATTCTACGGGCGGTACCCAAACTTTCCTGGAAGAACAAGGCGCCACCGTAACGGCCGTTGAGGATTTAACCCAATATCCGGCTATTTTTGGCGGACGCGTCAAAACCCTGCATCCTAAAATATTTGGTGGTATTCTGCATCGCCGTGATCATGCTACCGACCAAACCGAAGTACAAACCTACGATATTCCGACCATCGATTTAGTTGTAGTAGATCTGTACCCGTTTGAAGAAACCGTTAAGTCGGGCGCCGGCAAAGCGGAGGTAATTGAGAAAATTGATATTGGCGGTATTTCTTTAATCCGGGCGGCGGCCAAGAATTTCCAGGATGTGCTGGTGGTTTCGTCGCGCGAACAGTATACCGAAGTAGTAGAACTGCTCCGTAACCAGGAGGGCGGCACCACTTTAGCCGACCGCAAACAATTTGCCGCCAAAGCCTTTGATGTTTCGTCGCACTACGATACCCATATTTTTAATTACCTGAACGGAGAAGAAGCACCGGTATTTAAGCAAAGCCTGCGCCAGGCCACGCCTTTGCGTTACGGCGAAAACCCGCACCAGAAAGGTACTTTCTACGGCGACCTGAGCGAGCTTTTTGATGTGTTACACGGGAAACAATTATCGTATAATAATTTAGTAGACGTAGATGCTGCCGTGGCTTTGATAGATGAATTTCAGGAAGAACCAGCCGTAGCTATCCTAAAACATACCAATGCCTGCGGGGTTGCTATTGCTCCCACCATTCATGAAGCTTATCTAACAGCTTTGGCCTGCGATCCGGTTTCGGCTTTTGGCGGCGTTATTATCGCCAATAAACCCATTGATAAAGCTACCGCCGAAGAACTGAACAAATTATTCTTTGAAGTGCTGATTGCCCCGGATTTTGCCGAAGATGCGCTGGCAGTATTACAAACCAAAAAGAACCGCATCCTGCTGCGGCGCAAACCGGTTGCTTTGCCCAATAAGCTATTTAAGACATTGCTGAACGGCGTAATTGAGCAGGATAAAGATTTAAGAACCGAAACCGAAGCGGATTTTAGAGTGGTTACCAACCGGGCTACTACGCCGGAGCAAAACCAGGCCCTGATATTTGCGGCTAAGGTTTGCAAGCATACCAAATCCAATACCATTGTTTTCTCTACCGCCGACCGCTTAATTTCCAGCGGCGTAGGACAAACCTCGCGGGTAGATGCCCTGAACCAGGCTATCGAAAAAGCGCAGCATTTTGGTTTTGAATTAAAAGGCGCCGTAATGGCGTCGGATGCTTTCTTCCCTTTCCCGGATTGCGTGGAAATTGCCAGCCAGGTAGGCATAGAAGCAGTGGTGCAACCGGGCGGTTCGGTAAAAGACCAGGATTCTATCGATTACTGCAATGCTCATAACATGGCCATGGTATTTACCGGTATTCGCCACTTCAAGCATTAATATTTTGACTATTTTTTATGGATAAGAATAAAGAGCTCTTCCTGCTGACCAGGAAGAGCTTTTTTATATTTGTGCTGGAGTAAAGAGGTGATTTACTTACAGCTTGATACCATTCGGGTCAGGTGTTACATCTATCTTGCTTTACCGGTAGTTTTAAGTTTATAAACGCATGAGAAAGATCTGCTGCAGAAGCAAAACCAAATTATTAGGTATAAGACCGAAATTCATAGCTAATACCGAAGATTTCCGTAATTTTAGGTCATGAATTAACTGGTATACAGCTTGGCCGGGGAAGGAATATTACTTTGTAAAATACCATAATCCGGAGGCGCAAGATGCGCCCGTGCCTGCCGGTAAAATAAACAAGAAATATTTCCGGTCGTAGTAAAACTGGTATTTTAAACTAAATAAACCCGAGTAATATGCTTTACATAGATCCACACGTCCACATGACCTCCCGCACTACCGACGATTACGAAGCCATGCGCAATGCCGGGGTAGTGGCCATGATTGAACCTGCTTTCTGGATGGGACAGCCCCGTACCGAAGCTGGTAGTTTTAAAGATTATTACAGTCATTTAATTGGTTTCGAACGTTTCCGGGCCAGCCAGTTCGGTATTAAACATTACTGTACCATTGGGCTAAACTCCAAAGAAGCCAATAACGAAGCCTTAGCGGATGAAGTAATGGATTTGTTGCCGCTGTTTGTGTTGAAAGAAGGCGTTGTGGGCGTAGGCGAAATTGGCTACGACGACCAGACGCCCGCCGAAGATAAGTTTTACCGCCTGCAACTGGATTTGGCGAAAGAAGTAAACCTGCCGGTGCAAATTCATACGCCGCACCGCGATAAAAAGAAAGGTACCATTAAAAGCATGGAGGTAGCTTTGGAACATGGTTTGGAACCGGGTATGGTGATTGTGGACCACAACAATGAAGAAACCGTGCAGGATGTACTGGACCGGGGATTCTGGGCGGCTTTTACCATTTATCCGCATACCAAAATGGGCAACGAACGCATGACCGAAATTGTGCGCCGTTACGGCCATGAGCGTATTATGATTAACAGTGCTGCCGATTGGGGCATCAGCGATCCTTTGGCGGTTCCTAAAACGGCGCAGCTCATGCTGGAAAGAGGTATTCCGGAAGAATCTGTCCGGATGGTTTCTTACCAGAATGCGCTGACAGCATTTGGACAAAGCGGGCAGATGCAGGAATCTGATTGGTTAGAAGCCAACCCCGTCGATCAAAGTTTAAAATTTTCCGGTAATTCTATTTTACGCGGCGGCCAGACACCCCGTATCGAAACCGGCGAAAATGAAAATGATGCCCGTATAATCCGCTAAATATGAGCCGACTTTTCGCCCACTTTGTATTACTGCGGCCTGCCAATATTATTACTGCCATCGCCGACATTATGCTGGGTTTTGCTGCTTCCGGTTCGGTTATGATGCTAATGCAGGATGACGAGGTTACCGCAGGTGAGCCGCAAATGCGCTTATTATATTGGCTGATCTTGTCTACTATTGGCTTGTACGGCGGTGGCGTAGTGTTTAACGATGTATTTGATGCCGAACTGGACCGGGTTGAACGTCCGGAACGGCCCATACCAAGTGGTGCTGCCAGCCGGGTTAGTGCTACAGTGCTGGGAGCTTTGTTGTTGATAGGCGGTATTGCGGCGGCTTTCCAGGTTTCGGTGCTAAGTGGGGCGCTGGCGGTTTTAATATCCGTAATAGCCTTGGTGTACGATGCCTTAGGTAAGCACTTTTCTGTTCTGGGCCCTATTAATATGGGGCTTTGCCGGGGGCTTAACTTGTTATTAGGTATTAGTGCGGTACCGGCAGCCGTTAGTGTTTACTGGTATCTGGCGCTTATTCCTATCGTGTATATTGCGGCCATTACGGCCATTAGCCAGGGTGAAGTACACGGCGGTGACAAAAAGATTTTATCGGGAGCGGTGGTACTTTATTTATTGGTAATCGGGAGTATTATGGTATTAATGCGGCTGCAGCAATACAAGATCTTGTACGCATTGCCTTTCCTGGCTTTGTTTATTTACCTTATTTTCCCACCATTGCTTAAAGCCGTAAAAACCCTGGACCCAATGCATATCCGGTTGGCTGTAAAGGCGGGCGTTATTGCACTTATTTTAATGGATGCCACTATTGCAGCCGGTTTTGCCGGTTGGTTATACGGCCTGGTGGTATTAGCCTTGTTTCCGGTTTCCCGCTTTCTGGCCAAACAATTTGCCGTAACCTGATGCAGATAAAAATGGTCGTAAAAAGGTTAGTTTCAAATAAATATTAATATAAAATTGCACGTTCTTTATACCCAAATTTGTTAACAAAACAGGTAATGGTAGTAGCCATTTAATTTTGTTTTAGCGTCAGTCAATCATACATGCAAATATCCTCATTAGAACAGAAGTTTCAGGTTTCTTTTAACTACACCGTCCATTTTACCCAAGGTTTATTTAATTCTCAAAATACTTTGTTTCGGGATGTATTGGCGCAAAATGGAGCCGAAGGTCCCCACAAAGTTTTTTTTGTGATTGATAGTGGCGTAGCCGAAGCGCATCCGGAGCTATTAACAGAAATAAAAACGTATTTCCAGAATAATGCAAATGAATTAACCCTCACTGGCGAGCTAACCATTGTTCCGGGAGGTGAACAATCGAAAAACAAACCTGAACTGGTGCAGTATTTACTGGAAGCGGTGCATACCTATGGCATCGACCGGCACTCGTATATGGCCGCAATTGGCGGGGGCGCCGTGTTAGATATGGTTGGATACGTGGCTTCCGTAGCTCACCGGGGTATCCGGCATATCCGCATCCCCACTACGGTTTTGTCGCAGAACGATTCGGGCATTGGAGTGAAGAACAGTGTAAATGCTTTTGGTAAGAAAAACTTCCTGGGTAATTTTGCGCCGCCTTACGTGGTTTTCAATGATTTTAATTTCCTGACTACGCTGGAAGACCGGGACTGGCGGGCCGGAATTTCGGAAGCGATTAAAGTCTCCTTGATAAAAGACGAAGCTTTTTTCCGGTTTATCCAGGAGAATGCCGAAAAATTAGCGCAGCGCGACATGGAGGCCATGCAATATCTTATTTACCGGTGTGCCCAAATGCACCTGCAGCACATTGCCGGCGGCGATCCTTTTGAACAAGGTTCTTCCCGTCCTTTAGATTTTGGCCATTGGTCAGCGCATAAACTGGAACAGCTAAGCCATTATCAGATCCGGCACGGAGAAGCCGTAGCAATAGGTATTGCGTTAGATTCGGTTTACTCGCATTTTAAAGGCTTATTATCCGCCGAAGAAGCAGAAGAAATACTAACGGTTATGCAAACCCTGGGCTTTGATTTATATGCCCCCGAAATGACCTCGCATTTAGAAGATGCCGGCCATCCGGATAGTTTATTGCATGGTTTGCAGGAGTTCCGGGAGCATTTAGGTGGTAAATTAACCATCATGCTTTTAAACAAAATTGGCCAGGGCGTTGAAACCAACACCATGGACCAGGAATTAGTAATAGAATCCGTACAGCGGTTACGAGAATCAGTGGAAGCTTAATTTTCGCGGTTAGAAAGAATTCTGTCAGGTTTTTTTTCTAACCGCTTTTATTTTTCTGCCGAGAGTGTCGGGCTTATTTACTCAATATCGTCATTCTTACTGCCGGGTAATAATTGACTTTTTTATATCAGCAGTTTAAATTTAGAAATTATCGACTTTTAAACTGTTCACTTTTTTGGGAGGGTTACACGGCCATATTTAACAAAGCTAAGTATCTTAAACTATAACGGGCCAAAGCAATTAAATGAGCTTTGGCTAACGCGTTTAAACCCGGTTGCCATAACGGTATTGTTAAAGCCAGTTTATCTTATAATAATTGCTCAATAATTTCTTCTGTTTCAGTATCAAAAATAAGAAGCCCTTCGCTTTCATGGCCCAGTTGACCTACCAAAATGCCTTGGTTTGTTCATACGGAGCTTTTACCAACGCTGTTAAAATTATCCAAAAGCCCACGCATTTCGCCATTAAAACGGCATTGTATATCGTTTGGCTATCGTTAATTTTTTTCAAATTCAATTAATTCTGACAAATTAGCCGCGGCATTTTTCAATTTCTGATCATACTCTTTATAAGTCTTCCGGCTGAAAGCTATTATGAGAGTAAGAACTACAACAGAAATTAAGCAAAAGATAGAAAGTGCTTTAAGATCGCTATATAATGATATGTTATAAACATATTTTAAACAAATTGGTGCTAAGGTTAACAACCATAAGGCTACTATTGCCATGTCGTATTTGGCATTAGCAGCCATATGAACCCTAAAGTTGCAGATTGTTTTTTGTAATTGAACTATCGAAACTTTATGGTTTGGTTTTTCTATAGACAAATGAGATATAAAAGACCACAGCATTGCTAAACCACCCAATATAGCAGGTATACTATACGCAATTTCTTCAATCATTAGTATAGCCATCACTATAGAAATAAAACAATAAACCAAAGCTAAATTTCTCCCAAGCAATGATTGACTAAGAAGCTTCTTAAACTCTCCGGTAGTATTTTCCATATTCATTTTAATCAAAAGGTTCTCATTAAGTTTAATTTTACTATCTAAATTTTTATCTTCCTCTTTCCAGATATTCTTCAATTCATCAAGTTCCATGTAATTCATTATTTACTATAGATATACTTTCTTTTAATCTATTTTTGATTCGGTTTATTTTTGTGCCTATGTTGGTTTCTGTAAGTCCAATAATCTCCGCTATTTCTTTATAACTCTTATCCTCCAGATAAAGAATGATTATTGCTTTATTAAACTCATCTAATTGATTAATAAACTTATACAAAAGTTCAGTTTTAACTATACGTTCTTCTGCAAAATCCTCTTCTTCTGCTATTTGGAAGATTGTCCCGTCATAAGGGGTATTAGCTTTATTTCTCTTGAAATCTCTTCTATAATGTGAAATAGCCACATTCAAAGCTATCTTGTATATCCAGGTAGATAGTTTAAAATCCTTATTATAGGACTTTAGCGACTTCCATAATTGGATTACAATTTCTTGTTCCAGATCTTTTCTGTCCTCAGAGCTGTGGCAATAAGAGTAAATTACCTTATATAAGATTCTTTTATTCTCCTTTAATATACCGATAAACCATTCTTTTTCTGATACTAGATTCACTTTAAGATTTAGGTTTATTATATTATTCGCGGGTACTAAAAGAAAATCACAAAAAAGTCAATATTTATTTTATGATCGGTAATGGATGCCAACTATCATATAAACGTAACAACATACAGCTATCTGCAATATCTAGAGTAGCAACTGCCTTAGCACTGGATTCATAATCCCACATTTCAGTAATTATACCTTTTCTTTCTATATAGCTGCTAATATATAGCTATTTAGCAAATTATCTAACGCCGGATCTACCGCATACAATAATTCTCCAAACCAATAATAGAAAGTGTTTTTACCGATGCGGGGCTGAGTTGAATAAAACAAACTACAAGCTGAGGTATAGAAAGTATATTCAATCTGAAAATACCAGTTTTATTAAGTTCTGGTACTTGGTTAAAATTAACATTTCTAAACCTTTTAAATTTAGAAAAAGCATAAAACAGGTAAGAGAAAAAAAAGTTTAAATTAATTGACGATTACTGTAAAAATACTGATCGTTTTGCGTTTAAATACGTAATAACGCCAAGGGAATTAAATTAGCAGCAGCAGGATATGGCCGATGATAGATTTTACAGCGTAATTTTAAATAAATTAAATAATACCATTGCTACTTACCAGCAGGTAGCAGAGATATCGCAGCTAGGGCAATTCTTTGAGCCTTTAGAGTTAGCCGCTTACTCGCGCGATGCTCAAATAAACCATTTGTTGTCTATTACTAATTCCTTATTGAAATACGTGCCTTATTCTCCTTTTCTGGAAGAAATTTTTACTAATTTCCTGAAAGATTATATTCATTTAGCTAATCCGGAAATGCCGCCTTACATTGGGGAGTTGTACCTGGATGAAAAGTTTGTACTGAACCAAAGCCTGAAACGACAAACTCAGAAAAGCTCGAAATTAGGATACATATAACTGCCGTAGCTTTACGGTATCCGGGCTTAAATTACATACACAGAAACGAACCTCTTGGTAACTGCAAGCCTTTAGGTTCTTCCTGCGCCGATAAAACAAACCAGTCCGGTCTTTAACAGATCGGACTTTTGTTTTTGCCTTACTGATATTGAATGTATAAAGGTTGCGGTTTCAGGCGCAGTACTTCTTCGGGTGTCATAAGGCTCCAGCCTTTTTTCCGGACATCGTTCTTGTAAAATAATTTAAAACCGGTATACTGCACCGGCTCTTTCTGGATATACCGGTAATACGAATCGCGTTTCAAAGTTTTATTGCCCCAGCCATCCATGTGCATCACAATTTGTACCCGCGGGTCTAGTTTTATATTGCGGTAATTCGTAATCATGCGCTGCGTGAAACGGTGCACAATCAATAACTTGGGAGGCAAATTATGTTCTTTAACCAGGTCGGCCAGAAACTGGGAGGCATAATTGATATCTTTGGCATCGTAGGTGCCTACCCGCTTACCTGGTACCTGGCCGGGTTGCAGGGCAAATTCGGCATCAATGCCTAAGTGTACGTTGGGCTTTTGCAGAAATTTAGCCAGGCGAGGTATCTCCTCCTGTAACGAGCTCTGCCCAATTTGCAAATCAAGGAATACCAAAGCATCTTTTTGCTCGGCCCAGCCAATTACCCGTTCGGCTACAAAATCCGACATGCGCAGGCGGTATTTGCCTCCGGGGCCCGGCTTGCCCTGCGCCGTAACCACAATTACGTGAAAAGCTGGTTTTACCGGCGTGCTGGGGTCGGCTTTTTGCCAGGCGGCTACTTCTTTATCTAATTTGGCAAACATTTGCTCGGGTTCTAACTGCCCCAGTATACCCATACCTTTAGAAAGCGGGTTGCCGTAAAAAGCAATAATTCGGTTTCCCGGTAAAATAGAACCCGGCAGCGGTTCCGGACCTTTTACCGGCCAGCCCGGCGGGTTCGTGTCTTTTTTTACACTTTCAGATTTTACACTGTCGGGTTTGTTTGGAGCAACCGCGAGTTTTGTAGTATCGGGTTTTATAAACTGGGCTGTATCCGGTAAGGTAGCAACTGTAGCCGAATCTTTCTTGATTGCCGTTTTGTTATTTCCGGCGCTCGGGTTTTCTTTGGGCTGGCTTTGGCGACAGGCGCTGCTCCAAAGGCTTAACAAGAGAATAAAAAAGAAACTTTTATTTTTTAAGGTACCGGCTGGTAAATAGAAATTATAAAGGTGGCGCACAGATAACTCAGTTTTAAATTTAAAATTTAAGTTTGAAAAGGAAAGCCCTGCGGATTGGCCGCTCAGGAAATTAAAAGTACTACGATTTTCGGTAAACACCGAAAATAAATCTTTTTATTGAACTTGAATACGGGGTTCCAGAATTTCCCATATCCGATTCAGGCAATCCGGAATGGAGTAATGATGGGTATATAATTCGAGCCAGGGTTGCCGGGGGGCTTCGTACGGAAAATTAACACCTACCAGGTTGGTAACAGATCCCCGCAAAGCTTTGGTATACATATGTTTGTCATCACGCTGGATGCAAACTTCCAAGGGGCAATTTACATATATTTCTAAAAAATCTGCCGCCCCAATTATTTCCCGGGCTACATTGCGTATGTGCTGGGTAGGACTGATAAAAGAGCAAATAGTAATAAGGCCGCTTTCCCGGAATAACTTAGCTACTTCTGCGCACCGGCGAATATTTTCTTCCTGTTCAGCTTCGGTAAAACCCAGGTCCCGGGTCAGGCCGTTGCGTAAATCGTCTCCGTCCAGCCATTGGCTTAAATAGCCCTTTTCAAGTAAAGTAGTTTCCAGTTGGGTAGCCAGCGTGCTTTTACCCGAAGCCGGTAAACCGGTAAACCAGATCACGACCGGTCGCTGCTTTAATAAAGCGCGTTTCTTTTCGTTGTTACGTTGGCTATAAATTTTATGCAGCAGCGGGTTCAAGCGGTTTATATTTTGTTTTGGCTTTGCTATACGTATTTATCTCTTAAATGTCGCACGCATTATCTGTTTTTCCCCTGCGAGGGCAAAAAGAGCATTAATTTCCCGGCGTTTGTACCTGCTGGAAACAGCCGCCAAGGGCTCTGTTTAAAAAATAAAGCCAAACTAATTATTCAGATCCCGATTTTCACGTATGTTGAAATTTATCTCAGACAAAATATAATGATAAATCTTCAACCCATGAAACATTACAGTTTAGCTATTGCTTTTGGTTTTTTGGTATGGCTGAGTAGTTGCGATAACCGGGCTCAGCAAGCCGAATCCCAAAATAGCGCTACTGCTACGCCTGCCATTACCACAGCAGCTACGTTGCCGGAAGCTGCTACAGATGCGGCCGCATCTTATAACTTAACGGTTGCTTACCCTAATTTAACCTTCGAGCAACCCGTGGAAATGACCAGCCCGGAAGACGGTACCGACCGGGTATTTGTAATTGCCCAGGAAGGTAAAATTCATGTTTTCCCGAACAAAGCAGATGTAAAAGATGCGCCCGTGTTTTTAGATATTACTAGTAAGGTGGTAAGCGGGGGCGAACGGGGCTTATTAGGCCTGGCGTTTCATCCTGATTTTAAAACCAACGGCTATTTTTATGTGAATTATACCCGGGGCAATCCGCTGGAAACTGCTATTTCCCGGTTTAAAGTAAACCCGGCTAACCCCAATAAAGTAGATGCAGCTACCGAAGAGGTGCTGCTAACCTACCGGCAACCATATTCAAACCACAACGGCGGTAAAGTTGCGTTTGGCAACGATGGCTTCCTGTATATTGCCGTGGGCGATGGCGGCAGCGGCGGTGACCCGCAGAACAATGGCCAGAACCGTAAACAACTGCTGGGTAAAATATTGCGCCTTGATGTTAATACTACTTCGGGCAACCGCAAATACGGCATCCCGGCCGACAATCCGTTCCGGGGCAATACCGAAGGCTTCCGGGAAGAAATTTATGCTTACGGTATGCGCAACCCGTGGCGTTTCAATTTCGACCGGACTACCGGTATGCTATGGGCCGGCGACGTAGGACAGAACAAGATTGAAGAAGTTGATATTATTGAAAAAGGCGGTAACTACGGCTGGCGCATTATGGAGGCTGACGAATGTTTTGAGCAAGGTACTTGTGATAAAGATAATTTAAAACTGCCGATTCATTCTTACCAGCAAGGCTCAAATACGGGCCGCTCCATTACGGGTGGTTACGTTTGCCGCGATAAGAGTTTGCCGGGTTTGGAAGGTAAATATATATACGGCGATTACGTGAGCGGCAATATCTGGGCGCTTACCTTCAACAACAATAAAAAAGTTAACAATCAGTTAATCACCAAAATGAGCGGACCGGTCTCTTCGTTTGGTGAAGACAGCAAGAAAGGGTTGTACGTATTAAATTACGCCGAAGGAAAAATCTATAAATTAACTGCCGGCAAATAAGCCATTAGTAAAGAAAAAAAGCTTCGGTTTAAGATTTAAGCCGAAGCTTTTTTATGAACTCAGCTTTAAAATGAGTGAATGAGTGAATAAACTCTTAAGGATGCGGCATTTATTATTTTGTTAAGCTGTAACTAATTTTGTCTTATTACTTAAAGTGGTAAAATGTCGGTCATAAATATTTTATATATTTAAGGATTTCTTTTAAACTGATAACGCGCGCAGATAATATGGCACAAGCACTTTGGGGAATAGACTTAGGAGGTACTAAAATAGAGGGGATTGTAATGGAACCAGCACCTTCTTACCAGGTATTGGGTCGTTTACGCATTCCGACCGAAGCCAGCCAGGGCTACCAGCACATCCTGAATCAGATACATAAGCTGGTGCAGCTGTTAATTTCCGAAACCGGTTTACAGCCCACTATATTGGGTTTAGGTACGCCCGGCAGTTTAGACCCGGCTACCCAAACTTTAAAAAACAGCAATACTACCTGCCTCAACGGTATGCCTTTTAAAAAAGATTTGGAAGCGCTTTTAAATTTACCCTTGGTGATTACCAACGATGCCAACTGTTTTGCTTTAGCCGAAACGCACCTGGGTATTATCCCGGAAAAAATACCAGGTGCCGAAGTAGTACTGGGATTGATTTTGGGTACCGGAGTAGGAGGAGGTATTGTGGTAAACGGCAAAGTTCTCTATGGCCGGCAAGGCATTGCGGGGGAGTGGGGACACAATATCCTGGATGAAGCCGGTGAGAAATGCTACTGTGGTAAAACCGGTTGCGTAGAAACCGTTTTATCGGGGCCGGCTTTGCAGCGTTTTTATGCCAGCCTGAGCGGCGAGGAAATAAAGCTTCCGGTTATAATGGAGCGTTACCGCGCCGGAAACGACGCCCATGCAACTAAAACCGTGGAGCGGATGGTACAATATTTTGGCAAAGGTTTGTCGGTATTGGTTAATATCCTGGACCCGGATGCCATTGTTATTGGCGGTGGCGTAGGAAATATAGCGGAACTTTACCAAGAAGGCGCTGAAGCTGTGAAAAAGTATGTATTTAATACCCGTCCGGATATTTTATTGCTCAAACCAAAACTAGGCGATAGCGCCGGCGTGTTCGGAGCCGCCATGCTCACCGCTTAGGTTTCAGGTATTCCCTTATTTAACCCTATTTAAATTAAGTACACGGTGAAGAAAATAAGTTGAGAAAAGTAAGGTGGCTCAGCCCAAAAGTCCCCCTTGGGAGAGAGTAGGGGAGGAAAATAGCTTTTATAAGCAATAAGGTAATTTTTGAACTTAACTTATTTTATTCTCAAGGTATTAAGTAAAAGGTTAAAATCAACTCAAGCTAATACAAGTTGATAAATGGCTTATTAATTCACTCAATCACCCATTCACTCATTCTCAAAATGCCCCAGCCTTCCAAGTTCAGACAATTGCTTCAAATTCCGGTTATAGTAGCAGCGCTGGGCTATTTCGTTGATATTTACGATTTGTTGCTTTTTAGCATTGTGCGGGTGCCCAGTCTTAAATATTTAGGCGTGCCCGAAGCAAGATTGCTGGACGATGGTTTGTTCCTCATAAATATGCAAATGGCCGGTATGCTGGTAGGTGGCGTACTTTGGGGTATTCTGGGCGATAAAAAAGGCCGGTTGTCGGTTTTATTTGGTTCTATTTTGCTTTACTCGCTGGCCAATATTGCCAACGGTTTGGTAACAAGTGTAAGCCAATATGCAATTCTGCGTTTTATTGCGGGCGTAGGTCTGGCCGGTGAGCTGGGTGCCGGTATAACCTTGGTAGCAGAAATTTTACCTAAGGAAATCCGGGGTTACGGCACTTCGCTGGTGGCGTCGGTAGGCGTTTTAGGAGCGGTATTGGCTTATTTTGTAGCTGATTTATTCGACTGGCAGATTGCTTATTTTATTGGTGGCGGCTTGGGTATATCGCTATTGCTCATGCGCGTAAGTGTTTTTGAATCGGGTATTTTTAAAAATGTAAAAGAACAGCCGGTTGCCCGCGGTAATTTCTTGCGGTTATTTGCTTCGGGGCGACAGTTCTTTAAATACCTGCGGTGTATTCTTATTGGTTTGCCGATCTGGTTTGTAATCGGGTTTTTAGTTTCATTGTCGCCGGAGTTTGGTCAGGCCTTGGGCATTGCCACTCCTATTGTGGCCGGTAAAGCCATTATGTGCGCGTACATCGGGCTATCTATGGGTGATTTGCTAAGCGGTTTGTACAGCCAGTTTTTACAAAGCCGGAAAAAAGTAGTACTTACTTTTGTTTCTCTTACTAGCCTGCTTATTGGTATTTACCTGTTTGTGCCTATTGCCTCGGCAGAGCTGCTATACCTGATCTGTGGTGGTTTGGGTTTCTCTATTGGTTACTGGGCTTTGTTTGTAACCATTGCTGCCGAACAATTTGGTACCAACCTGCGGGCTACGGTTGCCACCACCGTGCCTAATTTTGTACGGGGTAGTGTTAATGTTATTACGCCGCTTTTCCTTTATTTCAAAACGCAGTATGGTATTATTAATAGTGCCGCAATAGTAGGCGTTATTACCGTAACCATAGCCCTGTTAGCCCTCTGGAAACTGGAAGAAACGTTCGGAAAAGACTTGAATTTCCTGAAAGAATAAACCAACTGGAAAATACTGCCATTTCACTGCCAGGCTTTTTTTTAAAGCTTTCTGCTCTCATGCAATGTTCTGGTAAGCGCAAGAATTTTAGTATACGGTGGAGACGCGTAGGTAACTTTTAAGCTTTTTGCACGAGATAACCAGGTCTGTTAACCCGGAATCAGTTCTAATATTTAATCTCACAATTATCCAGGTAAGGAGCTGCTTCCGCTTCTGATAATAATTTGTAAGAAGTTTTTATTTCCTGGTCTGCGGTATCGAACTGCGTAGTTTGCAAAAGGTACAAACCCGTTATTGCTTTATAAAGACAGAAGGTAGGGGGTACATAAGAAGGATTGTGTAAAAAGTTATCGCTTTGAATAACACCGCCGGCTAATTGTTCAAAAATATCAATTTTAAACTTCTTCCCGCATTCTGTTTGTATAAACCCTGAATAATCTAAGTCCATAGAGCTAAGTATAAATTTTAAATTAGCTTGGTTTATACGCATAAAAATAAAAATGATTTGAATTGTTTGGGGTTGTTATTAGAAATTACGAACATAAATTGAAATTATAATTATTTTATACTGTTCTGATAAAGCGATGGCGGGTTTATCAGAACAGTATAATTATACTGAAAAATATGCAGGAGTATTCCGGCAAATGAAAAAGCTATGGTAACCGGACTAACTAACCAGCAATGCTTTCAACAGGATAAGTATCGGTAAGTGGAGAGGTATGGCACATTACCTGGAAAGCGAAAAAAATACTTGCAGAATAACCTGATGGCAGTAGTAAAACAAGTAAAATCTTTCATCTTTATCCTTTCATGTTACTTTGGTCACCTTTTATACTATGCTGAAGAATATAATTTTAGGCTTTTGTTTTATTTTATTAACCTTTTCGGTTGTTGCCCAGGAAAACCCGGCCTGGGAAAAAGTTTTTAGCCGTATCAACACCGAAGTGCAAAAAAAACTCCCAAGCTTACAGCACCTTACAGCAAGCCTCTGCCACCATCGGGCACCGGTTAACCGGATCGGAGAATGGCAAGAAAGCGGAAGAATATGCTTTTAATTTGTTAAAAGAATATGGCTTTAAAGATGTGCGTTATCAGCCTTTTGAAGTGGAAAGCTGGAGCCGTGGAAAACTGCGGGTATTGGTTGGCCCCGATGCTGCTCACCTGCAGGAAGTCAAATCGGTTTCGCTGGCCCATTCGCCGGTAAAAGCTGACCTGACCGCAACGGTAATAGATATGGGCAATGGTCTGGAAGCAGATTACCAGGCCCGGCCCAATGTTGTAAAGAATAAAATTGCCTTGGTGTATTTAGGTGTTTTACCAGGTTCGGCGCCGGGTACCGGCACCCTGCACCGTTCCGAGAAAACAGCTTTAGCTACTAAGTACGGGGCTAAGGGTATTATTATTATCAATACTGTGGCGGGCGGAACTTTACTGACCGGTACGGCTTCAGTTACCGGGAAATTAATTCCTATTCCGGCCGTATGTATCGGCAAAGAAGACGGCATGAACTTTAAAAAGCAATTAGCATCCGGGCCACTGACTGCAACCATTAGCATGACCAATTTTTCGGGCGTAATAAAAGCACGGAATGTGATTGCTACTTTGCCCGGGAAATCATTGCCTAATGAGAAAATAGTAGTAGGCGGCCACCTGGATACCTGGGATCTAGCTACCGGCGCCATTGATAATGGCATTGGCTCTTTTTCGGTGATAGATATGGCGCGTACTTTTAAAGCCCTGCATTTGCAGCCCCAACGCACCGTAGAATTTGTATTGTTTATGGGCGAAGAAGAAGGTCTGTTAGGGTCAAAAGCTTACGTGGCAGAAGCCACTAAAAATAAGACTATTGATCAAATAGCCTTTATGCTGAATTACGATATGACCAACGACCCCAAAGGCTATAATGCTACCGACGAATTCTGTAAACCATTGTTCCAAGCTATTGGTGCCCTGGCCAGCAAGCTGGACACAACTTTTAAGAACAATTTTAGTTCTCGGGCCGGTTTGCACAGCGATCACCAGTCTTTTATGTTGCACGGAGTGCCAACGGGTGGTTCGTTTGGTGGTGCGCTGCCTAATAAGGGCCGCGACTGTTACCATGCCGATTGCGATTCGTTTGACCTGGTAGACGAGAGCGGCCTGAAAAACACGGTTCGGTTTAGCAGCATGCTGGTTTATGGCCTGGCCGATGTGCAGAAAATACCCGCCAAACACTTAAACGACGCCGAAACTAAAGCTTTCCTGATCCGGAACAACTTAAAAGAGCCTTTGCAAATAGCCGGCGAGTGGCGCTGGACCGATTAAGAATTTAAATAATTAAAAGTAGCGGGCAAACTACCTGCCTGTTATAGGTGGAGAATAGGAGCGGAAAATCTCCGGTGGAATATTTTTCCTGGATGTTTTTTACGCTACAGGTATTTCTTATAGAGCGAATAAAGAATTCGCTTGTCCTCGTCGGTCAGAACCGGCGTAATATCTTTCTGCACAAAATGAAGCTTAAATGCCCGGATAGCGGCCCCTACATCTTTGGTGTCGTAGCCAATAATGCGCAACGCCTCGGTGGAGTTAAAATTTTCCGGTAAGTTGTAATTCATTATGGTGTCTAAGGCCAAACCACTGCTATCCTGCACCATTATGGTGTCCGGTACTATTTCGTCGTACCATAAGCCATAGCCGTTAGCAGCCAGTTGTTTCCACGGGAACATGGCGTTCGGATCGGTTTTGCGGAGCGGGGCAATATCGGAGTGGCCGATGAAGTTAGCGGTAGGCATATTGTGGTTCTTTTTTAACAAGGCCAATACTTGCAGCAAGCTGTTAATCTGAGCTTCCGGAAATGGTTCTTGCCCGTTATTGTCCAGCTCAATGCCAATAGAAGAAGAATTCAGGTCGGTATTGTTGCCCCACTTGCTAACCCCGCCGTGCCAAGCCCGCAGATAATCGTTCAGCATGTGATAAACTTTGCCGTCGCGGCCAATAACATAATGCGCGCTGACCTGGGTTTTAGGAACGGTAAAAGTTTTCAGGGTTTGAGCAGTAGAGTTTTGGGCCGTGTGATGAATAACCACAAAGTTGGCTTTGCGCATATTAAAGTTAGTGGTGCCTACCCAATAATCACCCAGCATCAAACTATCTTCTTCGGGGTTATTAAACGGTATAGCGCGCAACGTGCGGGCGTAGCTTTTTACCTGCTTTTTATACGACTTGTTGGTTAAGGCATACGGATTGGTAGAACAAGCAGAAAGAAGCCAGCCTATAAATAAAAAGAAAGATAGCCGGGTGGCAAATTGTAAAATCATAGGTGAAAATAGATACCGGAAATTTAAAGGTAAACAGATTATCGAAAATTTATCTCCTCGCCTTTAAATTTAAAACTGTCCGGAATTAAAGGTAAATTAAGCATATTGGGGCTTTCCCGGGAAACGTGGAGATTTTGGTGCCTGGTATTCGAAATATCTTTTTAAGCGCATAATAGGAATTTCTAGATAACGCCACGATAACCAGGAAAACCCAAAGGCAATACAAAGATTACTTATCAAATAAAAAATAAAAGCATAAGGTTTTAGAAAATAGGGGAGCGCAATTTGCAGGTAGTTTAAAAAACCAGAGGTAAGATAAGGTACATAAATGTGGTACAGGTAAACGCCATAACTTATTTTACCAATAAAAATTAGCTTGTTGCTATTAAGAAGAAAAGAAAACTTAAGCTTTTTACCGCCTTGGTTATTAATAACAATATGCGTTATAACCCATAAAGCCACAATAGAAAGCATGGTGCGAAGGGGCAAAGCCGGGAAAGGCAAGCCAAACATGAAAAGTAGAACAATAACTAATTCGGCTATAATAATATAGTTTAATAACCGGAAAAATATTGCTAAAAATTGCGGTTTACAAATATATACCCACGAAAGTAAAGCGCCTAAACCAAAAGCAGATAAACAGGTGTGGGTAAGTAGGTAACCAAATCCATCTTTAACAAAGCTATCGCTGATAGTACCGGTTAGGATAAAAATCAGGATAGCAAGCGGTATATATTTACGTTTCAGGAAAAGCATCAGCCAGGGCCAAACCAAATAAAATTGTTCTTCTACCGCCAGCGACCACAAATGCGCTGTATATTTTCCGAAGTGTTTTACCAGGTAAGTATGAAAATTACTGGTGAAGGTCAGAAGGTATTTTAAGTCATAATGAATACCCGGAATTCTGCTTTCTCCCAGAATAGCCAAGCTTATTACCACTAAAAAATAAATGGGAAATATCCGGAGTGCTCTTCGGAAAATGAAGTTTTTTAAAATTATCAATTTTGAATGACCGGTTGCTTCCGCTGCATTCTTATTAATAAATAAAATATTGGAAATAAGAAAACCGCTTAAAACAAAAAAGGTATTTACGCCCATAAAAGCACCCATTTGGGAAGCTGGCGTAGGTATCCAATGCGATAGCATAACCAGCAGAACAGCAATTCCCCGCAGGCTGTCTAGTTGTTTGATGTGTTGCATACTTAAAATAAAAGCGATAACATCTTGCCTGTATAATGAAGCCTTGGTAATGCTCCTTAAATTATAGTCTAAAAATATCAAATCATTCTGATAGTAAATAGATTACTAAAAGAAATTTGTTCAGACGGAATAAAGCCGGAGACTTGCTGCGCCATTTATTATTGGACTTATTTTGTTGAAGTGTACGGGTGTATACCAATATGCTAATAGAAAATAATGAAGGGAAGTTTAATGATAATATTTCCTGAAATACAAAGTGCCTTTTAATATTGATGTACCAGGAAACCTAAAATCATGTTCAAGCTGTATAAGCCGACTTTTCCGGTGAAGGCTTTGGCGTTTGGTAATTAAAGTAGCTCTTTAAACGTAAAATAGGAAGTTCTATGCAACGCCACGATAACCATGAGAATACAATTAAGCCGCTAAAAATTCCTATTGCATACAGGATAATGGTATACGGTTTTAAAAAGTTTGGCAAAAGGAATTGCAGGTGTTTTAAGTAGGGGGAAGCTAATAAAGGTATATAAAAATGGTACAGGTAAATGCCGTAACTTATTTTACCTACAGCAATAAGTTTGCGGTTGTTGAGCAGGAAAGCAAATCTGAGTTTTTTGTTTCGGTAGCTATTATAAATAACATAAGTTATGATCCACAAAGCAAAAAGTGATACAATGGTGCGCGTAGGTAATGTAACCGGGAGTAAGCCGGATAACCATAGTACAATAATAGCTATATTGGCTAAAATTATATAAGTTAATATCCGGAAGAACCGGTGTAGAGATTGGAGCTGATAGGTATATACCCACGATAGTAAAGCCCCCAGGCCAAACGCATCTAAACAAGTATAAGTAGCTAAATAATCAAAAGAATCTTGAATAAAGAGCTGGCTAATACATCCGGTTAAAATAAAAAGCAGAATAGCGACAGGAATATATTTACGTTGTAAGAAAAGCAATAACCACGGCCAAACCAGATAAAATTGTTCTTCTACCGCCAGCGACCACAAATGCGCCGTGTATACGCCAAAGTATTTTAAATAGTGAAAATGAAAGTTAGTAGTAAAAGTTAGCAGATAAATCAATTCGGTTTTGATACCCGGAATATTGTTTTCTCCCAGAATACCCAAGGTAATTACCACCAAAAAATAAATCGGAAAAATCCGGAGCACCCTTCTGAAAAAAAATTTTTTTACTACCGGTAATTTATCGTAACCAGCAGTTTCAGCTTCGATTTTATTTTGAAACAAAATATTAGAAATAAGAAAACCGCTTAAAACAAAAAAAGTATTAACGCCAATAAAAGCGCCCGTTTGGGAAGCAGGTGTAGGTACCCAATGCGAGAGCACAACCAAAAGAACAGCAATCCCCCGTAGGCTGTCCAGTTGTTTAATATACGGCATATAAGCTTTAAACTAAGATAAAAGTGTTTGGTATAAAAAGATCTAAATTATCCTATTGTTATCTTACTTCAGGTAAATTCGTGGTTTAAATGTATAAAAATATTTCACCATATCTTTATATTAAAAGAATAATATGTATTGAATAAAATTTCTTCTAACCCGGCGTTATATCTTTGTGGCTTTAATAAATTTGTTTAGAAAACAAGATAAGACTTAAGAAAAGTACAACTTACCCCAGAACTAGGAGTCTTTTTATCGGATATATTTTTTACTGTCTGATGTTAGAAGAAAATTAAATTAGCTATAAAACTAAATGTGTTAAAGTGATTGAAAAGTATTGGCGGAGCATTATTGCTTTTAGTTTACCTGTGCAGATTCTATTGGTACAAATTATCAGTATTCATCCGGCCTGGGTCGAAAAGTTTTATACGGCAAGAGTTTATCGCTATATAAGCCAGGTTCTGCGCAGCATTTTTGGCAGTACTACTGTTCCGGTGGGGCAAATTATATTCTATGCTTTGGTGCTGGGCTTGGTAAGCTGGGTAATCCGGCAAACCTACAAGATTGTCCGGTTTAAATTGCAACGCCTGTTGTTATGGAAAGAAACATTATTGGGCGTTTTCTTTTTCTTGTCGTGTTTTTACTTTTTGTTTATGGCTATGTGGGGCCTCAATTATTACCGGGCTCCGGTAGCCAACATTACCGCTATTCCAACAGAAAAGATATCGATAGAAAAACTGCAGCGCTTAAGTATCAGGCTGGTAGCGTTAACCAATAATAGCCGCGCCAGCATAAAAGACACTTCCGCCGCTTTTATTTGCTTACCCGCTGGGCAGCGCCAGCATCTTTTACAACAAGCCACTATTGGTTACCAGGCCGTAGCCCGGGCGTATCCGCGTTTGGCGTATACTATTCCGGCAGTTAAAAGTGTGTACGTGCCCGAAATAATGTCTTCTTTCCGGGTAGGTGGTATTTATTTTCCTTTTACCGGCGAAGCCAACGTTAATATGCACCAGCCCGCTTTTATTTTACCAGCTACTATTTGCCACGAAATGGCCCACCAAATTGGTTTTGCTTCCGAAGACGAAGCCAATTATATATCTTTTTTAACCTGCCGCCTTAATCCGGACCCGGCTTTTCAGTATTCGGGTAATTTAATGGCTATGCGTTACACTTTGAACCGCTTATACGGAGTAGATTCGGTGGCTTTCCGGAACTTAAAAAAGCAGCTAAGCCCGGCCGTAACCCACGACCTGGAAATAAATCGCAAGTATTGGGAAAGCTTTCCGAATCCGTTTTTAGATTTTACTTCCGGCTTTTACGATTTATTTCTGAAGGCCAATGGCCAAAGCTCCGGCATCCAGAGTTACAGCCAAATAGTAGAATTGCTTTTGGGCGAATTAGAAAAAAATAACCTAGAATATAGCCTTCCGCCGAAATAAACTAAGATTTATTCCGGCAGGATGTAGCTATTTTACCTGATAGGGGTAAACTTACAAGTCGGCGGTGGCCGGCATTTCGTCTGTTTGGGTAAAAGCAGAAACCACTAAACCGGTAGTAGCTGCTACCAGGCAGGTATTGCAGGCCCGTTTGTTTTGCGAAAAGCCCAGTACCCAAGGTGCGGCTAAAGCAGCTATATTGGAAGCCAGGTCTATGGCCAGGTGCGTTTTAAACGGCATTAGCTTAAACATGCCCAGTTCGTAACGCGTGAAAAGGCTGTATAATAAAGCACCGCCGCCTAATCCGTAACACAGCAATGATGCGGATTTTTCCTTTTCAAATCCGAATAACTTAGGTGCGGCGGTTAACAGGGCCGCATAACTGTAATCGGTAATGCCATGCATGGTCCGGGTGATTGGTTTTTTCATGTTTTATATGTTTGCTGGTTAAAATATTATATTATGATACGGGGCTTGAAAGAAAGTAGCTAGTTATATTTTGGGGGATAATTTCTTGTAATTGCTGCCCGGTTGAATAGTTAACAGGAAAATTAATTTAAGTAAAACCGTTATCTGCAGGATTCTGTTTTTAAATTTGCCTCCCTAACCAGGATATATTCATGCACATTGCAATTGTTGGTAATATTGGCGCGGGCAAAACTACTTTAGCGCAAAAACTGGCCCAGCATTTTAAATGGGATTTGTTTCTCGAAGCCGTTGACAATAACCCGTATTTAAAAGATTTTTACGATGACATGTCCCGGTGGGCGTTTCACCTGCAGATATATTTTCTTAATAGCCGTTTTCAGCAGGTACAAAAAATAAATAACATCAACCGGCCCATTATTCAGGACCGCACCATTTACGAAGACGCTTATATTTTTGCCCGTAACCTGCATCAGTCCGGTTTAATGACCCAGCGCGACTACGATAATTATTACAGTATTTTTCAATCGATTATTGGCATGATAAAACCGCCCGACCTGATGATCTACCTGAAGGCTGATCTGCCGAAGTTAATCGGGCAGATTGAAAAACGCGGGCGCGATTATGAAGATAATATCCGGCTGGATTATTTGCGGCACCTGAACGAACACTACGAGAGCTGGATGAAATCTTACGACTTAGGCAAGCTGTTGGTAATAGACGTAAACAAGCTGGATTTTGTCGCCAATCCCGAAGATTTAGGCTTTATTATTAATAAAATACAGGTAGAACTATTTGGCTTATTTTAATTTTTTATATTCTATTTTCCGGTTCTGACAAAAACTCTTGATTTTTATCACTGTAATTTGGACGCAATTAAAATTTTTCCCGTTTAAACTTCCGGAATTATTATGTATAGAATAAAAAGTATTCTATATATTGAACCATCATTCACCGCAATTAAAGCATATATAAAAGTGGCAGAAAGAACAAATCAGACAGCAGTATCGGAAGAGACCAAATTAAAAGATTTATTATTGGCCGAAATTGCCTGGGAAGTTTGTAACCAGGTGGGCGGTATATATACCGTTATTCGTTCCAAAGTGCCTTCCATGATGGAGCGTTGGGGCGATTGTTACAGCCTTATTGGTCCTTATTTTCATCAACAGGCGCAATCAGAATTTGAACCTACCGATGATTATTCATCTCCGTTTGGGCAGGCGGTGCTTAAAATGCGAAACATGGGTTTCGAAGTGCATTACGGGCATTGGCTGGTAACCGGTAAGCCCCTGGTGGTGTTGCTCAATCCTTATAGCGTGTTCGACCGCTTAGGCGAAATTAAATTTAACCTTTGGGAAAATCATCATATACCCACGCCGGGTAACGATGATTTACTAAACCAGGTAGAAGCTTTTGGCTATTTGGCTAAAATATTTTTACAGCAACTGGTTGAGCCCGATATTACAGATCGCCCGGTTGTAGCGCACTTCCACGAGTGGATGGTGGGTACGGCTATTCCGGACCTGCGCCGCGAAAAAACCAACCTGCGAATTGTTTTTACTACGCACGCCACCTTACTGGGCCGCTACCTAGCCATGAACGATCCCGCTTTTTACGACCACTTAACTTATGTAGACTGGTTAAAAGAAGCCGTTCATTTTAATATTGAAACGGCCGTGCGCATTGAGCGCGCTGCTGCCCACGGATCGCATATATTTTCTACCGTAAGTGAGGTTACCGCCCGCGAGTGTACCTTTTTATTAGACCGGATACCAGACGTAATTTTGCCCAACGGTTTAAATATCGAACGCTTTGCGGCGCACCACGAATTCCAGAACCTGCATCAGAAGTATAAAGATAAAATTCACCAGTTTGTAATGGCGCACTTTTTCCAGAGCTATCCCTTCGATCTGGATCAGACGCTTTACTTTTTTACTTCGGGCCGTTACGAATACCGCAACAAAGGCTTCGACGTAACCCTGGAAGCTTTGGCGCGCCTGAACTACCGCATGCAGCAGGCCGGCATTAAAAAAACGGTGGTGATGTTCTTTATTACCAAGCAGCCTTATTATTCTATAAACCCGCAGGTATTGCAATCGCGGCTCATGATGGATGAAATACGCGAGACCTGTAATGCTATTCAGAAAGAAGTGGGCCGGAAGCTTTTTTATGCCGCTGCTTCCAGCAACGATTTCAAATTACCCTCGCTCCGCGATTTTGTGGATGATTACTGGCAGTTGCGTTACCGCCGGACGTTACAGTCCTGGAAAAGCCACCAGTTGCCACCGGTTGTTACGCATAATCTGGTGAACGATCAGTCCGACGAAATACTCCATTTCTTGCGCACCTCGCAATTAGTAAATAATGCCCACGACCGCGTTAAAGTAGTCTATCACCCGGATTTTGTTTCGGTTACCAACCCCTTATTTGCCATGGATTACGGGCAATTTGTGCGGGGCTGCCATTTGGGTATATTCCCGAGTTATTACGAGCCCTGGGGTTATACGCCGCTGGAATGTATTGCCCGGGGCGTACCGGCCGTAACCAGCGATTTATCCGGGTTTGGCGATTACGTAATAACCAAAATGTCTGATCAGACGGATAAAGGAATATTAGTGGTAAAACGCCGCAACCGTAATTTTAACGATGCCGCCAATCAGTTAGCCGACTACCTGTTTGATTATGTAAGATACGGCCAGCGCGACCGTATTGCGTTACGCAACCAGGTCGAAAGCTCTTCGGAAGAATTTGACTGGAAGAACCTGACCCGTTATTATACCAAAGCCTACCAGTTAACCCTGGCCAAGCCGGTTTTCTAAACAAATTATTCTGAACCAAAAATGCCTGCCTACACAGATCAAGAACAACTGGAAAAATTACGTTTCCCGATTGGTAAATTCGAAGGAGCAGAACCTTTTACGCCGGCTTTAGGGCAGGCGTATGTACAGGATATTGCGGCTTTGCCGGGCTTATTGCGGCAGGCGGTACAAAACTTAACCGATACCCAACTGGATACACCGTACCGGCCCGGCGGCTGGACGGTGCGCCAGGTTGTACACCACGTGGCCGATAGCCACCTAAACAGTTATATCCGTTTTAAGCTGGCCTTAACCGAAGAAAACCCGGTAATAAAACCTTACGAAGAACAACTTTGGGCCGAATTGCCTGATTCTTTGCAAGAGCCGGCAGAAGTATCTTTGGTTATGCTGACGGCGTTGCACCAAAGGTGGGTAGTTTTGCTAAAATCATTATCCGATACTGAGTGGCTACGTACTTTTACGCACCCGGTTTCGGGTAAAACTACGCTGTTAAAAGCTGCCGGTTTGTATGCCTGGCACGGTCGGCACCACTTAGCCCACATCACCAACACGCAGTATTCGCATTAATGCTGATTTTCAATTATTTAATGTGTTTTTAGGAAACTAAATTTTTTTTATATTAGTATAGTTTACGGTTGAGGCTTAGTAGCTTTTGCCATTTGTTTGTTGTAACACGCTTACTCTATGAACTAAACTATACTGCACATGAAAATTAGAAAAATTTACGGGTGCCTTGCAATTGTAGGGGCAACTTTATTCTCCGGATGCATGAATTTCTACGAGAACCGGGTAGAGTCTGATTATAGCTATAACGGCAATTTCCGGAAATACAAAACCTTTAACTTTATGGGGTACAAGAAAAACGATTCTGACTCCAGCAATCACATGGAAATTGTAGAAAATGCCATTCGCGCCCGGATGGCGCTACAAGGTTATCGGTTTTCCGACAACAAACCCGACTTACTGGTATCTCATAAGATTTTTTACGACGATTTGATTTTTAAAGGTTATAACCAAACCGATATTGATATTTGGTTGGCTAACGGCAAAATAATAGAAGAAGAGCTGGATGAAGAAACCGGCGAGGAAAAGAAAGAATACGATCCGGTGCGGTATAACTTAACCAAAGGTACTTTACTGGTAGTTTTAATCGACCGGAAACACAACCGGGCCGTTTGGCAAGGATATTCATCGGGCCTGTTAGGTAACAAAGAGTTTAATAACGAAGCCTATTTAAAAAGATCCGTTCGCTCTATATTCGATAAATATAAAGTATTTACCGAAGGTTATATCTTAACGCAGGATCAGCCGCGGGAAAATTAAATATTTTATTACCTGTAAAACAAAAGTGCAGCGCCGGGTATCATACTGGTGCTGCTCTTTTTATTTACAAGGCTTGTTGTTAAAAGCGACGACCGGCTGAGATCCGTTAGAAGCGGTGTATTGGTTTTCCGGTAGAAAGCATTTATTTTGCAATTCACCTAAACGAATTTATATGTTTGTTCATCATGTGTTTTTCTGGTTAAAATCTACTGGCGGGCCGGAAGAAAGTAAACAGTTTGAAAAAGGAGTTAACTCCCTCAAAGCTATTCAATCAGTTAAAATGGCCGAAATAGGCGTGCCGGCCAGCACCGATCGTTCGGTTATCGACCGCAGTTATTCTTATTCGCTGTTGTTGGTTTTCGAAAACATGGCCGATCATGATGCCTACCAAATCGACCCGATTCATACCCAGTTTGTAGCAGATTGTGCTCACCTATGGGAACGGGTGCAGATTTATGATTCGGTAACATTATAATTATATACTTACAAATAACCTTCTTAGGAGGAGAAAACCCGATTTAGTTGCTACTGGGTGGTAATGCTCGGAAGCTGAAAACTAAGTTTAAGTTTTATAACTAAAAAGGCGGCTATTTCTTTAGCCGCCTTTTTAGTGTTTGTTTGTTTGTTTGGTAAATTCATTCCTTAAGCCATTACTGGTTTAGAATGTACCTCCTGGCTATCGGGAGTGGCCATTTTGCCCAGTACTAATTGTTCATCGTGCTGGGTAGCATCCAGGCCCAGCATTTCTTCTTCGTGGGTTACAGCCAGTGGGGTAATAAGATCGGTTATTTTTAGTAAAATTAGTGAACCGATAAAAGAAAAGGCTACTACAATACCCAAAGCGGTTAAGTGGGTAAAAAATAATTTTGTTTCGCCGTAGAATAAACCATTACCGGTGGTATTGGCACTGTTAATAGCAGTATGAGCAAAAATACCGGTCATGAGCATACCTACCATACCGCCCACGCCGTGGCACGGAAACACATCTAAAGTATCGTCGATGCTGGTACGGGCCCGTAAACCAACTACCAGGTTGCTGATTAAGCTGGCCGCTACCCCAATAAAAATACTAACCGAAATACCTACAAAGCCCGCTGCTGGAGTTATGGCTACTAAACCTACTACTACCCCAATACAAAAGCCCATAGCCGAAGGTTTTTTACCTTTAAAAGCATCAAATAAAATCCAGGCTAAACCGGCGGCAGCAGCAGCGGTATTGGTAGTAGCAAAAGCAGATGCCGCTAAACTGTTGGCTCCCACTGCCGAACCGGCGTTAAAACCAAACCAACCAAACCACAAAAGACCAGTGCCTATTAAAACAAAAGGAATATTAGCTGGTTCATGTATGGCTTCTATTTTACGTTTGCCTAAATACAGAGCAGCAGCCAGGGCCGCGCAGCCCGCCGAAATGTGTACGACTGTGCCGCCAGCAAAATCCAGTACGCCCATGCCAAATAAAAATCCATCGGGGTGCCAGGTCCAGTGTGCAATAGGGGCGTAAATAAACATACTAAAGAGGCAGGCAAACAAGATATAAGACGTAAACCGTATTCTTTCGGAAAAAGAACCGGTAATTAAAGCCGGCGTAATAACAGCAAACTTTAACTGAAAGAAAGCAAATAATACCAGTGGAATAGTAGAAGCTAAAGGCCAGGGTTTGCTTTCCAGAACGCCGTTAAACATAAAATAAGTTCTCGGGTCGCCAATAAAGCCACCAATACTATCGCCAAAGGCTAAACTAAACCCAACTGCTACCCAGAGTACACTAATAATACCCATGCAAATAAAACTTTGCAGCATGGTAGAGATTACATTTTTAGCATTTACCATGCCACCATAAAATAAAGCCAGACCTGGGGTCATGAGTAATACCAACGCCGAAGCAGCCAGCATCCAGGCAACATCGCCGGTATTAAAACCTTCGCTGAAAGTGCTTCCTGGCGTGCCCGATAATGTAACTCCTAAAATACTTACCAATAGTAGGGCGGAGAAAGGAATTATAGATAACTTTTCTTTCATGTTGTTTTTGGTTTAGTTGAGAATGATACCTTGTTTTGTCAAAAATACTAATAATAAATATTATACAGTTTGAAAAATAAGCAATTCAGTTAAAAAATGCATAAATTATACTTGTATGGCTTAAGAAATACACTGCTTTTAAAATAGCAGTTTGAAAGATGAGCTTTCTTGATAAAATTTGAAACTGATACTTGGAGTAAAGAATTGTAGGCCTTTAGATACTTAAGTGTTATGTCGCGATGTAAGTTGACCGGTTGCCGGCTGTTAATACCAGAACATTTGTTAAGTTAAACAGCACGTACAGGGTTTGCAGGAAAACTGTTGTGGCATTAACTTATAGGTATAAGTTAATGGGTGGAGTTAAAAACAAAAATAAAAGCAGCGCCCAAGGTTACTTGTGCTTTCTTCGAAATCTGGCTGTTCCGGTCTTCGAAGAAAGGATCTTTAGCAGTATCGAGGCGTACTTCGGGCTTAAAGTTGCAGTAACCCTGGGCAAGTTTTATGTCGCCGGTTAAAGTAAATTCATTTCCGACAAATTTACCCAAATAGCGTACGCCATGAGGATCACTGAAGCGTTCGGCTCTTAAAGCCAGTCCCAATTGGTCGTTTAGCTTATAATCCAGGTATAAAGCAGCTCCTTTCCAACTTTGATCTTGAGAGTAAACCTGCTCGGCACTCAATAAATCAGCTTCTTCTGTGGTAGCCGCATCCGTAATTTCCTGGTCGGTTATAGCTTTCAGATAGCCGGTTTTAAACTGACCGAAAGCGCTGTTAAAACCAATTTTAAAACCTTCAGTTACCTGGTAAGCCATGGTTAAGTCATATAGGTTTGTTCTGCAACCTGATTTCTGCCCGAAAGCAGATAAGCCGCCGTGCTCATCTCCGGAAATTACGTTGGCATACAGGTTTAAACCACTTACCGGAGTTAAATGAACCTGGCCCGTAATTGATTTTCTGCTGTTGAAATCGGTAAGGGCATCCCAGCCATTTACCACGCCCACCATTATGCCTACTTTATCCGAAAGAGTAAAATCTAGTTTGGCGCCGGTATGATAAAAAGGGCCATTCCCGAATAAATAGGATAAAGAGTAATTCGCATTTAAAGGTGCGTCTATCAGCTCATACCCAATATGGGTACCATATTGCCCAACCGTAAATGCTATTTTATCGGTAAAATTGTAAGTACCATAAGCTTGTTTTATGCTGATACTCGAAGAGCCTATATTGCCGAAATTGCCCAACTCAGCATTAGGGCCAAACGTTAAATCAGAAACTACTTTCATTTTACCTACCGAATACGAGAGTACAGTTTGTACCAGTCCCAGCGAAAAATTATCGTGTTTCAGGTCGAAAACCCGGCCTTTGTTGGTCCGGCTTAAGGGGTTATTGGTATTATAAAAATAGTAGGTATCTACATAACCATTTAGGGCGAAACTGCCTTGGGTTTGCGTAGAATCGGTTTGCGCTTGGGCTAAGCTGCCAAAAAGGAGCAGGAAAACAATGAAAGGTAATTTTTTTTTCATGGTGCATGATGGTTAAGGTTGATAATATGGTTTACTAATTATTTCGGGTTTGAAAATATTTGTAGTAAGCGGCTTTTTATTAGCTACCTTCCTGCACCAGCCAGTTAAGAAATTAGTTAATACTTGAAATATCGTTAAAATTTAAGGGGGTAAGTATAAAATAGGTTCGTAAATATAGTGGTAGGCCTCATATTTTATATCTGTTTCATGAAAATTTAGATTTTATTTAAGTTTTGGCTGTAAATATCATCATGTTTAAATAAATATGTTTTATTTAGAAGTGGTATTTAAGAATTTATAAAATAAAAATTTTTGTTCTGTTGTTCTTTAGATGCTAAAAGTAGCCATAGAGATAAGTTACTTACATTAAGTAGTGAGATTAAACAATGAGACAGGGTTTAACTATATAATAAAAGGTTGGAGAAGTTTATTTGTGAGCTTTAGAAGCTGACGCCTATAAAAGAAAGAGCTAAAACAAATAGTTTTCTAATTAAAGCGCTATTGTATTGCGTAATCCTGTTTAAAGCTAATTGCCTTGCTTTTGAAGAAACAAAAGGTTTAAAACCAAATACGTTATTTACAGGTAAATTAACCTGCTCAGCATAAAGCTGATGATTTATTTTATATAAGATAAGCCCATTTTGCTCCGGTTTAAATTCCAGGTGCCGGAAACATGGTGCTGTTGCCAGATTATGCTATACGCCATCCTCAAAATCATTTTTAAAATAGCTTTAAGAATCTTCTTCCGTCGCATCGAAGTCCAGAACCGGCATTTAATTCCGGCTACGGGGCCTTTGCTGATTGCATCTAACCACCCTAATACCTTTATGGATCCGATTGCCGTGGCGGCCATCTTTAAACAAGATGTTTATTTTATAACTAAAAGCACGGTGTTTAATTCGCCTTTTAAGAAGTGGCTCTTACAAAAAGCGAATATGATTCCGGTTTACCGGCGTGAAGATGGCGTAGTACCGGCCACCGGCAACGATGCTACTTTTAGGAAGTGTACCGAGTATTTGCTTAAAAAACGTACTTTAATAATATTTCCGGAGGGTAATAGCTTTAACGAACGACGCTTGCGGCCTTTAAAAACCGGAGCGGCCCGTATGGCTATGGTTGCCGAAAGCCAGGCTAATGCAGGAATGGAGGTTAAGATTATACCTATTGGCGTCAACTACACCGATCCGACCCGTTTCCGGAGCGATTTATTTATAAATGTAGGAGAACTTATTTCGATAAAAGATTACACTGCAACAGCCGCCCAAGATTCTTTTAAAGCCGCCCAGGACTTGACCGCGGAATTACGCCGCCGGTTAACCGATTTAATTATTGTTACCGAAACCGAGGAAGAAGATGAACTGGTACAGCAAATAGAGCTGGTATACCGGGCTGATTTGATAAAAGATTTAGGTTTAGAAGACCGGCAAGAAGATAAATTTGTTTTAACCAAAAGCATTGCCGAAAGCATCCGGTATTTTCAGCAACAGGAGCCGGGCCGGGTAGAGGCAATCCGGAAAAGAATGAACCGCTATTTCCAAAATCTGAATAAGCTTGGCTTGCAGGATAAATACTTAGCGCACAGCCAAGCCAACAGCAATTTATTTAAAAATTCTTTCCGTACAATATTATACCTGCTGGCGGGTTTCCCGGTTTTTATATGGGGAATTCTCACCAATTACCTGCCTTATTACATTCCGGGTAAAATAGCCGATGCTTTAACCAGTGAGGAAGAGTTTCGGGCTCCTGTTATGATGACAGCTGGAATTCTTAGTTTTGGTTTGGTTTATGTTCTCGAAATAGCCGTAATTTATGCCGTTACCAATTCGGTGCTTGTAACTTTGGTTTTCCTGTTGTCTTTGCCTTTGAGTGGATTTTTTGCCTTGTATTACAGTAATCGTTTACGCAACACCCAAGCTTATCTTAAATTATTTGCTTTTCTTTACAAGAACAAGCCCGCCATAAATGAATTGCTGCAGCAGCGCCGAGAGATATTAATAAGGCTGGATAAAGCCCGGCGCATTTATTTACAACGTACCAGCCCAACCCAAGACGAAGCACCGGTTGGCCACCAATAAAGATAGATATTTGTTTTAAACCGGAGGCGTTAAATTTAAATTTTCGCTTTTATTTTAAATAAAATCCCGGTAGTATTGAAACTTTAAAAAATATATGAAGTTTTGTTTAAATAAACTCATTAATAATATTTAATCGAGCACATTATGAGCGAAGTAGCAACAAAGTTCAGAGCCGGTGTTTTATTCGGCGACGAAGTAACTGAACTGTTTAATTATGCCAATGAAAATAATTTTGCCTTACCGGCGGTAAACGTAATTAATACCAGTACGGTTAATGCAGTGCTGGAAACAGCCAAAGCCGTAAACTCACCGGTTATTATCCAGTTTTCGCACGGCGGTGCGCAATTTTTTGCTGGTAAAGGCTTGTCTAACGATAGCCAGAAAGCAGCCATATTGGGAGCTATATCGGGTGCGCAACACGTACATTTAATGGCCGAAGCCTACGGTGTACCGGTTATATTGCATACCGACCACGCGGCAAAAAAATTATTGCCTTGGATTGATGGTTTATTAGATGCCGGCGAAAAATATTTTGCGGAGCACGGTAAGCCTTTGTATAGTTCTCACATGCTGGATTTATCCGAAGAAGACCTGAAAGAAAACGTTGAAACCAGCGTGGCCTATCTGCGTCGGATGGATAAGTTAGGTATGACGGTAGAAATTGAATTGGGTGTAACCGGTGGAGAAGAAGACGGCGTGGATAACTCCGATGTAGATAGCCACCACTTATATACCCAACCCGAAGAAGTAGCTTACGCTTACGAAGAGTTGAGCAAAGTGAGCAAACGCTTTACTATTGCTGCGGCATTTGGTAACGTACACGGCGTATATAAGCCCGGTAACGTGGAGCTGCGCCCCGAAATTCTGAAAAACTCCCAGGAATATATTCAGCAAAAATTTGGTACCGGTCCTAACGATGTAAATTTTGTATTCCACGGTGGTTCTGGTTCCGAAAAACACAAGATTACCGAAGCCATTGAGTACGGTGCGGTAAAAATGAATATCGATACGGATATGCAATGGGCTTTCTGGGAAGGCATTAAAAACTATTACGAAGCCAAAAAAGATTACCTGCAAGGCCAGATTGGTAACCCTACCGGAGAAGATGCACCCAATAAAAAGTTTTATGATCCGCGGGTGTGGTTACGCGAAGGTGAAAATAACTTCATCGCCCGTTTAAAAGAAGCCTTTAAGGATCTGAATGCCAATAACCGGAATATCTAATTTGTAATATTTAAATAAAAAAGGTGGAGCTACAACTCCACCTTTTTTATTTTATATGATCCTGATGTTCTGGCTTTTAAACTTGATGATACCTGTAATCTGATGGTATTTTAGTTCGGTGTTTAATCCTGCTCTGGCTTTTAAACAAACGGCAAAAGAGGTCTATGTGCGTTTATCGGGCGGTTTATGAGGGTTCCGGTGTATTGAAAGAATATAATAATTAAACGATATTCGGTTGTTGCGCTCAATATCTTTGTGGCTTTATTAAATGAATAAATGTTGGAGCTTGCGACAATAAAATGTTATTCCGAAGCTGGAGTATTATGGTATTATTAATATTTTTAATATTTAATTTTTTATATGTTATATTAATTAATTACTGAAAATTTAGAAATATATTTAAAGTATGAGGAAAAATATTGAAAATATTTTATTGTAATTCAAAAGTTTCATTTATTTTTGTAAATATTAAGACTGAATGCAGGTTGGTTAAAATACGTAGGTATTTAAGTATAAAGTACCAATTTGATTTTTTTTGCTTAATTTGAATTTTGAATAATTAGTTGTTTCCTAAATTTGTAAGGAGAGAACTATAAATTATAGACAAACATAGAAAATGCTTTATATATTGACTTTCTTTTATTTCCTGTAAGAAGAAAGAAGTTATTTAGCATCACCAACGCCGAAACTGATTAAAATAGTTATATGAAAAAGTTGAATGTTCTGCTACTGGGATGGGAATTTCCACCAATTATTAATGGCAAAGTAGGAACAGCGTGTTATGGCATCACAAAGGCATTGGCGAACCAGGTAAATCTCTCGTTGGTTTTACCTAAATCCGATCCGGAGTTTATTCTCAGGAACGTAGACCTTACTGGTTTAAATAATGTAAACCTGAAGGAAATACAACCTCCTGCTCCTGAACCGGAATTTACTGCTTTCGGAGAATCTCCGGAAGGGCAGCAAATTGAAATACCTCTTTACGGAGCAGCTACGCCTACGCTGCAGGAAAGAGAAAAAATCAAACCACCCGTATTACCCGGACAAACAACTTCGGTGGGTTCCTTTGCCGGTCAGTCCGCAGGAAAGCCGTTATATGAATCGGTAGAAGAACTTAATATATTCGGACAAACCGATCTGAGTTTAGTAGATTACAATTCGCAGGTAATTAATTTTGCCCGTTATGCCAGCCGATTGGCTTCCTACAAAGAGTACGACGTAATTTATGCTTACGATTGGATGACTTTCCTGGCCGGGATTGAATTAAAACTGGTAAGTGGTAAGCCCTTGGTATTGCAAATGCACTCTTTAAGTTATGAGCGCGGCGGACCCGACGCAAAAGGTTGGGTGTATGAACTGGAAAAACAAGCCCTGGAAAAAGCCGATTTTGTAATTACGGTTAACGACAATATTGCCGATGTAATTATTACAGAATATGGTATTGCACCAGCTAAAATCAAATCTTTGAAAGAAGAGGAAGAAGCTGACGACCTGGATGATCTTACCAGAGTATCTGCTTATCCGCAGGACTTAAAAGCGGCTGAAGAACAACCCGACGCCGAAGAAATATCCACGGAAATCTACAATATGGAAATATCGGAAAGTAATAATGATGTAGTGAAAACTTTATTACCATTAGCTGAAGAAGATGCCGAAATGCCTAAACGTAATTGGGATGAAACGGCTGATATTGTACTGGAGATTCTGGAGAAAGTAAATGCCGATGCACATAAGTTAGCGGTTGCAGGTTAAAAAATATAATGCTAAAAGAGAAAAGGCTGGTTTTTCTAAACCAGCCCTTTCTCTTTTAATGTCCACCTTTATCGGTTGTAAATACTGTCAGGTTCAGACTTAATATCTCTGTAGTAAATCAAATCTACGATTTCAGCTTTTAAAATTTGAATACTAATAATACAGTAGATTATTTCTTTACCAAAACAAACTTGCTCTTATCTGTATCGGCTACTTTTTTCAGGAAAGAAATAAACTGGTCGTAGGTTTCGGGACTGAATTCACCTTGTTTTAAAGTAAGTTGCCGCGAGAAGATTAGTTCGTTGCCTTCTAAAGTAGCTTTGGCCAGAAAAGATCCAAACTCAGATTTTAACTCTACCGGCTGCGGAATATAATCTGCTTTATAATCGGTCGGCAGTTCGTAGCGGATATTATCTTCATCGTAAAAACCTCTGGCAATCCGGACTTTATTTTTGCGGTTGCGTACTTCTTTCGGCACACCAATTTCGCGGTTTAAATGGTTGAGCGGCACCAGTAGCATATTATTGTTCAGGGTGCCGAACTGCTCGGCTTTTACCTCCAGTTTCTCAATGGTGGCGGGTTGATCGGTTTTCTGCTGGGCTAAGTCGTATTTTACTATTTCCAGGTTGTTGATGGGGTAAATCTCTTTTAAAGCGGCTATCCGGTCTTTGGGGTTCTTGGGAATAATATTTTCGCGGTTATCGTATTGCGTGCCTTCAAACTTGGTTTCGATAGCGCCGCTGATTTTGCCGGTTCCCTCCAGTGTAAAATGCGCCGTCCGGATTTGTTTGTTTTGCTCAGGAGTGTATCTCCGGGTACGGGCGATAATGCCACCTTTTTCGGTACAAAGCAATACTTGCCGGTCGTCGGTAAAACTACCCAGATAACCCATCGGCGCTTCGCGGCTCGTACATTCCAGCCAAATAGTATCCTGGGGCAATGGCACGCACAAAATAGCGTGGTTGCCCTGGAAAGCGCTGGCAAAATCCGGTTGGTAACTCTTTTTAGAATTCCCGGCGTTTACTTCGGTATAAATAGCCGGAACGCCCGCGATTTGTAATAAGGCTTTGGTATAATTCGTCAGGGCCTTACAATCGCCGTAACCCAGTTTATCTACTTCGGCCGCTTGCATGGGCTGCAAGCCGCCAATGCCAATCTGCACACTGATATACCGGTTTTTCTGCTGGGCGTACTCGTATATTTTTTTAACTTTTTCTTTCGGCTCCGGTATATCTTTTACCATTTGTTTAATGTGGGTTACGGTTGCGGCAGGTAGCGCGTCCCGGCCTTTTATCATATTATCGTAAGCCCACTGGCCGTATTCCTGCCAATTCGTAAACTTGCCGGCAATACCTTCATATTGAAAAGCTACGGGCGCAATTTCAACTATGGTCAGGTAATCCTGGGCGGGTGGACTATAAGGTTCGGGCTTGAGCGCCGGTATATTCTGGGCCACCCATTCGGTTATTTGCACGGCGTCCTGCACTTTTTTAGTTTTGGGTTGCGTTACATTAAACTCTTTTATCCGGATCTGGTAATCTGGTTTAGCTATAAAACGATGGATACTGCTTTGGACGGCAATATCAGCGGCTTTTTGGGGCATCCAGGCCGGGAAGTAAAAAGATTGCTTTATCCGGATTTCGTATTCGTATTTTACGGTGTAAGGGTAATAACTAACCAATGGCGTATAATATTTAACCCGGTCGTCCTCAAACAAAGAAAAATCACTAATGGCGCTTACATCCTGAAAATCCAAAGCGTTTACCTTTTTCAGTAGCTTGCCCGATGCATCGTAAATAGCCGCCCGCAGGTTTTTAATCTGGCGGGCTTTATCGTAGTAAATATGAATACCAGCGTATTCGGCACCGTTGGCGTTCAGAATAGTAATCGCTTCTTTGTGTTTGTAAACTACCTGGTCCAGCGCTTTTACTTCGGTGCTGGTTTCCTGTTGCCGCACCACGGCATTGGCATAAGCTTGCAGTGATTTCGGAATAGTAGTGGTATTGTAATCGGTTTGGGCAAAAACCGCGTAGGGCAGGCTTAAAGCCAAATGGCAAAAAATAAACAGGCGTAACATTTACGATTTTTTGGTAAAGATGAGGTTGGTTTGATAAGACTGCACAATTTTATTAAACAGCTCTTTTAAATAAGAATATTCTTCGGAAGAATAAATGGCTTTGTTTAAGGAGATAATGCTGTTCAGGATGACCTTATTCCCGATATTCTCTACGCTAAACATATACCGGCCGCCTTTATTGGGTAAGGTAACAATCATGGGAGCGGGGAGGCTTTCCATTTTAAATTCTGTAGGATATTCCAGATTCAGGATTAGTTGCGATTCGATGGGAGCACCTAAATCTACGGGATACAGCCGCTCTTTAGAGGTAAACGGATTTTTACTCCATTCATCAATAAAGAAAGGATTGAGAAAAAGTTTGTTTTTGTTTATATTATCAAAACCTTCAATCTGAACTTCGTATTGTTGCAAGAGCGCCTGGTCCAGCTTGTCCAGGTTGTTGATTTCGTATTTCAGAATTTTGATCTTGCTCCATTTCTCATCTAAAGCTTCAATGTATTCGTCCTGGTTATTATAAGAAGAAATACGTTTTCTTTCCTGCAAGGCATCGTAACCATGCGATTGGTTGCTTACTTTACCGGTAAAATTGCCATCGGGCTGCAGTTTTAAGTCCAGAACCGAAACACTTTTCACCTTGGCCATCGGATTAATGTTCAACCAGTAAGAAGGGCCTTTGGCGGCCATTACGCGGCCTTTACCGTTGAGGCAACGAATCGGGAGGGTACCGAACGTTAAGAAAGGATCAGTGGCATCTAACAAATAACTGGTGCCGCCAATGTTTACTTTGCCGATTACGTAGTTAAAATTGCTCATTACCGGGTGTATTTCTATGGGCAAACCATTATCGCGGGTAGATAAAATAACCGGTTCGGCGGCAAAGCCAGCGTGGTTTAAAGCCGCTACCAACGATAAATTAATATCGCCTACGTTGCCGGATTTACTGTCGAAAGCTTTCTTGATGCCTAAATCGCTGTACTTGTCTAAATAATCGTTCCACGTGTACCAATTCTTTATAAAATCATAGATCTGCTGCGCTTTCTTCAAAGAGTCTTTTTCGGCTGAAATCAGCGAGGTTAAATTATCTTTAAAAATATCTTTGCCTTTGCGTAGTTGTCCGCCAAACGTTGGGCTATTGCGCAGTTCCTGGTCTATGTCTTTCCATTCTTTGGTAATTTTATCTTTCCGGCCGTCGAAGTAACGTATTTCGGATAACTCAAAGTTGATGGAAGAAACAAAGTTTACTTTGGCGGTCATGTAATCTTCTTCCACAAAAGCCGGTACATCCAGCATGGCATATTTATATAAACCGCAATCGGCTTTTTGGCCGCCCCCCGGCATAAAGCAATCTTTTATTACTTCCGATTCTTGTTTCTGAAGTTTCAGAAAGCCCCGCAGGGTCATGTTATACAAATAATTGCCCGGAATCCGGGCCCAATACTCCGTATGTAACTTAGGAATATCGCTCTGGAAGTCCCAGGATTTGAAATTGAAGATATAAGGAGATTCAAGCTGGTACTTTACTTCTATAACACTGCCTTCTTTAATGTTGGGTAAGGTAAATTTAGCCAGGTCCAGGTATTTCGATTTATTTTCTTTGAATACTTTTTTGGTATCAAATTTTGTTTCTTCTATCCGGTTATTTACCAAGTTAAAGGTGGAAGCTTGAATTTTAGACACCATTTCCTGCTTACTACCATTTTTGTAAAGCGGAACGGTAATATTGGCCTGATCAAAACCTTTGCTGTTCAGAATTTTTATTTTTACGTGGTAGGTGTGCAGCAGATTATGGTCGTTCTCATTATCAATCCACGATTCGCCGAACTCCTCCAGAATAACTGCATTCGCGGTAGAATCTTTCGCGTAACTTTTCATTTGCAGGTCGGCGAAGGTAACCTGCCCGAAAGAGAAGCTATGATCAATCTGCGCACAGCAAAGCCGGACCAGCAACAGCAGGCAAGAGGTAAGTAAAATTCTATTCATAAATAAATCAGGATTATGTTAAACAGCGGAAACAGCTAAATAAATGTTTCTGGGAGTAATTTATAAATAATTTTAATAAGATAAGTAGCTATAATATAGAAAGTTGATTTATATATAAATTTTGATATTTTGAAAAGGTATATTGCTAGTACCTGCGGGTAAGTGGCTATGAAAAATATAATTTTATATAGGATTATCTACTGGCTAAAGCACGATAAAACAGCCAATAAAACCTGGTGTTTTCGAATTAAAACCACCGGGTATTTGTTTATTTAATGAGCCTGATAACCGCTAAAAAGAAAGCCCTGGGGCTCATTTTTATCCTTCTAAACAAATCAGATGCTAGATATTCCGGAAGCAATTATTCAAAAACCAGCAGTACGTTCGGCCAAACTATGGCTGCCCAAGCAAGTAATGATTACGCCGGCGGCTTTAGAAGAGCCGTGGGGAAAACAAATATACGAACGGGTGCAGGCCTTGGGTTTGCCCGTACAAGAACTGGCACAAAACCGTTTGACTAATTTGCGGGGAGCAGATGCCGGCGAAACGTACCGCAAGGCTAAAAATACGCTGGCTATAGTTACGGCACCGGCCGGTGGCTTTAAGCTGCAGCCCATACCACCATCGGCCGACTGGCAGTTTCATTTGGCCGAAGGCTGTCCGGCTCATTGCCAGTACTGTTACCTGGCGGGTAGTCTGCAAGGGCCGCCGGTTATCCGCACCTTCGCTAACTTACCCGCTATTTTGGATAATCTGCCTACCTATAAAAAGCCGGGCCAGAATACTTCTTACGAAGCCAGTTGTTATACCGATCCGTTGGGTATTGAACATTTAACCGGCAGCCTGGCCCGTACCATTGAATATTTTGGTACGCAGCGCGACATGAATTTACGTTGGGTTACCAAGTTCGACCAGGTAGATGCTTTGCTGCCGCTGGAACATAACGGCAATACCCGTTGCCGCATTAGTTTAAACACCGATTTTGTAAGCCGCCGAATGGAAGGCGGTACCGCTTCTGTTAATGCCCGGTTAGCAGCCATGCGCAAATTAGCTTTACCCAAAGCTTTAGGTGGTGGCGGTTACAAAGTAGGAGCGGTAATAGCGCCCATTATGCCTTTACCGGATTGGGAAGAGCAATACTCCTCTTTATTAGACCGCCTGGAAGCTACCCTGGACTTTTCCTGTGACCTGACTTTTGAGTTAATCAGCCATCGTTTTACGCCCGGCTCTAAAGCTATTTTGCAGGAGTGGTATCCCAACACCAGCATCGATTTCGACGAAACAACCCGCGCGCTTAAGTTCAACAAGTTCGGCGGCAAGAAATACGTGTACGACACGGTTACCATGAAAACCCTGCGCTCTTTTTTCGAGAGCGAAATAAAAAGGCGCTTTCCGGAAGCGCCTTTTTTATATTGGACCTAAGCTGATAAGCTTCTACTATTACACGCGCTTTAAAACCAGGCAGGTCCGGTTCGTAATATACATTTGCAGCCGGGCTTTGTCTTTTTCGCCTTTAGTCGTGTAAATAACCGATTCATCAATCCGGTCAAATCCGCCGAAAGCAGCCGCATCGGAGTTTAAAATTACCTGGTAATTGCCGGTTTGGGGCACCCAGAACTCATAACCGAAAATAGAGCGGCTGGGGTGAAAATTAAAAACAAAGATTAAGTTATTACGCTCAAATATTAGAACATTATTGTTCGAATCCATGTGCACGGGCTGGGCGGGCAAAGCCGATAAAACATGATTTTCTTTTACGGTTTGAATCATGGCTTTATCGAAAGCAGCGAAGTACTTAAATTTCAGGTCCGGATTATCGACCAGATTCCATTGGCGCCGGGCATGTTTGTAGCTCCAGTTGTTGCCTTGGCGCGGAAAATCGATCCACTCCGGATGACCAAACTCATTGCCGATAAAAGTAAGATAAGCTTCGCCGCCGGCAGCCATGGTAACTAACCGGATCATTTTGTGTAAAGCCAGGCCGCGGTCGATTACTAAGTTCGGATCATCAACCCGCATGTGAAAATACATTTCTTTATCCATGAGCCAAAAGGCAAGGGTTTTATCACCCACCATGGCCTGGTCATGCGATTCGGCGTAAGCTACCGTTTTTTCTTTATAACGGCGGTTGGTTAATACACCCCAAAGCTCATGCATGTTCCATTGCTCGTCGCGGAGGTGTTTTAAAGTTTTAATCCAGTAATCGGGCAGGCCCATGCCCAAACGGTAATCAAACCCGATACCACCCTCTTCTATTTTCCGGCAAAGGCCCGGCATGCCGCTCATGTCTTCGGCGATCGAAAGTGCACCCGGTTTTATCTGTTGTATCAGGGTATTGGCGAGTTGTAAATAAGTAATGGCCTCTTTATCAACACCAGTTTTAAAATAACGGTCGTAATGGTCAAAGCTTACGCCTTCGCCGTGGTGCTGGTACAGCATAGAAGTTACGCCGTCGAACCGGAAACCATCAAAGTGGAATTCTTCGAGCCAGTAGCGCAGATTAGATAACAAAAACTGCCGCACTTCTTTTTTGCCGTAGTCGAATACCCGCGAATCCCAGGCCGGATGATAACCTTGCGGACCCGAGTGAAAATACTGGTGGCCGGAACCATCGAAGTTAACCAATCCTTCGGCTACATTTTTTACAGCGTGCGAATGCACCACATCCATAATAACGGCTATGCCTAATTTGTGCGCTTCGTTTACCAGTTGCTTTAAGTCTTCGGGCGTACCAAAACGCGACGAAACGGCAAAAAAGTTGGAAACATGATAACCGAATGAACCATAATACGGGTGTTCCATTACTGCCATCAGCTGGATACAATTATAGCCGCCCGCATGAATGCGCGGTAACACATTTTGGGTAAATTCCTGAAACGTGCCCACGCCTTCTTTTACCTGCGCCATGCCCACGTGGCACTCATATATAATGGGTTCGGTAATAGACGAAACGGAGAAAGATGTATCTTCCCAGTTAAAAGGTTCCAGTAACCACACCTGGCCGGAGAAATCGTAGGTTTCGGGGTTTTGCATGGCCCGGAGGATGTAAGGCGGAATCCGGTCCAGATTGCCGTTAGCACCTCTAATATGTACTTTAACCAACGAGCCCGAAACAAAAGAATCTTTATATTCGGAATCGGGTAAAAATATTTCCCAAATGCCGTTTTGTTTGCGGGTGAGCGGGTGCGCATGGCGGTTCCACTGGTTAAAATCACCGGTTAAATAAACCTCAAAAGCCGCCGGCGCCCATTCCCGGTAAGTCCAGCCTTTTCTTTCCTGGTCGTAGTTAATACCTAAATAATGATGGGCATTGGCAAATTCAGATAAAGAGCCATATTCGGTTTCAATAATAGCTTTATCGCGTTCAAATCTTCTCAGGCGCTCCGCCAGGTCAGGCGCATAAGGTGTGAGCCACGGATCATCTTGTATCAGCTGGATGGATTGGGTTGCCTCTTTCATAAACTATAGGTAGCCTCAGGTAAAATTGATGTGTAAACGATAAAATATACAGGAAAGATAGTTTTTTATTTGGGAATTGTCCGCAATAAAAGGCTTTATACGGTATTTAAGTTAATGTTTAATGTTCTCTTCGGCAGTTTTCTTCTTTTTTAGTTAAGCTGATGAAATATAAGCTGGAAGCTATTAAGATTGAAGCTTGAGCACAGTAATTTATAGTTACTTGCTGTCAATCAATTTGTTATTTTATAGAGAGAGAGCTTCTGCTTAATAGTTTTTCAATATCGTGCACATTATTGAAAAAGGGTAAATTAAAAAAAGTTCCTTTTTTTTAAATTTATTTGGAATGAGTCTAAATAGCTATTTACTTTGCCTTAATTTAAAATCATTCTAAATAATTAAGTTAGAAAATATGCAGGTTTCTTTCCAATCTTTCTTTCTCTGGTTCCAGGGGTTGTGCTGTTTGTTACTGTTAACTTTTACATTTACAGTTAAAGCACAAGATATAGCAAGTTTAAGCGAAAGTGCCCCTAATGGCCACATAAAAGGCGTAATTTATACAAGTGATAATACCCCAATTGAATTTGTGAGTGTAAGTGTAAAAGGAACTACCCGGGGTGATATTTCGGGCGAAGACGGACGGTACCAAATCCGGAATTTAAAGGAAGGTACTTATACGTTGGTAACAGCTTATGTTGGTTTAGAAGCCCAGGAAAAAGAAGTAGCTGTAATTGCGGGCCAAACTATTTTGGTAGATTTTATTTTGCCTCATAGTTCTAAGCAATTGAGCGAAGTAACTATCACCGACCGGAAAAGTATGAACCAAAAGCCGGTAAGTGTAGGCAAAGTGGCTATTGCACCTTTGGATTTACCCCAAAGCGTGGTAACCATAAACAAAGAAGTGCTGGAGCAACAGCAAACCCTGCGATTGAGTGAAGTTTTGCAAAATGTAGCGGGCGTTTACCAAATGGGTAATACCGGGGGCATTCAGGAAGAAGTAGCCAGCCGGGGATTTGCATTAGGAAGTTCCAATACCTTTAAAAATGGCGTGCGGTTTAATAATGGCGTTATGCCGGAAATGTCGGCTTTAGAAAGTGCCGAAATACTAAAAGGGAGCAGTGCTTTATTGTACGGCAACGTAAGCGCCGGCGGCGTCCTAAACTTGGTTACAAAAAAACCAAGGTTCGAAAATGGCGGGGAAATTAGCATGCGGGCAGGTAGTTACAACTTATTTAAACCATCTTTAGATATTTATGGTGCGGTAAATAACAGCGATAAAGTTGCTTTCCGGTTAAACACCACGTATGAGTCTGCAGATAGTTTTCGGGATAATGTTTCTTCGGAACGGTATTATGTCAATCCTTCTTTATTGATTAAAGCAGGAAGTAAAACCGATATATTATTGGAAGGCGATTACCTGCACGATAACCGTACGCCCGATTACGGCGTAGGAGCTGTTAATTTTAATATAAACAATATACCCCGCAGTCAGTTTTTAGGTGCTTCCTGGGGATACTACAATGTAAACCAAGCCAGCGCTACCGCCACTATTACCCATCAGTTAAGCCAGATCTGGCAAGTGCGGGCCATTGCTGCCTACCAAAACTTTAATTCGAATTTGTACGCCACCAGCCGGCCCACCGCTTTCCCGGATACCTTGCCGGCCGGAAGTTTGGTTAGAAGCCTGCAGCGTAGTGCAACTGAAGAAAAATATTATTTAGGCCAATTCGATATTATCGGTAAATTTAAAACTGGAGCAGTAGGGCACCAGATATTAGTGGGGACCGATGCCGATTGGTACCGCACCAACACGGGCGTTTTTAAAATTGTGTATGATCCGGACGATGCTAGCGAAACGTATTACGACATCATCAATATTTATAACCCGAATTTCTATAACGAGCAGCGGACGGATATTCCCAGCGCCAACCGAACCGGAACTACCAAAACGCCTACTAATCGTTTCGGCGTATATGTACAAGATATGGTAAGTGTTTCAGATAAAATAAAAGTATTAGCCGGCTTGCGTTATTCATACCAGGCATCTGTAAGTAGCAGTACCAAAGCTTATAACGATGCTTATTCTCCCAAATTAGGGGTGGTTTATCAACCAACTAAATTTACTTCGGTATTTGCCAGTTACTCCAACTCCTTTGCCGTAAATACTGGTACCGACGTAAATGGCAATGCTTTAGCTCCTTCTGTTTATAACCAATATGAAGCCGGCGTAAAGAATGAATTATTTAAGGGTTTAATATCCGCTAACGTAACCGCTTATAAGATTGTAGTAGATAATTATGCTCAAACCGTGCTATCTACTGATTCTACGTATAATCCTGATTATCCTAGTGCCAAAGAGCTGGCCGGCCAGGTTACCAGTAAGGGAGTGGAATTTGATTTAGTAAGTAAGCCCATAAAAGGTTTTAATTTTATAATAGGTTACAGCTATAACGATACCCGCTACACTGCAAGCAACGATAAATATTTGTCGGGCAGCCGTTTGCGCTATAACCCCAACCATACCGCTAATGCCAGTATATTCTATACCTTCCGGGAAAACTTTCTTAGAGGGTTGAATGCGGGTGTAACCAGTTATTATACCGGTAACCGGTTAGCCGGAAGAAATACTACCACTACGCAGGTGAACTATAAACTGATTGCCTTACCGGATTATGTTCAGTTTGATGCCCATTTAGGATATACCTTAAATAAATTAGCTTTTCGGGTAAAAGTTACGAACCTGCTGAACGAAATGAGTTATTATGCGCACGACGATAACAGCATTAACCCGATTGCACCGCGCCAATTTTCAACCACCATTTCTTATAAGTTTTAATTAAATATACCTGTATAGTTAATCCCTGCCGGTAGCGTTATTGAGTAACCTGTTATTTTTATTAAATATAACCTGTTCATGAAAAGTTTTTTCCGTGTTATTCACCTCTATCTAAGCTTAGCGGCGGGTATTGTGATCGCAATTGTTTGTTTTACCGGGGCCGTACTGGTGTTTGAGAAAGAGTTGGTGCAAACCATTTATCCGGAACGCTTCTTCGTGGAGGCGGGTGATGAGCGTTTACCGATAGCCCAATTAATGCAAGCGGTGCAAGTGGCTAAACCAAAAGCCAAAATTTCCGGCGTTAAAATATACCAGGATCCTACCCGGACCATGGAAATCAATTTTTCGGAGTCGGACGGGAAAAGCGGTAAAGCAGGGGAGAGCGCCAAAGAAGTTCCCCGTGGAAAAAATAAAGAAAATACAG
>Ga0210040_10000685_pt1 | contig 54921 bp, 35 predicted proteins | sample CryGeyCG12114_NA_FD_185462 | JGI IMG/M metagenome (GOLD analysis project Ga0210040, IMG submission 185462) | Groundwater microbial communities from aquifer - Crystal Geyser CG19_WC_8/21/14_NA (SPAdes) (version 2) | ecosystem: Environmental > Aquatic > Deep subsurface > Groundwater | place: USA...
GCATAGTCTGATTCACTTGGCTTGCTCGCCGGCTCAAGAATGAGCATTTTGAGGACAGCTTCGTTTACAACAACAATCATCTACATTTATTATAGTGCTAATATACGTACGAAATATTACGTATTTCATTAACAAATATTACGACATTTTGACATGATCATACTCTTGCACACGTATTCCATTCCTCAAAAGCTCTAATATTCGTCATTAATAGTGCTACCAAAAAAAAAATCATATTTGTAAACGTTTTTCAAGAAACACAATGAATATATAAACTCGTATCCCGCAAGGAATTATGAGTCAGCTGGAACATATTAGCATTCAATCAACATGCATATAAACAATCAGTAAAAGATTATATAGTCATATTCAAGTATAAAATTTGGAAAAGACTAGGTTTTCAAACTAAAAGTCAAAGTCAGAAAAGATAATAAAAGATGAAACTAGTGTTATTCACTCCACTTGAAAGGAATTTCATGATTTGTAAGTTCTTATGACATCCGTCACTATATGTCGGCAAATTGGGCAAAATCCTTGATGATTTCGTTTCCAGTACTCCATAGCACATTTGTAGCACATACACATATGACCACATGGGTAGAAAACGCTGTCCACGACCACTTCACAGCAAGCCACACATTCCACAAGCCAGTTGGAACTTTCCGCATTAGTACTATTTGACAGAATAGTTCGCTGTGACTAGAGGTAAAAAAATAGAACAGAAAATGTATTTTTTATTCAACTTTCCAATCCATATACTCAAGTCTGTGGATTTGTAATTCTTACATCAGCGGTGGTCGTACACATGGGCTTTCCAGCAATACAACTACTACTACTAGAACACGTGACATTCTTTTCAGGCGTCGAGGCTGCCATTAGAGAAGAATTGGGACGTGAACTGTCTCTGCTGGAGAGTGCACCACTATTAGACGTGATTGAGCTTTCATCAATACTTCTTTGATAGTTGGACACTGAGATAGGTTCATATATGGCTGTTGGCAGGCTATTAATTTGACTAGTAGTTTCACCACTGATGACTGATCGAGTTGGTGTGCCCCGGTTGAACGAACACGAGAATGTGGAAGCTAAAAAATAAAACCAATTGTAATTAATAGCATTCATATTCCCCGAAATAAAGAAAAATATGAAAAAGTTTTGCCGTCAGCTTAAGACAAGGTTAGATCCACGGGTATTCGTATATAACTTAAGATATCTATGTTGACTACTTAAAACCCTGTTTGGCTCTGATTTAGCTATTATTTGGAACAAATGTGCATTTGGATCTCACGGATCAACAGCTAAAATATTAGAATCCAACGATCAAGTTGAAAGCCGAGATTCAAAAATCGAGAATCAACTACAATCCTAATATTTTGAATAAGGGTAACATCCTATGTCGAAATGCATGTTTGTGCCAAATAGCCAAATCCGGATGGAACAGGGTCCAGTCAACCATAGCTATAGTTAAGTATCTTACCAGCACTTGGAACAGCTGGAGGGACAGTACCACATAGTACGAGTTTTTGTGTTGTTCCGTACAAGTCGAAAAATCCCCATAAGGGTACTGTTGGATCTACATGCATTAGCACACGAGGAGCATCTCTGTTTTTCCGGATTAATACCTCTCCTATAAAATGGAAACAAAGAATATCAATCAGTTCCCTTTGTCAAATGTTAAGCGATAATAACTGCTTCCACAACGAATACTATACTAGTGCATGTAAACTTTGTGTACCATTAAAAGTGACTTCAAAAGCGATAAAATCTCCGGCAACAGGTTGGCCGGCACAACTTTTTTTCATAACCCAATATTCAGGTCGATCATACAACATGTGACAGTAATCTGGCAAATCAGCTTCAGTCAATGATTTCGGGTCACAGGATGTGAGACCAAAGGTAAATGAACCAGTGTAGGAATCGTCATGTTCTTCTACCTGTAAGAATTTAGAATTTTATACATTTAGCAAATTGTGATCCAAATACACACAGTGATTGATGAAATTCAGAATTAGACTGGAAAGCTTATAGCATACTGATAAGGGCTCACCTGTACTACAACAAGTTCTCCAGGCACAATAGGCCGGGATGTAAATGTGTATGCATTGTAGTATTCACACCTCCTTCGATTTCCAGCAGCCCTTAAACCGGGAACAATTTCAGCATTTTTCCCGGTAGTTCTGCAATTCAAATACATAGTTAGTAGTGCATGAATGAAAGGTTGGCTCGGCTGGTGGGCCTATACCTAGAATTCGAGGCTCTGAGTATACACAATAGATTATTACTTGTGGAACCACATGTTTCCGAAATTAACATCTGGGTAAATTTGTTGAACAGTGAGCGATCTATTCAAATTCAAAGATGTGCTGAACATTTCATCCAAATCGGTTATAGTTGTATCAACAACACAATTATTGCAGCTATTTGTTTCATTCGAGTCTAGGGTTCTTCTCGAGTTATTCAGATGTGCATTTGGATCTGCAATGATAAAGAATTGATTTAAATCTCTGTCCAAATGGCATACATGGATTTTAATGCAAATCCCCTCTGTCTCCTTTGATTAAAATGTATTATACTATTCGCTTGCTCCACAGTCTTTATGTTACAAATCGCCATGGCGTTTTTCAAAGGATATTTCCACGAGATGTTATATAAAACCGGATTTAGAGCCTACGTTACGCATTGTCTGTATACGATGAAAAGTGAACATACCGACAAATTCGATAGCAGTGGAATTGCCATAGATGTCTATGAGAGCCCATAATGTGCCCCTCGTGTCCACGCCAGACATGAAAATCCCTTTTTCCTCTCCATTAATACCAAAATGAACGTCACCAGCAGAGTTTACATAGTAGTACACAAGGGCATCCTTCTTCACAAGATAGTCTGTAAAAGCTTTGGCCCAAAATCCAGGTCTTGATGTCAGATCTGCAGTAACAAGGAACCATCCTTTATAGCAGACGCATCATCACGATATGGTAAAAACTTTGTGGGACCACTGCTACTTACCAGGGCATACGTATTTGGGCAAGTTGTGCTTCATTGTCATTGGATCCACAGAGGTAAATCCAAGTCGAAGGACTCCACTCCACAATGAGGACACACCCACAAATTTTATACACACCTGCATAAACAAATAAGTGACAGAAGACAAATTAAAATTCGTCCACAAAAGTTAAGGATTCATGATAGCATCTCTATTCTCTATAAAAGGGAGATTTCGTGCTAACTAACAACAAATTGAATGCCACAACTAACAAGATACCGTATATGCACATTATTCTGTTTTCATGTACATATCTTAAAACTCCCATGCGCGAAAAAAACCCTTGGCATGCTTAAACCTCTAAATATGAAATTCCCATGCAATTCGTTTCATATTGCATATTTACATAAGTTAACAAAGTTAAAAAAATCAATTAAAATTATTGTCGCGGATTACTTTGAACAAAAGGTTCTGAATTTCGCAAAAACAGGGAACCAATTAAGTTGATATGTTTACCAACTGCCAAACATTTATAATGCTCATATCATTAACCTAACACATCATGTTCCAAGTTTTGACATCCAAACTCTACGTTCAAAAATGGATGAATTATATCTTTTTCAAGTTTCGATCGCTCAGATTAAACCCATAGGATGACATTTTTCCATGAAAATCATTTGGAGAGCCGAAATTCTTTCACGTTTGCCCATAAATACATAGAAAAAAATTTCAAACTGTAGATTTAATTCTGATTTCCGGTTAGTTAATTATCATCATTAACATGTCCACTCTGTACGATCTATGACGATGTACGATCTGTGATGGTGTACGATCTGTTGGTCTATGATATTCAATTTACGCTACTATAAGCTGACTGACTGACTGGGAGTGAGTGAGTGTAATGTTGGGCATCTTACCTTTTCATTAACTTTAACAGGACGCCCAGAAAATACAATGCCCTTGCAGAAACTACCAGAGCGCTGAGCCATCGTTCCATTTCGTGAGATGTGAATGTTTTCCCCATGCACAGGACTAAAGAACATAGGCTGAATTTCGCTAGCATACAAGTTTCCTGATCGGCAACCTGAAATTATAAATTGGGACATAATTATCAACATTCATATTGGAATACATTAATTCAATAGGGAAAAAAACTATTGCTTATTTAATCATAATAGTGCTCATGGGACAACTTCCTCTTCCATGAGTAAATGTCTTGAGTTACTGATAACGTGATAACAGAAAACCGAGCACTCTGCATTCTACAATTAATTGCTTAGTAAATTACGTAAGAGAAACAGTCGTCACTATGTGCAGCGCGAGACGACCAGTGCTGTCAAAATGAAAATAAAATGCACCGTTCACAGCTACATTGATTGTGATCATGCTTAAAAAAATGAATCATGAATCCAAATTTTTCCCTTCCTATCTAAAACATTTAAAAAATCAAACGATTTTCAATAAAAAATTGTGAATCGATTTTGAAAATTTCCCATCGAAAACACCAAAAAAATCTCAACATCAAATCCCTTCCCATGCCCCAGTTCCAGGTCAAAATTCTAGTCCATCTCGTCCATAGTAAACTTTTCAAATTGGAGCTCATATTTTTTTCTGATTTTCTTAAGCCTGGCATGATCAAACTAATATGTAGCTGAGAACAGACATAAACAGTGCATTGAGAGCTAGGGAAATGGAATTGCACCAACGTTGACATTCTGTTTAATTCATGAGAACTGAAAAACTGCCCTGAGCCCTGCAGTCGGATGTACCTTTTAGCCTTTCGCCCAAGTTGGGAACACAATAGCCTCACTTCCTTTTCCTGTGCTGTGGTTACAGAGAACATGCTAAAGGAAATAAAAACAGAAAGAAAAGATGCGGCCAAGATAGACACTGTACCCCCCCCCCTGCAGCCACACATGGGGAATGTGGGAGTGCAGTGATATACATTATATGCATACATTCTGTTCGATTTCAAATTGGATGCGAGTATTTTCATATTTGCTTTTCCCACCACGAGTTAATCAGTCCGCAAATAAGCAAGTTATCGTCTAAAAACAATGAAAAATGGGCCATGTATTTTATAATCATCTAACTAATCATTCCGGCAGTTTGAATTGTATTTTTATTATTATATTATGAGATAAATATCAATTTGAGTCTGCAAACGCCACATTATATGCACTTCGTTTTTTGTACATTTATTCGTCCATTAGAATTACACCCTTTAAAAAAAACTTGCTCATAGGTATTAGTATTAGCCTTAGCCTGATATCTTATATGTTACTAAAGATGCATATGTACATATATTTATACCAAAGAACAACTTCCTCTCTTGCTCAAACGGATGTTTGGTTTGAGCTCAACCAAACTGCTTGTATTTTTACAGGTAAGCGAAATAGATGGGTGCTAGAGAGTGAAAACCAAGAGAATCCTCGTTCATACTAAATGCTCATTCGGGAGTGCTTTAACGCCGTTCGCATTCATTATTGCGCGCTCATTATATAGCGTATTCATAACGGCGTAGAGTCACGGCGTGACGTGATTTATCATCGCGGGACTTCGTATGTATGGCGTAATGGAATTGAATATAGGGTCAATGAATACCGAAAATAATACGAATAAAGCAATTATATTGTTACTATCATCTTAAATGTGATGATGGAAAATTTTTGTGTTATCGATTTAATATAAATGCTAGTTCAACTAATTCAGTTTAAAAAAAATGCGTCGAATTGTAGAAAACTAGAATATTTAATTCTCATTTATGATTTAGGCTACCATTCGGAATTAAGGGAAAATTTAAAATGGCGCACTAAATCCTGTATTTATCATTTTGCACTGTCAGACACACAATTTCCCGCTGTGCCGTGTTTTGACAAAAATGGTGGGCATCAATACATACTCTTAATAGAGAAAACTTCAAGGAGCTTCAACGGGTTTTTTAGCGTTGTACGATTATGTGCTATGTTTACTACATGATTTTAAAATTTGAAAGGGCAACATGCTCTAGAAACTGAGTGAGAAATCATGAGCTTGAAAAAAGTCGACCCACCGCTGATTTACACTTAAGTACTGGTTGCCAAGGGTAGTTGTTACAAATGTAAAGCTTTGGTGACATGCTTATTTTATTAAAAAATATACAAAAAATTATGGAACACCGGTAACTATATATGAATTATCACCGCGACAGCCTCTGTCAGCTGTCACCCTGCTGTCAACTGTAAAAAGCTTTATGAAATAGGCCCCAGGCGTTAGTTAGCACTGATCGCGGAGAGCGCAAGGGGTATGCTCAACTTGCGCAGCTAACTGACTACAGTGTTCTGTAGTACCATTACCATAGAGTAGTAATCTCCGCCAAACAGAGCGTTCTGATAACTGCCGACTACTTTGGCAGGTCGTGAAGTGCCACCCTACTAGTGTGCTAACTAGCTAAAAGCGTTGAAGAGAAGTAGCAAAAATAGTGTTTTTTTAGGTTGAGCAAGAGCAAACCAACTAACTAAGAAAGAGCGAAAGAGTTTTTTCCTTGTGTATCTCAATCTCATGCATGCAAAAGCTATGCCATATCTGAGAAGCGATAATTTCAAATCAATCGTCCAAATCGTCCTTAAGTTAAATGATGGTTAAATTAAGGAAGTAAACAAAATATTAATACCTAGACCTATTTTCTTTTGTATTTTCTTGATCACTTTCATTTTCTTTAGCCACGGAACACACGTAGGAGGAGAACTTGGGTGATGCTCATTAAGCACATTTCTATGGGGAACAGACGGAATGCCCGAGGAATTTAGTGGGAGCAATTCAATAGCCCTCGCACTGCAGTCAGTTCTACACCGATCACTTGGAGGATTGACCAGCATGTAAGCAGAGGGAGGCAAGGACAAGGGTCGCCCGTGTCTATTGCAATGATCCAAAGTGGACTCGGAGGCAGAGATTCGACAATTCCGACAATCTTTGAGAGCCCTAGGACCCCGTAGGGATCGTTGAGAGAGTCGAGAATTACTCATTGGTTGACTCATTGGCCATGGACCCGCCAACACAGCCCGGGAGCTCCCATTGGCACCAATACCGTTCGTATGGCAACTGGTGCCAACGCTGCTAGTATTGCTGCCGTTGCACAACTCCTGATTGTTGGATTTACAAGGGGATGAGGAAGGTGAGCCTCCCATGTATGAGTACTCTGAGGATGCCATGAAGTCACTTTCCAACTTGACCACCATGCCAACTCAAAGTCTATAAGTGTAAACCAAACAAAGAATCCAAATGATAAAACGAACTCTGTGAACCACTTGCACAATGTTTTCCTTCAAACACTCATCTTGGAAAGACTTGATAACAAATCCAAATAGGATGAAAAAATTTACCCAGTTGATAATTCTAACGCTTTTGTTTCAAACAAGTCATAAAACTCACACACACACACAGACACACATGAGGATTATATAATAATGTTGAGAGTATGAAGTATTTGCTGGAGCGTTTCGTGCTCACTGTCTCACGACCCTTTGTGAACAACTGCACATCTGAATGGGGAGAAAAAGAAGGTAATGCTATCCGCTTGAGCGATTGACTGGACAGGCAGCAGATGTAAAACGCGCTGCTGCTGCTGCTACCATCAAACCTGTGTCTTGTATTTGTTGTATGCTATACATTCAACTTCAACTAACGTACACGATGATCGCGCGGCGGTACTTACTTACTTACCAAGCAATAAGGTTTCCACTCAACACTATAGACACACACATACACACACACTAATATCGTTTGGGTACACAAAAATGTATTTGCAAGTTGCACGCAGCATTTATGGTGGGATGTTGATTTTAGTTTGTTACTTTTACCAAGAGGGTTCCATCTCCATGAATTTCTACCCTTGCCTTAAACAGACTCTGAGCAGCTTGCACAGCCCTCATCCTGTTAAAAATTATGTTGGTCCAATTTATACATACATAGTGTGTTCCACATGTTCCATTTTTTCTTCAGTTGGCAGACTATTTTTATCAGGATGGTAAATACAAATGAGCTACTTACTTGTTGTCCATAGCAAATATTGTATCAAAGAAGTGCTCCTATGAATCGATCGATAGGTTTTTGCAGATCTACGAGTTTAATATCCTTTGGTAATATAATAGAGCAGCTTTTACATTTTAACTTAATAAACGACATAATTAATGGTACAATCCTTTGTTTCAGCAAATGACGTGCAAACGCCATAGTATATGATAGAGAGCATACATGAGCCTAGTGGCACACAATGCTAGAATTATTTTTATAAGCTATCTTATTTCTTTATTATTTTTAGGTGGTGTTGGAAATTTGCTACTGTTTAATTTAAAGTTCGTCCATTGTTGCTGAGCAATGACGGTAGTATTATATGCATGCATATCTATCTCTATGAATTACACAAAAGCATCAAAGTCCTTGCTTGTGTTAGTAAGTATGAATGAGTTGTACCTATTGCATTCTACAAATGCTAGTTTAGACGGTTGGGAACAAATGGTAGAGAAGCACATCTGTCTTCCTGTTTCGGGCATATGAGGAGAGCCTTATAGCAGCCCCCTGGGTTTCCCTTAAGCACAGACCCTTTATGAAGCGAATTATAAAACCAAAATCCATCTTATATTCTATAAAGTTTATCATTAAACTATTATATATCCATATGTTTTCCGTTTTTTATACTGCCTGTTTAAGGATTCCTCGTGGTTAATTATATTTTTGCCATCCAGCACAAAAAAAATTCATCAGACTTTGGAAACTTGGACATTTATGGGGAGTTTATGAAAAATATAAATGAACTTCATTTACTCACAATTCAAATAGCAAACCTCAGCTTGAGTGCATTAGTTATGGGTAAGGCATCAACTATGCTAAAAATTGCCTGTAGAATAAGATGCAACTATAATGTAGACTTTCGCCGCAATCTATCAATTAGTAAATTTTGACCCTCCGAATTTCGGGGAAACAGGTTATTACATTCGTACACTGGCTGAGTACATTTTTCACACTAACTAAGTAAATGCTCCACTGCATGCATATGCATGTTAAATCTTGATTTGTCGAGTCATGAGTGTGAGTTATGCTGCGGAAGGACGGACGGACATGACTGACACTGGGTTTCCAATATGTATAGCTACTGCCTCATAATAAACATAAGGAAAGCAAAATTAACTTATCAAGAATAATGCTGCAAATTTATTTGTGAAAGAAGAAGGCTACAAATCAAGCTAAAGGAATGGGCAACGACAATATCATAGCTCAAGTGACTCAAGTCGCACTATAAATGTACGCAATAAAAAATGAAATGATATGTAACAAAGTATATAGGATAAATACATGGATACTATCCAACTGACGACTGGCGAGTGAGTACCACCAACCAGATGTGGAGCACGAAGACCAGTGGACTTGTAAATTACTACATTATGGATTGCGAATGAAAAATAGTATGGAAAAAGTTTAGGTTGCAGGCAGCGGACACAGACTTTGTGGTGCATCAGTGGCACGCGTCGCTTAACTAGTCGATATAGAGCTAGATAGGGTCGGATCGGATATAATGGACAGCTGCAAAGGTAGAGAAAAGGACCCTGCGTACCATTTAAATGGTGCAGGAGCAAAGGAAGCAGCAGAGGAAGATGGAATGAGTCGCGTGGCAGCTGCTCCCAGCTCTTTAAATGACCCAACCAGCCAACATGCAGGGAAAAGTACAGAACTTACAAAGTACACAAAGAAAATGCAGTCATCTGTTCCATTCAACCAACATATCATCTGAACTCCTTGAACCTTGAACCTTTTCCTTTGTTTTCAAATCAAAAACATATTTTACTCTATAAGAATATATAGGCAACGTTGGTTTAAATGCCCTTTCCATATTAATAATAACTACTTTATGTATGGGATTGCGAATTTCCTCACTCTTTGAACCACATTTTTCAAAAAGTTAATCAAAGGTTCAATAAAAGCAATTTTAAATTGTAATAGAATTGTGTCCTACAAGATATAGGTTTGCTATGCCGGGTACATTAAATTCTTTTTTGACTGTGTAACCTACTTTAACCTACCTTTCCTTATAGTTAGGGTAAGGGAGAAAAATCCCAAAATATACAATAGCTCAACTTGAGCATACTTTATATTTTCTCTCTGTATGTTCAGCTAAATAATATTGCTTAAGGTGCTCAATATTGCACAGCCTGGCTATTTGGTTATGTAGCTGGTTATCGAATTCTGGTATTGAAGTATGCCAAAAAAGATAAATATCTGTGGAGTTTTTCACTCATTTAAGTACTTTTTCGGTTTGGTTCATTTGATTGTCTCCTTCTACTTTTAAATGTCCACTTGCTATAATGGTATGGTTCATTCAATTGTTTAAGCATATTAAGCCAACCCCTTTTATTTTTACGGACTTATTCTGATTCTCTAATTCTAGTGCATAAGGGGTTTGGTGGATGGGGCAAAAAAACATGTGTGTGTGCGTTGTAACTCAAGTTACTCAAGCAGATTATTCATGGTGTCTTACAACTTGCATTTTAGAAAGCATTATAAGCATACGCAGATATTCTCTGATACATAAGCGTGAGTAAAAATACGAAAAAGTCTCAACAAGCAAAGGGTATTTTTCTGCTAGACAGGAACTGAGCTTCAGTGATTGAACACATATAGTATAAAAATTTTGAGTGAGAATTGTTGACTGCCTGTGACTAGCGACTGGCAACGCAGGGGCAGGATTGAGATTTGATAGTTAGCCAGCCAGCATAACCAAATAACTACTATGGCATATGATAGTAAAGAAAAATGTGAATATCTTTTTCGGTAAAATGCTTAAATAACTGTGAATATTACTTTCGGTGCAATAACATGCTTAAAACCCTTTGAATATCTTTTTCGGTTTAATGCATGCGCTTGAAAAAGTGTAAATATCTTTTGTATTTTTGGTATAGTGAACAGTGATAGTTGATATAGGGCTTGAAAAAACTGTCAAAAGAGTTCTCGGTAAAGTGCTTAAAAAATTAATTGAAAACTTGAGCTTGAGTTCATGTAGCACACAAAACAGATTTTAACTAGATTTAAAAGAAATCCTTCTTTTTTTCACAACTCGTGGCAACTTTAACATGAGTGATGAGGTGTGGCGAAAACATAAGAAACATTTTGAGAGATGCTGTCTAAATATTAAGTATTCCTTTACCAAAATTAATTATTCTTTTAATTAATTTTGAAAATATGAGTCGAGTTTTTAACTTTTGCAGATGCACGGAGGCAATTGGCACCACAATTTTAAGCAAATACCATTCTTTTCTCAAGCATAAATTATTTTATCAGAGAAATCAAATGCTTATCTATCCACCTAGGAATAATAATCCCCTGGACGTAGTATTACGCATGGGACAGCGCCAGCAAACAATAGATCTATTTCCCAAATAGAAGATGTGACAAGTTTTAAATACATGAGCAAGCTTCTCGATCAGTGTCTATAGTAATTAATGAGCATCGTGATTATGCTTAAAACAAAGTACTTGGTCACTAAATAAGTGACAGTGGAATTTATATTTTTTTGTTTACTGAAGAGCAGCAGAACTTCGAGAATAAAAGAATTGGAGGGAGTAATAAGCAGACCGCCAATAAGGGTCCCCTAATAATCATTGTTAAAAATCTTCTTCCAGTATCCAGTGTTCAGTCTTATAAATGTTTGAAATTATATTATTGTTAATATGGTGGGAATTTCAGGTTTAAATGCATAAAAATTCAGAATGCAATGTAGAATAAAACACTGTTCGTAAAACTAATAGTTTGCTTTTTATTTTTAAAATCATCCTATGCATTTATGTATATTGAATACTGCTGTGCTGTAACGCAGCCCCCTATTTTTATGCCGGTGATGAATACTACCATAACAGCTATTTTGGCGCTAGAATTGGTCATATGAAATTGTTGAGAGTTAGCAAATAGTTGGCTGAAATTTGACAGATTTTATTTAGCCTGACCAAAAGGTTTTTGCTAGTTGCCGGTAATGGCGGTTGTTTTTTGGTGGCTGATGGCCGTTCGTTTGTGGCCAATGGTTGGTGGTTTTTAAATCCCGACCATTTAGTACATTTCAACCCGTATGTTGCAGAACTTAACTCCCAATTAAACTAAATAGGCGAATTAAAACATCTTTTAGTTTGAATTTTATTGGAACAGCCAGTTGTTTGGCGGATCGCGGTTTCTGTCAAAAGTTTCGAGCAATTCCGTCCCCACTCTAGCCTTCTCCACTGATACATACACCAAGTTATTCCTTAAAAACGTGTATTTAAATTCACAATAAAATCTTATGAATAACAAGATGAAAAGGAAGAAAAGGTCTCCAAATGGCGAGGAAGACAAATTAGCTTCGCACAGAGATTTAGACACCGGGTGGAATTACAAGTAAATACGCTTGTTGCCATGTTTTCCATTATTACTGTCAATGCCAACGTTTTTACCAATACCCATATCCAATTATTCTGTGATATACTGAATACTAACTAATTCTGTACATAGGAATGTTCTCTACTACTTTTTTGTGCCAGTGATCGCCCTGGTGGCATACAATGTCTATCAAGGATATTTGGAAACCCGGATCTATACATCATTTGGTGGGCAAAAGGTAAGCTGAATTTTCAATGGATCACTATTGTGTCAGTTTGTAATGTACAAAGTTAAATAGTGGAGTACAGGTTGTAGATAGGATTGGATTAGATGTCCCTGACCGATTTTGGGGCACCTATCGTCCTGGAGTTTATTTTGGAATGAAACATCGTAGTCCTAAATCTCTAGTCAGTGGATTGATGTGGCTAATTCCCTCTCAAGCGCGTCCTGGGCAGCCCGGTTTACGGTTGGTTAGCAGCATGTTATATGCTACATTTCTGTTCAAGGAACATCCAATTTTGTAGATTTGTTTATTTTATTTTCTTTTTTTCTTTAGTCACTTGTGTCAACAACAGGACAACTTGAAAAAATATGGCTGGATTGAGCATGATGGGGTGAACTTTGGTGTTCAAGAAATTATGGATGTCAACATGAAAATAACTACTAGTTTTGTTAAAAGACAAGGAGGACTTAATGGCGGTGATTGGACAAATCGTATTGATGTTGAACCTATTTTTGGGGTACGGGAATAAGAAGTGTCGGTCTATCTAGTCTAGTTAGTGAATTTTTGTTCTCGTTGCAATTTGTTGTGACAATCGAATCTTTAGTGATAGATGACTCTGAAAGAGGTGTTCCTTTTTTTCGCAGGATAGGAACATGCAGAAGGGTTTGGATGATGAGCTGCTGTTGCTGTATTATGTTGCGGTTGAGCCTGGCTTGGAAGCCACATTAGAGCCAGAATTTAGTGGCACCACTCTGGCAGCCTTGCATGGAAATACTTCTGAACTTGGAAGCTTCATCGTAAGGTATGTGACGTGACGTGATAAAATTTATGTGTGTTGTGTTAATTACGCGTTAAAATCTTCCTACAAGTTAGTATATACACCCTCAAAATATTTTAATCCGATGCGGCCAAAGTAGGGTTTTCCCATAAAATGGCCCGAGGCCTCCATATTGTCCGGTGCCTAATTTTTTCATCCCCTGTTAAGTAAACGGAGAAATTCAAATGAATTGGCTTAAACTCGTTGCCAGTACTATCTGCGTATCTGCCTCGTGGAGATTTCTGTTTTACGTTACTACGCATTGTTACTTTGTTATATCGTTCTTTAAAGTTTAATCATAAAAAAATTCAAAAATCTGCTCTCATTTATTTGTTAGACATCTTGAAAAATGTGAGAAAGGTGTTTTATTTTACGTTCACTGTAGAATTCAGGAAACAATCCTTTTTCGATTTTTCAAGATTTCTCCAAATCCTTTGAGCCGATTTTCAATGCATTCAGCTTTAATGAACAATGTATGCAATGTGGCTTTTGAAACTTTTTCTGCGAAAGAAAAAAACACGTCTGAAAACTTAAAATAAGAAACGGAATATTTGGAGGACCGTTAATAATGTTATTATGTTTCAATTAAATAGATTTCTTGATGGCAGTGGTGTCCTCGAGTCTTCATATCTTCAGTCCAAATTGACCTCACTAAACGAAATTTCAAACACAGCACTTGCTCACATGGTCACTAAAAATGTCAATGACAAGCTCCATTTACTAATGAGGACGGGGAAAAAACATTCAAAAAATGCTAATTTTTTTATTCACATGGTTGGTTACATTGCCCCCAAGACTAAACCACCTTGATGAATCTTATCCATTTAAAGTAATTTATGTACAATGTTTTAGGTTCATGTGAAAGGGCCATTCAGAATGGAAATAGTTTATGAAACAGCAAGTTTTTATAGTCGCTCTTCCATGTTGGCTGGTGAAACCTACAATGAACTTCTCCAACTTCATCGGTATGTTTTTAGATTGTGATTTGCTTATTTTCAATTGACTTCTGATGTTAATCGTTAATCTTTTATACTGGTTGAAAAAGCGATCCGTGATGTCGTCATCACGGATCGTTAATGTTTCAGAAAAATTGTTATAGTCTATTGCCATTGCCACCCCTGCCTTGAAGTGTATTTGTATTATACTTTCCGTAGTGAGAGAGAGGGTTTTGGTTTTAGTGGAGTCTTGGAGTCAGTAGTTGCTGACTCAAATATTATTTTACTCACTTTTCAGAGCAATAACTGTATTATCTTTACTTTGGTTCACAGGAAAGAGTTTTACGAACGATTTGAAGGGAATTTCCACCTGAAAAAGAAAGGTTTCAATGCATCTGCGATTGAGTTTGCTCAAGCTGCCATGAGCAGCCTAATTGGAGGGATAGGCTTCTTCCATGGGGCTTCCAAAGTTCAATCTGTTCACAACAGTGCTCCAGTTCCTTACTGGAATACAAGTTTGTACACTGCTGTTCCTTCCAGGAGTTTTTTTCCTCGTGGTTTTCTGTGGGATGAAGGGTTTCATCTTCTTTTAATCAACAAATGGAATCCCGAAATCTCTGTAGACATAATTTCACATTGGCTTGATCTCATGAATGTGGAAGGGTGGATTCCGAGAGAACAAATTCTTGGGGAAGAAGCATTGATTCGAGTACCTGACGAATTTGTTGTTCAAAGAAATAATGTAGCTAACCCACCTACCCTTATTATGGCTCTTCATGATTTACTTCAAAGACATAAATCATGGATGTTCTTCAACCATAAACACACACTACAACGAATGTGGCCCAAATTGGCTGCTTGGTACCAATGGCTAAATCGAACTCAAAGTGGCAGCTTACCCACCACATTTCTGTATGAGAACTAATAGTTTTCATGTTTTTCTTCAACATTTCATTTAAAATTTTTTAGGTTTATTAAAAATATTCTTCTATTTAGATGGAGAGGAAGAAATGATACTACACAACGGGAATTAAATCCCAAAACTTTGGCCTCCGGCTTGGATGATTTCCCTAGAGCCTCGCATCCTACCTCAAAGGAACGCCATTTAGATCTTCGATGTTGGATGGCATTAAGCTCTAAACTTATGGCAGATCTATCTGATGTCCTGGAATATGACGGAACCAAATACCTCGAATTTTATGAATCTTTAACCAATGAGGATACATTGAATGAGCTGCACTGGTCAGCTGAACTAAATTCATATGCAGACTATGGATACCATTCCCCCAACGTTGTCTTGAGAAATGCTCCCATTACCAGCCAACAGCGACGAAATCCCCAGCTGCCATTGCCAGAAAAATTACGTCATGAAGAGACGCCGCCAAAGTATGGATTTGTCAATATGTTCGGATATGTGAACTTGTTCCCAGTGATACTTCAAGTTTTACAACCCGAGTCTATACATTTGGAAACTATCGTAAAGCAATTAGATGATCCAAAATTGTTGTGGACACCACATGGATTGCGATCTTTGGCGAAAAATGCGCCTTTATATAACACAAGGAATACAGAGCATGATCCTCCATACTGGAGAGGTCCTATCTGGATAAATATTAATTTTATGGCCCTAAAGTCGTTGAACTATTACTCAAATGTTAATGGCCGTGCTAAAGATATTTCCAAGAGAATCTATAGGCAACTTCGCGACAATGTTATCGGCAACGTAATGGCTCAGCATTTTAAGACTGGGTACCTGTGGGAGCAGTATGATGACACTTCGGGCAATGGGAAAGGCTGTCGACCGTTCACTGGATGGTCTTCCCTAGTTGTTCTCATCATGGCTGAAGAGTATTGAGCAGAGTAGAGTAGACAAAAAAGAGAGATTTCATTCAACCCACTAGCTATACACACACATAAACTTATTATATAGTCAGTCCATAACGGTCACGGCCTGAAAACGGTGCCATTACTTTTAGATTCTGTTTTCTCCTCGTCGATACATGCAATATCACCATTTGATTTGAATCAGCTATACTGCTGCTGTGCTACTGTTGCTTTTAATGTCTGAGCAGAGGGTTTAGAAAATGAGCTCCATTTACTAATAATTCCAACGTTACCGTCAACATATCGACAACTTACTAAAAGTATCTTTTGTTTTAAAATTGGTTATAGTTTGCTTTGAGGTTCTCCGGTTATTCATTTCAGGTGATCTTTATATTGGTTTAATATTATAGTTAGTTTAGTTACTTGATGGCGACTATTATGACGATGCAATGAGTTTAAAAACACATCAGCACAGCCTTAAGAAGATTCCACTAGTTATGATAAATACCAGCTTGTGCTTGAAAAAATCCGAATTCCATGCTTAAATTAATCATCATCGTATTTACTTTCATTTTCCTTGTATGGTACAAAATAAAAGACTCGTGTGTGTAACAAAATTCCAAATACTATAGAGTTCTGAGAAGGTGACGACACGAAACATCTCTCTTCCAGTGGCAATAAAGTTGCATCCAAAATGTGCACTGTGCACAAATTATCGACAATGTTCATTTCATTTAATCGTGCTTAGCTATATGAAGAATTAAAAGGTTTTTCTATGCACAGCACGTTGTCCTTCTTCTTCGAATTCTCTTTTGGAAACCCACATTTTCTTAAAAGTATCTAGGGATGCCAAAATAGATCCTCCTATCCATGTGGAATACAACCGTTCTTGTGGGGCGGAGATCTATGATGAAGGAGTGCCATTGGTACATACATACCACAAATACCAGGATATCTATCTAGCTAACTACAGTACGACTATAACATTCACTAATACCTTTATCTTTACGTCTTTAGGAGCTACTTTTCTTAGTTCGCTAAGAAGTCGGTCACCAAAACCCTGAAAAAACATGTAGTCATTAGTCGCAAAATACTAAAAGTAAGTAAGCCCAAATCAAATCATGGATAAAAAAACACAGTCGTACCTTGAATAAGGTTGATCCGCCTGATAAAACAATGTTTTGGTATAAGATTTTGCGCAAATCCATATCGGATTTTTGAATCGCAAATAGTAAAACTTCGTGTAAACCTTCACACTCTTCGCCCAAAATGTCTGGTCTAAATAACACTTCTGGTGCTCTATACCTTGCTGGCCCAATCTACCCAACAATAAGCAAGAAATTGTTACAATATTATATTATTTCAAATATTTTTATTAGCGGCCGGTGGTGGCCAACCTACATCCAAACTACTTCCATCCGGCAACTTATAGATCCGTTTTTCACTATCCCCCGTTTCTTCTTTGTAAGGACTATTGGAAAGAAAACATTCCTTTTCTTTGATTGTGCGTACAATCTCAAACTCAGAAGATGTGCGAAAGTTTATTCCTTCCTTTCTCAGTAGCATTCTGTAGCAAATTTCAAATCCGTTAAACACTGGGGAATCTCTTTCATATTCTAAAAAATGGGCTCACCGTAAATATCTTGTAACATCCCTGCCAGCAACGTCTATCCTCATGATACTATGAGGTAGAGCAAATCCTTCATAAATAGGCACGGCATGTGTCACACCATCTCCAGCATCAAGTACCACCCCAGTAGTTCTTCCAGTTGCATATCTGTAGCAAACATTCTTTCCTCTGTTATCAGTTTATCAATACAATAACACACCCTACCCTAGTCTACCAACCAAGTAAGAACGCTTCATTGTACAAACATGCACAGTCGCGTTAATGACCAAACCATCAATGAAGTTAATTCAATAAATGTAATACTAATAAGAATCATTATTATTACATATTTTTACATACAGACTGAGGACAGCTTGCATAGAAACAAAGAGTGCAGGGGCGCTCAGAGTTTCAAAAAATATTTCGGCCGCCTTTTCACGGTTTTTCCTAGGATTTAATGGCGCTTCAGTCAACAATACTGGATGCTAAAAAAATACAGATTTAGATCGCTACACAAATGATATGGCATGTACAGGTAATAAGGTAATACTAGTTACTTCTTCTGAGAATGTTTGCAGCTGGTCTTTGCTGTAAACATATTGCCAAATTCTTTCCATATCATTCCAGTCTGTGACAATTCCATGTTCCATTGGATACTTGATTGCGAGCAATCCCCGGTGTTCTTCTGCTTTCGGTCCAATAAATAAGTCTCCTTCCAGAGCACCGGCCATAACTCTGACATGCTTTGGTCTACCAACACTGAAAGTAAAAATAGTGCATAGAGCACGTTAGACCGATCCTGAAGACACTTCATATCTTAATTCAATCCTGAAACAGAAACTGAACGAGAAAGACTTGCATCAGTTTGCACATAATAAATACTAAACAAAAACTAAGTCTCTAAAAACTACTTAAGTCGCCATTTCAACGGTTTCTTCCACAATTGTTTTGTCCAATAATTTTTATCATAAAGCAATGTAAAGGTGCATATATGCTTGTTATTTTTCAGACTAGTATTCATATTTGCGACTGTGTTAATGCGGGAGAGCATGAATTCATACTGATCCACTCTAAAACATTAATAAAGATACCACAGGTTACTGTTTCACTTTATCCTTGGTTCGGTCAAATTTTTTAAGCATACCAATTTTTGAAATCATCAATGTTCATTGCAACATTTTTACTGCTCAAAGAGAGGCAACCGCCTGCTAGAATAGCAAAATTATGACACTACAATACTATACTTATCATTAAAAAATAAATAAGACAGAATATTGCCGTTGTTAGTTAAGAACGTACACTGTACACTTGATTTTGGATTTCCGGAATCTTTTTTAAAAAACAATTGGCCATAATTTTTTTTACCATGCCCATGTAATGCACCTGACCAAGATCATGTAGGCAATCTAAGTAAACAATTGTTTGAGGCATTTCACGGAGCTAACTTACTAGCTAGGAAACCGGCATTTTGGAACTTGATCACCGGCAAAACCAGCCTTTATAATTCCAGAGCCCTGAAAACACCACACAAATTAATACATAAAAATTCAGGATGATTTAACTTATATGTGTTCAAACAGTTCTTACATTGTCAATGACGACAGGTTGATTAACAAGTTCCATTATGATTATCGTCAGCACCTAAAACAAATATATTCAAGTAAATACGTGCCACTTTTTTTCAATAACCAGTCAGAACGGAAATTGTCGATAATTACGAAACAAGTCATAAACCGACAAGAGATATAAAACTGACATCCGAAGTTTACAATCAATTATTTGAATTTATATTTTGCCACGGTGCAGCTAGTGGGGAATCCTAAGAGAGCCGACGCCGACAGCGGTAGGACACGAAGACAACCGACATAGACAGCGAAGACAGCCGACATAGATAGCGAAGACAGTCGACATAGATGGCGAAGACAGCCGACACCGACAGCAAAGACTCCCAATACCGAAATTTGAAAAAAAAAGCGGACAGCGACAGAAAAGACATCCCATAGCTACAGTCAAAACAGCCGACATTAAAAATGAAGAGTCGATACCGATAGTGAAAACAGACGAAATCAAAAATTAAAACTGTTGAATTTGATGATGCCAAAACAAGCCGAGTCATATCGATAAAAGGAATATGAGTTCGTGGAAGTCAAAATACCAAAGTGATTACATCGATTTCAAATTAAAGAAGGTTATCGGATAAGACGAAAATTCTGGTCAATGTTTGTCGGTCATGGGGGCTACCCTGGATACGCATATGGGTGACCGTGCCACCTCAACTCATCGAGCCAATACTCATCGAGCCAAAACTCGTCGAAAAAAACTCGTCGAAATATAAACTCACCGCGTGTAAAACTCTTCGCATGCAAAACTCAACGCATGTAAATTTCATCGCAAGTAAAACTCTCCGCATGTCAAACTCACCGAATGCAAAACCCAACGACTTGGAAGGTCACCGAAAAGCAAAAATAATCTCAGGAAATAACTTATACTGAACTGCCTTATACTGTTTTTTTTTCAAGTAAATATTTTTTTTCTTTTCCTCTATTTATTCATAACATTTTAAATTGTTTGTTAGAATTAATCGAAGCTTTAACTTCTTTTTGAATTTCATTCAGTTTATTATATTCTAGTTTATAGATGAATTTTTAAAATAGCAAATAGCTTAATACTGCCAAACCTAACTGGGCACAACGTTAGTTTTTCAATTCAGTCAGTGGGTTATTTAAAATAAGTTCTGTAGAAAACAAATTAAAAAATCCGAAAAAAATATTATATGGCGTATTGTTAATGATAGACGCCAACGAAAGTAATTTTTACATGCGGAAAATTTTGATGACGGTGAATTTCTTACGCGGTGAGTTACGTGCGGTGAGTTTTACGTGCGGTGAGTTTTACCTGCGGAGAGTTTTACCTGCGGAGAGTTTTATAATCGGAGAACTTTACAAGCGGAGAGGTTTACATTCGGTGGGTTTCAATTCGATCAGTATCAGTTCAGTGAGTTTAAATTCGACAAGTTCATGTAGAAGGATGGGTGACATATTTGGTAGATCATGGAGTTTTGTTTTTGGAACAGTGATTTAAAAATGATGGCTCCGTACATTCATGAACAATGAGATAGAAAATACAACACCTCTAGTTTATTATGACAGAAATGATTCCACTAAATTATTATTGAAGTTTTTGCTTGCACTGTAACAGTGATTTGACAGCAACAACTCCACACATTGATTTTAAAAAGAGTCGAAATGAATAAAGTATGGGTTATTCTGATAGATATAATTCCATGCACAATTGCGCCGAACTTTTTATTGGAGTGTGTGTTTGCAATGCAAAAGTGATTCGTAAATAACAATTCCACATATGGATTGTAAAAAAGGCTCAAAATGAAAATATTAAGGGTAATTATGACAAATATAATTCCATAAACGTTTTTACCGAATTTTTTATTGAATTTCGGTTTTGCATAGTAACAGTGAATCAAAATGTTAACTGCACACATTGATTCAAGATAAAGAAGTTACCGCAAGAGCACTTAAGAAGAGAATAATTATGGTTTCTTATGATCAAAGTAAATATAAAAAAGGCAAGTTTTAGAGCTAGATTTATGACTTATGAAATATTATATGACTGAATATGTTGTGAATGGTGATTAAAAAATTATTGTTTACCGCATTTTATATCATGAATGTTTTATAGTCAATATTCCGAAATGTGGATGTTAGCCATCTCAAGAAATATTAAGACGTTGCCCAAAATACGCCACGAGGAGGCCTGCACTTTGTATTGCAAAAATATTGCACATTTTTCGCATAACCCTTGACAATCTTTCATAGCTTAATATTTCTCAGTAAGCTTTCATATAAAAAGAAACCATGAAAAAGGACAAGCAAGATGTGCATTTTTTAACTACAATCAACCAGCAAACAAAGATACACTTCTCAGCAACATCATAGATAGTGACTTTGTATGTGATAGGGATGTAGTTTTCATTATTCGTCAGATTCAGAATCCTGTAATTAAATACAAAATATTACAATACTGAAAAAATTGAAATGTTGGATTTTAAAGACATTTATTAAAAGTTATTTACTTATACTCACTCTTTACTTCTTTGAATTAGGACTTATTTAGGTAACTTAAATGTATGCTTTACTTACCGTAGTATCGGATTCCTCTTCTGAACTAGCTTCAGCGCAATCTATTAGATGATCGTTGCGGTGGATATGGTATTTCAAGATAAAGACGATATCCCAAGTACCATAGAACCGAAGCAACATGCGCGCAGCATCCTACAACACGACTACCAGTTCTGCAACTATAAAGTCAGTAGGAAATTAAAATAATTACAATATGATTGTTTTTAAAGTTGCATCGCATTGATTATGAATACTTGACAAGAGCTTGTAGTTATATGGATGTCGTGTGGTCAGATTATAATCTTCTATTGCTAAGAAACATTATTTGCACGAACGCAGGCAGCATAGGGATTAACTCATATTGTACATGTGTTGATCATTATTGTGTGATCAAAAGCTTAGGCTGAAAAAAAAACACTTCAAAGGTGAAAAACCAAAAACGAAAGAATATCTTACCGACAGTACCAACCACAAATAGCCTTGCTGCCATTGTGGTTCGGGGTGTATTGCAGCCAAACAAAGTGACTGCGTGACTTGCTATAACGCGATTTTATGCGGCATCTCAGAAGATTATCGTGTGTTTGATTGACAAAGTAGTCGTAGCATCCATCATCGTCCATATGCTCTCTTGTATATCGGTCAGCAAGTTCAATTTGGTAGACACCCAGAGTTATGTCTGTCAAATCATCTTTATTGAGAACTGGGAAGTCAAGGCAGCAGTGCTGATCAGCTTTTCTCCAAGATACAGACCGCTGATGCAAATGGTTTTTCTTCACAAAATCCTAAAGTACAAATGTGAACTGATTAAGTGGTCGAATTTTTAGAAGTAAATTCAAAATTACGTACCTGTAATGAGTTTTGCTTAGGGATTTGACTCATGATTCTGCGAGCAATGTCCACATGCTTGGCATTATCTTGCTGAACACAACTTTCAAAGCAATTCGTAAGTGCCCATGCAATCCTCCATAAGATATAGAACCGTTCATACCCACCGCGAAAACGACCCTCAAATATTTTGAAGTTACTCTTGAGCTTCCCATTTACTTGCTCAACAACCCATCGTACAAATGTTACCTAAACCGACGATATTCATTGCAAATTGGAGTGTGTGTGTTATTATTATTATTGTTTTATTACATTGCAAATTAATATTTATTAAGAATGATTGTTGACTTTTTAAAAAAATATCCCTGTTTCCCTGTTTTTTATTTTTAAGGTCGTCATGTTTTTTTCCAAGATTGCCTTTTGTGTTGTGTTTACTTTAGCAGCCACATTTATCACTATTTAGTATTTTTTAAAAATATTTGTCAAAAAATTTCAAGTTTTAAATCACATAAATCACCGCATTAGTTTTTTTCAGATATTTCAGTCTATAGTTTTCAAGATTCAAACAACATACATCGCCGTACTAATTTTTGCTCAGATATTTCAGTCAATAGTTTTGAAGTTTTAAATCACATAAATCATCGCACTAGTTTTTTTCAGATATTTCAGTCAATAGTTTTCAAGATTCAAACAACATACACCACCGTACTAATTTTTGCTCCGATATTTCAGTCAATAGTTTTCAGGTTTAAAATCACATAAATCACCGCACTAGTTTTTTTCAGATATTTCAGTCAATAGTTTTCAAGATTCAAACAACATACATCGCCGTACTAATTTTTGCTCAGATATTTCAGTCAATTTTTTCAAGATTCAAACAACATACATCACCGTACTAGTTTTTTTCAGATATTTCAGTCAATAGTTTTCAAGTTTCAAACCAGATACATCGCCGTACTAATTTTTGCTCAGATATTTCAGTCAATTTTTTCAAGATTCAAACAACATACATCACCGCACTAATTTTTGTTCAGATATTTTTAGGTTTATTTACCCTTCTTGATTCATTAGCTTCCTCCGTCGTAAACTGCTTTTGACCTTTCGCTTGAAAGATCAAATTGGGCATGAAAGTCTTGTACTGACGAGAATTTAGACCTTCAATCGAATCTCTAAAACCCCGATCCAGTACAAGAACATCATTGGGTTGAAAAAAACTGCTGAACTCTGACTCCTCCAGCATGCGCCTCAGGATGGGGTGATCATTGTTCATTCCGTCGCCTCCACATGGGCCGTAGGCATCTAAAATGTATCCTGTAGGTAGCACAACCTATAAAAAAGTGCACTTATAAGTTAATAGACTTGACTCCTTGATCTAAAGATAAGTATTTCGTATTATATCAGTCTTACCATCATACTTTTTACCAGGTTTCTTTTTTTCTGACCCGAAAAAGTTTTTCTTTGCAATCCATAGTCAGTTGGGGAATCTATATTCAAGTAAGTCCCATCAAGGATTCCTATCAATGCTCCAGGTTGACTACTTAGAACAGTCGATGTGAATGCTGGAATGTGATTTGCTAAAGCTTCTTCTCGTGTTTTATGACTGTATCCCAAATAACGAGGTACATACGATGTAGTGAGAGCATTTGCGACAGAAGTCAAGGTCTCACTGACAAGTGCTTGTGTAAGCATTTCGAAGCGAATCCTTAGTATCTGTATAAATATTAGATATAAGATATATTCCATGTAATAGAATTTTCAATTGGTTGCAGTTTTTCATGTAATAGAATTTTCAATTAGTTGCAGTTTTTCATGTTATAGAGTTTTTAATTAGTTGCAGTTTTTCATGTTATAGAGTTTTTAATTGGTTGCAGATTTTCATGTGAAAGAATTTTCAATTGGTTACAGTTTTTAATGTAATAGAATTTTCAATTGGTTGCAGTTTTTCATGTAAAAGAATTTTCAATTGTTGCAGTTTTTCATGTTAAAGAATTTTCAATTGGTTGCAGTTTTTCATGTTAAAGAATTAGTATCTGTATAAATATTAGATATAAGGGATATTTCATGCAATAGAACTTTCAATTAGTTCCAGATTTTGATGCAATGAAGTTTAAAGTACATTGAAATCTACCTCTTGTGTCGTATTGTGTCTTAATTTCATCAAGAGCATTGCAAGTGCATTTTCTTTGCTCCGGCAGTGAGTATTTCGCATTTCCGACAAATATGACAGCAAAAAGCGAAATTGTGACTTGGTGAATCCGACAAGTGAATAAAAGTCGGTGTCGGAGTATAAATGGTCACACTCAAACGCGTAATCGCTAGGACATTTAGCGGACTCGAAATCGCTAAACCATTGAACAGCACGCAGGCCTGAAAATGATTGGTGCATATTTGAAAAAAACGTAATTGCTAAAACAAACAATAGGTTAGAAATAAATACCTGACGGTTGAAATGAATCTTGAGACGGCTCAATTAATTCCAAAGCAGCTGCTGTGAAAACTCTATTCACGATATGTTTCCCACAAGCTCTATTAGATTTTGGTAGAAAGATCTTTCGTTTCAAGAAAAGATCTAATAATGCGGTCTTCGTCATCGCTTCTCTGCCTTTCACATCCTTGCAAATACAACACCTTTGCTGGGTCGAAGCTACTGTGGGAGACGGTAGCTTTATAATGGAGTCCCTTATGGCATTTTCCGACTTTATGCTGGACACTGCAGTAATAAATAAACTAATTAGCTTTTTAAAATTGATGCATCAAGTTACATAATGATTAATGACATAGTCACAAAGTGATAGCATATCGATTAGCGCGTTTTGCATGCTCAAAAATACTCCATACTAGATTTGCTGTAAAAAAGAGACTTTTAATTAGATTGTTTAGAAAACGTTAAATCCCTTGAGTTCGTTAATTTTAATATAGCAAAGTGAAAATTGTACAAAGTAAATTGTTTACACTGTCCTAATAATGTGAGTGCATATTAACTGCTGGAATTCAAAAACTTATAAAGTTTAGTAGCTTTGTCATCAGTTCTACATTATCTTGACATTTAGAGTAGTTTGTATTATTTACGGTTTGTAATTAGGCATTTAAAACAGAATAGCCTAATGTTTATGATATTCAAACTATAATTCTAGAACCGTGGCATTGAATGAATTTTAAACAAATGTCAACTATATAACCTGATATGGAATCAAAGTGTTGACTGTCAATATTCATTGAACTTTCACTTTGACGACCAACTGAACTCGATCCTGGACCAGTAAACGAACTCAAACTGTGAAACTCATCACTGTCGCCGTTCGATACGTTCTCAGGTGGATGTGGGATTGGATCACTAGATTGTAGTGGAGCAGAGATCGAATCAATGTGTTGTGTTGGAGTGTGGTCTGAAACACTGACTGGAGGAGGTGCAGGGGTCGGATCAATGAGCCTTGTCCCACACGCTTAGTCATATCCTTGGACGGCTGCAAAATCATGTACAGAGCTGTATTGAAACACTGTTTTAAATAGAATAAACACGTGAGCTGTAAAAAAACTTATTTTTCTGGATTGCTTCATTGTTGCAAAGCATGTAGAGCAGATTTCGCTTTCCGATGGGCACTTGAGTTGGTGCATTTTGTAATAATTACTGATTATGTTTCGGATGCAAGGTAAGGTAGGGAAAAACTTTTTTTTTTAAGAAGTAAGTTTTCTTTGCAAACTGCACAATAGCTGAACGGCATTTTAAAAAATTATAATAAATAAATGATTTGGAGCGACAAGAGAGGGAAGTGTTTTCTGATCGACTACCAAGTTCAAACTAATTAGTTGCATATTGTTGCAAAGTCAAGTTTTTTGTTGTTGACATGATTTTGTTGCCATGGGCTGCATAATATAAATCAAAAATTTTGTTTCAATGAAGGGAATATTTTTGCTAAGGTAACTTTTTTTCTTTCTATCTGGAATAGAAAAGTGCTTTTTGCATACTTTTTTTTATTGACATTCTTGAAAGTAAATTTTTCAAGCTTTCCAACAAACTAATCATATTTCCTATGCAACAAACACTTTGAGCGTAAAAACACTGGCCAAAATGCTCTTCTTATCCGATTACCACCTCTTGTGTAATTTATTTTAACAAGTAATTGTTCTTAAAATTGACACTATAAAATAAGTTGTAACGTATTTTATGCCTCCTCAAATACGCTACTAACTAACTAACTATAGTCCCTTTGCTTTCCTAAATAGTACTATGCATCGTACTATACTATATTCATTGCAATCTTGAATAATGATCGCATAATATGAACTAGCAAATATGCCGGGCTTCGCTCGGCAATTTGCTAAGGTACGGTGCACGCAGGTTTGCGTTATGTCCATAAAAAGGTTTGGTCTCACTAAACATTGGTCTTTTAAAATTACCAAAATAGGATGAGAATAAAAAGAAATTGAGAAACCCCTTCGAAAACAGCGAGGGCAACAATGATATGTTAATGCAAACTTTTTGTAACCAAACGATATACGTAGTATTATGCTCTGCAAAACTTTGCAGCGACAAACAATGAATAATGTTATGAACCACAGAAAGTGGTCAGCAAAGAGTGATAAATAATTTAAAATTGTTAAAAACATCTATTACTTTTTCAGCAAGCATAATAATTACTGTTGAATACAAAGTCAAAACAATTCATTTGTGTTAAATTACTTAATATTCAGGCATGGACAGCCTGTTTTTTCTTTAGTAAATAGGAAGCGCGACATTTTGTGCATCCTGCCTTCATGTCTTTGTTTTTTTAGAGAAACACAAAACTTTCAGATGCTGAATCCCTATGGGTTGCTTCACTGTCAAAATCCCATGTGAAAACTCTATACGTTGCTTCACTGCCAAAATCCCATGTGAAAACTCTATGGGTTGCTTCACTGTAAAAATCCCATGTCAAATCCCTATAGGTTGCTTCACTGTCTGGATTTCATGTGAAATCCCTATTGGTTGCTTCCATATCAGAATCTCGTGTGAAATCCTTATGGGTTGTGTTGTGCATGTAACACCGATTTAGTTTAACTGGCATGAGCGCCACCTGTATTCGTAATTGATAGTTATAGTGTGTACTAAATTTTAAAAGGATCAGTGTGTAACTTCCATGCGTAACAGACGTGCCTGTATTCTAGCATTTAACTTTAAGTGTGAATAAACTTGGAAACATTTTGATTGTAAGTCCTGCCTATTGTTTATTGTCATAAAACAAGTCTAGGTAGGTACACAACATTTGGCGACGAAGGTGAGATCCAAAACCAGTGATAGGAAGGGAAACAAGTCTTCGTGCCGTGAGGAGTCACAAGTAAGTTCCTCCTTACTCAAGTATATGTCCACTCATTGGTGGTCATCCTATCATTGTCTCTGAAGTTTCAAAAGATACTGCCACCCCGTTTGGTATCTATTTATTGTCACTGGGTCAACATGGTCATCGGAAAAGTTTCACCGTTCAATCCTACTCAGGACGATTTTGAGGCGTGGATCGAAGTCTTGGATGGATATTTCTTAGCCAACGACATCGATAAGCAGAAGTCTCCGGAAAAGGCGGTTGCAGTCCTCATTTCCACCATAGGGCTTCCCACGTACTCATTGTTGAAAAATCTCCTGGCTCCTCATGACTCAACCAAAGAGAAGTTTACAGACCTGGGTAAAGTGCTCAAGACCCACTTTTAGCCAGCACCAAAAGCGTTAGCGGAGCGTCACAAGTTTTACTCCCGTAAGCAACGTCAAGGTGAAAACGTCCACACGTTCCTGGTGGAGCTGAGAAAGCTTGCCATCACATGCAAGTTTGGGGATCTGAATAATTCCCTTCGTGATCAGTTCATCTTCGGTCTTCTGTCCGAGACCACTCAAACGCGAATCTTCCTAGAAGATGACAACGTTAAGTTGGACAAAGTAGTGTCAATTGACCACATATTTTTGATGCGATGCATCCGCAGCACAGTGAGTCAGATCCTGTGAGTACTGCGTGGAACGAGGTTGCTACTTACTTAATTGTTAATGGGATAAAATACACAGGTAAAGGTTTGAACAGACAATTAAAAAACAACAACAATGGAATTGTAATTAAATTGAACGGAGATATTTGGTGCAAAAAAATGGAAAAGATTGTTTCATTATCACAATCGATGCAAAAAGGAATACAAAGGGAAAAGTGGAGATGCAGCTAAAAACAAGGGACCATGGGTGTATTACACGTTTATGCAAAAAATGCTCTCCGCATTTGCATCAGAAAATCAGAAGTATGTTTTGTCTGAAACTATTTTACTATATTCTTGAAAATGTGAATTTCTTATCGATATTAATCTTTTGTGCAGCATTCATTCTAATTTTGATGATGTTGAATTCGTCTCAACTGCTTGTGCTGTCAACACACCGTCAACTTCAATTGCCCTTAGCACACCGTCAGCTTCAAATGCTAAAAATACTGTGCCAGAATCAATGAATTTGCCTAAAATAACCTCTGAAAGAGACTATAATAGCAATCTAAATGTGAGTTAAAGTTTATTTTCAAGCTCAATACTGGAAACATAATATATGTCAAATTTTAAACTTTTTTAAAGGTCGGAAAAAAAAACCAAGCATTAACTCAACAACCTGACTTTAATGGAATAAAAAATAATGGAAATATTGGAGAAATGGAAATTATTCCCCCGTGCACTTTCCCGTATAGTGCGAAGCCATTGTTTCTATTTTTCGTCCAATTCTATCATTCTGGGTCACCTCAGAACGGAACAAGGTTCAAGATAGCACACCAGTCAGTCAAAAGCCGCTTCAATGCGTTTATCAGCACAAAAAACTGTAAAAATAATATGTTTATGTTCTAGTATCGGCAATATTGATTAGAACTAACTATAGAGGTATGATTACTACTTGCCCATTGCTTTAAATCCAAAGCACTCGATTGGACAGTAAAATTCACAGACTACTTCTAATCAAGTTGTTTTGCAACCAGAATGCGCTTTTTTCTCCTGTTTATTAATTTTAATGAAAATAAAATTTCAACAAAAGCCTCATCGATCTTTCTTGTGTGCTTTGGGTTAAGTTAGTTAGGAATATGAATTTGCCGCTGACGTTTTAAATATCTGCGTAGCTTAGAAAATGACCAGGTTGCGACTAAGTTTCGTTTGGAAACATCATTTTTCACATCAAAAGTTGCGAGCTTCACTTTTTTGTTTCGTTGCAACTACCTGCGGAATTTGCGAGCTGCTGTAAGCACTCTTGGTTTTAGTGGGAACAACAAAAATATTTTAACGCAAGTGACCGAGAGGCAGCAAGTTGCTTACAGAAAGTTGTGAGTTGCTCGTCGGTGCGGTAAGGCATGTAGAGTTCCAGCTACGTTGTCATCGGATCCGATTGCACTGCACCATATGTCCTGCAGCAGAATTTTTCACGAAGAAGTTCGCTACAAAACCTAGCAGGCCGAATATTGACATAGCCACAGGTAAGATATCTCGCTTTGTTTGCGGCAGTTTCCTACCCTCTATTTTTAGCTCGGCTACAAACATAAATTGATCGCAATTAGGGTCTCTTCTTATACCAAAAATTCGCTCACAAGGTAGGTTTTCCTCCCCGATAAGCTGTTCATCAGTTACGGCCCGCAAGTGATTGGGAATTTGTATCAGTACTCTAACGGAACTGCTTGCCCAATTATGTATCTGAAATCCTCCATCATCATGTACTCGTAAAAAAGCATGGGCTCATTCCTCCGTATTCACGCTATTTAAGTAATCGTCTACATAATGACTTTCAGAATAAAACTGTATGAATGGGCTATTAATCTTCAAACTAATTCTTGAATATATCTGAATCAAAATAATTATTAACTAAGCAATAATATATTTTTTTAAGTATTTATAATTTTCTAACTTGTATCAAGTATTTTATCCATCTATTTTGTAATCTGTGTACTATGTAAACATGTAAAATTTGAAATGTAACATTATTATTGATTTCCTTCAACTGAAAAACCCTAACTTTTGATATGAGTTTGTTGATAAAAATCAATTAAAAATAAACAAATAAATCGCAATGAAGCTCAGCGTGGTAAGAATCGAGCTCCACCTCCTTAAAACGAGCAGAACTGATGTCTTTCACATATTTCACATGTCATTCAGACTGATCCTATTTGATTTTGCAGCCGCATCAAAAACAAATCGGATTTTTCCCGGCTTCTTGTCGTTCCTTACAGCAAAAAAAGGTAGAAACCATTTCGTGGGTCCAGACTGCACCTCTGAATCAATAAGTTGGACAGCGTAACCTTTTTCAACATATTCTTCAAATTTTCGACAATATTGCATGGCGAAGTCTTCGTCCATATCCACTTTCTTCTCCATTGATTGCAAGCGTTTTAAAGCCATGACTTTGCTTGAAGGGAAGGATGGTTCATCCGTACGCCATAAAAGTCGAGCTTCAAACCGTTCACCAGTACGACGAGTTATATGTTAGAGACAAAGCCCCGCTCCTCTGATCTAATACATGTAGAATCTGTGTAGCTACTATGTGTTGTGTGGTAGATAAATCTACTTCTATGGTATCAAAAAATTCCGTAAAATTATTGTGTGAGTGGCACGTCATCTCTGTTGGGTTTTTGCCGGATGCGAAAACGGTAAAAAATTGCAGACCTAAAAATGAATATTTGATTGGACTTGAACATCTGAGGATAATGGACACAAATTGAAAAAAATGTGGCTACAAGAATTGTAGGAAGCAAGTCTTCTAGTGTTACATGGTAATCTACTTCTATGGTTAGAGAATATGCATGATTCGTTTCTCATTTCACCCCAGCAACAACATTTCCGGCACTTTCATCCCTAAATTTTCTGCATTAAAGGATTGCTTTACCAACTCGTGCAAGGCGGCGTCACAGCACGTGAAGAAAGAGAACTCCGCGTATAATTGTTCGGTGATAGAGACATTCCCGTGTGGAATTTATCCCAATTTAGTTTCGGAGAGCACTAGCGCATTTGGAGCTCCCTTAACCACTACTATTAGATGGCAATTGTCCTGTCCCAATAGTATGACTGGCTGAGCTGACCGCAACAACGACACCCAAGTATTCAGCTAAAGAAGTGCACCGACGTCGTTACTTGTTTCCATCAACAGATTGCATATGTAGCGCCAAATCATCCACTGTGTGTACATTCTGCGGCATCTTACATCATCGGCACCAGAAACTCCTAACTTTACACGATGGGAGTTTTCGTTTGACTGGCTCATATTGACAGTCCACTGTTACCGCAATGGATCGTGCTGTCCAGTAGTTTTAATAGCATCAGTCACGGACTGCATAAGTGGCGTAACTTTGCTGGCCTCGTCGTAAGTCACAGGTAGTGAGTGAAAAAAGACTGCACCACCTATTTTTCGTCTAGGGTTGGAAGTTCCCCGCTCTTCATGTAGCATGAGATGGTGAGTCCTATCGAAGCTTTCTACAAGACAGTTGATGTTGGACTTACAGTCCGTGGCCCATGTTATTTCTTCAGGGATCTAAAGGAAAGTCTGTTTTGCTTCAATAGCCTTCATATGTTGGACACTTAGAGCGGCGAAAGTCTTCGTACTCAGTTTCTCAGTGAGATTTTTTCAAAAACATTCCACATCAACAGTTCCATTCATAGCAATAGCTCCCCATTGTAGACGAAGTGTTGTAGTAAGTTTTCCCACTAATTCCTGTAGCAGTTGTCGCTTGTGACTGCAGTGTCCCGAAGATTTCATTGATGCAATCAGTCCAATAACTGCGTTTGACAAATCAATAATGCTGTTTGGCTTATCTTCTTGAATGGCACCCATCTGCATAAATTCGCTAATTATGTTTCTTATGATTTGTTCTGCAACTTTATTCTCAATCTAATAACGGTAAATAATAACGGAAGCGCATAACGGAATAACGGTTAATAGTTTGACCTGGTTAAACATAACTATAAAAATAATTTATATTATTATTATTATTATTATTATTATTATTATTTATTGAGGTTCATAAATAATGAGGCATATAAGATAACATACAGTCAATAAGTAATTAAAGCGGGAAAGATATTATAAACAGGTTGTAAGTAAAGTGGAAATAAGTGTGAGGGTAAAGTTAATGCATAGTGGTTGATATTATCAAGAAATTGATTAGAAGATTATTACTCTAACTGGTTGTTCAGGAAATACATTCTATTCATTTTTCAAAAATAATAATAATTATCGCTTTTTTTAATTTCTTCGGGAAATGTCCTCCAAAGTGTTTTGGCCACATTGCAGATTAGTTGAGTACCATAGTCATTCATTGGAATATCCCCTTTGAAATATTTTGACTTGCATCGGGTGTTGTAAACAGAGGAATATCCTCCCAGCATTTTTTTTTCAAAGTATGATATAGATTTGAAGTTTATAATTTCGTACAAAAAATTACACATTTTATATTTATAAAGATTATGGGGCATGAGCCATTTAAAATTTGTTGTGAGATCATAGAGGATTATGTCGTGTTTAGATTTTCCGAGGATCAATCTGGCACTCCTTCTTATACACTTGTCGATTGGTTTGAGGGCCATAGTACAGGCTTGGCCTCAAAGGCAAGTTATATAGAAAACGTGAGAAAGGAATAGAGAAGAGACGAGGATTTGGAGATGTCTTGGTTTCAAAAATGGTTGGAGGGTCAAAGAAGCCAACAATTATTTGCACAAAGGCATATTTCACGTTCCAGTTTTTAAAACAACCCCTGCACAAACTTTACGTACAGCACAAACAAATTGGCAATAAGCACTACATTTTTTTTGTTGAGCACTCCATTAATGTCCGATTAAAACGAGTAATCGTCAACAAGGATTAGCACGGAATAACCAAACCTTCTTTTCTTTTTCAATTTTCTTGAAAATATTTTTTTTCGTAATGTAGCTGCTAAATGCTTGCAATTGTCTCCATCTCATATGTTGATAAGTAATGATGTACAAATGAAAAAAAGGAACTCTTAACCAACATTAAAAAGGTCATAATTGTTGTGAGATAAAAAATGAAAATACGACGCTAAGAAAAAATTTACAGTATATCTTGTTCTCCGCAAAAAGACACAGGACAGGAAGAAATTTTTTCCAGATGGTCTATAGGTGAAATCATTTTACAGTGTCTGTGGGGCAACTGCTGGATGATCTGTCTGTTCTTCTTGATTTTTATTAGTAGGAACTAAAGCTCCAAAGAGTGAGTGGACCGACAATAGGTGGTATCCTCCAAATTATCCCCAGAAAGGCCGATCCCGGATTCCTCATCCCCCACCAAAACACGAATACGTGCTTGGCGTCTTAGATAACGTCAAATGTTCCTATAATGAGATAACTGCCGTATCCTTTGTTCAGTGTGAGTTCTAATCACATCATCCAACTTATTCAGGATTCAATTTAATTATGAATTCAAAGGTAAAAAAGGAGAACCAGACCAGGTTGGAGGATTCGAATTGGTAGTTTTAATAATTCCGTGTATGCAGGAGCAAATGGCACAGGTGATTGCAATACATTTTTAAAGCTAGGTGGTAAAGATGTGACTTTCGTCGGCTATGTCAATTGATCTGATACTTTAGAAAAAAATTAACGAGTCAGTGAAAAAGAAGCAAATGAATTGACTTGTTCCTCATCTGAATTGTCGATTTTTGATTCCTGGTTTGGATGTTTTCGTTTTCTTAATTTGCGTTTGAGCCCAGCATTTGCTAATCTGAGCTCCAATTTCTCGCAAGTTTCCTTGCAATTGCGTACCTGGACTCTCAATGCCTGGAAGTCTTTATTAGTTGCAATATAGTTTTCAGTTGGCTTTTCGAGGTCCAGGTTTTCAGAAGTCAGAGGTTAATTTTTCGAAACTTAAGTCAAATCTTGTTCAAGTTCGAATGCGTTTATTGACTGCAGCAGTAAATTCGTAGCCCTCATAAATCTTAGCTCTGTACTTTTCCCAAGTGTCGTGTTCCCCCTTGGATTGAGATCCTTTCTCCTTTTGTTGGGAGGTTTAAATTCACTTGACATATTTTAAAGCAATGATATATTAAATTTGCAGAACTTGCCTTAAATAGAGGAGAAGACAATAAACAATCAGTTTAACTTATTGCTAAATTTTTTCCAAACATATTCATTTGTTTTTTTGTGACAGTTTTTATTGATTTTTCTAATTTTTGTGTCTTTCTTCTTTTTTTTTTTTCGTTTCGTTTCTTGTGGTTGCTGCATCAGCTGTTGTGGTCCATTGTTCTGTGGTGGTCGAGCATAAACGACACGAGGGAAATGCCAATAAGAAGTATGCGGCAATACCGCAGAGCACTTCTTTTATGTCTTTTATGTCTAGTTTATTCCTTTGATAGTGTGATTTGTTTGTTTGTTGTGATTTGTGATTGAAAGTGTAGAAAATTACAACCAATAGAGCAATGATGACACAAGATAAAAACATATTAAAACACAGCATTCTTATAGCATTCATTGAAAACACAGCATTCATAATATTCTTTCACTGAGAAAACAAAACGCTTCCGAAGGTCAATAAGTTATGAACTGAAAAAAAACCTGTTATTGGGTTGCATTAAAATATTGAAGCGACATTAGGAATACGAACTTTGTCATTCCATAAATGAGAAAACATAGAGGGCATACAGTATTGTACAGTTGATGAACATGTTAAAATAAGAGCTATAGTTAACTATTAGTGCATGAATAGACATAATTTTAATATCTTGAAATCTAGAAATTTTAATAACTTGACCGCTATATTAACAATTGCTGCCGACCAACTGAGGATATCAAAACTTGTTTCAGATCAGACATTCAGTGTGATGAGAATAAAATAGGATAGGTAAAAAAATAAATAAGATAAAAAAAAGCCACTCTCTCATTGTTCTTTGTTATGACTTAAGTTTTCAGATAATTAGAGGGCCTTCCACTCAGTCTCGTGCGTACAAAAGAGGCTATTTTTCAACAAGCATCTAATCAACTCATACGCACAAACATAGTTAACTAGCTATACCCTGCCCGAATGGGAACATACCGAGATGAACGCGTGTATGCTTTACGTAGTGCAAACTTGAGAATGATACTAAAATTTTATTGCAGTTGACTCTATCTTAATTAATCAGTGGTGACTGACCGTAAATGTGAACATGATATAACGGTATGAGTATGTCGCTGGGAGTGAGCAGTAAGACAATAATCCCATTGTTAATATTATTATAATAGTTCCACAGCCAGCAATGGTAGTGGTAGTGACCAGCAGCATTAAGTAAACTGACCAACAATATGCGTTACACACCTAATAGCGTAGCATGAGTAAAATATATAGCATAAATATGTCAAGTATGCATGCAGTGTCATTAATGATGATTATATTAGAAACAAGAGAATAGGAGCCCAACTATATGAATTTACAGTTTGATGAGCGATTAGATATTAAAAAGTTTTCTTTTCCACTCCGATGAAAACGATAAATTTTCTTCTCCCTCAGACTGCATCATCTTGAGCACCCTGTTTTTTTCGCATACGATATTGCACCTTGCAATATTCACATCACACATGTTTGTTTGTCTTGTTAACGCGCGTAAAACAATTAAAATAATAAAAATTAAAATGAAAAAAGTTCTGCCGCCAGTCAACTCCAGTTTGCTTTTTCTAGTTCTATAGAGCTGCAGGAATCGTCGTTAATAAAATCTGCAGATAAAACGAACTAGCTGGTTATGGTCATTTTTCATAATGTAAACAACATGCAAGCTAAGTAATTTAAAACAGGCAATAAATGATGAAACAGCAATATTTTTAAACTTGGGCGTCACTTTCTTCTTGATCGTAATCTTTTATGTCCGTGGATAATTTTTTATCTTCTAACGCTTCTGTTCGAAAAAAATTAGATACTTTTTTTGGAGTGTGTTTTTTTGGCATAATTCGAATTTGACACCCTTAAGATTCATAAACATACACACAGATATGTATTTTTTAAATTTTCTCCCGTGGTCAAATGACTGAAGCATTCACAGCGAAAGCAGATCACGGGGGACAATAATTTTATTTTAGAACTTTTGAGTTCAGTCACTTGTACAATAGAATCTCGCCAGTGAAGTTTTAAACTTCCACAGACAGTTATACAACTATTTTCTTGGTTTTTAATCTCAAACTCTAATTTAAACTTTATTGTTACTGTTATCGTTACTGTTTCTAAGTAACCTGCAATAATGATTGCATATATCCGTTATTTCACCCTTCTCATAGTTTTTTTGCTGAGCCATTCAGCATGGTGTTGCAATGACATTAACACGTGCATACAGTGCATAAAATAAACCAGGTGCAAGTTTGTCGTTTACCTGGACGGAACCCAATGTGTGCCGAAAACTGCCACATGGTTGAGGAGGCTCATGCAAATCAATAGTGCTGAGGACTGCATTATTAATGACTCTAATAATCCGCTCGTTGATAGCGCAAAAAAAAGGGCTTTAGAGTAATGAACGAAAAACTTGGTAAGGCAAGCGCATTTATTAGATGGCTTTCGAGTATTATATTCTACTCCTGGTTGTGGTACATTCATTTTCATGATGTGTACATGTTTTGTTTATTCATTAGAGTTTTCTTACAACCATACCTTGGGATGGCGACATTGTACACATGACGCTTGATTATAAAAATATATTTTTCTTCTCCAAGACTCTCAAGTGATCAATTTGAAATAACTATACCCACTTTGGATACCGAGAAATCATCGGTTGAAAAAAAATCTCCAGGACTCTCAAGTGATCAATCTGAAATAATTGGACGCACTTTGGATACCAAAAAATCATCGGTTGAAAAAAGGGTAAACGAGCATCTGTAGCTCTGTATTTTTTTGATAAAATAATGCGTAAACTTAACTTACATTGTACACATGACGCTTGATTAACAAAAAATATATCTTTAATCTCCAGGACTCTCAAGTAATTAATCTGAAATAATTGGACCCACTACGGAAACCGAGAAATCATCGGTTGAAAGAAAAGGTATACGAGTTATAAGTAGTAATAGACCAAGAAGTAGTAATTATGCTACAGTATGTGGCCCATTGCACATGCCACTGTATGTCTACAGTGTGGTTAGGTTATAGCTTAATAGCTTTTATCGCTCTTTGCTTTCTTTCAGCTGACAGGACAAGCCCACCCGGAAGTTTTGAGAGTAAAAAGGAAACATTGCTAGAAAAAATGCAAGCATGCGATCTGCATGTCGAACCCAGCGATTAATCATAAGATTCTTTGGAAAAAACCGATGATTGCATCCTGAGTGGATTCAAATGCTTACAGTGAATCCTATGAAAAACCACGCTTCTAATTGTTTTTAACTTGTAAAAAAGAAATTGCCAAAAAACTCTCTCGCTAAATTTTTTTTTCTCGCTAAAGTTTTTTTTTTATGAATACTCTTGCTGAATTTATTTTACTCATATTCATCATGATGATGATGATCAGCTATCAATTCTTTGTTGTATAATTAAGTGAATATAAAGTTTTGGCTTTTAGTACTCTATGTTATAAATCTTACAGTTTATTTTATTAACCATTCACAGGAACAAGGAACAAAGTGATTGTTAAGAAATATAAGTCATCACAACAAACTAGATTACATAAATTTTTGATTGTGGAATTTTATGTAAGTGTGGCTAACAAAGTCACCGTGTAAACTTAAATCATTAACAGTATTCTTTCATTTGATTAATCAAAAGAAACTAATTAAACAAAAAATCCAAAAACAAAAAACCCCTAAGATCATGACAAGAGATCAATAAGGTAAACATTTGTCTACCTAATTAGAAGGTCCATATTTCATGTAGGAGAATGAGTTTTGATTTTCACAAGTAGTAATAGTGGAGAAAGAAACAAATAGGAATAAAAAAGAAACTCTGGTTGTAGGGTCAAAAGGTCATGGAGAGTCTTCGGCCTCTGTTGGTCGGCAGGCTAAAAGAATTGAGAAATTTGAAAAAAGCTTGTAGTATTTTTTTTGTTGCTCAATGGAGGTAAACAGTATTTCAGATACCGGCATATTCCCCAGCCACACGTGCTGCTATTCTAGCAGAGCGTCGGGGGCCGTGTGGAGGAATCCGACGACCACGACTATGGCTCAGGGTTAGTGTCACCACAATTTCTGTGGCTGCAGAGCTCTCCCTATCATTGTGGGCATTTCCTGAGGAAGAGGCTACAGTAGAGATCGCCGGCTCCTCTACACGCTTCTGCTCTGGTCCATGCCGCACTCCGATTCGGACGTAGCCCGGGCGATGCGAGCACCAGTCGCGGAACAAAAAGCACTACACAGAGCAGCAATCCTGCTGTGGCAGCGGCAACTGAAATTAAAAAAACATGGTTAGTTATTTCTATATTTGGCCACTTTCAGGATATGAACCATATAAGCTAACTGTTTGACTAAACTGCTAATACAAAAAGATATTATTAGGAAAACTAAGCGTCAACCGACAAAAACGGTCCCTCACCACCGCACGTGGCACTCCTCCCCTTAGCAACCCCTCTTTGTTTACCCTAGCAACCCCTATTACCTTTTAACATGTGTAGGATACCCCCATACACAGGAAGGTATCGCGTTTATGGGTTTTTGGCATTTAAGGGCATCGCCTCACTGCTAATACTAGAGCTCTCCTTTCAGTATTGCCCGTCACCATTGAGGGACCGAACGGGAAAGTCAAGACTCACGCTTTACTTGACCGGGAATCCACTATTGCCCTAATTGATGAATCTCTGGCCAATGAATTACAACTGGAAGGATCGATGGAGACATATTCTTAGAAGACCAGAAGCTGCTCAGGCAGAAGTGGAGGAATCAAAACGTGTGAAATCACGTGACCACTTGTAGAATTAGGATCTTTCTACTATGGATCTCGCTCGTCTCTTGCTACTCATCAGACGGGACAATGGACACTTGTTAGCAGCAAAACAAGCTTCAAAAATGGGAAGCAATAGGCCGATTGCGCCTCGCACACTGTTATTTTATTTATTCATTCCTTCTATGTATCCTTCTATAAGGTTATTACACTTACTTTAGTAATATAAATAGTTAATAATTATAGTTATTATAAAAAAAAAACCCAAAGATTAAAGATAAAACAAAAATATAAGCTAAAATAATATAAGCATAATAATATAATAATAATAATACATAATAATATAATAACATAATAACGTATGTATTCATCAGGATCGTTGATTAATCCAGTAATAATGTGAAAGCTGTCAAGCTGACGAACTCCCTTTGAAAGGCATAAGTTTAATGACAAGTAGTGTCTGATCTTAGTATTTGTCCGAGATACATACTGCAGCGGACCGGCAGACCACAAAATACAACGTACACACTAATCTGTCAGCGAAATAAAACCATTACTAGTTAGCCTTTTTTACCTGTTTCTATATAACTAGCTTGATATGCAGGCTTAAGTACCTTTGTACTGTACCCAAAATTGAGCTGAAGTCGGCAAAACTCCTGATTTTAGGATTCACTGTATAATTGTGTCAGTCAATGTCAATTTTCGATTCCCGCACTGTATTTAGTTGGCTGCAGTCATATTATTCACAAACCGCTGAAATATGGATGGATCGGTTTTAAACCGAATGGCATTCTTGGGAACTTGCCATCATCACATATGAATGCAGTTTATGGGATAGAATCTGGTTCCATAGCTTTTTGCCAATAGCCTTTTCGGAGATCAATTTTGGATACAAAAGATGCAGCCCCTAACTTGCCCAATAATGCTTCCATTCTACGTATCGGAAATGGGTCACTTTTAGTTCTATGATTAACCTCTCAGTAATCCAAACAAAATTAGTTCTCACCATTTTGTTTCTGCAATGTGACAGGTGATGCCTATTTCGATTTCGACGGACGTATGAACCCTAGCTTAAGTAATTTCTCTACATTAGTTTCCCTCTTCATTTGAGAAGTCGGATAAGGTTTTTGTGCTATCGGTGGACCCTGCACTTCCAATTTGCATTGTACCATATTAGTACAACCACTTTTCTCTGTTAGTACAGTTGAAAATTCGTCCAGCACCTTATATAATTCTCTTTCTTGCCGTTTGTTTACACCTTGCAATGCACAAAACATGTCTTTATTAGTGAACTGGATCTTATGAGCCGGATTCTGACCTCTATAGCAATAGCCTTTGTCAATATCTATGAGAAGTCCCGTTCGTGCTATTTGGACAACTTGGTCAATTTGGACAACTAGTTTGCATGAGCTCAACGGACTCAGGCTAGATACAATTTACTAAATTATTTGTTAGAAATCCATCCGAGTCGGAAGTTTACTTCTAAAAGCTTAGTTACTAGATACAATTTACTAAATTATTTGTTTGCATAACATGCCGAGACATGACTAAAACAGAAATAAATAAATTAAAACCCTTCATACGAAACGCAGAGCATTTATAAACTTCGGTGACCATGTAATAACACCTGGAAAAGCATCTCTTTATTAACAATATAAGTTACTGCACATATTTCATACTCAGAACCTGAATTCACAGTTGTAAACAAAACTCTTACTCTACACAATATATATACTTATTATGACTACACGAGATAGCCAGCCAAACAAGCGACATATGAGAAACTCCGGAACTAAAGAGCACTTCGTAAACAACGCCGAAAAAATATTGACAAAAAATGACAAAATATTTGTTTGGTTTCCATGACTGTGATGATGAATTGACATAAATTAAATTAAAAATGATCAGGGTCAGTCAATATAAAACCCTCTGTATTGTTGGATCATTTTTTTTTCCTTTACTAATTACAATTAATTTGGAACTAACTTCCGCCCACATCACATACAACACCATAATTTATGCTAGTCAGTTGAATTTTAATCATTTATTTAAAATGTCGCAAGCTTTGGAATTTTCTTTGCAATTACCTCTAAATAGAGGGAAAAACAGGACCAGAAACTCCAATACGACGAGAAAAAAAATTCGGAAGGACGCTAGAGCATCTGGTACGTGGAATTAGATTGATTGTATTTTTTTCTTCATATTGCTGAAACCAAAAAAGTCATCAGCATTTAAGCTTCAAAGGAATCTTATAAACTTATACTTACATGATGTGTGCAGATCTTGCTAACTGTGTTCAACTATGCTACGATACACATTTTAATTCTAAGGTTATTATCATATATATGTGTTTCAGCGGGACGCTGAAAATTAGGAGGGGGAGGTGTATTATAGTCCAACGTATACAACAAAGGAAACTGCAGATTCCTTATTTGGTTATTTGCAGCTTTTAGTGTTTCCAGGCTTGCTTTTAAAAATAGTCTAACCAAGTAATCCGCCAGCTAAACCACTAGCATACCGACCGAAGCCAATAAAAATCTATACATAAATAATAATACAATGTCATATTCCAATACTTGCATGTGTCAACGAATCTCTTTTACTCCGGGATAACATTAACAATTAACCCAACGTGGCTAATAAAATAACATTAAAAAGAGATTCCGATGACACTAATGAGCATTGGAAGAAGTATAAAAGCTCGAAAAATCAATGCGAAAGTCAGTCTGATTTCCGACTTCTAACTTATACTTGCTTTCCAAATTTTCACAACTTTGTTAAAATAATTACTAAAAAAAGTTGTTTACTAAAAAAACTATTGAAAAATAAACAAGTCCTGCAAAAACTTGGTTTTGCCAGTGCCTTCTTTGTTCAACAATTTCCAGCCAACCATCTGTCAATCACAACCCAACACCACTCATCTCAACATGTAAGTAAATCCATTTTTGCCTTACACAGGCATATTACCCTCTCTTACTCTCCCTGCTCTGCTATCTTTCTATCATGTGGCTAGAACACAGATATTCATTTACCGTTGCTACAGCCGTATTACGTGGCCGGACCACGAATAGGAAGCACCATAAGCCTATAGTTTAGGTGCTAGGGATACACCATAAGGCCAGACCCTGGGTGTAAGCATAGCGCACTAGGGCTGGACTCTATGCACAAGCATATGGTATTACGTGGCTGGACCACGAAAACTAGCTAGGGTGACGATGGGCCTAGAGTCCAAGTTACCCATGTAGGCCGCATCAGCTAGCGCTAATATTCCTTCCCTCTTTCAGTCAGTTTTTAGGACTAACATTGGTGGCTTTGAAACAGGGAAATTTGCGCAATTGCAGTGTCTTTTCCACCACTGAGACCGAGAACACCATCTCTACACAAAAACCGACAAATCGTGAGCCCGATAAGTTATTAAGACACCATGAGTGACGCAATTCCTAATTTTGAACAAAAACTAACCAAAGATGCTTAACTCTGTTTTTACGGAACTTCGACACGTGACTGGACTTGTTTAAAAAAAGTCTCTGAATAAAAGTTACGGAAATCAGTGTTATCTTGGGCTAACCATAATCCCGTGGCTCAACAATGGTTTTTAATAAACAATGAAAAAATTGCTGACATAACAATAACGTACGAAAATTTTAAAAATTTCCTTTTGCAAAGATGCCTAGAAAGAAAAGAAAATTTTCCCAAAATAAATAAAAAGAGCCAAACTCGACGTATCCGAGAATGCTAATCTTTTATTAACAAAAGGCAGAGGTAGTCACCTAAAGCAAAAAACAAATTAGACATAAACCAAGAACTATAGCTTACAGAAAAAAGATTTTACAATTCTTATTATAAAAATTGGAAGAAATTTTCCAGCTACATAGATAAAAATAAGAAAAAATAAGTATATTCATATTTAATGTTGATATTGGAGATTCTTTTCCATTAGGACGAAGACCATACCCACATCCAGAGAAAATAAATGTCGAAATCAAAAATGATATTAACGATTTGTTAGAACATGGAAAAATCAAACCTAGCAAAAGTCCATGGGCAAGTTTATGTTTTTATTTCCAAAAAAGGTCCCGGACGGAGGAAACTCGAAAAAAAGATTCGTATTAGATTAAAGTGGACTTAATTACATCATTAACAAAAATAGTTATCCATTACCACGCATAGAGGACGTGATCAATCGGTTACGTAATTCTCGCTATTCTACAACACTGGATCTGGCATCAAAATTTTATTTAATTAGAATAGAGTAAGATCCAATTGTAAAAACCGCATTTACAAACAGAAAAGTTCGATACCAATTCATTGTAGTACCGTTTGGATAATGTATTGCCCCCCTGCCTTCTCGCGACTTATTGATATCGTGCTTTCGGGACTGAAATACAATACCTGCATCTGCATGGTGTGTGTGGACTATATTGTAGTTTTTTCAAGCACAATGGATAAACACATCGCAAAATTAGACGTAAACAATAAAATGAAAAAAAAAAAAAAATTTGTCTTCATCAAACTAATTTTTAAGCCAATTAGTTCTGGATTGTAGCCCGAGACCTTACGTTACTTTATCTATAAACAAAAGGATGAAAACAGCGAAAGTAAATGCTGCAATAGCTGGTCATCCACTTTTGGATCCAGAAATTCTTTTGCGGTAGATAACACGCTTAACTGGTGAGTTTTTTACGCTTATTTAATTTATATTATTTAATACCACTTTTATTCTTGTTTAATTTTTGAATGAAATATTGAATGAATGGGAACAAATATGAACAGCGGAGAAAAAAAACAATAATGTCAATAAACTCCTGTAAAATGAGGGTTATTTGAACGATGATGACAAAGCTTGGACTCCAGAAAACTCGGCGGACGATTTTAAAAATAGTAATTCGGAAGGTGTCACTGATGTTCACACTAAAAGCGTCGCATACAATAGACATACCATAGTAAGGATAAGTGACAGAATGGCGTTGTTCATTCACATTGTGCTTGAAAGAAAAAAGGAACAAAAGGTGCTGCCAACACAGCCTTAACAATTTTTGTTTTTCTTGGGCTCATTTTTGTAAAAGAGTCCTTTTTCAACTAAAGGCAGCTAAAGCAGCTGCATACGTCTAATTCCAAAAAGGACGTAGCGTCTTTTTTCAGAAAATTTCTTTTTTCTAGCCTTCTTAAGTTTGTTTAATAAGTTTGTTGAAGCAGCTAGCTAAATTTTCTTAGTGACACAAAAAGTTTAAACTAAAAAAAAGTCAAAAAACTTTTAAAAACTTTAGTTAAACTTACTAGTGTTTTGTGAAAAGTGAAAAAAAGTGAAATAGCGTGTTTAAATGAAGCGATTTTGACAAAAGCTTAGTAACTTTAATTTTTAATGGCTTTTTTCTCTCATCTTCTCATCTCATCTTCTCCATTACTGAAGCTGAATACATTTACATGAGTGAGCTTGCTGTTGCACTTTGATATCTCACATACGTCAACTCGGCACAGCAATTGATTTTTCACTTTGATTTCAATCGTTTTATTATCTATTTTAATAATGTTCAACAGTTTTCATTACATTAGGGCTAAAATAATAGTAGGAATGGGAATAAGAAGATTTTCTTTGACTAGGGTTGTTAGAGTTCCTATGGTTTGTATTTACTTTGTCTTACTAATTAGCATTTATTGTCTACTTACTATTTTGACTAATCCTTTGGATTTATTACTGACTAGTTTACATGACTACATGACGTGCAATTTATCATACATGACGTGCAAACTTATTGTTCCATAGGATTATTGTTTGACTTAACCTATTTTTAGGAATATTATTATGCATTTGAACCTATTTTTAACCGTTACTTTACCAGTGCCTTGTTTTCAAGCTTTTCATGTTTGTACTCCAACGTTTACTATTTAAGCAATTGTGTTCTGCAATACGTGTTCATTAACTTATTAGTTCATTGTCGATTATATTTTACGTGCTCAATTCATATTTCTTACCTTACTATATTTATCCAGTCAAGTTGTTGCTAATTGTATACTTTGTTTTTAACTGACTAATTAAACTGTGTCTGATATTACCCTAAGACGTATTATTGGCACCTGCAAACTTTACCGCAATCTACGTGTTTACTTCGAACAATTTTACACACACTTATCATTTATACAGTCCACACATACCTAATCATACAGTCTACTCAATCACATACTAAAAAACTTCTTAGCGCAAAACCTGTTTGGCCTCTAGAGTAACTAATAGATAAGGAAACGCATGAAAATCTTAATCAAGCTGACACTGAAAAAACAAAACTAATTCAAAGCATTTTAGCACGAAAAAAGACTGAAAATATCCCTACGACAAACAAATTAAAAACGAAAAAACTAAATAACAAAACGTACTGCAGTTTGCACGTCCATGCAATCCATGCATTCATGAGTAGAGATGGTGAAAAGTGCTATTACAAATTGTGTAGTCTATTTTCCTTTAAATATTTACGTGTAAGTCAAAAATTTACAATTACAAAAAAAAAGAAATGCAAATTTATTTTGAGACTAAAAGTATACGATTATTTTATTTCACTAATCTATCCAGCTCAATCCTCTATTTTTCTAAACATAAACTAAAGAAATTCTCATTTTACACACAATATATTTTTATTTTATTTCAACCTAATCCTTTCATTCTAGCATGTATTATTTTAACAACTTGGCTGAGTTGAGTTGATAATTTTAAGATAAGTAATAACCCTATTTTGAAAAATGATGTATAACAAAGTAATATTAACAAAAAAATACAAGAAGTGCAAAATTATTTTCATAATACATATATATTATATATTTTTTTTGAGACACAACGCATACATTAAATATTTGGAAGTAGAAAATAAAAGAATACGAAGTACTAAATTATCTTCATAGATTTTCATGTTGGACTTATCTAAATTTTTTTGCTACCCAAACGTAATGTTACAACAATTTTTTTTTTGGCTCAAATCATGTTGATCTGTAATTTGTATTATTTCAGAATCTAATAAACTAAAAAACAAAGATAAAGAAGCAACCTCGTCATTACAAACCACTAAGCAATTGCCTTTACTAGGTCCTGTTCTCGATTGCCGGCTAAATTAGCTTTTCAACATGCTTTTGAAGTTTGAAATTGTTTATGCTTATGGCTATAACAAATAAATGGTTATATGGTTATAACAAATAAATTGTCAATTAACTAATGATAATTTTTATGCATATCATGATTATTATTATTATTATTATTGCGTATGTCCTGATTACCGAAAGTCAATTTCATAAACGGGACGGGCAACTTCTTCCCAATTATTTCTTTTGATATTTATATTAGTATATTTCATCATGCTTTTTCATTTTTAACACTCCAATTATCAAACTACCAACCTTATTATTATACATTAAATACGACCTTAAAACGACGATACGACATTAAAAACGAGTTCCTGTTTTCAATATATTAAAAGTGAACCAGCTAATTCCCATACAGTTTACTAGCTTTTGATATCTAGTCACATTACACATATTAAAACAATAAATTTGTTTTACAAGCCCTGAAAAAAGTTTATTTCTCCTGGGTTTTGATTTGCAATTCTATTGACACCGATAAGGCAGTATGATTGATGTTCTTAACCACGTTTATGATCCAAGCAAGCAGTATTTAGTTAGTTATTTTCGCTAATTTTACAACAACGCTATGTTGGATAGCTAAGTCTCTGACACGGCCACAATGTATATAAATATCGTATAAGTGTTATTAAATAGAACAAAAAGAATGAAGTTATCCGAAAAAATTAATGTTAGACTAATCTTATCTGCTGGCAACAAATATTGTTAACAAAAAATGTTTCTTACAAAACAATCAGTCATTTGGATCAATTTCGTCGAATTTCTGCATAATAGATAGCTATTTTTACTGTTTTTGTAAACTCAGACTGTATTTTTTTAAACACTGACACCATAAATTATAACCGCTTTTGTGCAGAAACTCAACTTTAAAATTTTTTTGTTAGCCACAAATAATAATATATATCTAGTTCGTAAAGTTTGTGGCAATAATACAGCCATCCAAGATATGGAAACAAAATCTACGCTATTTACTCACATTTGCACGCATTATAGCAAGAGTAGGCTGACTTTACGGTTATTGTTATGGAATGAGGCCTACCTTGGCTTATCACGAAGACTGCGAAGTCGAGTCTTATAATTGTAGAAACGGGAGCGCCCTATGCTCTACATGTTAAATGGAAAATCACCTGAAAACGCAAGTTGGAATTTGTGTTAACACACTCTGTTTGCAGCGAGGTTAAAGATCAATGCGCAGTTTTCAGGTAAGATGTAGTATAACCCCAATCGATCAAAAAGTGGTTTCAGTTTTTAATTAGTTGTTTCAATTTGAAACAGTAAGGTAATTTTTTCATCATGTGATAAGTATATTGTACACATTTGTAGTACTATTATTATAGTCTCGAAAATCAAATGTGATTGATTCATTTTGAATGTGCGATTTCAAGTCAGTGGTTTTGCAACTTTCGATTGTGTTTTGAATAGAGTAAGCGCCGTCGAGTTACGCCGTCGTTGATGCGGTTTTTTTGTCAAAATTTCACGCCACCACCGTCAATAATTTTCATCGACGCGCCGACGGGTTGATGCACCGTCGATAAGAAACCGTTAAATATTGTAAATCTCAGCCAGGAAATGACATTTTTCAAAGTTAAAATTTCAAAATTTTCTCAGCTAATAGTTTTTGCTAAATTGTGGTCAATTTTTTTTTCATTGTCAAAATTTTGTTCAAAAATTTCACGCTCTCGTTTGAAAAATTCCATGACTGATAGTAAACTCTATGGTTTTCCGGTGCCGTCCAAAATGATCTACGTCGACGACGGCGTCGCCGCCGTCGGTTATAAATCATCCTCTACGCCGCCGTTGTTGATTCTTAATGGACGCAGACCTCTAGTTTTGAAATATCGTTGTATTGGTAAGTAAATGTGAAATATAACTTTGTTATCAAGTGATTCAACAAAATTCGATTGTTTTGTGAATCATCGTTGTAAGTGAATAAATAGGTTATTAGAGAACGTAGTTCTCTTATAAAATTACCGCATGGAGCCACTGTCACAGAGCTCCGAGCGGACTTGCAAGACGTGATAACTCTTCCAGTTATCCAGAATTCAGAAAAACGACTAAATATTCAGCAACAAATTTGATATCATCAGAAGCACAATCGGTTGTACATTTGCCTTCAACCGTTGTTTGAAAACGAATGAAAAGTTGTTTGTCCGTAATCACCAATCAAAGTCAAAAGTAACAGGAAAATCCCCCAAAACCATCCGGCAAATTTAGGGTGTGTGCAGCAGTGCTAGCTAAGCAAGGTGGTACAGTTCTGCTAGCAGGCAAGGTGGTACAGCTCGTTCGCTGCTAGCAGGCAAAGGTGGTATATAGTGCTCTGCTAGCAAGCTTACTCATTCTTTAGCCAAGTAAGTGAAAACGTGTTATATGCTATGCATCTCCCTTAGTGAATTTGAATCGCTATAATACTGTGGGGTATAGTGATGTGCTATATAGGTTGCAAGCGTTTCATGTTGTGGGCATATTCACGAGTTCAAACATATAGATTAATTGAAGTGAAAAATTAATTTTTTCTCATATTCTGAATACGAATCATAATCAATCAAATCAATCATAAATTTTCAATAATATTAACGTTATCAAATAATCAGTATTATGAGCAGAATGCATAAAATATAAAAAAATATGTACTTCCAAAACTATTAACGTTAATAATTCATTTTATACAAAAGTATCCTGTTGAATGTCAATAATCCCTATTGAGAGACAAAAACGGCAATGTCCTTCAACTGTTTCACAAAGATAGACCACCCTTGGCTGCCATAATCTTTAAAATTGGAACGCTAACGCTAATATACGAACTATATTTTTGCCACGATGATTACACACTTATTGGTATATTTAACAAGTAGAATAATAATTATAATACATAACCCATCATCATTACATTCATATTCACTTTGTCCTCAGCTGTCATATACAGAATTGGCAATCAGTTCAAAATCAATGCAAACGTAAATAATTTTGAGTTTTCAAATGCGTAGAAAAGAATTGGCAATGTCAAAAACCCAAAAATCCGATTTTTATCATATTTGATGGCGATTCAGCTATCATATGCAGAAATGACATTCAGTTGAAAATGAATGCAAACAAAAATTTCCTGGGTTTTAAAATACGTAGAAAACAATTTTCAATGTCAAAAACCCGAAAATCCGATTTTTATCATATTTTGATTCGATTCAGCTATCATATGCAAAAATTAAATTTAGTTGAAAATTTATCCAAACAAAAAAACTGTTGGGTTTTTAAAAACGTAGAAAAGAATTTTCAATTTCAAAAACACGAAAATCCGATTTTTATCATATTTTAATCCGATTCAGCTATCATATGCAGAAATGAGTAGCAAAGAATATCTTTACTGCAAATAGCAAATGCAAACACATACTTACTACAAACCCTACAACATTACTTGGCTTCGTCTCTATATCCTCTTGCTGAGGTTTATTTTTTTTAAATTTTCGGGTTTCCAGTTTCGTACGACTACAAAAATCTTCGTCGTCGATAAAATCTGCGCATTACAAAAGAAATGATTGCTCTTACTCGTAAGAAATCAATCATCGTTGAAATCATCACTTATACAAAACATTATCACAAATATTGTTGAATGCACATGTACATACCAAAATCTGAGAAATGAGCACTATATTCGTCGTCGTCGTTTTCTTAATCTAAGTTAGAAACATCTACTGTTTTGTAAAATTTATTGGAAATAATTTGCTTAGCAAAGAATTCCAGTAACGATCACGGTGGTTGCGAGATCTATTATTCACGGACAATTAAATAATTGGCTTCACGGGTTTTTTATTTTTCACCGCTCAAATTACAAACAAGTCTTACTTCCATCTATGTGATCCATGTTTTCGACATCATTTTTTTATTTGGCAAATTTTGGCGCAAATAAGGCAAAATTGAGTTAATTTGTGCAACCAGCCACATGCAAAGCAGATTTTATGTAATTTTACGGCCAAAAACGGCCACAAAACGCTCCAACGAAAAATAAAGGCCAAACAAACGCTCCAACGGCCACAAACGGCCATGCTTTAACAGCCCGAAACGGCCATTCTCTAGCGAAAAAAGATAGCCATGCTTCAACCGACAAAAACGGTCAAGCCTCAACGGACTATCTCCCTATAAACCCCTATATCAACCCCCCTTTGTTTCCCCTAGCAACCCCACATTACTTTTTAACATGTGTAGGATACCCCATACACATCGGTTTAATGGGTTTTTTCGTTATTTAATCGCATCTCCTCACTACTCATAGAAATTTAAGCTTGGGGTGTATCAAAAACTAATGCACTGGAAACCAAGCAATGGGAACTAAAAGAAGCTCTGGACAATCTTCAAAGGGAAGTTTTCACGGGAAACCAAAAACTGAAGTTTTAAGAATTAAGTTAAAATTTAAGTGCGTAAAGTCACTTCAATTCTAAACCCACTTATTGCTGATTTTTCTCTCCACAGAGAAAAAGTTGTTGAAATACTTGAGCTACAATATTTGATGTCATATCTGACTGGAAAACTTCTGGAAGGGAGAAGAGCCTTGCATGAAACAGAAAAAGCCTGGACCCAAGAAAGCTTAACGCGGACCTTTTTGACTTTTTAAATTTCAATCTATTGTGTGAAGAGACGTGCCCAATAGAACATGGAACATTTTTCATAGGTGCGTGATGGAGGAAAATAGAGAAGAAATACTCCAGGACTTTTCCGTTCCTACAGTGACGAACAACATCACCAAAAATGAAGCTAAAACATTCATTTTTCTTTTTTTTTGATTTCATTTGATGATAAGAAAAGGCAACCAAACTTGCTCACTAAAATATAATGAACCTGTTGTAGCCCTTATCTACATTGATGAAGACTGTGTGCATACAACACACATGGAATCAAACAGAAACAGAATCGGTTTTGCTGTAGCTCTAATGCTCTAACAGCACATTGAGAAATCAAGAAAAGATGTACAAGGTCGAGAGCTGTAAAAATACATTAGAAAATGATGAAAAAGTTTTTATTCAAATTAAAATCTTTGATGGCCAAAACCATATTGCTGAACAGATTTTTAGTCTAAGTCTTTCTTACTAGTTAGTTAGTATTTCGTATTGCACTATTGTGCACTATGGATTTGTTTGTTGTGTATGTATTTATTGTTGTGATTTACTTGTTTATGTGATGAAGCAAAGATGAAATGATTTATGCTAATTAGTATATCCTATATATAGGACTTGGAATTTGGAAAGAGGAGGCTTTTTCTGGCAGTTTGAATTCTGTCGTTTGTCTGGTCTGAGTAATATTTTGCTGTCTAAAGTCGTAATAAATAATTATCGTTATGGTTAAATTACCCTGTATCGCTGTAGTCCAATCCGGCTCTCATATTTAATTGTCAAGCGAATAATAATTACGCTCTACCGTCTATGCTGCATAAAGTCGATTGTTTTAGTGACGTGATTGGCTACGGGTGCACTACTTACTAGCCATAACATTTCATCTGACGAAAAGAGCTACACCGGGATCTACCCAAATAACCCACACAATGTGCGGATTCGAAACCTGAGGGTTTGAGACTTCTATTGTTGAGTGATTTTTATGTTTGATATTTTTGTCGTAGAATTATGGACGAAGCTGCACAAAGGACGCCTCTTCATGAGTTTATTAGTCAACTTCGTCGATATGATGGGACAACAAATGCCGCGGAGATTATGACGAGATTTTTAAATGATATTAGAACTAATAGGTATGATTTAGCATAGGGAATAGAAAATTTAAATAGAATTTTAGAAGGAGATTTCAAGTCTTGGTTCAATTCGAAGTGGCCTAATTATTCTGCCCAAGCAGCTTTATGTGATGAGGCCGACGAAAATGATGCGTTCTTAGAAGAAATTCAGGCGGATTTTATTGCTATATTTGATCATACGAGTCAAATTGCGATATGGCGAGCGCAAAATTAAGCGTTAAAGTCTTATATGGGCGATGACGCACAGAGATATGTTCGTCGTAAGATGGAGATTTTGAGACATATCGATAGTCAAATGTCGGAAGCACGCAAAGTACAAGAGCTTATACGAGGACTCCCGTATGAAATTCAGGTGCCAATGGTTTTACAAACGCTGAATACTTGTGATGAATCTTTGCGAAAGTTGCGTAAACTCCCAGACACACATTTTTTTAGCTAATAGTCGAAAACGCAATAGTTTTCAGCCGTCCAATTCAAAAAGTCGTTTTTCAAATGTCACTATGGCTCAATTTCACGCGCAACAAAAAACCCGATCTACTCAAATGCAAACCGACGACGGAGAACCGATATGCTTTTAATGCCATAAGCCGGGCCATATGCGAAAATTTTGTCGTCAGCGCAATAATAACTCAGTTAATAACAGAACGAAAAATGGGCCAACACGTTATTTTACTAGTCGAAACAATTATGCACACGGTCGAAATAACTATCTATACAGACGAAATAATTATCAGTACAGTGGATATAATAAAACAATGCCGTACAGACATCAAAATGCACCTAATCAGAAAATGAATTCAATGCAAAATGTCGAAATTGAAGAAAATAATACGGAAAGTTTTTCATTTTCATCTAGCGTCTACTAGTTCGGGAAACAGAGAAATCCGGTGCTACAGCACCGGGCTCGTATTAATGCTGAAAAGTTGAATGTGCTAAAACACATGCAGTTATAGGAGGGGAAATATTTAATTGTCGATAAAGAATAAATAATCAAGTCGAAAAAATTTTATGCATCCAGTTTGTGTATCGAATACATACCTGTCCGAGGGCTATGCGATACATTGTGGGTACCCCCCTAAAATTGCCGAAATATTTGAAAAAATTTACCCCCATCTAATATTTAGTGCAACTATAAACTCCAAATCGAAAGATTGGCAATGCTTTTCTAATGGGAATATCCCGCACAGGAGTTTCCAACCATTCGACAAATCGTTCATTTAGAGGTAAAATCACCCTATGTGCGGCTATGTGGTGAGCAAAGCATGCCTAGAGCGCCATAAGAAAAGCATTATAAGCATGCAGTAGTACGTAGTGCCGCTGGCCAAATCGTTCATTTACCGGTAAAATCACCCTATGTGCGACTATGTGGTGAGACGCCTCTTATGGGAGTACGTAGGCAATGCCTACGTACTTCCATAAGTCACTAATAAGAGGCATGTGATGATGCAAAAAGTGGTGAGGCAGCTCGCTAGCGAGCTCACCACACAGCCGCACATAGGGTGACTCTTACCGGTAAACTAACACAGAGAAAACGATTTGGCGAGCGGCTCTACGTACTCCTGCGTTCCCATAAGAAAAGAATTACCAAACTTCGATGTGGAGTAATCAATAACCCATGAATAGAGAAAATTGACAGGTAAAAAAATTTCTAAATTTAAAAATTTCCTCGAAGCTGGCCATGAGCCTTTAATGTAAAAAAAAATTTTCTAGCCAGTAGCTAGCGGCGAGCCAATGCTCCCTAACGTCCACTGAGCATTTTTCTTCTTTCAGACAACATTTTACCCCACCTTTTTTTTCCAACTCTGGGGGATCTCACACACCCTGAACACTGCCACCTCAGACAGGTATGATCGAATACAAATTATAAAGCCTTGGTCGACACTGGAGCATCAATCTCAGCCGTACGGTACATTGAAATACATTGCAGCTTGGCTTTCACCCAAAAGCTTCTACAAAATCTTTACAGTTTCGGTTCAGGCAACCACGAAACTGAACGGATTGTCGTAAAATTTTGCATAGGGATTGTAATTACGGTCTAGTTGTGGTGATGATTTTTTAATCACAAATCTGGTGGTTAATTGCTGAATAATGAACGTTTAAGTGTAAATCAAGTTGCGGCATATAAAGGAGAATTTTGCGTGTGCCTTGCTAGTGTACTAGCTTGGACTAGCTGTTAATGTTGCAGCATTGGAGATGGGTAGTCCAGAGTTCGATACCTGCGAACGGGATTATTTTTGTCATGTTTTTTTTTGCTCGCCCATGTTTTAAATACCAATTTCCCATGTTAAAACTTTCAATCACTTAATATACGACCGTTTTTGCACTAATTTGACGATTCTGGATATGTGATTATGAGTATTTTTTTTCAAACTAAAAACCAATGTTTTACGATGCATATTGTACATAGTCATAATTCAACGCCGTTCAGTAGTTGTGTAGATAAGAACTCACTATGGAATCTCGGGTGCGTTCTGTCACAAAAGATTTCATTGATTTCAGAATGTATTAAAAACTGCAGTCTATGCTCCATTTCTAGTAATACCCAAAAT
>Ga0210040_10000686_pt1 | contig 54860 bp, 89 predicted proteins | sample CryGeyCG12114_NA_FD_185462 | JGI IMG/M metagenome (GOLD analysis project Ga0210040, IMG submission 185462) | Groundwater microbial communities from aquifer - Crystal Geyser CG19_WC_8/21/14_NA (SPAdes) (version 2) | ecosystem: Environmental > Aquatic > Deep subsurface > Groundwater | place: USA...
CGCGCGTTCCCCGAGCTGGCAGCCCGGGAGCCCGTCGAGTTCGCCGTCCGCGAGCGCGAGGACGCCGTCCGCGTCCGCCTGCCCGACACGGCGTCGATCCCGCCGGCCGTCCTCCAGGCGCTCGACGCCCTCGCGACCGCCTGCCGGGAGGCGTACGGGCTCGGCGTCGAGGTGATCGCCGACGACCGCGACGACGCCCGCGCCGCCCTCGACGTGCTCCGCCGCTGCCTCGACCTGCCGTGAGACTCCCCGGTCCCGTGCCCGGAACGACCCTCTCCGTCCTGTGGGGCGACCCGCGCCCGGCCGTGATCGTGTCCCGCTCGGGCAAGCGGTCCCGCCCCGGGTGGGTCGCCGACCTGCACGGGTGCGCGCCCGGCCGGCCCGACGTGATCCTCGGGACCGCGTTCGCCCCGGACCGGGCGCACCTCCGCCTCGTCCGCGTGTACGCCCTGCTCCGAGTGACCGTGATTCTCCTCGCCTACCGGCTCCGCCCGCTGCCCGCCGAGGACCCGGAGGAGCCGTGACGCGGACGTGCGAGGCGCCCGTGTGGGAACCGTCCCGCGAGAACCCGGGCGGGGACTGCCGCGCCCCCGCGATCGCCGCCGTCCCCCTCGGGCAGACCGGCCGCGTCCTGCCCGTGTGCGCGGAGCACGCCGACCAGTACGAGCGGATCGTCGACCTACCCGAGGAGGACCCGTGATCGGTCCCGTCCTGATCGGGCTCGGGCTCGTGCTCGGGATCGCCTGCCTCGCGGCCGGCGTCGCGCTGGAGGCGAGGCAGGTCCGGAGTCGTGAGCAACGAGTAACACGGGACACGGATACCGGGTAGCGTGTACCGCATGACACAGCCCCTCCCGCGCACGCTCGACGAGGTTCGCGAGCACGCCGACCCGCTCGACCGCGCCCGCGCCGCCGTCGCCTACCTCGGCCGCCTCCACGACCGCGAGCGGGAGGCGCTCGCGGTTCGGGACGAGGCGCTCCGATCTGCCCGCCCCCTCCGTGCCCCCGAGGTTGCCGAGCGGGTCGGCGTGACTGTCGCCGTCGTCAAGCACGCGCGCAGGTCCTCCCGGTGAGGCGGTTCGTGTACGTGGCGACCTGGGGTGACCTCGTCAAGATCGGAACCTCCCTCGACCCGCACCGTCGGATGCGCGACCTCGCGGGCGGCAGCAGCCCGCAGCCCCCCGGCGTCCGCCCCGACGGATCGCCCGTCCTGCTCGGGTACGTCCTCGGCGATCAGGGCGCCGAGGGGCTGATACACGCCGCCCTCGCCGAGCACCGGGTCGCGTCCGAGTGGTATCGGCGAGCGCCTGCCGTCGAGGCGGTCGTCGAGCGCATCCTGTCCCCCGTGTTCTGGAATCGCACCGGGCCGGTTCCGCCCCGCGTCCCGGTCGCCGCGCCCGGACCGGCCGATTTCTAGGGTCCGGGATCGCGTGACCGCCGACGCGTGGCGCGACCTCGCAGCGATCGCCGCGTTCCTGATCGCCGGCCCGCTCGTCGCCGGCGCCCTCCTCGGGTACATCGTCGACGCCGCCCTCCAGCTCCGGGCGCTCCGCTCGACCGGGCACGTCCTCGACTGCCTCGGGCTCGGCGGGTGGCCGTGCGACTGCCGCGACTCCGAGCCGGCACCCGGCAGGATCGGGCAGCGTGAGCACGACGGAGGAGCGCCCGCTGCCGGTCTGCTCGTGCTGCCGGATGCGGGTCCTCCGCCCGCGTGGGAAGGGGCTCGCGTGCCCGGACTGCGACCTCCGGGGCGCGCCGAGCATCCCTCCTCCCGAGGACACTAGGGGGAGGGTATAGTGCCTCGCATGATGCCCACGCCTCCACCTCCGCGCACGCCCCCCGGAGCGACCGTCCGCGCCGCCCTCGGCGACGGCGCGGTCGAGTTCTCCGCCCGCCTCCTCATGCCCGCCCCCGGCGTGTCCTCCTGGACCGACCTCCCGAGCCCGCGCTCGTGGTTCATCACGCACGGATTCGGGCACCCGGCCGCCGGCACGTACACGGAGGTCGTGATCGACGCCGACGCCGCGCAGCTCCCCGAGCACGTCCTCGACGCCGTCGTCCGCGCGGTCGCCGTCGAGCTGTACGAGCGTCACTGGTCGTTCCACTACCGGCCCGACGAGTACGCCGACGCGATCGAGCAGCACGGGATCGCCCGCCGCGAGCGGGTCCTCGTCGAGGGGGTCGAGGTCCTGTGACCGAGCAGCCCGCCCGCCGGCTCGCCGACCGCCTCCTCGCCGAGGGCGCGCTCGTCGCCTCCGAGTACGCCGGGCAGGACCGCCTCGACCCGGCCCGCCCCCTCCTGTCGACCCTCGTCGCCGAGGCGCTCGCCGCCGCCGAGCGACGCGGGGAGCAGCGCGCAGGCGGGGACGCCGGTCTCCGCGCCCGCCTGGAGGCGCTGATCGAGCAGCGGACGACCCTCCGCGACGAGCGGGTCCGGGTGGCCCGAAAGTACCTCGACGAGGACAACCTGCCCCCGGCCGCGTCCGAGCTACGGTGGGCGGCCGACCTCGACGGGCAGATCGGCGCCCTCCGTGTCCTGCTGATCGAGCCCGAGCCGGCGGGGGGCGAGGAGTGACCGCCGACCGCGATGCCCTACTCGACCTCGTCGGCGCGATCGAGACGCCCGGCGCGCACGGCGAGGCATGGCTCGGGGGCGTGCTCGCCGCCGTCGGTCGAGCCCGCCGACACCTCGACCGGACGCTCGACGCGGAGTCCGGCGCCGAGGGCGACCTCGTCCGCGCCCGGTCCGCCCTCCGCCGGTTCGGCGTCGTCCCGAACTCGGCGACGACGCCGGTCCTCGTCGAGGCGTTCGCCCGGGTCCGTGAGGAGGGGCGGACGCCGGCGTCCGCCCGTTCCGGGACCTGTTCGCCGGCGGACCCGACACGAGCTGCCGGACCGTGTGGGACGACGCCGAGGCGGTCCCTGCCCTCGGGATCGGTCCGACCGAGTGTGTCTCCGTCCCGCTGGACGACCTCCGCGCCGCGTTCGCCGAGGCAGGGGAGGCGCCGTGATCGAGGACGGTCGCCTCGCCGTCGAGGAGGAGGCCGCTCGGGCGACACACCCGCACGCCGTCGAGGTCGAGGTCGAGGAGTTCGACGACGGGTCCTCCTCCGCGACGGTCGTCCGGTTCACCTGTTCCGCCCCCGCTGGGTCCCTCTGCCGCTCGTGGTGCGTCGAGTGCGAAGAGGAGTGCTCCGCGACGCCGATCCTCCGCGAGGTCGAGCAGGTCGCGCAGGCGCCCCTCGACGGGCACCGGTACGAGCCGGTCCCGTACTGCCGGGTCGTCGAGTGGCTCGGCGCCGGGGACGCGGGCGACCGCGAGGAGCTACACGCCGACGACGAGCCTCTCCGGCCGGGCGCCCGCCCGATCGAGGAGGAGTGGGACGGCGACGGGTACCTGTGGCGCTACGCCGTGCCCGAGCCCGAGCCGCTCCACCCGGGGCACCCGTGAGCGGGCTCGCCGAGGTGACGCCCGGCCCGCTCGCCGCGTCCGTCGAGCGATGGTGCCTCGACCTCGGGCTCGGGCGCCCTCGCCGCGACCCGCAGTGGCAGCGGACGTGGTGGGAGCGGTACATCGGCCGCGAGCTACGCCGGCGCGACTACGCGCTCGCCGGGCAGCGCGTCCAGTGACCGCGCACGACCTCGTCGAGGTCCTCGCCCTCGGGTGGCAGCCGACCGGGTTTTCGACGCCGGCCGTGTTCCGGGTCGACGCCCTCTGCTCGTGCGGGCACGTCGCGACGACCGCTGCCGGCGCGGGGGAGCAGGCCGCCCGGGTCGGGATCGCCGGACTGTTCGCCCGGCACGTCCGCCTCGCCGGGCTGGAGGACCGGCTCGTCGAGCGGTTCACCGGGCAGCGCCTCGGGCCGGCGTCCGTGCTCGTGCTCACGGAGTCGGCCGCCCGCGCGTTCGCCGCGTTCGCGGTCGAGGAGTTCCTCCGCCGCGAGGACTCCTCGCCGGAGGCAGCCCTCGCCCGCCGGGTGAACCGCGCTCGGGCGCTCGGGTTGTGCGGGGCGCGGTTCGGGGCGACTGGAGTCTGCTCGGAGCCGGCCGGGCACGAGCCGATCGTCCCGGGGCAGTGGGAGCACGCCGAGGAGGTCGGCGGTCCCCTCGGCGACTAGGCGCTCGGCAGTAGTTGACGACGATCCCCCGGGACGTGGGCAGGTTGCGTACGTGTGACCGCCTCGATCCCGGGGGATCGCGTGCTGTTATGGGCAGGTCACGATCCGTTACCCTCGGAGCGCCCCGTGTTCCTGTTCCCCCTCCCCGCCCTCCGTCCCGTCCCGCTCGTCGACGGCGACGCGTACGACGCGATCGAGCCCCTCCGCTGGACCGAACGCGACGGGACCCTCGGCGAGGTCGCCGCCCCGTTCCGGACCGACCTCGCCTCCGTCCCCCGCCCCCTCCGCGTCCTCGTCCCGACGAGCGGCCGGCACACGCCGGCCGCGATCCGGCACGACCGCCGATGCGACGACCTGAACGCGTGGCACCGGGCCGGCCGCCCCGAGCACCTCCGCCCGCACCTGTCCTCGATCGAGGCGGACGAGGAGTTCCTCGCCGGCGTCCGCGAGCTGGACCCGAACCGCCCCCTCCGCGCGCACGTCCTGTGGGCGGGCGTCCGGGCCGGCGCGTGGGCGAACCCGGCCCGCCGCGACGGGTGGCAGCAGGACCTCCTCCGGGTCCTCCTCGTGATCCTGATCGTCGCCCCCGTGTACCTGCCCGTCGCCCTCGTGAACTCCCTCGCCCTCCTCGTCGACGGGCTCGCGAACCGGCTCGCCTGCCGGCTCCAGTCCCCGCCCCTGCCCGACGACGCCGGGCTCCTCGTCGTCGGCGACCTCGCCGCGAGGGCTGCCGCGTGACCGCCGTCCTCCCCTCGATCCCCGCACCCGTGTACGAGAACGGGACCGTCGAGGGCTGGCACGACGGCGACACGGCGTACGTGTGGGTCGACAAGGGTCGAGGCGAGTTCGCGTACCGGAAGGTCCGCGTACGGGGCGCCGCGACCCGGGAACTCCGCGAGCCCGGCGGACCGGAGACGACCGAGCACCTCGTCCGGCTCCTGCCGGCCGGGACCCGCGTCGTCCTCGTCGACCTGGACGACGACAAGTACGGCGGACGCACCCTCGCGACCGTCGTCGTCGACCTCGGGCGCGGACCCGAGGACCTCGCCGAGGTCCTCGTCCGCGACCGGTGGGCGATGCCGTGGGACGGACGCGGGGAGCAGCCCCGCGTCCCCTGGCCGCGCGAGGAGGTGATTCTGTGCTGATCGCCGCGACGACGACGGTCGCCGTCGCCGCTGCCGCTCCCCTGGAGCTGCTCGCCCTCGGGCTCGGCGGGCTCGCCGTCGTCGTCGCCGTCGGGTCCGCGCTCGCCGCGCTCGGCAGCCGCCGCGCCCTCCAGGCGCTCGACGACCGAGCCGGCGACGAGGTCCCCCGGTAGCGTCCAGCCCATGCCCGCCGACGAGCAGACCGCCCGGAGTTCCGTCACGGAGCCCCGGGCGGTCTCACGTCCGGAGTCCGAGCTGCTCGACCGGATCGCCGACCTCGCCCGGTACGAGCTGGACGCCGCCGAGCTGCCCCTCGCCGACGGGTCCGTCGTCCGGATCGTCCGCCTCGACGAGGTCGCCGAGTGGCTCCACGGGCTCGCCGTGCGCGCCCGAGGCGGATCGCACCTCTAGGGGTATCGGGGGGGCTACCCTCCTCGCGTGACGGACTGGACGGGCGCCGGGTTCGGGACCGATCCGGAGGGCGACGCCCGCCGGCGAGCCGAGCTGGAGCCCGCTCGCGTCGACCCGGCCGCGCTCCGCGCCGCGCACGAGCGCGTCGAGGACGAGGTCCTCCGCTCCCTCGCCCTCCCGCCCGAGCGCCTCGCCCCGCCGGCCGCGCTGCCCGCCGAGGGCGCGCACGCCGTCACCTCGACCGAGTACGGGTCGTCCGTCGCGATCGTGTGCGCGTGCGGCCGGTGGGAGTGCATCGTGTCCGGCCCGTCCTCCGCCGCGTGGGCGGGGCGGGATCACGCCCGGCACGTCCGCGACGAGGAGGCGGGCGCCCGTGGCGAGTGAGTGCGCGTACGGCGATCCCGAGCAGACCGCCCTCGCGCAGTACGCGTGCTCCGGCCCGTGCGGGTGTTTCCTCCAGGCGCCCGGCGAGTGTCTGGAGTGCTGGAGCGCCCGTAAGACGTACACGGCGCGCGAGGTCGCGATGCTCGACGCCGACGACCCTCGCCGGCTCCAGGTCCGGCCGGACCGGAACCGGTGGACGCCGCGCCGGTGAGTAACGCCCCCGGTACTGTCGGGAGGGTGACGGGGGGGGAGCGGAACCGGTGGCTCCGCCCCCTCGCCGCAGGGCTGATCGCCCTCGCCCTGCTCCTCCTCGCCCTCCTGCTCCTCGACCGGGCCGGCGCGTACCTCTCCTCGGACGACGTGGTCGGCGCGTTCGCCGTCGCGTTCCTCGTGGGGGCGATGCTCGCGTGACCGCCCCCGCCGTCGACGCCGTCCGGCTCCGCCTCGCCCTGGAGGCAGCGACGCAGGACCTCCCCGCGCACGAGCGGGTCGCCGTCGCCGAGCGGGTCGCCCGGGAGCTGGCACGCCGACGCCGGCGGACGAGGTACCCGAGCCCCGGCGCGCTCGCGCACGCGATCGACCCGCTCGCCGTGATCGAGACGCCCGCCCTCCGCCTGATCGACGCGGCCGTCCTCCGCGCCGTCGAGCGCATGGAACGCGGGGAGTCCGCCCGCCTCGCCGTCGCCGCCCCCCCGCAGGAGGGCAAATCGAGGCGCCTCACGATCGCGACGCCCCTGTGGCTCCTCGTCCGGAACCCGAACCTCCGGATCGGGATCGCCTCGTTTGAGGCGGACGTGTCGACGACGTTCTCCCGGGAGGTCCGGAACTTCGTCTCCGCCTACGGGTCCGGGACCGTGCTCAACCCGCGCCCCCTGTCCGAGGACCTCCTCGGGATCAGTCTCCGGGGCGACTCGACCTCCGTCTCCCGGTTCTCGATCGCCGGGCACACGGGCGGACTGATCGCCTACGGGATGCGCGGGGGCTGGACCGGTAAGCCGCTCGACGCCCTGTTCGTCGACGACCCGTACAAGGACCGCGAGCAGGCGGACTCCCCCGAGCACCGGGCGAAGGTCCTCGCGTGGTGGCAGAACGTCGCCGTCCCCCGCCTCCCCTCCGCCGCGCTCGTGATCTTGACGCAGACCCGGTGGCACCCGGACGACCTGTACGGGTACGTCCTCGGGCAGGAGCGGGCGCTGCCCGAGGACCTCCGCCGGTGGGAGTTCGTCTCGATCCCCGCGCAGGCGGAGGCGCCCCGCCTCGACGACGAGGGGAACCTCGCCCCCGGGTGGCTGCCCGACTCCCTCGGGCGCGAGCCCGGCGAGTGGCTGGAGTCCGCCCGAGGTCGCACGCCCGAGGACTGGCAGCTCCGGCGCCTGGAGGTCGGCGAGACGGCGTGGGGCTCCCTGTACCAGCAGCACCCGACGCCGCCGGAGGGCGCCGTGTTCGCCGAGGTTCACATCGTCCGGAACCGCCGGCCCTCCGACTACGTCGGCGCCTCGACCCTCCGCGTCGTCGCGATCGACCCGAGCGCGGGCGGGGCGGACGAGTTCGGCATCGTCACCGGGTACCGGGGGAAGGACTCCCGGGCGTACGTCACGCACGACCGCTCGCGCCGCTGCTCGTCCGCCGAGGGGATGCGGCAGGCGTGGCTCGCCGTCGTCGACACGGCCGCCGACGAGTTCGTGTGGGAGCAGAACCTCGCCGGCCCGACGATGCGGCAGGAGGCGCTCGACGCGTGGCAGCGGATCGTCCGGCAGGCGCGCGTCCTCGACGAGGTCGCCGAGGCGGGCGCCGTCGACCCGTTCACCCGCCGGCCGACCGGCCGCCCGATCGGCCGCGACGAGCAGCTCGACCGCGCCGCGCTCCTGTGGGCGTCCGCCGAGCAGCGCCTCCCCCTCGATCAGGTCCAGGCGTCCGACGACGACCGCCGGCAGCTCGGCGAGGTCCTCGACCGGATCGAGCGCGGGCTCCTCGACTCGGCGACGACCGCCCCGCCGGCGAAGCTCCACGCCGTGACCGCGACCGTCGGGAAGCGCCTCCGGGCGACGCCCGTCGCGACCGCCGTCGAGACGAACCGCGTCTCCCACGTGGGGACCCTCCCGCTCCTGGAGCTGGAGCTAACGACCTGGACGGAGGGACAGCAGTCCCCCGGCCGCCTCGACGCGTACGTGTGGCTCGTGACTCGCCTCCTCGGCGTCCGCCGGGGTAGGTCGAGCACCGTCGCGAACGAGGTCCTACCGACTGCCCCGAGGAGCTGAACGCGTGCCTACCTCCGGCCGCCGGCCGCACGAGCCCGCCGAGCTGACCCTCCAGGTCCGCCGGCTCGACGACGGGTCCCTCCGGTTCGCGATGCCCTCCTGCCCCGGGTGGGCGTTCGTCGCCCGGCAGCCCTCGCAGATCGGCGAGGCGATCGCCCGCGCGTACACGGAGGCAGCGGTCGCCGCGTACGCGCGCCTCCGGGGCGTGCTGTACGACCTCGCGGAGACGGAGGAGGAGGTCCCCGCGACCGCCCGCCCGCGCGGGTCCCGGCACCCGGCGGAGCCGGCGCCCGCCCCGCCGGACGAGGTCGGGAAGCGGCGCCGCACGAAGCATCCCCGCACGCACCCGCCGGAGGAGTGGGCGGAGCTGGACTCCGGGTACTGGCGCTCGCCGGGCGGGGGGCGGTATCGCCCGGACTCGACGGTCGTCGCGTCCGTGCGGGCTCGCCTCGGGCGCTGAACGCCCTCGCGTGGGCGCTCCTCGCGTGGGGCGCCTCCGGGATCGTCGGGGGCGTGTGGGCGACGTGGGCCGGGTGGCACCTTGGGCGCGGCCGGCACGCTCGGGCGCCGTGTTGGACCGCTCGGAACCGAGCGGACGAGGACGATCCGCGACACGCCGGAGATTAGTTGCCCCTCCCCCTACCTTCCCGCCATTACCCGTGCATATAATCATCGTGTGACCACGACCCACGCCTCCGCCCCCGCCCCCTCGTTCGCGTTCCGGTTCACCCGCTCCGACGCCGGATACGCCGTCGGGTACCTCCCGACTCTCGACTCGATCGCCGCCGGCTCCGCCTCCTCGACCGACGGCCGGCACCTCGGGCGCGTCGTCAAGGTCGAGGGGACCTGGACCGCGATCGTCCCGAGCGGGTACGCCCTCGGCGAGCAGTACCGGACCCGCGCCGAGGCCGCGACCGCCCTCCTCGTCACCTCCGACCGGATCGCCGCCCTCGACGCCCTCCCGACGGACGACGAGCCGACCGGGATCACGACCCGCCCCGTCGGCGCCGGGCTCGACGAGGTCGCCCTCGACGGGCAGGCGATCGGCCGGACCCGCGACCTCGACGCCGGCTCCGCCTCGACCGCCCTCGTCGACGCGTACACGACGACCGGGACCCGGATCGGCGAGGCGCTCACCCGCGACGCCGCGCACGCCCTCCTCGTCGAGCACGCCGACCCGGCCGCCGGGATGCTGCCCGCCGAGCAGGACGACGAGGAGCCGGTCGACGACTCCGAGCCCTCGGACCCGTACCGCCCGCAGACCGCGCACCTCATGGGCGACGACCTCCTCGCCGCGTGCGGGTCCCTCGGCGGGATCGAGGGGCTGTACGTCGTGCCCTCCTCGACGCCCGAGCGGATCACGTGCTGCCGCTGCCTCCTGCTCGCCGTCGAGGTCGAGGTCCGCCGGCTCGGGTACCGGAACGCCGCGCACTACCTCCAGGCGCCCGGCCGTGAGGACGTGCGCGCCCGCGTCGAGCAGGCCGCGCAGAACCCGGACGGGCCGGACCTCCCCCGGTACGTCGACGCCCCGGCCGTCGTCGACCCGGCGGAGCAGGTCGCCGAGGCGATCCTCGACCGCCGGCCCGCGCTGCTCGCCCTCCGCCCCGGCGTCGACCCGGAGCGCGTCGTCGCCGAGCTGGACGAGCGCCCCCTCGACGCCGACGAGCGCGCGCTCCTGTCCGCCGGCGTCGACCTCGCCCGCGACCGGCTCGCCGCCCGGTACGGCGTCACGCCCGAGCAGGTCACCTCGACCGCCCGCGAGGTCGTCGAGGAGGCGCTCGGCTCGGAGGTCGACGACCCGCGCGAGCAGCCCGAGCCGCTGGAGTGGTCCTCGCACGCCGGCCGGTAGGTCACCCGGAGCCCCATGCCGAACCGCTACGGTTATGGCATGGGGCTCCGTCACTCTCTGACCAACATCGACCCGGACCGCCGACGCGGTGACTGCGCCGCGTGTGGCCCGGACGTGCCCGTGCGCGGCCGGGTTCGCGGCGACCGGCCGGGGCTCAACTGGCAGTGTCGCCGCCCCGGCGAGGTGCGCGACTCTGCCGCCTCGCGAGCGCGCCGCAAGCACGCGGAGCGCCTCCGCCGGTACGGGCTTACGGAGGGGGAGTACGCCGCCCTCGTGGCCGCTCACGGCGACGGGTGCGCGATCTGTGGAGGCTCCGACACCGACCGGCGCCTCGCGATCGACCACTGTCACCGAACCGGCCGCGTTCGGGGGCTGCTGTGCAGGAGTTGTAACCGGGGGCTCGGGTTCTTCGGCGACGACCCCGGTCGTCTCCGGGCAGCAATCGACTACCTCCAGCGCGAGCCCGAGGACGGGGGCTCCGTCGCGTCCGGGTAACGATCGGTCGACTCCTGCCCCTCCCGTCACGCGGAGGTATGGAACGGGAACTCCTGGAGCAGGACACGCGGACACGCCGCGCGGGTTGCCCCTCCCCGAGGGTTACCCGTGTATAAATAAGGGGCAAGCAACGTCCCACGCCTGAACCGCCCCGGAGGTCCCCGTGTCCCACGCCCGCGCCGCCCGCTCCGCCCTCGTCCTCGTCGCCCTCGCGATCGCCCTCGCGATCGGCGCCCTCCTCGGCGCGACCGCCGGCCCGACCGTCGACGCGGACGCCGTCCAGGCCGCGACGCCCGCCCCGACCGCCGTCCAGCCCGCCGAGCCGGCCGCCCCCGCCCTCCCGGCCCTCCCCGGGTACGACGCGGCCGACCCGTTCCTCGTCGAGCTGCTCGGCGCCGGTAGCGACGTGACGCCCGAGCGCGCCGTCGAGCTGCTCCTCGCGGCCGATCGCGTGTGCGAGGCGATGACCGCCGGCGTCCCCTTGATCGAGGTCGAGCCCGTCCTCGCCGAGGAGCTGTCCCTGTCCGACGAGGAGGCTCACGAGTTCGCCCGGCTCGCCGGGTGGGTCCGCTGCTCGCCTACCCGTGCATAATCGGGGGGCAAGTACCCGCGTCGCCCGTACCGTCGGGACGGAGGGTCCCCGCCTCGCTTCCCTGGAGGCGGGGATCGTCCGCCCCGGCCGCTGCCTCCGGAGGGTCCCGTGCCCCTGCCACTCTCCCGCTCCGTCTCCGACGCCGGCGGGTTCCGGTGGCTCGTGACCGTCGACCGGGGGCGCCTCGTCCTCCAGCGCCTCGACGAGCCCGAGTCCCCCCCGATCGTCCTCGACGACCCGGCCGACCTCCGGTGGCTCGGGATGCAGACTCACCGCGCGGCCGTCGAGCTGGACCTCGACGTACAGCACGCCGCCGCGAAGGCGTCCGCCGACCGCCGGCAGCGACGCATCCTCGCCGGCGAGACGGTCGGACTCCGGCACCGGCCGTACGACGACGACAACGTCCAGCCCGCGATCCACGCCGACCCGCTCGTCCGCCTCCAGGAGCCCGCGTGACCCTCGCCCTCGTCGTCTCCGCGATCGCCCTCGTCGTCTCCGCGATCGCCCTCGCGTACGCGCTGACCGCCCGCCGGGACGCCCGCGTCGCCGCCGAGGCGATCCACGCCCTCGCCTCCCGGAACGCCGGCCCGCGTCGCCGCCCCTCGACCACGCCCCCCGAGCACGTCGAGCGGCGCGAGGAGGACGCCGGCCCGCCCGAGGGGCAGCAGGAGCGACGCCGTCACCGTGCCCCCGAGGAGGCGCCCCGCGCCCGCCGGCGGGACGCCGACGACCCGCAGTGGCAGGCGCTCGACCCGGCCGGCGCGGAGACGACGACGATCCCCGCCGTCCGCCCCGAGGACGTGCCCACGACGGAGCACCCGGCGCCCCCGCGCACGTACCGCCGACCGCCCCCGCCGCTGCCCCGCCCGGGGCAGATCGAGCACCCGAGGTGAGCGACCTCGCCCGGGTGCGCGCCGCGATCCCCTCGGAGTTGTGGTCCGAGGGCGTCACTCACTGGCCGGTCGCTCACCTCCGGCAGCTCCTCGCCGCGCAGGAGCACGCCGACCGCCGCGAGCGCGCCGCGTACGCCGCCGGGCAGGCCCGGCAGGCGGGGGCGACGCCGTGAGGCGCGAGCGCCCCTGGAGGGGCGTCGCGTACCTCCCGATTCCCGGAGGGGGGCGGGTCGTCGTTCACCGCTCCTCGGCCGCCTCCGAGGGCGGGCTCGACGGGCTCCGCCGACTCGCCGAGGAGCAGGGGCTCGCCGTTGACGTGTGGCGCCTCCAGGCGATCCCCGAGGTCGACGAGCAGCTCGCCGCGACTACCGGGTCCCCCTCCGTACCGTCGGCGCCGTGACCGCCCCCCCGGAGCTGGAGTTCGGACTCCAGCCTGAACCGTCTCCCGTCGTCGTCCGCGACCTGTTCCCCGCCGAGGTCCACGTCGACGGGCTCGTGTACCGGACCGCGTTCGTCGTCATCACCCGCGAACGCCTGTACGTGTGGCAGGGGGAGGGGCGGGACCGCCCGCTCCGCCTCGTCGCCCCGTACGACCCGGCGACCTCGACCGTCCCCGCGTACCACGCCCCGCCCCGGCAGGACGCCCGCCTCGACCTCGGGCGCGGGCGGACCGCGCTCGTCCGCCGGCAGCGCGGGTGCGGCTGCTCCTCCAGCCTCCGGGGCTGGCGCCCGTGGCGCCCGTACCGCGTCGCCTCCTCGTGAACCTCCGGGGCGACTGGCAGCCGCGACGGACGCACCCGGTACTCCTCGCCCTCCAGCTCGTCACCCTGTGGCAGGCCGGACTCCGGGGGCTCGACTACGCCGGCGGAGTCGTCGACGGGCTCGACGCCGGCGCCGCCGAGCCCGCGTACGGGTGGCTCCTGTACGGGTCGACCGTGCTCGTCCTGCTCGGGCTCGCGATCCGCCGGGGCGTGCCCGTGATCCTCGGGCACGCGCTCCTCGCGAGCTGGTACGCCGGGCTCGGCGTGACCTCCCTCGGCGGGCTCGGGATCGCCCTCGACTGGAGGGTCGTCCTCGGGATCGCGCTCGGCGGGATCGGGACCGGCGTCCTCCTCGCCGACCGGTTCCGGACGCCCCTCCGCCTCGCCGGCGTCGCCGCGATGCTCGCCGGGCAGGCAGTGATCGTCCTCGGGCTCGGCGCCGACTACCGGACCGGGACCGGGCTCGTCGGCGGAGCCCTCCAGCACGCGACCCTCGCCGTCGGGACCCTGATCCTCTGGCAGCGGGACAGACTCCGGCGGGTCGTCGAGCGCGAGCACGCGTGAGCCTCGCCGAGCTGCTCGGCGCCGCTGCCGGGTCGCCGTTGCTCCTCGCGTTCCTCGTCATCCTCGGCGGGTCCGTGTGGGCGATCGAGCGCCTCTCCGGGGCGAACGGTCCCCTAACGCGGGCGCTCCGGGCGTGGCAGGAGCGCGAACTCCGCCGGCTCCGTCGCGAGCGCGCCGTCGACGCCGAGCGGCGCGCCCGCGCGCAGGAGCAGGAGGACGCCCGCGTCGCCGAGCTGGAGCGCGAGGTCGAGTGGCTCCGCGAGCAGCTCCGCCGATCCCGGGCCGGGCTCGTCGAGCAGCGCCCGACGACGGAGCCGATCCCGGGTCGTCATCGCCGCAACTCCGCACGCCCGCCCGTGCCCCCTCGGTAACGTCCCCGGGCGTGACGGACGCCCGGATCGACGCGCTCGCCGACCCGGTCGCCCTCGGCGTCGGCGCGCTCGCCGTGTACCGGGTGACCCGTCTCCTCGTCGAGGACGAGGTCCTCCGTCCGGTCCGCGAGCGGATCGCCCCCGACGAGGAGTCCCGCCTCGCCTACTTCGTGACGTGCCCGTGGTGCGTGTCCGTGTGGGCCGGCGCCGCGTGGGCCGGGCTGACCGTCCTCGCCCCTCGCGTCGCCCGTACCGCCGGCGCCGCCCTCGCCTGGAGTGCTGTCTCCGGGCTCCTGTCCTCGTGGGAGTGACCTCGTGTCGTTGCTCGACCTGTTCCGTCCCCGCCCGAGGACCTCGTCCCTCGCGGAGGCTCTGACCTCCCGCCTCCCCGCCCGAGGGTCCCTCGTCGCGTCGGCCGCCCTGCTCACGCCGCAGGAGGGGCTCCGCCTCGCGAAGGCGAGCAAGCGGCGCGAGTGGCAGCGGGCGTCGTTCGGGTACGCCCGCGCGCTGCCCGAGGTCGGGTACGCGATGCGGTTTCTCGCGAACAACGCCGCCCATATCCGCCTGTTTGCCGGCGACCGCGCCCCCGCCGGCGACGAGGTCGTCGAGCTGACCGACGACTACGGGTGGACCGACGCCGGGAACGGCGTCGAGACGTACGCCGAGGACGCCCTCCCCGAGGACCTCGTCGCCGCCGCGCGGCAGGCGGTCGACGAGCTGACCGGATACTCCCCCTCGGGCGGAGGCGCCGCCATCCTGTCGCCGCTGACCCGCAACTACGAGCAGGCCGGCGAGTGCTACCTCGTGGGCCGGTACTTCCCCGAGGCGAACGCCGGCGCCGGGCGCGAGGAGTGGGCGATCCGCTCGATTTCCGAGCTGACGTTCGTCGAGGGGCGGTTCCGGGGGATGGACCCGGAACTCCCCCCCGGGTACTTCCGCCTCGTCACCGGGGAGGGGCGCGACGCCGAGGCAGTCGACCTCGACCCGTCCACAACGACTGTCTACCGCCTGTGGACGGCCGACGCCGAGTGGTCCTCCGAGCCGGACTCGCCCATGCGCTCCCTGATCGGCGTATGCGAGCGCCTGCTCCTGATCGAGAAGGGCGACGACGCCGCCCTCCGGTCCCGCGCGGCCGGGAACGGCGTCCTGTTGTGGCCCGAGGAGCTGGACTCCCTCCCCGACGACGAGGACGAGGAGGAGGACGAGTTCGACCGCGATTTCGTAACACAGCTAACGACGCCCCTCACGCTCGACGGGTCGGCCGCGCAGGTCGTCCCGATGATCAAGCGCGGCGCGTACCAGTACCTCGACCGGGTTCGTCACCTCACGTTCGGCCGCCCCCTCGACCCGCTCACGAACGAGCGCGAGGCGCGCCTCCTGACCCGCCTCGGGATCGGGCTCGACGTGCCCCCCGAGGTGATCACCGGGCTGTCCGACGTGAATCATTGGAACGCCTGGCAGATCAGCTCCGACACGTTCCGTCATCATCAGGAGCCGATCACGATCGCCGGCGTCGAGGCGCTGACCCTGTCGTACATGCGGACCCGGCTCCGGACCGCGAACCGGTGGGACGAGTCCCTGATCCGCCGCGTCGTCCTATGGTTCGACCCGTCCGGGCTCGTCGCCCCCGCCGATATGTCGGGCGCCGCGAACGACGCACACGATCGCGGACTGATCACGGACGAGGCGTACCTCCAGCTCCGAGGCATTGATGCGAGCATGGCTCCGCCGGAGGAGCAGGAGACGGGCTCCGACGGCGTCGGCGAGACGGGGCTCGACGTGGACCGCCTCCTCCAGGTCGCCACGATCGCCGACCGCCTGCTCCGCGCCGGGTACGCCCCCGACGACGTGAACCGGCAGCTCGGGCTCACGATCGCGCACACGGGCTCGATCCCCGGCGTCGCCTCCTCGACGCCCGCCGAGCTGCCCGCCGGGGGAGGGGCGGGGGAGGAGCCCGGCGACGAGGCGACGACGCCCGAGGCGCCCCCGCTGCCCGAGCTGCCGGCCGCGTCCGGCGCCCCCCGCGCAATCGTCGCCGCTGCCGGCCCGACCGATCGGCAGCGACGCCTCGCCCGCCGGCTCGCCTCGATCGAGCGGACCCTCCGCGAGCGGATCGCGGCAGCAGCGGACGCCGCCGTCCTCCGCGCCCTGGAGCGCGCCGGGAACCGCGCACGCGCCGCCGCGCAGCGCAACGACGCCGCCCGCGACGCCGTCCAGGGGCAGCCCGCCGAGACGGTCGTCGCCTCCCTCGGGCGGACGATGGTCGCCGCCCTCGGGCTGGAGGAGCAGCAGCTCCTCGCCGAGGCGTTCGGCCGGCTCCGCGAGCAGTACGCCGAGTGGACCGCGTCGGCCGCCGAGGAGGCGCTCGACACGGCCGCGCAGCTCGCCGGGCTCGACCGCTCCGACCCGTCCGTCGCCGCGCAGCTCGGCACGCTCCGCGACCGGTTCGCCGAGAACGCCGACGCCTCGTGGCCCGTCCTGGAGGGCGGGCTCCGCGACCTCGCCGCCGAGCGCCTGTACGACCCGGACCCGAACGTCGACCCGCTCGGCGAGCTGCCCTCCTCGATCGTCCCGCCCGGGATCGTCCGCGACGCCCTCGCGGTCGCCGGAGGAGTCCCCGGCGACTCCTCCGGCACCGGCCCCCGGAACGGGCTCACCTCCGGGGACCTCCTCGACGGGTTCCTCCGCGAGCACGGGCAGGAGGTCGTCGAGTACGAGTGGGCGTACGGGATCAGCTCCCGCCCGTTCCCCCCGCACGCCGACCTCGACGGCGTCGTGTTCGCCGGGTTCGACGACGCCGTCCTGTCCACCTCGGGCACCCGGGGCGAGTGGATCGGCGGGTCGTTCGCCCCCGGCGATCATCGCGGCTGTCACTGCGATTACGTCCCGGTCTACGCCGACGCCCGGGACACGCGCGCCGAGCTGGAGGCGATCGGCGAGCGGGCGTACGTCGAGCAGAACCCGGACCTCCCGCTCCCGACCCGGCAGGCGACGAGCGACGAGCGCGTGTACCGCGACCCGACCGGCCGGCCCGAGCAGCGCCCCTCGGCGACCGTCGAGGCAGCACGGGCGGTCCGCAATGGTCCCCCGGTCGTCGTCCCGCCGGCGGAGCCCGTCCCCCCGCGCCGGGTGGCTGCTCGCGGCCGGACCCGGCAGGCCGCGACGGACGAGGCGGGTATCCCGATGCGCCTCGATCACACGTACCTGTCGTCCCTCACGGACGAGCAGATCGACGACCTGTACGCGCATCTTGCCGTCCGGCAGGACTCCCTCGACCCGCGCGAGGGGCAGCGATGGGACGACCTCGACGCGTTCACGACGTACGGGCAGGAGCAGGAGCGCCTCGGCGACGAACTCGCCGAGCGCATGGCCGGCGACGAGGAGTGGCAGAACGCGTACGCCGCCCTCGACGAGCGCCTCGGCCGGCCCGGCGTCACTCACCCGCGCGTCGGCGGTCGAGGGTCCCGCGACGGGACGCCGACCCGCGCCGAGGTCCAGGAGGAGTACGCCCTGTTCGTCGAGCAGCAGCTCGTCGCCCTGGAGCGGCACGCCCTCACGCACGGGATCACCCGCGCCGGGCAGGCGCGCGGAATCTCGTACCGCGACCTCCTGACCGGGGACATTCGGCTCGTCTACCGGTACGCCTCCCCGGAGACACTGGAGTTCCTGGAGACGAACCGCCGCGTCTCCTGGACGGAGTTCTATTTCGCCCGCACGGGCAAGGGGAACGCCGACCTCGCCCGGCGGCAGTACGAGGCGAACGCCCGGATCAACAGGGACAAGACGAACAAGCAGAAGGGGAACCGGAAGTGACCGCGAGCCCGCCCTCCGCCCGCTGGAGCGCCTCCGGGGAGCTGCTCGCCCTCGTCGCCTCCGCGCCCGTCCCGGAGCCCTCCGAGGAGCAGGTCGAGGCGTACGACGCCGGCCGCGCCGCGTACGGCGCCGACCTTCCCTCGACAGACTGCCCGCACGAGCCGACCTCCGACCTCGGGACCCTGTGGCTCCGGGGGTACGTGCTCGCCCGCCGCGATGATCAGTACGGTCCGGTCCGATGACAGGAGACAACATGCCCCGCACCCGCCGACCGCTCGGTTCCGAGCGGTTCGCCCGGTTCGACGGAGGCGAGCTGCTCGCCCTCGTCGCGACCGCCCCCGTCGAGGTCGAGGACCCGCCGGCCGTCGAGGTCGTCGAGGTCGAGGAGCAGGCGCCCCCGCCCGCCGAGCGCACGCCCGAGGACCAGCAGCTCGACCCGCCGGCCGGGGGCGTCGCGTTCACCTCGCCGGCCGTCGTCCTGGAGGGATGGGAGACGAGCGACGGGCGGTACATCGAGCCCGGGTCGCTCGGGCGCCGCGACCTCCCTCAGACCCTTATGGCGATGCTCCGCAACCCGGACGGCGGGTTCTCCGGGCACGACGCCGCGATCGTGTGCGGCCGGATCGACTCCCTGGAGCGGTACGACGCCTCCGCCGAGCTGAACCGCGAGACGGGGCAGCCGTACGGGCCGGGCGTGTTCGCCTGGAGGGCGACCGGATGGATCGTCCCGAACGACGACCAGCCCGGCTCGCAGGCGACCCTCGACTACGTCCGCGATCAGGTCCTCCGGGGCGTGTCCGTCGACCTCGGCGAGGTCCGCGCCGAGTGGATCGTCCTGGAGGAGGACGAGGAGGGGTTCCCCGAGCGCGAGAGGATGGTCGTCACGGCCGCGTCGCTCGCGCAGTTCACGATCACGCCGTTTGCCGCGTTCCCGGGGGCGTACATCGTCCTGGACGAGGGGCAGGGCGCCGCCGACGCGGGCGTCGAGCCCCCCTCGACGGAGGTCGTCCCGATCGCCGCGTCCGGGCTCCGCATCCTCCAGCCCGAGCGCGGCCGGCGGGCGCTCGTCGCGTCCCTCGCCGCCGACGCCGACACGGTCGCCCCCGTCGTCCCGCCCCGGGGATGGTTCGCCCGGCAGGAGGTCGCCGACCCGGCCCGACACGTGTACCTCGGGCGGGACCGGACCGGCCGCCCGACCGGGCAGGTTTGGGGCTACCTCGCGCAGTGGGGCGTCCCGCACGCCGGGATCATGGACCGCGAGGTGTACGCCCCCCGGCTCGGGCCGGACGGGTACCGGACGTTCCACTCGCAGGGCTCCGTGTTCACGGAGGAGGGCGAGGAGGTCCCGACCGGAATCCTCACGTTCGGCGGGGGGCACGCCTCGACCGACCTCGGCGTGATCCCCGCCCTCGCGCACTACGACTCCGCCGGCTCCGCGTACGCCGACGTGGTCCTCGGCGAGGACGAGTTCGGACCCTGGTTCGCCGGCGCGATGCGTCCGCACCTCACCCGGCAGCAGGTCGAGGAGTTCGGCCGGCACCCGCTGTCCGGGGACTGGAGGGCGAACCCGGGCGATCAGAACGTCCGGCTCGTCGCCGCCCTGTGCGTCAATACGCCCGGGTTCCCGATCCGGGGACACTCGTACCTCACGGCCGCCGGTGGGCGGACCCTGCTCGCGGCCGGCTCCGCGCCGCTCGTCCGCCGCTCGCAGCAGGGGCGCGGGCACGACGAGGACGCCGTCCGCCGCGTCGTCGACGACCGGATGCGGCCGGTACTGGCCGCCGCTGCTCGGGCAGGGCTCGCCCGGCTCCGCCGACCGTAGGGTCCCCGGGGGACTACTGTCCGGGGGGTGAGTCGCGAGGAGGATCGCCCCGGGATCGTCGAGCGGGCGTTCGACCGCTGGAGGGTCCGCCTCGCGACGAAGCTCCTCGGGTGGGCGTTCCCCCTCGCCCTCGTCGCCCTGCTCCTCCTGTGGTTCGCACGCCGGCCGCGACTGCTCCTCGGAGTGATCGCGGCCGGCGTCGCCGTGTACGGGTGGCAGCGGTACGGGTGGCTCCCGTTCGCCGTGCTCGCCGTGCTCGTCCTCGCCCCGTTCACGTCCGCTCGGTTCCGAGCGGTCGCCCGAGCGGCAGCACGACGGGCCGGGTACGCCGCGCTCGCCGTCGTTGCCGACCCGCTCCGCCGGCCCGTCCCCCTACCCGCCCCCGCCGGGGCGACCCTGGAGGACCTCGGCGCCGTCACGGTCGGGCGCCGCGAGAACGGCGACCCGCTCGACCTCGCCGTGTGGCGCCCCGGGCGGGGGACGACACACCTCCTCGTCGCCGGCGTCACCGGCTCCGGGAAAGGCTCCGCAGTCTGGAGCCTCCTCGCCGGGCTCGGGCCGGCGATCCGCGACGGGCTCGTCGCCGTGTGGGCGGTCGACCCGAAGGGCGGAGCCGAACTCGGCGGGGGGCTTCCCCTGTTCGACCGGTTCGTGTGCGGGGGACCGACGCGCGACGGGTCCCCCTGGCAGACCGCGATCGCCGACCTCCTCGACGAGGCGGTCGGCGGGATGCAGGCGCGCCTAGTCGCCATGCGCGACCCGGCCCGCCCCGGCGGTCCCGTCCGCGTCCACACGCCGACGCCGGCGGAGCCCGTGATCCTCCTCGTCGTCGACGAGGTCGCCTCGATCACCGCGTACGCCCCGACGCCGATCCGGACCCGCGTCGAGAACTCCCTCTCCCTCCTCCTGTCGCAGGGGCGCGCGGCCGGCGTGTCCGTCGTCTCCTGTACGCAGGACCCACGGAAGCAGACCCTCGCGTTCCGGGACCTGATCCCCGAGCGGGTCGCCCTCCGCACGGCGGAGCCCGTCGCCGACCTGATCCTCGGGCCGGGGATGCGCGAGCGCGGGGCGCTCACGGAGCAGATCGACCGGCGCCTCGCCGGCGTCGGGTACCTCGTCGACGAGCGGTCCGCCGAGCCCGTCCGCGTCCGGTTCGCGTACGTCGACGACGCGCAGCTCGCCAACCTCGGGCGCCGGTACGCCCCCTCCCGCGCCGTGCTCGTCGACGAGCCCCTCCAGGCGACCTCGACGCGGGTCCCGTCGTGAGGGGACGCCTCCGCCGCGCTCGCGCCTCCGCGCTCGTCCTGGCCCTCGCGCTCGTCCTCGCCGGCGCCGCGTACCTCGCGCTCCGGGCGCTGGACCCGCGCCCGTGGGTCGCCCTCGTCGGCGCGTGCGGTCCGCTCCTGATCCCCGGGCTCCCGGCCGCCCTCATGCTCGCCGCGACCCTCCGACACGGCGACCCGTACGACGTGTCGCACCGGTACCCGCCGGGCTCGCACCTCGGGAGGAGTGTCGGTCCCCGCGAGTAGGGTTCGCCGTGTATAAATAGGGGGCACCCGCTCCCACGCCTACCAGAGGACCCGTGACCATGATCGACAACGAGCAGCAGATCGACCACGCCGAGCACGCCGCCGTCCGCGCCGAGTCCGAGCGCGAGAACCGCGAGGAGCAGGCGCACGCCGACCTCGTGACCGCGACCGTCCAGCACCTCCGCGCCCTCGGGACCGCGAGCTACCTCGACGCGCAGGCGTCCCTCGCCCGGTTCGCCGAGGAGGTCCGGCTCCGCCTCGCCCCGAACGCGCACCGGTACGAGCTGCTCGCCCGGCAGCAGCACGTCGCCCTCCTCGCCCCGACGACCGCCTCCTCGATCGAGGGCGCCGGCTCGTACGACCTCGCCGAGGTCGCCCGGGTCGCCGCCCGCGCCTACGCGACGACGCACCGGTCCCCCCGGGACGGCGACCTCCTGAACCGCGCGCTCGCGCACGCGGTCGCCCGGGTCGCCGACGCCGTCGCCGAGGTCGCCCACCACGCGCAGCAGGCCGCGACCGACCGCGAGGTCGAGCAGCACGAGCGCGACCTCGCCGAGCGCGACGCCGGCTCCGAGCTGTGATCGCGACCGTGTTCGCCGTCGTCCTCGCGAAGCGCACCGCGTCCGGAACCGCGCTCACCGTGAACCGTCGCCCGCACGACGCCGCCCCGCTCGTCCTGTCCCTCCACGCGAGCCGGCAGGCGGCCGACCGGCGCCTCGTCGAGGTCGCCCGCGCCGAGTGGGACTCCGACGAGTCGAACCTCGCCTACGCCTACGGGCCGGCCGACGCGTGGGAGGACGCAAAGCTCCTGGAGCACATGCGCGACCTCGGATACCTCGCGACCGTGACCGAGCAGGTCGTCGAGCTGTGAGCGTCGTCACCGGGACGACCCGGGCGCTCGCCTGCCTCGCCCTCGGGCATGACGAGGACGGGTCCGTCCGCTGCCCCTCCTCCGACGAGGACCTCGTCCGGCAGCTCGTCGAGCAGGTCCAGGCGCTCCGCGTCGCCGCCGGCGTCGTCGAGGAGTCCGAGGTCGACCGCGCCGAGCGGATCGAGGTCGTCGAGGACGTGCTGTCGGACGTGCTCGTCGACTCCGACGCCGTGATCGACCCGGAGGTCGCTCGCCGGCTCGTCGAGCGCCTCGACGGCGCCGGGTGGACCCTGCACCCGGTCCGCCGTCCGTGACCGGGGAGGACCGGACCGCGCTCGCGTGGGCTGCCGGCGTGTTCGACGGCGAGGGGTATATCGGGTCGAAAATCCGAAAGACGCCCGGCGGTCGCCGGAACCCGTACATCCATATGTCCGTGTCTCAGTACCACGACGCCGAGGTCGTCGAGCGGTTCACGGCCGCCCTCGGCATCGGTACGTGCTCTGTTCGTCACCGGGAGACGCCGCGCGGACCCGTGGTCGAGTCCCTGTGGCGCGTCCAGAGTTTCGAGAAGGTGCAGGCTGCCGTCGCGCTGCTCTGGCCGTGGCTCAGTGGGCCGAAACGGCGGCAGGCCGTCCAGGCGTTGCAGTCGTTCCACGGGGAGCGGGAGGTCCTCGGCGTCCGTGAGTGGCGCCGTCGAACCGCGTCGGCGTGACACTCGGAGGGGGGACTCGCGCATCGGGTCTCCCCTCCGAGCGGTTACCCGTGTATAAAAGGGGGGCACACGTTCCCACGCCTGGAGGTTCCCGTGTCCCACTCCACCCGCCCCCGCCGGCTCGCCGACGGGCAGCAGCTCGCGCTCCTGCCGACCTCGATCGAGGAGGACGGCGATCAGCTCGACCTCGTCGAGCACGCCGGCGTCGAGACGCTGTCGCCCACCCCGGCCGCCGCCGGCCCCCTCGTCCTGCTCCCCCTGGAGGGCTGACCGGTGGCGAAGCGCGGGCAGCTCCAGCCCTGGAGGGTCCGGTACGAGTGGCCCGGCGGAACCTCCGGCACGAACTCGCACGTCACCCGCGAGGACGCCGTGTTCGCCGCCCGCCGGCAGGTCGAGCGCGTGAGCCCGCTCACCGGCCGCCGCGAGTGTGTCGCGACCGTGTCGCACCGCGACCGCCCCGAGGAGGTCGAGGAGTTCGCCTCGACGGCGACGGTCTGCGAGTGGTGCGACGCCGAACTCGACGGCGTCGACGACCCGGTCGACGTGTGCGAGCCCGGGTGCGACTGCCCGCCCTGCTCCGTCGCCCGAGCCCTCGACGACGACGCCGACGCCTACCGCGACCGGGTCCGGAACCCGTGACCGGCCACGCGCTCACGCCCTACGGGTACGCGACCGTCGCGCTCGCCGCCCGCGAGCCCGAGTGGGACCCGGCATACGAGGACCCGGACGGGCTCCTCGACGACGCCGATCACGAGCCCGAGGAGGACCGCGACGCCCCGTCCCTCGACGAGGCGCTCGGCGTCCCCGTCGACACGTACTGCCCGGACTGGCCGCACCGGTACGTGTGCCCGGAGTGCTCCGGGAATGGCTGCCGCGCCTGCTCGGGCACCGGTGAACGGGAGGACCGGCGCCCCTGCCGACACTGATCCGCCGCAACTCCGCACGCGCACCCGCCCCGCTGTTCTACGGTCCGTCCGTACGAGCAGCGGGGCGTCGCGCTACCTAGTGGCCCGCCTCGCCGCCCCCCGCCCATAGGGCGCCCGGGGGTACCGCTCGCAGACGACCGTCCGTACGTCTGTCGACGATCCCCGAGGAGGGGCAACCCGTGTCACGCAACCTGAACCGCCGCCCGAGCAGCACCCGGAGCCGCGTCCGGTTCGGCTCGTCCGGCGAGCTGCTCGCGCTCGTCGCCGACGCCCCCGAGTCGCCGCTCGCGTTCCTGGACACGCCGGAGGGCGCCGAGCCGCTCACCCGCGCGCAGATCGAGGAGTACCTCGCCGGACTGGACGCCGAGGCGCTCGGCGAGGTCGTCGAGGCCGCCCGCTCCGAGGCGGAGGGGATCGACGTTGCGACCGTCACCTCCGAGACGATCGAGCGGATCACGACCCTCGGCGACGCCGTCGAGGTCGCCGAGGGTCGCCTCCAGCAGATCGAGGCGGAGGAGGTCGAGCGGCAGCAGCGCGCCGCCGACGCGCTCCAGCGCCTCCAGCGCCCGGCCGCCGAGGGCGAGGGCGAGGGCGAGGGAACGGAGGGCGCCGAGGGCGCCGAGGGCGAGGGCGCCGAGGGCGCGAACGCCGAGCAGCCCGAGCCCGTCGCCGCCTCCGGGGGCACCCGCCCGCCGGCCGCCCGCCGGACGACCGTCCTCCCCCGCCCCGGCGCCTCCGGTGGCATGGGCTCCGGGACCGCTGCCGGCCGCACCGGTGGGACCGCCCCCGCGTACACGGCGCCGCAGGCGTCGAACGCCCTCGTCGCCTCCGCCGGTCTGGAGTCGATCGGGATCAACAACGGGTCGACGATCGAGTCGCCCCGGCAGCTCGGCGACGCGTTCGGGCTCCGGATCGACGCGCTCCGGCGCGGGCACGGGTCCGGCGCGGACGGCGAGCACCTCACCGTCGCGACCGTCCGGACCTCGTTCCCCGAGGAGCGGCGCCTCCGCGAGGGCGCCGTCGACCGGAACACGGCGCTCGTCGCCGCTGCCGTCACCCGCGAGAACCTCCTCGCGGCCGGCGCGCACGCGTCCGGGAACGGCGCGATCGTCGCCGCCGGCGGTCTGTGCGGTCCGATCGACTCCCTGAACGACGTTCCCGTCCTCGGCTCGACCGCCCGGCCCGTCCGCGACGCGCTCGCGAACTTCGGCGCCGAGCGCGGGGGCGTCCGGTGGCGCGAGCACCTCTCGTTCGGCGACCTCGCCGCCGCCGTCGGGTTCTGGACCCTCGCCGACGACGAGGCAGCGGGCGACCCGGCGAACACGGTCGACGGCGTGTACGGCGGACCCGTCAAGCCGTGCGCCGAGGTCCTCTGCCCCGGCGAGGTCGAGGCGTACGTCGAGGCGATCACGCTCTGCCTCCTGTTCCGCAACGCCTCGGCGCGGTTCGACCCGGAGGGCACGGCCGCGAACATCACGGCCGCGCAGATCGCGCACGCCCGGATCGCCGAGAACCGGCTCCTCTCGCAGCTCGGCGCCCTCTCGACGACCGTCACGGGCGGGGAGGTCCTCGGCGCGCTCCGCGACCTGCTGACGTGGCTCGACCAGCTCCTCGCGCAGTACCGGTCGTTCTACCGGCTCGACGACACGATCGCCCTCCGGATGGTCCTCCCGCAGTGGGTCCGGCTCATGCTCCGCGCCGACCTCACCCGGGGCATGGCCGGCGACCTGGACGCGATCGCCGCGTCCGACGCGCAGATCGCCGGATGGTTCCAGACACGGGGCGTGAACATCACGTGGCACCTCGACGGGCTCGGCGCCCGGGGCGCTGCCGCCGGCGTGGCCCCCGCGATCCCCGCGCAGGCGTACGGGGCGTTCTCCCCGGCCGGCGCGGTCGCCGCGTTCCCGGCCGCGATCGAGGCGCTCCTGTGGGTCGAGGGCGACATGCTCCACCTCGACGGCGGAACCCTGGACCTCGGCGTCGTCCGCGACTCCACCCTGAACGCCCGGAACGAGTACAAGACGTTCAGCGAGTCGTGGGAGGGCGTCGCGCACCGGGGCGTCGAGGCGATCCGGGGCGTCGTGACGACCCGGCCGCTCGGCATGGTCGCCGGCACCCGCGACACGGCCGCGATCCTGGCCGCCTGATCGAGTCCCCCCGCCCCGCCCGAGCAGCTCGGGCGGGGCGGGTGACCCGGTCCCGTCCCTGACCGCGAGGAGCCCCCGTGCTGACCCGAGTCGTCGCCCCCCGGGCGACCGTTCCCCCTCACTCCCTGATCCGCGCCGCCGTGACCACGCTCGACGGCGAGGCCGGGTGGGAGCGCGGGCTCACCTACGCCCCCGAGTCCCCCGGCGGGTACCGGGCGTTCGCCGCCTGTACCGACGCCGAGTACGTCGACGAGGGCTCCGGCGTGACGCCCGCCGTCGAGTACCGGCCGTGGGACCTCCAGGTCCTCCACCCGTGTCACTCGACGTTCGGGCTCGACGAGGTCCAGCTCGACGCCGAACTCGGGCGAGCGATGGACACCGTCGAGTCCTACGCGATCGCCCGCGAGTTGTGGGCCGGCGACCTCACCCGCGCCGCTGCCGACGCCGGCGACGTGGACGCCCCGAACCTCTCCCTCGTCGACGGACCGACCGTGCTCAACGGCGGGACGCCGACGAAAGCAGCCCTCGCCCTCGGGATGCTGGAGCAGGCGGTCGGCGACGCCCTCCGGGGGCAGCAGGCGTACCTCCACGTCGGCCGGATCGCGCAGAACCTCCTCCCGAACGTCACCCGCGAGGGGAACCTGCTCACGACCCGGATCGGGAACCTCGTCGTCGCCGACGCCGGGTACCCGGGGACGCCCCCGATCGGCGAGGACGCCGCCCCGGGCGTCGGGTGGGTCTACGCGACCGGCCCGGTCGTCGTCCGCCGCTCCTCGATCGAGCGCCTCGGCATCGGGCAGGGCGCGCTCGACACGAGGACGAACACGCTCGACCTCCGCTCGACCCGGGTCGTCGCCGCGACGTTCGACCACTCCGCCCTGTTCGCCGTCCCCGTCGACCTGACCGCCTGACCTCCGAGGAGTACCTACCGTGGCAACCCGTACGAAGGCCGGAAGCGTGTTCGCGCTCGGAGCGCGGTTCGTCCGCCTCCAGCGCAACGGAGCGCCCCTCGTGGGCGCCGACAACGCGTACGTGACGGACAACCTCGTGAAGCTCGATTTCACGATGCTGTACCGGGAGGGGCAGGAGGTCGAGCGGATCAACGGAGCCGGCCGGGCGTGCATGTACTACAAGGCTCCCGACACGGTCCGTGGTCTGACCGTGGACGCCCTGGAGCTGTGCTACCCGGACCCGGAGCTGGAGGAGTTCCTCCAGGCCGGCGACGTGCTCGTCGACGACGACGGCGACGCGGTCGGGTACGCCGCCCCCGCCGTCGGAACGGACGTGTCCGGGTTCGGCGTCGGGATCGAGTTGTGGTCCTCCGCCGTCCTCGACGAGGGCGTCGACGACGAGTTCCCGTACGTGAAGTGGCTCCTCCCCCGCGAGAAGCTCCGCGAGACGGGTACCCGCTCGATCGGCTCCGACCCGGTCGCCGTGTCGTACGAGGGCACCGGGCAGCAGAACCCGAACTACGGGTCCGGTCCGTTCGGCGACTGGACGTACGAGTCGTCGCGCGTGTTCCAGTGGTACCGGGTGCCGACGATGCCCGACCTCTCCGTGAACGGGCTCGTCCCCGTCGCGGCGCCGACGCCGTAACCGGTGGCCCTCGGAGCATGGGCGACCGTCGACGACCTGCCGGCGACTCGCCCCGCCCTCCCCGGGGGCGACGAGGAGTGGACCCGCTACCTCCTCGCCGCCTCCGAGGTCCTGTACGCGCTCACGGGCCGGCGGTTCGGCGGGCTCCGGGAGCGCGCCGTCGAGCTGTACGCGCCCCCCTCCTCCGGGGGCGACCCGTGCTGCCGGCGTCCCTCCGTCCGCCTCCCGAACCGGCCCGTCGTCGAGCTGCTCGCCGTCCGCACACGCGGAGGTGACGTGCTCGACCGCACGGCGTACCGGATCGCCCGGGGCGGGTACCTGGAGTCCGCACCCGGCCGCGCTGCCCGCCTGCCGAACACGGTCGAGCCGCTCCGGCTCCGCTACCGGTTCGGCCGGGACCCGGGCGACGCCGGCCGCGTCCACGCCGCGCACCTCGCCGACGCGCTCGGGCGGGCTCGCCTCGACCCGGACTCGTCGCCGCTGCCGGGCACCGTGACGCAGATCGTCCGGCAGGGCGTGACGTTCACGCAGCAGGCCGCCTCGACCCTGATCGAGGCAGGGCAGACCGGGCTCGCGCCCGTCGACCTGTGGGTCGCCTCCGCGAACCCGTCACGGAACCGCCGGCCCTCGCGCTCGTGGTCCCCTGACACGGACGCCCCGTACTACCCGCTCCCGATCGAGGAGGTACCGGTCCCGTGACCGATCCGTACGCACCGTTCCCGGCCGCACCCGTCCGCCCGGCAGTGTTCCCCCGTGAGCGCCTGTCCCGGGCCGGGCTCGACGACGACGCGGTCGCCCGCCTCGACGCCGAGTACGAGTCCCTCGACCCGGCCGGCCGGCAGGAGTTCTCCCGGTTCGTGACCTCCCACTCCGACGACGCGATCCGCGAGCGGTTCTCCGCCGGCTCCGTCGAGGACACGGGTCGGCAGGCCGCGCTCCCGACGTACGACGACCTGAACTCCGAGACGATCGACGAACTCGACGAACGCCTCCGCGAGTGGAACGAGTCGCACCCGGAGCAGCACCTCACGATCGCCGGCCGGAAGGGCGAGAAGATCGGCCGACTCCTCGACGCGTACGAGGGCGAGCGCGAGCAGCTCGGCGCCGTACAGACCTCGGACGGCGTCGAGCACGTCGGCATCGTGCCCGCGAGCGCGGCCGTCCCCGTCGCCGAGCAGCAGCTCCCGACCGCCCCGACCGCCACGACGACCGCCGGCGCCCCCGAGGCCGCCCCTGCTGCCCCCGTGGCCCCCGCCGGGACGGTCGAGACGGGCGCCGCCTCCACGGGAGCGCAGGCGCCCGCACAGACCGCCGACGCCGCACCCGGCGCCGGTCCCGCAACGACCGAGGAGTGACCATGCCCGCCGAGCCGAGCCGAACCGAGCTGTCCAGCAACTCCGCCGACTACCTCACCGGACCAACCTCCGGCGACCGGGGCACGGAGGGCGGGACCACGAAGGACGGCGCCGTCGCCCTGTTCCCCCGGCAGTCGTCCGTCCGGCCCGTCGAGGGCGCCGAGCAGCAGTCCAGCTCGGACGCCTGATCGTGGCGCTCCCGCGCGAGGGCGGTCCGCCGACGCCGGCCGCCGTCGCGCGGGCGCTCCTCGACCGGGTCGTCGCGTACTACGCCGAGCACGCCGACCCGGAGGACCTCGGCGCCCCCGTGCCGCTGCCCGAGCGGCGGTTCGTCGCCGGCGGGGAGCCCCGCGTCGTCGCGTGGGACGTGGACCTCGGGCAGGTCCACGTCGCGTACGAGCGGACGATCCGCGCCCTCGACCCGACGGTCCCCGCCCCCGCCGTCCGGGCGCCCCGCACGAACCCGGCGAACCGAGGGAACCTCGTCCGCTCCGTCGTCCTGGAGGTCCAGGTCGTTCGCCCCGCCCCCGGGCTCGGGCAGCTCCGGACCCTCCCGACGCAGGACGAACTCGACCGGCACGGGCACGCCCTCGGGCTCGACCTCGCGCACCTCGTCCGCGCCGTCTCCGAGGCAGCGACCGGCGGGCACCTCACCCGCGAGAACGTCGCCGAGGCGCGCGTCGACCTCGGCGACGCCGTCACCCTCGGACCCTCCGGGAAGGTCGCCGGCGTGGGGCTCGCCGTGACCGTCCCCCTCATGTGAGCAGGAGGCGACCGTGTCCCGAGGCGGAGGAATCGGCGTCCGCGTGTCCCCGGACTCGTACGGCGTGATCGACCCGGACGTGCTCGCGAAGTACGTCCGGCAGGGCGGGGGACCCGTGATCGCCGACCTCACCCGCCGCGCGGGGAACGTCCAGGCCGGCGCCCGCCGGCAGGTCGGGAAAAAGACTCGGCGCCTGGAGCGGAGCATCGTCAAGCGCCCCGGCGTCGACGCCCGGGGACCGTACGTCGACGTAGTGACCGAGGGCGTGCGCTACGCCGGGTATCACCACAACGGGACGGCGACCTGGAGAGGTAACCCGTTCCTGACCGATAACCTCCCGCTCGCCCGCCGCTGAACGCACGAGGAGCCCGCCCCCCGGAGGGAACGGGCTCCTCGCACCGTCGGGCACCGTACGCGCGGCGCCCGGCCGGCAGGAGCGGGCGCGGGCGACCTCGCGGACCCTAGCTCGGGCCGGGGCACCCGCGCACCCGGCAGCCCCGGAACCGCTCGTGAGGGCAGCGGGGGGCGTACACGCGCCACGCTGCCGACCCGACCCGCACCGTCGGCCGCTCCCGCGTCGGTACCGCCTCCGGGTCCCACGCGTCGCCGGCCGGCTCGTCCTCGACCTCGGCGAGGTCGGGCATCGCGACCGGGACCGGGATCGGGGGCGTGTGCTGCCGCCGCTCGTCGTACACGACGAACCGCGACCCGTCCCGCACGTACAGGACCTCCTCGACCGCGCTCACGACCGACGCCCCCGGCAGCGGAGGTGCATCCCGTACAGGGTCCGCTCGCCGTCCCCGAGGGGCAGCGGGCAGCGCGGGCACGCCGGCGCCGTCACGCCGTCACCTCGGCGGGGAAGTGAGCGCGCACCGTGCCGCGCTTGCCCTCGGCGCGGACGACGACGCCGTGACGGATCGCCCGATTGAGCGCCCCGGACGCGGCGCCCTCACTCCAGCCTGCGACCGACGCGAGGTCGCCGAGCGTGAGCCCGCCCGCCGGCCGCCCCTCCAGGAGCCCGGCAGCAGCGCGCCGGACGTACTCCGCTGCCTGCTCCCATCGGGCGCCCTCGGGCGCCTCCAGGGCGACGACGGGCGCCTGCCGGCCCGTCCTCGACGAGCGGGACCGGCCGTCCGCGCCCTCGACCCGCTCCGGCGCCGGGTCGAGGGTCCGGAGCGCCTCGTTCACCGCGTACGAGGAGACGCCGAGCCGCTCGCGGATCGCCCGCGTCGCCGCGCCCTGCTCGCGGAGACTCCAGACGAGCGCGTTCCGCTCGGCGACCGCCTCGGGCGAGCCCGTGAGGCGGAGCGCCTGGAGGTCCCCGAGCCACGCCTCGACCGCCTCGTGCCACGTCGAGTACCCGGCCGTGAGGTGAGCACCGGCCGCCCGGAGGCGGGCGAGGCGCTGGAGCGGCCGGAGCAGCTCGGCGCGGATCGCCGCGACCTCGACCTCGATTTCGGCGAGGGACAGGGGCGCGACGTACTCCTCGATCGGTATCGCGCGGGCGTAGGCGCCGCGCACGACGGCGAGGTCGACGACCTCGGCGAGGGCGCTCACGCGGACCACGCCGTACGGAGGTCGCGGTTCACGGCAGCGGCAGCGGCAGCGGCGGACCCGTGCTCGGCGATCAGCTCGCGGGCCGGGACGCCGGACAGGAGGTCGATCAGGGTCCCGTCGTCCTCGCCGAGGACCTCGTCGGTCGAGGTGATCGAGGCGAACACGGCGAGGCGGGGGACGTACACGGCCGGCCCGGAGACGACGCCGGCGAGGTCGAGGACGACGGTCCCGAACAGGCGGGTCGCGGCGGACCGGAGGTCGGCAGCGGTAACGCGGGGGGCGCTCATGCTCTACCCATCGGCAGGGGGGCGGGGAACCTTTACCCGGGGGACACTATCCCCCCCCGATAGGGTCGGGTCGACTGCTCGGACCCGAGCGGTCGGCCGTGTCCCTCGACCGGGGGACGCGCCGCAACTCACCGGGGGGCAACTAACCTCCCCCGTGTGACCGACAACGACTCCGCCCCGCCCGTCGAGGGGACGCCCGGCGTCCGCGTGTTCGGGCAGCGCGCGACGCCCCTCTCCGAACGCCGGTTCCGACGGTTCGGGATCGAGGTCGAGACGGACTCCGACCGGTGGGTCGAGGAGTTCGACGCCTATTTCGACCCGGACGCCGGCGCCCTCCTCGGCGTGATGAACGCCCGGACGGACCTCCAGCAGGCGAACGCGACCGCCGTCCTCCTCCGGACGAGCCTCCGCGACGACGACGGCGTCCCGGCGGACTGGCACATTCCCGGCGAGCCCGTCCACGACGACGAGGGCGACGAGGTCCTGTACGTCGTGGGCGAGGACGGCGAGCCGGTCGAGTGGCAGCCCGAGGACGGCGACGACGGCGACGAGGTCCCCGACGGCGTCGAGGTCCGGTACGAGTGGCACGACGGGTCCCTGCTCACCGCGACGGAGCTACGGGAGGCGATCGCGGAGTTCGACGTGTTCGACGACGGGTCGTCTCGCCGGCGGTTTGAGTGGGTGATGAACTCCCCCCGTCACCGCGTCAAGCTCTCCGCCCTGACCGACCTCGCCGAGTGGATCACCGGGGAGGTAGCGAAACGCCCTACACGGAGGCCCACGTCCTCGGCGCGTGGGCAGCAGCGAACCGGCCGTACGTCGAGGGGAAGCTCGCGCCGCTGACCCTCGCCGCCGGTGCCCGGTCGTTCCTGGAGCTGCCCGCAACTCTGGCCCTGGACCTGCTGTACTGCCTCCTGCTGGAGGAGGACGAGGACACGGTCGAGAGGCGGACGCACCTCGACGAGCAGCTCGCGTCGTTCCGGATGCCGATCGGCGCCGTCACGGTCGACCGGGCAGCGGATCGAGCGGCGCGCGCCGCGACGTGGGGGAAGCTCCCCGCGCATCAACGGGCGATGCGTCAAGCGCAGGAGGCCGGCGGACCGCCGTCGAGGGCAGGGGGATAGCGCGTGGCAGTCGTCATCGGCGAGGCGTCCGTCCGGATCAGGGCGGACGCGGACAAGTCCGAGATACAGCGCGAGGTCGAGCCGAAGATCGAGCAGGCGCTAGAGGCTGCCGGCGAGTCGGGCGCGGACGCGTTCTCCGCGAAAATGGCCGCCGGGATCGCCGGCGCCGGGCTCGCGATCGCCGGCGGGTTCTCCGCGTCCCTGGAGCAGGCCGCCCTAGGCGACAAGCTCGCCGCGCAGCTCGGCGCGTCCGGCGACTATGCCGAGGACCTCGGCTCGATCGCCGGCGGGCTCTACGCGAACGCGTACGGCGAGTCCCTCGGCGACGTGAACGACGCCCTCCGGTCCGTCATTCAGTCCGGCGCCGTGATGGAAGATGCGTCGAACGAGCAGCTCTCCTCCGTAACCGCGTCCGTGATGGACCTCGCCTCGGCGATGGATCAGGACGTGGGCGGGACCTCGCGAGCGGTCGGCCGCATGATCCAGACCGGTCTAGCAGCGAACGCCGAGGAGGCGCTCGACGTACTGACCCGAGGGTTCCAGCAGGGGGCGGACCGGGGCGGGGACCTGCTCGACGTGGTCGGCGAGTACGGGACCACGTTCTCGGAGCTAGGGCTCACCGGCGGGCAGGCGATGGGCGTCCTAAATCAGGCGCTCGCGGCAGGCATCCCGAACGCCGATTTCGCAGCGGACGCGCTCCGGGAAATGGGCATCATCGGCCGCGAGGGCGGGGAGGACGCGGCAGCCGCGATCGACTCCCTCGGGCTCTCCTCGGCGGACTATTTCGCAGCGATGCAGGCCGGCGGACCGCAGGCGTCGGCCGCCCTGGACGGCGTCCTCGACGCCCTCCGGAACACGGAGGACCCGGCGCTCCGGGCGTCGGCCGCGACCGCGCTCGTCGGGACGCAGTACGAGGACCTCGGCGACGCGATCCTGTCCCTCGACCCGTCCGAGGCGGAGTCGTCCCTCGGGACGATCGAGGGCGCCGCCGGCCGGCTCGGGACCACGCTCAACGACAACGCCTCGACGAACCTCACGACCTTTATGCGGACCGCTCAACAGGCGTTCGTCGACGTGATCGGCGGGCAGGTCGTCCCGATCATCGAGTCCGTGGTCGTGTGGCTCCGGGACAACCTCGGACCCGCCCTCGACACCGTCGGCGGGTTCATCACGACGAACATCGTCCCTCCGTTGCAGTCCCTCGCGACGTGGCTCGGACAGAACGACGGGCTCGTGTCCGCGTTCGCGTACACGGTCGGGACGATCCTCGTCGCCGCGCTCGCCGTGTGGGGAACCCGCTCCGTGATCGAGACGGCGAAGTCCGTCGTCGGATGGTTCGCGACCGCGACCGCCTCCTCGACGAGCGCAGCGACGCAGCAGCGGTCCGCCCTCCAGGTCGTCGCCGGGTGGGTCCTTATGGGCGTACAGGCGCTCCTCCAGGGGATCAAGATCGCCGCCGTGTGGGCGGTACAGATCGCCGCCGCTGCTGTGACCGGCGCCGCGTCGTTCGTCGTCCAGGTCGCCCGCGTCGTCGCCGGGTGGGTCCTCATGGGCGCGCAGTCCCTCCTCGCCGCCGCGCGGATCGCCGCCGCGTGGCTAATCGCGATGGGACCGGTCGGGATCGTGATCGCGATCGTCGTCGGGCTCGTCGCCCTGATCATCGCGAACTGGGACAAGATCAAGACGTTCACGACTAAGGCGTTCCAGGCGGTCGTCGACGCCGTGACCGGGGCGTTCCGCTCCGCGCGGGACGCCGTCTCCTCCGGGATCGAGACGGTCGTCGGATTCTTCACCGGGCTACCGAGCAAGATCGTTCGGGCGCTGTCCGGGCTCGGCTCCCTGCTCGTCGGCGCCGGAGGCGACCTGATCCGAGGGTTCGTCAACGGGATCAGCAGCGCGGCCGGGTTCGTGGGTGACATCGCCGGCTCGATCGTCCGGTCCGTCAAATCGTTCCTGAACACGCAGGTAATCGGCCGCCTGAACTCCCTCCTGGAGTTCTCCGTCATGGGCGTGACCGTCAACCCGCCCGACATACCGACCCTCCACTCCGGAGGCGTGTTCGACTCCGGGACCGGCGAGGGGCTCGCGCTGCTCCGCGACGACGAACTCGTCGCGACGCCCGAGCAGCGGGGCGTCGCCGACGACCTCCTCCGAGGGCTCCTCGCCGGCCGCCTGCCCGCCGCCGGCGCCGCACCCGCCGGCGTCCCGGCCGCCGGAGCGTCCGTGACAAACCACATCTACGCGTCCGAGGGAATGTCGACCCGCGAACTCGGGGCGATCGTCTCCCGTGACACCGTGTGGTCCCTCGGGACCGGGGCGACCCGGTCCGTCCCGATCGCCGGAGGTGCCGCGTGACGACTGCGCAGCTCGCCGACCTCGCGTACCTCACGCACGCCGGCGAGTGGACCTACCGGTTCGGGTCCCTCGCCGCCCCGCTGCTCGTCCTCAACGACGAGGACGCCTCCGGGTCCCTGTGGGCGTGCGAGGAGCCCGACGGATGGAACGGGACCTCGGCGGAGACGCCGATCGAGGACCGGGCGTACGGCGACGGCGGGTACGCCGGGGAGACGACGTTCGCGCCGCTCGTGCTCACCTGGACCGGGACGACGGTCTGCCCCGACCGGGCGACGATGCGCGCCGCGATCCGCCGACTCCGCGCCGTCGCGCAGACCCGCGTCCCAATCCTCTACACGCAGACCGACGACCCGGTCGACCTGTCCGTGTGGCTCCGCGCCACGGGGCAGCCGAAGATCGCCCCGTTCGACGGGCTCGGGTTTGAGTGGTCGTTCACGATGCTTGCCCCGGACCCGTTCCGGTTCGACGCCGCGCAGGCCGCCCGCGAGCTGTCGACCGGGCTCCCCTCGCGCACGCCCGGCCGCATCTACCCGCGCCGGCATAACTACGTCTACGGCGGAGGGGACGCCGGGGCGGGCGTGATCATCTTTCGGAACGCCGGCGACGAGTGGGCGCAGGCGAGGTACCGCCTACGCGGACCGGTGATCGAGCCGGTCCTCGTCAATCAGACGACCGGGGAGGCCGCCGGGTGGACCCTCACCCTCGGCGCCGACGACGTGCTGATCCTCGACACCGCGACCGAACTCGTCACCCTCAACGGGACGCCCTACTACGGCGACCGGATACCCGGGTTCGTGTTCCCCCGCATGGCTCCGGCCGACCCTGCCGTCCCCGGCTCCGGACGGAACGTCGTCCGCTGGTCCGGTTCCGGCGTTCCCAACCCTGCCGCGCGGCTGTACCTGTCCGCCGCCTCGACCTGGAGGTAACTGACCTCGTGACCGTTCGCAACCCGCCGTCGTTCCTCCAGGGGATCGTCGACACGGACCTAGGGCACTCCGCGCAGAACGACCGCCTCACGATCCACGCCGTGTGGCTGCCCGGCGCCGATCCGCTGTCCGCCCGCTCGGGGATCATCCCCGCCCCGGCCGGCGGGATGGGCGAGGTGACGCTCCTGTCGGACGCACTGGCCCGCGTCGCCCCGTTCCGCGCCGTCCTCCAGGGCACCCGCAACGACACGCAGGGGCAGTACGTCACCGTCAACGATGCCGACCTGGACCTCCCGCTCACGGAGCAGGAGGCCGGCGTCGCCCGCCTGGACCTCCTCGTGGTCACCGTCCGCGACGCGCAGTACGCCCCCGACACCCTCGACGACGGGGACGTGGTCGTTGTCCGGGGCGACCCGGCCGTGACCGACCCGGTCCCGCCGATCCTGGACGGACCCGACCTCGGGAACTACCTCGTACTAGGGACGTTCACCGTCCCCCCACCCGGGACGCCCGTCACGTTCGCGCCCGCCCCCGACCTGCTGACCGTGCCCGTCGGCGGAATCCTGCCCGTCACGAACGACGACCTCGCGACCCGCGTCCCCCCCGCGTACGAGGGGCAGTACCGCGACCTCGGCGGTCGCCTGTCCCGCGCGACCGCCGGCGGGTGGGCCGGGACCGTCCCGAAATACTGGGGCTACTACGAGTCCCCGGTCGAGGCGGACTGGCCGACGATCGCGCAGGGCGCGCAGTACGGCGACACCCTCCACTCCCGGTGGCACGAGTGCGCGTTCGTGTACGGCACCTCCTCGACGTGGCGGCAGGTCAACGTCACTCAGTCGTCGAACCCGCAGACCACGAAGACGAACATCGAGTCCCGGGGCGGGAGCCTCCACAACGGGTTCCTGATCTTCGACACGGCTCGCGATCGCCTGTGGGTCTCCGACGGCGTTATCCCCTCGGCGGGCATGTCTCCCGCCGGCGGGAAGGTGGGCGCGTGGCAGTCGAACGTCACCGCCCTCGCCGGGTGGACCGTCACCGGGTCGTTCTCCAACCTCGGTAACGGCATGGCCCGCGTGTACCTGGACGCGACTAAGACGGGTAGCGCCCTCACCGTTACCGCGACCGGGGACATAGGCAACATCGGCATGGCGAACCTGCCCGTCGGGTGGGAGTCGGAGGTCGCGACGCCGCTCTCGACTGCCGCGTTCGGTCGTATGGCGATGGGCGGAATCGGCACCGGCTCGCGGGGGATCACCCTCGCCGCCGTCGCGCCCGGGTCGAACATCGCGGTCGGCGAGATCATCCAACTCGCCGGCGTCTACCCGCTGAACAACCCGTTCGGGCTGCTCGTGTAGCGATGCCCCCCTCGACCCGCAAGCCGACCACGCCCCCGGGGAAGCTGAACGCGAGTCCAGCTCCACCCGCCGTCGCCGCCGCCGCACCGATCAGGAGACCCGCCGTGCCCACCTCCTCCACCTGGGGACGCCTCCGCGAGGCACCCGCGCCCGCCCGCGTCCGGTTCCGGTTCCCGTGGGAGGAGACCGACACCGAAGCGACGTACGTCCGTCCCGGATACCTGTCCGGGTGGCGCGAGGTCGAGGGCGAGGAGTCGGTCGAGGTGTGGGTCCACGTCGTCGACTACGGCGGAGAGGTCGGCGAGCAGGAGACCGCGTTCCCCGTGACTGCCCCCGTCGAGCTGCTCGACGACACGACTCCGGCCGCGCCCGCGACCGGAACGACAGGAGGAGCACAGTGACCCGACCGACGTTCACCGGCCCGGACGGCGCCGAGTACGAGTACGCCGACCCGAACGACTCCCCGAGCATGGACGAGGTCGACTCGACCTCGGTCCCGCCCGTCGAGGGCGCCCCCGAGGACCCCGTCGACGTGGCCGGCGAGTCCACGCCCCCCGAGGAGGTCTGACCGTGGCGACCTGCCAGAACGGGTGGCCGACGATCGACGCCGCGTCGGGCGTCGGCCGGTACACGATCCCCGGCACCTCGTACGCCGTGACCTGCCGGCCGGGCGACTCGTCCGTGATCCTGCTCGACTGGCTCGGGTTCGTTCACGCCGAGGTCGAGCCGCTCCTCGTGCCTGGCGTGTGGGGATGGGCGGTCCGCAACGTGCGCGGGTCGTCCTCGGAGTTGTCGAACCACTCCGGGGGGGACGCCGTCGACGCCTCCGCGCCCCGGCACCCGCTCGCTACCGGGCTGGAGACGTGGAAGCCGCACCCGCAGTCCGTCCAGCGGATCAGGCGCCGGATCGCCGCGTACAACGCGGCAGCGCCCGGCGTGTTCCGGTGGGGCGGGGACTACACGGGCCGACTCGACTCGATGCACGGCGAACTCCTCGGCACCGTCGCGACCCGGAAGCGCCTCGCCGACGCGATTCGGCAGGGCCGGCTCCCCGGCGAGCGGTCGTACCTCGTCGGGCAGGCGCCGATCGGGGGCAGCGCACCCGCGCCCGCGCCCGCCCCCGCCCCGGCCGCGACCGGTTCGGCCGCCCTCCCGTCCCTCCGCGCCGGGCAGACCTCCGACGCGGTGCGCCGGCTCGGGGAGTTCCTCGTCCGCACCTTCCCCGCGTACGCGAAGTTCCGGCCGAACGGGCACTACGGGCCGGCGACGACTGCCGCCGTCCGCGAGTTCCAGCGCCGGAGCGGGATCACCGGCTCCGACGCCGATGGGACGATCGTCGGGCCGCGCACTCACGCCGCCCTGTGGCGCCACGGGTGGCGCGGGTAGGCCGTGACTGATCCGACCTCGGCGACCGGGACGGCGTCCTGGAGGGCGCTACCGCAGGCGCTCACAGTCCCGACAGTGGCGCTCGACGTAGCCTCGCCGGTCGATCCGCGTCCGCGTGTTCTCCGGCGTGCGCTCGTGCCCGCGTCGGCACCGTTCCTTGCGGAGCCGGTCGCGCTCGACGGCGTCCGCGACGTTCGTCGCCTGATCCCCGGAGCGGAGGTGCGACACGTAGTTGACGCACAAGGGCGTGTCGCAGGAGTGGAGCGCGTCCTCGTCGTCTCGCAGCGGACGCCCGAGCCGCAGCTCCAGGGCGAACCGGTGGACGTACACCTGTCGCCGTCCGCCGATCCGCAAGCGCCCGTACCCTTTCGCGCTCGGCTCACCTCTCCACAGCCAGCACTCGTCGTCGGCGCCCCGGACGAACCCGGCGAGGAAGCGGTCGAGCGGGGACAGGGCGTTAGGCGTGGGCACTCGCAGAACGTTACCTCTACCGAGGGGGAGGGGCAGTGACCGAGCCCGCGACAGGCTCCGCGAGTTGGCGCTACACCTTCTGCGACCTCCTCACCGACGACCCGATCGCCGTCCTCCCCCTCCGCGACGCCGACCTGACCGAGACGATCGGCGAGGCCGGACCCGGCCGGGCACGAGTACAGCTCGACTCCGAGCACGCCCGCGTCCACGACGTGTGGGGCTCCACGACGCCCCGGCGGACGATCTGCTACGCGCAGCGCGTCGTCCGCCGGGCCGGCGTCGAGGTCGCCGCCCCCGTCCTGTGGCACGGGATCGTGTGGGGCAGGACCCGCTCCGGCCGCGACCTGTCCCTGATCATGGCGACGCCCGAGTCGTACTACGCGCACCGGCTCGTCCGGTGGGACCGCACGTACCGCCGGTGGGACGACGCCCGGATGCTCCGCGACGTGTTCCAACGCGCCGAGGCGACGCCGTCGGGCGGGCTCGGGCTCCGGTACACCGATACCCTCGCCGGCGTCGTCTCCGACCGAACCCTCCTCGCCGAGGACCTCCGGACCGTGCTGGAGACCGCGACCTCGATCGCGCAGGGGGGCGCCGGGCTGGACTGGAGAATCCGGCCCGGGATCGACCCGGCGACCGGCCGGTTCACGAAAACGCTAGAGGTCGCCCCCCGCCTCGGCCGCGTCGGCGTCCCCGAACTCCGCTGGCAGACCTCCTCCCGAGGGCGCGCCCCTAACGAGGTGATCGCCTACACGTACGAGGAGGACGGGACCGGCGTCGCGAACCTCGTCGTCGGGCTCGGCGCCGGGCAGCCACCCGAGCAGCTCCGCTCGACCGCGACCGCCGCGCAGCTCGGGATCAACGAGATTGCGCTCGGGTGGCCGCTGCTGGAGCGGCAGTACAGCGGCGGGGAGGAGCTAAAGCAGCAGGCGACCCTCGACCGGCACACGCTCGGCGTCCTCGCCGCCGGGTACGGGGCAGAACGGCGAGTGACCGGGCTCACCGTGCGCGGGGACCTGTCCCCGACCCTCGACCGGTACGGGCTCGGCGACGAGGTCCGCCTCGACCTCGACGACCCGCTCCAGCCCGACCCGACGGCCGTCCTCGGCCGGGTCGTGACCCGCCGTATCGCCCCCGGGCAGCCCGGCCGGACCGAGCGGGTCGCGATGGAACTCGGGGAGACCTGATGCACACACCGCCCGACACCTCGGCCGAACGCCGGCTCCTGGAGCTGAACCGGGCAGTCGACGGGTTGCGCGCTGCCGGCGTCGCCGCTGCCGGCCGCCGCTCCGCCGACGCCGACGCCGCCCTCGTCGTCTCCTCCGTCGCGTGGGTCGCCGACGCCGCCGGCCCGGCCGTGACCGTCCGCGTCGGAACCTCCGGCGCGCTCGCCGTCACCCTGTCCGCCCGGCTCGTGTCGACCGCCCCCCGCGTGTTCTACGGCTGCCGGATCGTCGGACCGTACGTCGACGAGGCGCTGACCGAGCCCCTCGACACCTCGACCGCCGGCCCGGACGAGCCCCCCGCCCCGGCGACACCGCAGAACGTCGTCGAGCCCGCCGACCGCGCCGCCCTCACGACCGGCCCGGGTGACGTGTCCGCGTCCCTCGTCCGCGAGTACACGGGGCTCCCGGCGGGTTGGTACCGGGTCGAGTCCCGGTACCGGGTGACCTCGGCGACCGGGACCGTCCAGTACCGGCAGATCGCCGCCGCGCCCCGGTAGGGTCCGCGTCGGCCGGGGCGGAGGGGAACCACCCCGGCCGTCACGCGATCGGCAGGACGCCCCCGTCGTCGAGTAGGAACACGAACCCGAGCCCGGCGATCCGGACCGGGATCGAGGCGGGCTCGTCGACGTTGCTCGACACGAGCAGCCCGAGAGGCCGGGACCACTCCGGCGACCCGTGGACGGAGCGGCCGGCGACGCCGTCGAGGAGGAGTCCCGGCGCCCCGAAGTTGTGGACCCGCGCGAGCAGCGCCACGACGTTCGACGGCGCCTGCTGGTTCGCCCTGCTCGTCCCCCCGCGACCGCCCGGCCGCCGATGGTGCAACGCGTCACGGTCCCAATCGAGGGGGAGGCCCGTCACGGCACAAAGGCCGCGCTGCCTCTCCCATGCCAGCTCGCGTAGCTCGCGCATCCTCACCGGGCGCGCCGCTTGGCGTCGTGTCGCGCGTTGGCCGCCGTCCGGCAGGCTCGGCACTCGCGCTCGCCGCGCGGGTTCACGTACAGGTTGTCCCCGTCGAGCGGGTGCCCTTCCCGCGCGCAATGAGTCTTGCGCCGGTTCACCTGCCACGGCGACTCGCCCCGCCGCAGATTGACCCGGCCCGTTACGACCTCCGTGTCCGCCGGGTTGGCACAGTGGCGCACCCGGCACCGGTGGTCGAGCTGTCGGTCGGCGGGGATCGGCCCGACGAGCGCCTCGCGGACGACGCGATGCACGTACTCCGATCGGCCCTCGTGGCTAACCTTCCCGTATCCGTTGGTCGACAGGCAGCCCGTCCACTCCCAGCAGCCCGACGGCGATACCCGGAGCTTGCGCCAGATGCGCTCGGGGATGCGTGGGTCGCCGAACGCGACGGGCGTACTCATAGGTGCCACACTAGCTCACAGGTTGCCACCCGCCGTCGAGGTCGCCGAGGGGCGCACCGGTGACCGCGCATCGGCCGTCCTGCCGCTCCCACGCGACCCGCCGCAACTCTCCCGAGCGCATCGTCCCCGCACCTCCGGTTCGCCGTGTATAAATAGGCGGTAAGTATCCCACGTCCGAGGAGGTCCTATGTCCGACACCGCCCGCCCGTTGCGCGCGGGTCGCCCGCCGACGGTCGAGGGGGGGCTGTCGATGCGCTGGTGGCTGTACGTCAACCCGGACGCCCGCCGCCTCGCCGAGGAGCGCGCCGCCCGCGAGGGCGTCGAGCTGCCCGTCGTGCTCCGCGCCTACCTCGACGCGTACGCCGCCGGCTCGATCCCCGCAGCTCCCCCCGCCCTGGAGGCATGATGCCCGCGCAGACCCGCACCCGACCCGAGCCCGCCGGCGAACCGCCGCCGACGACGATCGACACGCCCCCGACGCCCGTCGAGGACCTCCCCGCCGGCGACCCGCCGGCGCCCGAGCCGGACGACGCCGCCCGAGAGGACCTCGACCGCGTCCTCGACGAGCCGCCGTTCGCCGGACCCGTGTTCGGCGCCTCCAGTCCGAACCCGGCGCACACGTTCCAACCCGGCTCCGCGATGCTCGGCGGGTCCCCCGGCGACGATCCCCGCGACGACTACCCGCTCACCGCTGCCGAGGCGCTCGCCGAGGTGTTCCGTCGGGTCCAGCCCATCGCGAAGGGCAGGCAGGCGGAGCAGAAGGCCGGCGGGTACTCGTTCCGGGGGATCGACGACGTGTACGCCGCCCTCCACGACCTGTTCGCCGAGGTCGGGCTCGTCGTCCTCCCCTCGACCCTGGACCGCGAGCGCGAGCAGCGCCCCCGCTCCTCGGGCGCCGGGTACAACTACGTGACGCACGTACACGTCCGCCTCCGGTTCCTCGCGCAGGACGGCAGCTCCGAGGAGCTGGACGGGTGGGGCGAGGGCGCCGACACCGGGGACAAGAGCACCGGGAAGGCGTACAGCCAGGCGATCAAGAGCGCGCTACTCGCCGCGTTCCTAATCCCGACGGAGGCGTCCGCGTCCGACGACCCGGACCGCACGAACTCTGAGGCGTCCCGACCGTTCTCCGCCGAGGAGGTCAAGCGCGCCGAGAACGCCCTCGCCGCCGCGCTCGCGACGACGACCGTCGAGGAGCTGGCCGGCGTCCGGCACCGTGCCCTCCAGCTCCTCGACGTGCCCGTGCCGATGGTCAACGGCGACGCCGCCCCGCTCGGGTACCTGATCGACGAGCGGCGCCGCAGGATCGAGTCCGGCTCGTGAGCGCGGACGACCCGGCGTACGGCGACCTCGACCGGCCGGACGACGTGCTCGACGACGAGCAGTCCGAGTCCCTCCTCCTCGTCGAGCAGCGCCCCGACGGGACCCTCGGACTCGTCGGCGAGCCCGCCGAGGGGACGATCGGGCTCGCCGAGGAGCTGCCGGACGGGACGATGCCCGACGGGTCGGCCGCCCCGTCCTGCTCGCACCCGGCGCCGGACCGCCGGCTCGTCGACGGCGAGCAGGTCTGCTCCGCGTGTTGGGAGGTCGTCTCCGTCCCGCAGGCGATCGTCCCCCGCGACCGGCCGGGCGCCGTCGACCCGACCGCCCGAGAGGGCGACGCCCGCTCGACCGGGGGGCTCCGGCACATCACGACAAACCCGGACGCGACCTCCCGCCCGTACACGCCCGAGGAGGTCGAGCGCGAGATCGTCGACACGCTCGACCGGATCGAACGGGGCGCCGGGTTCCTGACCACGAAAGAGGAGCAGCGGGGCGCCGCGAAACTCGCGTACGACCTCGCGCACGCCCGCGCGCTGCTCCGCTCGACCGCCCGCTCGGCGGAGGGTCGGGAGGCGGAGGCGATCATCGCCTGCCAGGAGGAGTACGAGCAGTGGCAGCTCCTGGAGCTGACCTGCCGCACGGCGCGCGAGGGGATGCACAACCTCCGGGCGAAGCTGTCCGGGACGCAGTCCGTCCTCCGCTCCGTCGGCGACGCGCTCCGGGGCGGGGGCGGGTACCGGTGACCGCGCCCGAGCAGCAGCGCGACGCCGACCGCGCCGAGGTCCGCCGCGAGCTGGACGAGGAGCGGATCGCGCAGGCGCGGGGGCTCCCGACGTACGAGGTCCCCGCGTTCGTCGCCGAGCGGTTCCCCGCGTTCGACCCGCAGGACCCGTCGACGTGGCCCGAGCCGGACCGATGCACGAACGGGCGCCCGTGGGGACACGACGCGTACTCGTACTCGACGCCCGGCGCGCAGGAGTGGGCGGACCGCTGGACCCGGTATCTCGCCTCGATCGACCGGCCGCCGAACCGGTACGCGGTCGCCGACCGCTGCCGGAATCGGTGGAAAGACGAGGAGTCTCGGCTATGCGGGACGCACGTCAAGCCGTGGCGCGAGGGGATCGAGACCGCCCGGAAGCGCCTCGCCCGCAACGCCCGCGAGCTGGAGCATCTCGACCTCGCCCGGCAGATCGCCGCGTACGGGATCGAGGCGGACGGGTTCTCGGACTCCGTCCGCCTCCAGGCCGACGCCGTCCGGGCGCTCCTCTGCATTCTCGCCTCGGCTGCCGAGGATCGCGAGCGGGTCGAGGAGTACGAGAACCCGCTCCGGGACGCCCCCCGGTGAGGACGGTCACGCCGGCTCCTGTCCGGTTCGCCGCCTACGTCGACACCTCGGGCGGTCCCGACGCCTGCCACCCGTGGACCGGCGGTAAGACGAGGCAGGGGTACGGCGGGTTCCACCCGACGAAGGGGACAACGGTCCTCGCGCACCGGTTCGCGTGGGAGCTGGAGAACGGTCCGGTCCCCGAGGGCGCGCACGTCGACCACGTCTGCCACAACGGGACGGGCTGCCCGCCCGGCCCATGTTCGCATCGGCTTTGTTGCAACGTCCGGCACCTGGACCCGACGACGCCGGCCGACAACGTCGACCGCTCGCACAACGCGAACGCACACAAGGTCCGATGCCCGGCCGGGCATCGGTACACCCCCGAGAACACGTACGAGCAGCGCCCCCGGAAGGTCGGAAACCGACCTCTCCGGAAGTGCCGCGAGTGCGCCCGAGAGCGCGACCGCGCTCGATCCCCACGCCGTAGGAGGCAACCCGCATGAGTGGAGAGACAACGATCACCGTCGTCGGAAACCTGGCCGGGGACGTGGACCTCCGGTTCACGCCCTCCGGGGCGGCCGTCGCGAACTTCACCGTCGCGAGCACGCCCCGGACGTTCGACCGGCAGTCGCAGGAGTGGAAGGACGGCGAGACTCTGTGGATGCGCTGCTCCGTGTGGCGCGAGCAGGCGGAGAACGCCGCCGAGTCCCTCACGAAGGGGACCCGGGTCGTCGTGACCGGGCGCCTCACGCAGCGGTCGTGGGAGGACAAGGAGTCCGGGCAGAAGCGGACCGCCGTCGAACTCCAGGTCGACGAGGTCGCCCCGTCCCTCCGGTACGCGCAGGCGACGATCCGGAAGCAGCAGCGCAGCAGCTCCGGCGGAGGCGGGGGCGGGTTCGGCGGGGGAGGGTACGGCGGGGGAGGCGCGTCGGACCCGTGGTCGACGCCGGCGGGCGCGGGCGTTGGACACGGCGACGAGCCGCCGTTCTAGGCTGCCCGCACCGCGCCTGATCCCGCGACGACGAGCCCCCGTTCTCCCCTCACCGGGAGGGCGGGGGCTCGTCGCGTGTCCCGGCCCCCCGCTCGACCGGTTCGCCGTGTATAAATAGGGGGCACCGTCCCGCGCCTACCCGAGGAGTCCGCCTCATGCTCGACCCGCCCACGCCCGCGACGATCGTCGCGACGATCCCCCGGTGGCTCGGCCGCCGGCCGATCGCCGGCGAGACCGTCCTCGTCGGGTTCACCGACAATGACCCGGACCTCGCCGTGTGCCTCACCCTCCCGCCCGACCGTGAGCCCGTCGACGAGGTCGTCGCGATGCGGCAGCTCGTCGTCGACGGCGCCGAGGCGGTCGCGATCGTCGACCTCACCGGCTCCGAGGACCCGAGCCCGTCCCGCCTGGAGGCGACGCACCGGTTCCTCGCCGCCGCTGCCGGCCGGTACGGGCACGAGGTCCTCGGCGTCCTCGTCGTCGTTCCTCCGCAGCGCGACCGCCCGGGCTACTGGCGCAACCTGCCCGACCCGATCCGCCTCCCCCTCCCCCTGTCCTACGCACGCCCGACCGAGGAGACCTCGTGACCGAACGCATCGCCCCCGCCTGCCCGACCCTCGTCGAGTCCCCCGACGACCCGACCGCCTCCCTCGTGTGTTTCCTCGGAGAGGGGCACGAGGGCGAGTGGCACTACGACTCGCGCGGGCTCGGCGCCTCGTTCCGCATCGGGGGCAATCTCGGCGAGGAGGTGACCGTCCGGTTTGGCGTCGGTCCGCAGCAGGCCGACGCCCCGACCGCCCCGAACCTGCCCGTCCCGATCGGCGGACCCGACGGGCAGCTCGACGCCGACGCCCTCCGCGCCCTCGCGCCGATCCTCCGCCGCGACCTGATCGCCTCCCTCCGGTACGCCGCGACGACGATCCGGCAGGCGCGCGGGACGGTCGTCGTCCCCGAGGACACGTACGACCTTGTCCGCCGCGTCGTGTCGGCCGGGGAGTCCCTCCGGTCCGTCGCCGAGGCGTTCTCCGCCGCCGCTGTCGAGGCGGACGCGATCGCCGGCGAGGAGGCGCTGTCCGTGTCCGGCGCCGAGCTGGACGGGATGCTCCTCGCGTCCCTGTTCGTGCCCGACGGGGCGGGGCAGCGGATCGCGGTCCGCGCGGACTACGCCTCGGGCTCGTCCGTGTGGGACGTGGACTCCCTGATCGCGTGGGTCGCCGAGCAGACCGTCGCCGACGAGGGGCGGAAGCCTCCCGCCGCGATGCTCGCACCCGGGGAGGAGCCCGAGGAGGTCCCGGTCTGGACGAACGCCGAGGCAGTGTCCCTCGTCCGCGACGGGATCGACCGGCTCCTCGCGCTCGGGAAGTTCTCGCCGGCCGCCCGCGAGGTCGAGCAGCTCCGGAAGCGTCTCGCCGAGCAGCAGCGCGACGCCGACGCCGCCGTGATCCGGCAGGTCCGCTCCGTCGGACCGCGCACGTACCGGGGCGTGCGCGTGACGCGGGAGGAGGCGAAGTGACCCGCACCGTCACGCCGGCTCCGGTCCGGTTCGCCCGGCACGTCGACACCTCGGGCGGTCCCGACGCCTGCCACCCGTGGACCCGGGCGCTCAACGCCGACGGGTACGGCGTGTTCGCGCTCGTCGACGGCCGGACCGTCCTCGCGCACCGGTTCGCGTGGGAACTGGAGAACGACCCGGTCCCCGAGGGCGCGCACGTCGACCACGTCTGCCACAACGGGACGGGCTGCCCGGGTGGCCCGACCTGTCCGCACCGGCGCTGCTGTAACGGCCGACACCTGGAGCCGACGACGCCGGCGGACAACAACGACCGGTCGCATAACGCCCTCCAGCACCGGACGCACTGTGCCCGCGAGGGGCACGCGCTGTCCGGCGGGAACGTCTACGTCGACCGGCGGGGGAACCGGTCGTGCCGAGAGTGTCGCCGTGCCGCGTGGCGCCGGTCGGCCGCGAAGCGCGCCGGGGCGTCGTCGTGAGCACCTCCGCCGCCGAGCTGGCCGCGATCCGGGGCGTCGCCCGTCACCTCGGCGCCTCGTCCTCGCCGGTCGAGGTCCGCCGCGCCCGCGCGTGGTCGAGCGTGCTCCAGTCGTCCGCCCGGAACCTCGGGCGGTACGTCGAGTTCCTCCGCGCCGAGGCGGAGGGCCGGCTCCCCGAGGTGAACTCCGGCGACGGGCTCGTCGACGACGGGTACGCCGGGCTCGACGCCGGGCAGGCCGCGACGAGGTTCGCCTCGATCGCCGCCGCGCTCGCCCTCCGGGGCGAGGACGCCCGGGTCCTCCTGGAGGAGCGCGACCGGTTCGTCGCGCACGTCGACGCCCTGAACGCCTCCAGGAGCCCGCAGACCGCCCGGGGGGTTGCCGCAGGGTCCCCGGGGGCGAACGGGACCGGCAGGGTCCGGCGTGGGGCGAGGGCGACCTCCTCCGACGCCGCGCTCCTCGCGCTCCCGCAGTCCGGGAAGCGACGCCGGCAGGTCCTCGACGCGGTCGCGCAGGTCGCCCGGGACCCGAAGCTCGTCGGGCTGACCGACCTCCAGATCGCGCAGGCGACCGGGCTCCGGGACAACTCCGTACGGCCGCGCCGCGTCGAGCTGGTCGACGGCGGGTGGCTGGAGCCGGCGACCGGCTCGGACGGGACCGTCGTCACCCGCGAGCACTACGGGCGCGAGCACACCGTGTGGGTTCTCACGCAACGCGCGGCAGGCGATCCCGAGCTGCTCGCGCAGCTCGCCCGCGCGTAGCGTCCCCCCCTACACACCTCCGGCCCGGACTCTCCCCGAGAGGAGGGTCCGGGCCGGAGGCTCGCTGTCCCACGCCTAATGAAACCGCGAGGTCCACATGCTACCGAACGAACCCGCTCCCCTGTCGGCCGGACGCCGTGAGCGCCTCGACCCGGCCGCGCAGGTCCACCCGCACGCCGGCCCGCTCGTGTACTACCTCCGGAACCTCGCCGTCCCCCTCGGCTCCCCGATCAAGATCGGGACGACCGGGAACCTGCCACTCCGCGTCGAGCAGCTCCAGCGACAGACCGGGGAGGTCCTCGGTCTGCTCGCGTGGGAGCCCGGCGGGTACCCGGTCGAGCGCGCCCGGCACGAGCGGTTCGCCCGGTCCCGCATCGCCGGGAGTGAGTGGTTCTGGCAGTCCCTCGACCTCCTCGATCACCTCGCCGCCCTCGGCGCGGCCGGGATCGAGGACTGTCTGCACACGTGCCCGCCGGACTGCCCGACCCGGACGGAGGTCCGGTCGTGACCGCAGACGTTCACGCCGAGGACGGGTATTACGCCGTCATCCCCGAGTGGGTTCTCGACTCGGACGTGTCGGCGCAGGCGATCCGCCTGTACGCCGTGCTCCGCCGCTACGCCGATCAGCGCACCGGGCACGCGCACCCGTCCCGGCGGACCCTCGCTGATCGCCTCCAGGTCGCCGACGTAAAGGTCGTCGACCGGGCGCTCGCCGACCTGACCCGGATCGGCGCCGTCACCGTGTACCCGCGCACGGACGACGCCGGCGACCGCTCGTCGAACGGGTACGTCCTCCACCGGGCACCCATGCCACAGGGTAGGGGCGCGAACGCCTCCACCCCCCAGGAAAGGCAGGGGGTAGGGGCTCAAACGCCACAACCTAGGGGCGCTAGGACCCCAACAGGTAGGGGCGTTTCAGCCCCTACGGTGGGGGTCCAAACGGGACAGGAACCACAGCCAGGGAACCACAGCCAGGGAACCACAGAACTAACCCTCGTCGAGCTGCCGCTCGACGGAGCCGGCGATCCGTTCGCCGAGTTCTGGAGCGCCTACCCGCGCAAGGTCGGGAAGGTCGCCGCCCGGAAGGCGTGGACGAGTGCCGTCAAACGGGTCAACCCGGACAAGATCATCGCTGCTGTCCGGGAGTACCCATTCCGAGACGACCTCCAGTACGTCCCGCATCCCGCGTCGTGGCTCAACGGCGGCCGGTGGGAGGACGACCCGTCGGCCGTCAATCCACACCGGACCGTGACCTCTAGCGCCTACGGTCCCCGGCAGCACATACCGACCGACCCCGACGCACATCGAGGAGCGTTCTAGCCATGCCCGAGTCCCACGCCGCGAGCCCCGCACCCGAGCACCCGCCCGCCGACGAGGCCGCGCTCGCCCGCCTCGCCGCCGAGGTCGAGCGACGGAAGCGCGAGCAGCCCGCCGAGCGCCCCGAACCGGAGGTGATCGACTGGCAGGCGCGCGTCGAGCAGATCGCCGCCCGCTCCCGCCCTGTCCGCGAGCAGGCCGCCCGCGAACGGACCGCCCGGCAGCAGCGGATCGACACGCTCCGCCGCGAGCGGGTCGTCGCCTCGACCCTCGCGCACCTCGACCGCCGGTTCGGCCGGTTCGACGCCGCCCGCCCGACGAACGCCGCCGTCACCCGCGCCGCGATCGCCCTGTACCGCCGGCAGATCGACGGGATCGTGATCCGGGGACCGGTGGGCGTGGGCAAGACTCACGAGGCGGTCGCCGCGTTCCGGTTCCTCGTCGGCGAGCGCGCCATGCTGCCGGCCGTCGCCGTCGCCGTCCCCGCGTTCCTCGACGGGCTCCGGCCCGGCCGCGTGCCCGTCGAGACGTTGGACGCCGTCGAGGGCGCCCGCCTGCTCCTGCTCGACGACCTCGCCGCCGAGCGCGCCTCGGACTGGACCGCCGAGGTCCTGTACCGGGTGATCGACGCCCGGTACGCGCGGCGCCTGCCGACGATCGTCACGACGAACGCGACCGGGGACCTGATCCGGGCGAACCTCGGCGAGCGGGTCGCGTCCCGCCTGAACGGGCTCGGGATGGTCGTCACCCTCGACGGGCCGGACCGTCGCCGCCCCCTCACGGAGTAGGGGGAGGGTATAGTTCGCAGGGCGTCGGGTAGCTCCCCCCGTGGCTGCCCGGCGCCCGCCCACGCCGAACAGGAGAACCCGTGCCCCTCATGCCCGCGCCCGAGCCCCGCCCCGAACCGCTCGCCCGAGCGAAGGCCCGCCTCGCGTACGACGCCCTCGTCCACGCCCGGCAGATCGCCCTCACGAACGCCGGCCGGCGCGAGGACGGCGACCTGCTCCAGGCGATCGCGCAGGCGTTCGCCGATCAGGTCGACCGGGAGAACTCGACCCGGGGCATCCTCCGCGTCGGCGTCCAGGTCGAGTACGTCGACGCGGTCGTCGTCACCGGGAAGGCCGGAGCGGTCGTCGTCGACGCCGACGAGTACGAGGCGACGCCGATCGCCTGGCACACTCGGGCCGGCGAGGTCGACTCCGTGATCCGGGGGCGTGACCTCGACGGGTACCTCCGCTCCGGCGAGCAGCGGTACGCCGAGCAGCTCGGGCTCCCGGCGTGAACGCCGCAACTCCGCTCGCTGACCCTGCCCCCCCGGATAGGTTGCGACTCGTGACCGCGATCGCAGTCGAGGAGCCCCCCGCCGTGTCCGAGCCCGAACCGCTGCCCGCCGTCGAGCCGCCGCCGCTGCCGCTCACCGGCGACGACGAGACGGACGAGCAGCTCGCCCTCATGCGGCAGACGACCGGCGCGATCCACGAAGCGCAGGACCGCGTCGCCGAGCTGTCCACGGAGCGGAAGCGCCTCGTGTTGGACCTCCGTCGGCGCCGGGTCCTGTTCCGGCACATCGCGCAGGCCGCGAACTCGACGGAGCAGACTATCCTCAAGATTCACCGCGAGGCGAAGCAGGACGAGGCCGCCGGCCGCCTGTAGTGCCCCCTCCCGCGTCTCCAGGCGTCCCCCCTGCCCCGGGGAGCCTGGAGGCGTGGACGAACTCCGAGCGGGGGACCTGACGTGCGAGCACGTCGGGCAGTGCGTGTGCGTCGAGGGCGACGAGGGGCACGTCGTCGACGAGGAGGTCGAGGGCGTCGTGTGGGGGATACGCCGGTTCGGGGGGCGCTCCGTCGACGTGGTCCTCGACCGCGACCCGTACGTCGTGAACGTTCCGGACGACCGCCCCGTGACCGTCTCGCCCCCCGTAGAGTGTCCCCCCGTATAGGTCCCACGCCCGAGGAGTCCCGATGCCCGCTGCTCAACCCTCGCGACCCGGGCGCCGATGCGCCCGCCTCGTGCTCGCCCTGCTCCGCGACGGGCGCACCCGCCCCGACGAGTGGGACCACGCCGAACGGTCCGCCGTGACCCGCCTCCACTCGTGGGCGTTCCGGCACGGCGCCCGAGCGTGGCCCGCCCTCGCCGAGCGGGTCGAGGAGAACGGGCAGGGCGCCCCCGCGTCCGCCGACGAGCGCCCGTACCGCTGTCCGACCTGTGGCGTCCGCCTCGCCGAGCCGGTCGAGGTCGGGTTCCCGCAGAACCTCGCGAACGAGGCGCGCGACGACGACCGGTTCGCCGCCGAGCTGCTGACCGACCTCCAGCGCCTCGGCGACACGTACGGGCCGCTCGGCGTCGCGATCGCCGCCGCATCCCTCACGGACCGCCGCGCCCTGATCGCCCTCCTGATCGACGGCCGCACCCGGCAGCCCGTACCCGAGGCGCTCAACCTCGGCGAGGCAGGCGGGACGGAGCCCCTCGACGGGCAGATCGCCCGCCTCGCCGGGTGGATCGTCGAGAACGTGCCCGGGGAGCCGTCCCGCTCGGAGGGCGCCGTCGACTGTGCGATCCGCCTCCTCGCACAGCGGCGCGTGTACCGCGAGGACGTAGAGGAGTCCGCGAACCGCGCCGAGCAGGAGCACGCCCGCCGGCTCGGCGCCGAGCGCGAGCAGGAGCGCCTCCGCCGGCAGCTCGCGACCGTGATCGGCGAGCGGGACCGCACGCGGGACGCCCGCGTCGAGGTCGAGGGCGAGCTACGGGACGCCCGCGACCTCGCGCAGCAGCGCCTCGACGAGGCGAACCGGCTCCGCGACGAGCGCGACGAGGCCCGTCGCCTGTTCGGCTCCGCGAAGCGCCACACGGAGCGGAACGGCGTCGAGCTGCCCGACCTCCCCCCGGACGCCGAGGAGGTCCGCCGGTTCCTCGGCGTCCCCCGCGAGAACGTCGTCGAGGTGACGCCGCTCCGGGAGGTGACGAGCCCGCACCCGATCGAGGAGGACCCGTACCGGCCGCACGCGGACTCGTGGCCCGACGACGGCGTCCTCCTCCGGTACGTGGAACTCCGCCGCCTCGTGTCCCTTCACCTGGAGCGGTACGCCGACACCCGGACCGCCCGCGCCATGCTGGAGGGCGACGTGCCCCTCCGCCTCTCCGAGGTCCTCGACCGGTGACCGCCCTCATCACCCTGTCCTGTGACCGGATGCGGCACGGGCAGCCCTGCCGGGGCGCCTACCCGACCCGGCAGCGGTCCGACCTCGCCGCCCGCCACGAGGGCGCCGCGAACGGGTGGACCTCGACCCTCGTCGACCTGCCCGACGGCGCGCACGCCTACCTCGACACGTGCCCCTCCCCGGGGCACGACGAGGAGGGCACGAGGTGACCGGGAAGGCCCGCACGACAAACCCGGTCGCCGCGACCGTCCAGGCCGCGACGAGCACGATCCCGGCCGCCGTCCAGGCGATCACGTCCCCGACCGCAGGAGCACCCGTGACCACGACGCCCACGCCCACGACCGACCCGGCCGACCGCTGGACCGCCGAGGACCCGGGCCGGCGGACCCGCGTCCGGCTCCGGGGCGCTGCCCTCGGACGCGTCGAGGTCGTCGCCGAGGACCCGGAGGGCGCGATCCTCGCCGGGCTTGACCGGTCGACCGTGATCGCCCTCGTCGACGCCGCCCGTACATGGCTGCTGGAGGACGCCCGAGCCCGCGACGCCGCCGAGCTGGCCGGCACCGTCCAGGACTCCACGACGACCGGCGGGCAGCAGTGAGGCCGCTCCTCCGCCGGCTCCGCTCCGGCGTCCTCGCCGTCGTCCGGCTCCGCCCCCGCCGCGACCTCCTCGACGACCCGAGGTACGCCGAGCTGATCCGCCGCGACCTCGCCCGCCGAGCCCGCGAGGTGCAGGCGGAGGCAGCACGGCGACATGACCTCGTCGTCGGCCGCGCCTGGAGCCGCCGGGTCCGCGCCGAGGTCGAGGCGCTGCTGTCCCCGCCGGCGAAGATCGCCGACCGCGCCGTCGTCTCCGACGGGTACGCGCAGGGACGCGCCGACCTCCAGCTCGTCCACGCCGCCGGGTGGGTCCCCTGCACCCTCGGCACGATCACCGTGACCCGGCCGCCGATCGGCTCGACCCGCGTCCGGTTCCACGCCGAGCCGCGCGGGCTCGTCGAGGGTTGGCTCCTCGGGCTCGCCCCCTCGGACGTGTCCCTCGTGTACTACCGGATCGAGGTCGGAACGGTCGACGGTCCCCGCGAGTACGACCTGCCCCTCTCCCACTCGATCGAGGTCCTCCGGTGACCGACCCGACGCACCCGTTCTCCGACTCGCGCAGCCCGCACGCGAGCCCGCCCAGCGCCCCGCAGGCGCCCGTCGAGCCCCCCGCCGGACCCGGGCAGCCGAGCGCCCTCCCGTCGCTCCTGGACCCGCGCACACGCCCCGGCCGCCCGTCGTTGCTCACCGTCGAGACGGCCGACCGGATCGTCGGCGCGATCGAGCAGGGCTCGTACCTGAAGATCGCCGCGCAGGCCGTTGGCGTCGGACAGTCCACCCTCGCCGGGTGGCTCGCCCGTGGACGCGAGGCGGGCGCCGTCCGCGACGCCCACGACCCGGAGCACCGGTACTGCCCCGAGTGCGACACGGACCGCGAGGACGAGGTCGCCGCGACCGAGCAGGAGGTCCGCGACGCCGACGAGCAGCACGAGGCAGACCTCGCCGCGCACCGGACCGCCGTCGAGCAGCTCGTCGACCCGAACGGACCGCAGCCCGCGCCCCCCGTGCATCCCGGGTACCCGGTCCTCGACCGCTGCCCGACCTGCCGCTCCGACTCGTACCCGCTCCTGTGGACCCTCCCCGAGGAGCACGCCCCGTACCTGGAGTTCCTGGAGTCCGTCACACGCGCGCAGGCCGTCGCCGAGGTCGACGCGGTCGGCGCCTGGAGGCGAGCGTTCACCGGACACGAGCCGGACTGGCGCGCCGCCCGCGACTGGCTCGCCCGCACGGCGCCCGAGCGTTGGGCCGGCGTGACCCGCGTCCAGATGACCACGGAGGAGGCGGAGCGGCGGATCGACGACGCCGTGAACGAGGCGCTCCTCGCCGTCGGGATCGACCTCCCCGGCGTCGACGACGGCGACCCGGACGCCGCCCTCGACGAGGGACTCCTCCCGTGACCGCGATCCCCCGCCTCGCCCCCGGCTCGACGGTCGTCGTCGCCGGCCCGGACGTGCCGTACGTCGTCGGGTCCCTGGAGACGACCGGGGCGACCGCCGTCCTCCACCTCCGTACGGAGGACGGGCTCGACTGGAGCGCGGACCGCCCCGCGACGTACGTCCTCCGCCGGCGCGACGAGCCGGCCCGCGCCGCGTACGTCGACGAGGGCTCCCTCGTCGAGTCCCTCGCCGCTGCCCGGATCGGGATCGAGCACGTCGAGCACCACGGCCGGCCGCTCCGGTTCGTCGGGTCCTCCGTCGTCGGCGACCTCGTCGAGCACCGGTTCGCCTGCCAGGACCGGACGTGCCCCGTCCGCCTCGCCTGGAGCGTGACCGGCTCGTGAGCAGCTCCTCCCGGCCGCCCGTCGACGAGCGCGCCCTCGCCGAACTCGTCGCGCCCGTGCCCCTGGCCCGCGCGTTCCCCGAGCTGGCAGCCCGGGAGCCCGTCGAGTTCGCCGTCCGCGAGCGCGAGGACGCCGTCCGCGTCCGCCTGCCCGACACGGCGTCGATCCCGCCGGCCGTCCTCCAGGCGCTCGACG
>Ga0210040_10000687_pt1 | contig 54857 bp, 44 predicted proteins | sample CryGeyCG12114_NA_FD_185462 | JGI IMG/M metagenome (GOLD analysis project Ga0210040, IMG submission 185462) | Groundwater microbial communities from aquifer - Crystal Geyser CG19_WC_8/21/14_NA (SPAdes) (version 2) | ecosystem: Environmental > Aquatic > Deep subsurface > Groundwater | place: USA...
GGACCTGACTCCTTACCGCCAGGCTGTACTCAGCGCTGCCACCACCGATAAAGCACCTGAAGTTCGTATAGCCGCCACGCAGGCACTCAGCAAGGTAAATACCCCGGACAGAGCGCTTTTCCTCTCCGGTATCACGCAGCGCGATCCTGATTACAGGGTGCGCCTAAGTGCCATCAGGGCCATGACCGGGTTAAATTTTGAGGCAATCAAACCAGCTATACTTGCTGCATTGCAAGACAAAAATGTGAACACTGCTGTAGCCACCGCCGAATTTCTGCAGGCGAACCCCTCGGGTGTAGATGCTGATGCACTTTTGCAGGTGCTGCCAGCTTTGCAGGATGCTCGTGTGCGCGGCAACCTGATTTGGGTAATTCTGCACAACAGCCAGCCACAAAGCCTGTTATACCTTAACAACCGCTACAAACAGCAGTACCAGTTTGCCCGCGCACCCTATGACAAAGCAGCCTTGTTGAAGGGCCTTGCCGGTAACTATGACAACTACCCGTTTATAGCTGATGAGATGTTTGCGGCCCAACAACCGGTTATTTCCACGTCGGCTATGGATGCGCTGATTACGATGCGCCAGCAACCTGACTTCCCAAAGGGCCTGGAGGATGAGTTTGGAGAAATCTTCAGAAAAGGAATCGGCTCGGGCGACGTGGCTTTGGTAGGTATGTCTGCCGCCGCTATACGCGATCCGAAGCTGAACCTGCGCAGCCAATACCGCGACGTTATTTTCCTGACGCAGGCCCAGCAAAAGCTACAACTGCCCCGCGATATGGAAACCAACATCGAGTTGCAAAAAGCTATTAACTTTCTGAGCGGTAAAGGCGAAGGCGAAACACCTGAGAACCCGTTTACGCACCCTATCGACTGGGCGCAGATAGAAACCATTCCGGCAGACCAGCAGGTGGTACTACACACTGATAAAGGAAACATAGTGCTGCAGCTTTTTGTAGAAGATGCGCCAGGCTCAGTTGCCAACTTTTTAGAGCTGACCAGGCAGAACTTTTTTGATAGTTTATACTTCCATAGGGTGGTGCCAAACTTTGTAGCGCAGGGCGGCGACAAACGCGGCGATGGCTGGGGCAGCTCCGACTACTCTATCCGCTCTGAATTTGCTCCGCTCAAGTATAAGGAAGGTTATGTAGGCATGGCCTCTGCAGGAAAAGATACGGAAAGCAACCAATGGTTTATCACGCATTCGCCTGCGCCCCACTTAGATGGCCGCTATACTATTTTCGCTAAAGTGGTGGAAGGTATGGACGTGGTACATCAGCTGGAGGTGGGGGATAAAATTATTGATGTGGAGTTACGCTAGTCTTGTTTAAAAAATTGGCTATCACATTCACTTTGAGACCATAACAAAGTATAAAGGCGGCACCCACGTGCCGCCTTTATACTTTCGCTCATAGCTATACTTATACTTGCCATTATACTTTAGGAGCAGCGCTGCACAGTCTGGTCTTCCGGCGCCGTAAGCTTACACCAGTTGCGCAGCAGTGCTTTAAACTCGTGTTGCAAGGTATGGCTGTGGTCTTTGGCATACCAGCCATGCAGCTTCTCAGCAAACTCCTTAAAAGGAACATTTTGCGCTTTCATATCTAGGAACAGTTTCTGTGCCGGCTCCGGGCGCGGGCCCCAGGTGCCCAATTCTTCCAGTGTATCTGCTTTCAAAGCAATCAGTTTAGGTATGGAGCGGCCGCCGTCGGTCAGATAATGATCTATCACATCCAGGTTTTCGTCGCGGAGCAACAGTTTTATGTCAATTAAGGGAGAGGCGTCAGCCATTTTAACGATGGCAGGCACGTTCTGCGCCGCATCGCCGCACCACGCTTCGGTTAGCACTACCCATACCATTTTCGTCTGCACACTCAGCAGCAATTGTATCATTTCATCATCCAGCACAGTTGTTTTTTCCACGCGGCGCATGCGGTGCATGTTCATGCGTGTATACTCCACCATTTCTTCGGAGTGGTTAGTGCCGCTTGTTTTATTTTCTGCCAGTAGCTTGTCAATCAACTCCCGGTATTGCGTGTAAGTAATGGCCTTGGCTAAATGTTCTTGCGTAATCGGTGTCGTTTTCATAAGTGTTTCAATCATCCTTATTTTATTTATTTCAATGTTCATTAAAATTACACCCTAAATGATAGAGTATAATCTGCTATATAAGTAGCCGGACGTAACTAAGTTTATGCTTTAAATACCTTAAATCCGACTTAAAATATTATAACTAACTATTTATACTTAAAAAGATTTAAGTATGATTCCTGATGGGTGTGGCTTATACTATAAACAGCTCCTGCCCCACTCTTTTTTACGTGCCCGCTGCGAAGGGTTTCCGTAATTAGCCAATTTGTTTGCAGCATCCGTTGCCTGGCATCTTGCGGATTGTCCTTACATTTATCATGTAATCAATGCCTTAGAACTATGACACAGTCTGAAGTAAATTTTCTTATACTTGGCGGCACCGGCAGCATTGGCTATACTTTTGCACAGGAGGTACTACGCCACAACGAGCAGGCGACACTGCTGGTAAGAAACATCCCAAAGGCCGAAAAGTTGTTTGGCCGGCACGCCACCCTAAAGCTAGTAGAAGGCGATGCACAGGATTTGTCCTTGCTGCGGCAACTCGGTGCCGCAGCAACGCACATCTTTCACGGCATCAACTATCCTTATCAGCAATGGGCAGGCAACATGGAACGCGTAACGCAAAATGTGCTGGAAGCGGCCGCTGTTAACAAAGCCACGGTGCTTTTTCCGAGCAATATCTACAACTATGGCCTGCGGTCTCTTATTAAAGAAACAAGTTCGGAGCAACCAAATACCCGCAAAGGCGCTATCCGGGTAAAGCTGGAGCAATTGCTGCGCGAAGCAGCCAGCCAAGGCAAGTGCCGTGTAATCAACCTGCGCCTGCCGGATTTTTGGGGACCCAATGTGCTGAATGAAGGCATTGCCCCGGTTTTCAGAGGCGCCCTGCATGGAAAAGCGATGCCGTGGCTCATCCGTAATAATATTCCGCACCAGTTGGTATACACGCCCGATGCAGCCCGTGCGTTGTATGAACTTGTGAAGTTACAGCCGCAGGAGCCTTATGCGCTTTATAACTATGCCGGCGAAGTGGTGCCAAGTATAAAGCAATGGCAGGCGGCTATTGCCGCTGCAGCGGGTGCCACCCCAAAGTATAAACTATACAGCAAAGGCTTTTTAAAAATGATGGGCTGGTTAATGCCGTCTATGAAAGAGATACACGAAATGGCCTACCTTTGGGAAAATACGCTGTTGCTGGATGATGAAAAGCTGCGGCAGGCACTCCCAAACTTCCGCAACACGCCCCTGCAACAAGCCATAGCCGACACGCTTAACTGGTTCCGGAAATATGATAAAAAGGATGCAGCGAAGGTGTAACGCGTTGCAGCTTCGCTGCATCCGGCAGGTTTTTCATAGCAGAGCGCTTAACTCCTTTGTTGCCCTGCAGCAAGGGAGTCAAGCGCTCTGCTATAAAAGTGGCAACATGGTGCTTTGCTCTTCCGCCACATCAAGTAAAACTTACTTACTTTTATACCTTGGCAAGTATAAAGCAGCGCACCTTAATAGTACCCATCAAAGCAGTTGATTTTTGCCAGCGCTATATGGCCATCAAACCTAAACCAAGTTATTTGTTCGGCTGCGGCGTCATGCGCAGGTATGGCTTCACAACGCGGTGCCCTTTCGGAAACTTAGCCGGAATGTCTTCGTCTTGTATGGCAGGCGAAATTACCACGTCCTCTCCTTCTTTCCAGTCGGCTGGGGTGGCAACGCTATGGTTGGCCGTCAGTTGCAGCGAATCAATCACGCGCAGAATCTCCTGAAAATTGCGTCCTGTGGAAGCTGGGTATACAATCATCAGCTTAACTTTTTTATCCGGCCCGATAATGAACAGCGAACGCACCGTCAGGTTACCCGAAGCGTTCGGGTGAATCATACCATATAAGTCAGCTACTTTCTTGTCCGGGTCAGCGATGATGGGAAATTCTACCTGCGTGTTCTGTGTTTCGTTGATGTCTTTTATCCATTCTTTGTGCGATTCTACCGCATCTACGCTCAGGGCGGCCACTTTTACGTTGCGTATTGCAAACTCATCTTTCAGACGGGCCGTTGCGCCAAGCTCAGTGGTGCAAACGGGTGTAAAATCGGCTGGGTGCGAGAAAAGCACGCCCCAGGAATCGCCCAGCCACTCATGAAAATTTATTTCTCCCTCTGTGGTCTGTGCCGTAAAATTGGGAGCCTCATCGTTTAATTGTAAAGCCATTTTCTGATTAGTTTATAGGGTTAGAGATGCCGATGCTCCGGGCGCTTTGCTGCCTTTATGCAGCAGCCATTGCCAATAAAGCACATGTTCCGCTTGCATAAAAGTGGCATCTACAGGAGCAGTTCTATCAAATATAAAAAGAATATACGTCCCCTGAAAATGAACAGAGATTATATCTGCTAATCCACCTTTCCCAGATGACGCATAAAGGTACAATGCCCGAGTATGATTTCTACTTTACCGGATCATAGCCGCTGCCCCCCCAGGGATGGCAGCGACCGATGCGTTTCAGCGCCATCCAGCCACCTTTAAACGGGCCATACTTGTTCACCGCTTCCACAGCGTATTGCGAGCAGGTAGGCGTATAGCGGCAGGAAGCCGGCGTTAGTGGCGATATCAGGTGCTGGTATGCCCAGATGAGCCCGAGTACCAGCTTTTTAAAAATCCATATCATGATTTGGTTTTTGCCTCTTGCCTGCAAAAAAGAGGCATTTTGCAGCTATTTAAATTTACTTGTCTATGTTTATCTAACCTAAACAAATATTCATGCTTAAAAAAATCCTTTGCCTCTTACTTATTATGTTCAGCTGCTGAATACTACCTGCGCAACGGAAAACTCAGCTTTAAAATTGAAAAGAAGCAAGGTGATGTGAAGGTAAAACTCCAGGTGAAAAAACTAAACAACTTGCTTTTCAAGTATAGCAAAGGCGCTGGAGATTTCTTCAGCGCCTTTTTGTTTTCAAGTATAAACGCTCACAGGTCTGAAAGACACTGTGAGGTTTGAATGACTTTTTTGCTGCTCTTGCAGCTTTGTATAAAAGGTTTCTTTGTAAACATTACTTAGCATAATTCATACTTAAACCGACGCGACAGAACCACCATCTACGCGCAAATTAGTACCTGTAATAAAAGACGCTTGTTCCGAGGCCAGAAATGCTACTGCTGCGCCTACTTCCGCTATCGTGCCGGGGCGTTGCAGCACAATGTCGGGGCGGTTGTTTTCAAGGAACTGCTTTTCGGCTTCTTCTTTGGAGATGCCTTTCTTTACTGTCTGCTCCTGCATCATGTTATCCACCAGCGGCGTAAGTATAAACGCCGGCGAAACAGTGTTCACTAAGATGTTATACTTGCCCAGCGCTTTGGAAACGCCTTTACTCAGATTCAGAATAGCAGCTTTAGTCAGATTATAAGGAATCATATCAGGGTAAGGCTGCAAACCGTTTTCAGACGACATATTGATGATGCGGCCCCATTTTTTGGCTTTCATACCGGGCAGCACTGCTTTTATCATCCGCACCATTGATACCACGTTCAGGTCGTACAGCTTTAAGTATACTTCTTCTGCAATGTTCTCAAAATCGCCTGTTTTGCCTATGCCGCCTACATTATTCACCAATATATCAATCTCGCCCACCTCACTTTTAGTTTTTGAAATGAGCTGTTCCACCGCTTTCGCATCTGTTACATCAGCAGGTATCACCACCACCTTGTTACCTGTTTTGTTTGAAATTTCACGGGCAGTTTCCTCTAACTCCTGCTGGTCACGGGCACAGATGATAATGGTTGCCCCTGCTTCCGACAGTGCCTGCGCAGCACCTTTGCCAATGCCTTTGCTGCCGCCGGTAACCAAGGCTATTTTATTCTTCAGGTCGATTTTCATAGTTTTTGTCTTCTATTCATCAGTTATACAAAGAACGCGGAAAACAGCCAGGAGTTGATTGACTTTTGCCTTTGCCTATAACTTAACGTTGTTTTGCATATATTTTCAGCTGCCTCCGTACAAGTATGGGTTGTAAAGCAAAAAATCAAAACCCAACGAAATGAGGCAGTTTTTACGCTTCAGGTTACACTTCTTTTTCGTGCTCCTTCCCTGCCTGGCGCAGGCGCAGGCCGATGTGCCGGTGGGCGCACGCGCTGCCGGTTTAGGCAATGCTTCTGTTACGTTGCCCGACCTCTGGGCATTAAGTAACAATATTGCAGGCATTGCTGGTCTGGAACAAGCCGAAGCGGGTGCTTATATAGAAAACCAATTCGGCGTACGGGCTTTTACAACGGTGGCTTTGCAGGCCGTTTACCCGACAGGCAAGTATGGCAGCTATGGCTTGAGCTTGAGCAGGTTCGGGGATGAGTTGTATAGCAGGCAGTCGGTAGGGCTGGGCGCGGCGCATAAACTGGGGCAGTTTAGCCTGGGCGCTAAAGCAGAAGTATGGCAGGTATCTATAAAAGGCTACGGCAGTCGTAAGGCCATTACATTTTCAGCGGGCTTGCAGGCGGAGGTTATACCTGATTTATACTTCGGCGCTTATGCCGGCAATTTAAACCAGGCCAGACTATCTGATTTTGAGGATGAGCGCCTGCCAACCATCATGAAAGCCGGCCTTGCTTACCGTCCTTACAAAAAGCTGCTGCTGGCCTTCGAAACAGAGAAAAACATCGACTATGACGCCGATTTTAAAGCAGGTCTGGAGTATAAATTGCTCCTGGAGAAACTGGTGTTGCGTACCGGCTTCAGCACACTTTCCCATAAAGCTACTTTTGGCGCAGGTTTCCGGGCGCGGCAGTTGCAGGTAGATTATGCTTTTGGTGCTACTACTTTCCTCGGCCAGAGCCATCATCTTTCTATAGCTTATCAGTTTAAGAAGTGACACACGACCTTGCGGCGTGCGCAGCTCCCGCGAGTGTCTGAAACTGTAACCTGACGCTCGCAGGAGCTGCGCACGCTGCGAGGTCTTCGGAGCAAACCTATACTTTTATTTTCCTTTTCGCCAGCCGTTTGATAAAAGGGCCGATTGTTAGCCCCTGCACCGTAAGCGACAGCAGCACGACCACATACGTAATCGCGGTGATAAAATCGCGGTGCATGTCGGGCGTTAACGACAGGGCCAGCGCAATGGAAATACCGCCGCGCAAACCGCCCCAGGTCATGATGGGAAGGGTGTGCGGCGCAAAGGTTTTATTAAGCCCAAGGCCATAAGAGGGTATCGCCAGCGACAGGTAGCGCACCAGCAGCACAATTCCTGTCGTTATAAAACCTACTAAAATATAGGAGCGGTGAAACGGCACCACCATCAGTTCCAGGCCTATCAGCACAAAAAGCACCGCGTTCAGAATTTCATCCACCATCTCCCAAAACTTGGTCAGGTAATCGGCGGTTTGCTTGCTCATGGCTTTTTCGGTGCCCTGGTTACCAATCAAAAGGCCGGCCACCACCATCGCCAGCGGTCCCGAAAAATGCAGGTAATGCGCAATACTGTAACCGCCCATTACCACCGCCAATGAAATAAGCACTTCGGTCTGGTAATGGTCAATCCGCCGCATAAAATAAAAAGCGATGTAACCCACTAACAGACCCAGGCCAATGCCGCCGCCTACTTCTTTTACAAAAAGCTCCAGTATAAAAGATCCTTCAATATTATCAAGCCCCCGCTGCGCCACCTGGAAAATGGATATAAAAACCACCACACCCACACCATCATTAAACAGCGACTCGCCTGAGATATTCATTTCCAACTGCTTCGGGATATTAGCTTTTTTCAGGATGCCCAGTACAGCAATCGGGTCGGTTGGGGAGATGAGCGCCCCAAAAAGCAGGCAGTAAGTATAGCCAACAGGCTGGTTGAGCAATTGCAGCAGGTAATAAAAGATGGTACCCGTCAGCACTGTAGAAATTAATACGCCCACTGTCGCAAAAATCATCACAGGCCATTTTGATGCGGCAAGCCTCTCCAGGTCAATGTGCAGTGAGCCAGCAAACAGCAGGAAACTCAGCATAAATTCGAGCAATACTTCTGAAAAGTTAATGTTGCGGAGCCCTTCCTCCACCATGTGCTCAAAACTTGGCGAAGCCGCTCCCAGCAATTGAACCAGCAGCGAAACCAGCAGGCCCGCCAGCAGCAGCGCAATGGCCGTAGGCAACTTGATAAATTTCTGGTTGATATAGGCAAAGATGGCGGAAGCAACAAGTATCGCCGAGAATATGTGAAAAAACTCCATGTAACTATTTTTATGTAAAGTATAGTATTGTGATTGTTGATTGTTAACTCCTGATTATTTTGTAAGATGATGTATGTATGATTTCCTTGTTTTAGGCTTTATCAACAACTAACAACCAACCATTAACCTGCCTATGGTACGAAGTTTACTGCTTTGCTGGTTTATACTATATTGGCTGCTTCCGCTGCAGGCGCAGGATTACCCGCGTCAGCACATGGATTTTGATTTGCTGGTGCAGGAGCTTTTTACGCAGCAGGAAGATGACAATGTGCCTTACGAGGAATTTTATGAAACGCTTTTTCAGCACTACCTGCGCCCCCTTGACCTGAACCATGCCACGCCCGAAGAGTTGGCTTCGCTGTTTATACTTTCGCGCCCGCAAATTGCTTCTTTTTTTAAGTATAAGCAGGAAAACGGGGAGTTGCTGAGCATTTACGAGTTACAGGCTATACCTGATTTCGATTTGATTACTATTTATAAGCTCGTAAACTTTGTGCAGGTAACTGATGCCGGCCTGCAAGCTGACCAACGCACGTTGTGGCAGCGCGTAGCAGGCGAGGATAACAATGCATTGGTGCTGCGATATGAGCGCACGCTGCAACAGCGCCGCGGCTATACTGCCGTGGCTCCCGACAGCCGCGCTACAAGCCGCTACCTCGGTTCGCCGGACAAGTTATACATGCGCTACCGTATCAGCCACGCCCGCGACTATAATTTTGGTTTTACCGCTGAAAAAGACGCCGGCGAACAATTTACCTGGGACGGCAACACGCACCGCTATGGCTTCGATTATTACTCGGCGCACCTGCAGCTGTATAACAGAGGCAAGTTTAAGGCGATTGCTTTGGGTGATTATCAATTGCAATTCGGGCAGGGATTGCTGCTTTCGTCGGGTTACAGTGTGGGCAAGGGTAGCGAAACAATTACTACCGTGAGTCGCCCGAACCTGGGCATCCGGCCTTATAGTTCGGTGCTCGAGTATGCTTATTTTAGGGGTGCGGCAGCAACTTATACGTTGGGTAGAGTAGATATAACGGGCTTTTACTCCAGCAAACGCGTGGACGCCAACCTGCAGGCACAACTGGATACGCTGCAAAATGAAAGCGATTTCTTTAGCGGCATCCAGACCACCGGCTTTCACCGCACACCTACCGAACTGGCTAATAAAAGCCAGGCGCGGGAGCAACTATACGGCGCCAACGCCAGCTACCAAAGCCACGATAACACACTTTTAGTTGGTGTAACAGCGCTTGGCATTACCTATAGTTCGCCCATTCAAAAAGCAGGTGCACCGTACCAGCGCTTCGAGTTTAGCGGCAAAAGCAACTATAACCTCGGCACCAACTATAGTTATACCTGGCAGAATGTATACTTATTTGGCGAAACAGCCAACAGCAAAAGCGGCGGACTGGGCACAGTGAATGGTTTTGTGGCAAACCTCTCTGACAAAGTAGAACTGGCGATGCTGTACCGCGCTTATGCCCGTAACTTTCATACATTTTACGGCGCCGCCTTTAGCGAAGGCACCCGCAGCATCAACGAACGCGGACTGTACACCGGCATCAAAATTAAGCCTTTCAGAAGATGGGAGCTGACGGCTTACTATGACCGTTTCAGGTTTCCGTGGCTGCGTTACCGCGTGGATGCGCCCTCGCAGGGCTACGAATATTTGCTGCGGCTATACTTTAAACCCAACAAGCAAACCTCACTTTACGCGCAGTTCCGCACCGAGAGCAAAGGCCTGAATGCTGCTGATAACCTTACTCCCATAGATTATGTGGCGCAGGCGCTGCGCCGGAATTACCTGCTATACTATGAGTTTGCACCGTCTAAAACAGTCAGCCTGAAATCAAGGGTACAGTTCAGCAGCTATGCACTGGAATCACCTAAAACAACAGGTTATCTTATCGCGCAGGATGTTAATCTTACCTTCCGAAAAATACGCCTCAGCACCCGTTATGCTATTTTCGACACCGATAGTTACGATACGCGCCAGTACGTGTACGAGCGCGATGTGCTGTCTGCTTTTTCCATTCCGGCCTTCAGCGGCACCGGCACACGGGTATACGCACTGCTGCAAATCAGTCCGCTTCGCAATCTGGATGTATGGGTAAAGTATGGCCTGACGCACTACCGCCACCAGGATACCATCGGCTCCGGCCTGGATATAATTGGAGGCTCCCGCAGGTCGGATGTAAAGGTGCAGGTAAGGTATCAGTTTTGAGGAGAAAATTGAATTTAAAGCCTTCAAAGATTTAATTCTGGCGTGGGTATCACCCCCTTTCCTTTGATAATGTCGAGTCTCTGACTCGACGGGCCTAAAGGCCCAACTGGTAACTACGAGCGTCAGTGCCAGAAAGAACAGTAGCAAGTATAGCAAAAGCCATCGCTACGTAGCAATTGCGCTTTGCAAGCGCGTTAAGTCAGAAACTTAACATTCATCAAAAGACACAGGTTAATACCCGCGCCAGGAAGTAAATTCTATTCAATATCTTTTACTTGCCGCGCTTTGCCCTCCTCCTGGTAAAAAAGCGCCAGCTTTACGGGCTTTCCGAACTGCGCTGCGTCCAGGTCGGCTTGCACCAGCCGGTAATAATCAAGTATAGAACTGTTGTTGAAATCCTCCGTAGTAGCTGGTATCAGCACTTTGTAGGCCCATTTGCTTTGCTCTACGCGTACCTGCTTCTGCACATATTGCCCGAAGAAATCATGATCGGCCAGAAAATAAGCTACCTTTTTGGCTTCAGCGGCGGTTACGGTTTCCTCGTTAAAGTAAATCTGATGCCCCGCCTGGCCAAACTTTACCACAGGCTCCTCCTGCTCCGGCACAAAAGGCAGTAAAGCAACAGCCACAATTACTGATAAAACAGCGCTGACCAAACCTACACCGGCTGCCCGCCACCTCGATTGCAGCTTCCCTTTTAGCCCGACATGGTGCTGCACATATGCTGTCTGCAGCCGCCGGGCCAGCAAGTAAGAGGCGCCCGCCTCCATCGCCGGCAATAAGTACGTGGGCAACTTATCCGAAACCTGCGGCAGCAGCAGCACGAGCATCAGTAAAATAATAGTAGCCGCTATTCCCCACATAATGGCTTTACGTCCGGCCTCTTCCTCTCCTACCCTTATATAATTTTTAGCCAGCAGATAGGCTGCTCCCAGCGGGCCTCCCACAAACGCACAAACCGCCACCGCTCTTGCGTCGTACAATTTTTCTGTTGGTTTCGGCAGATCTTCCACCGCGGGCAGCTCCGCAACAACCTCTTCTTCTATCATACAAATATAAAATGCGCTATGGAATATTTTTTACAAACACAAGCTGCTGGTTGTCAGCCGAAACCAATTTATTTAGAAACTCAACCAGCTGCGTGTAGGTTTCTGGTTTAAAGCGACCTTTGGGCATCTGCAAGCTGCGAATATACGTTACCTGCTGTCCCTCCACTTTGGTCGTGGTTTTATACTCTCCAAACGCAGTGCTTACATTTATATCCTGTGGCTGAAACTCCAGCGTGAAACCTGCCGGCAGTTCAAACGACACGGTGTCCACATCTTTAAATGCCATCCCATTCATTACTACTTCTGTCAGTCGCTTCTCCTTGGAACTAGGCGAATATGTCCATTTGTTCATCAGGTTCGGTTTCAGAAAAAGCCGCTTACCGCTCAGAGTAGCATATTGGCGCAGGCGCAGTTCAAGGTCTTCTGTAACAGAGGGCAATGCATCTCTTTGCTCCTTCCAGGTATAACGGTTAATGTCGAATGCAGGCACCTTCACCTGGTTGTAGAGCCACTTTTTCTGCTCGTCCGGCTTGGCGTTATGTAAAGCTGCGCTTCGCATCTCCGACTGCTCTCCCCCGAAAACTGTCCGGACGCGCGCTGTGCCGTTGCCCTGCTCATCCAGCAGCACGTTTATACTTCGGATTTGGGTATTGTTGGAAGCGCCATACGTTGGTGTTTTTACCAGTTTGCCTCCATCGGGCGTAATCAGCAGGGCGTGCCGGTTGCCGGTGAAACTGCCGGCATACCCGGCGGCTTTATCCTGACTGGTACACTCCAGCCACAGGCTGTCCTGCTCCAAAGGCACACACAACACCACGTGGTTAAACTGCTGGCTGGGGAACTCCGTCAGAATATCAGATGCATCGTCTCCGGCACGGATCCAGGCCTGGCAAGAGTTAATTCCAACGGCTTTCAGCATGGCTTGCGTATAGTTGGTCAGGGCTTTGCAATCGCCGTAGCCTTTGCCATCTACAAAAGAAGCTTCAAATGGCTGCCAGCCACCGATACCCAGCTGAATGGAAACGTAACGTGTATTGGCCTGTAGATAATCATATATTTTTCGCACTTTTTCTTCGGATGTTTTGGTGCCGGCTACTATACTTTGCAGCTTCTGCTTTGTAGCATCTGGTAGTACGTCGCGGCCGCTGTTCAGCTTGCCTACCCAAAGACCATACTCTTTCCAGCTTTGCATGTTGCCCTGGTAACCCTCTACTTCAAATGCAACGGGCGCGGTGCGTACCAATGGCACCAGTTCCGAAAATAAAGGGCCAAACGGTTCGCGCTCCACTGGTACCAAATTTTGTGCCTGCCATATATATACCTCATGCGTGGCAGTCTTCTCTTTTTTCAGAGGCGCAGGCAGGTTTTTTTCCAGGTAGCGCAGTTGCATACCTGGCGGCACCAGCACCCGGAAAGTAGATTTCTCCACAGCCAGATTTTCCTCATCAAGCGGCATCCATACCGGGTAAAACAACATATTGCTGGATGTAATCTGGTATTCAAATTCTACGGTGTAGGGATAAACCGAATGCTTCAGATCAGCTATTTTCACGCGGCTGTCTTCAAAAAGATTACCACCGGAAACAGCGCTCACATCCACGATATCTGACTTGCGCAGCGATTTTATTTTCTTGCCGAAGGCATCGAAGGACGTAGCGTTAAGGTATTCTACTTTGCTCAGCTTGTCGTAGGGCACGTACAGTTTGGCCCGATCGTTCCCGTTCTCGTTCAGGATGGAGATGGTGGTTTTAACATGCGTGGTACCGCTGCTGACAGAATTAATGGTAAACACAGTTTCTTCGGACCGGACGAGCACGTTTGCTCCTTTAGAAATGTCATCAGCCGGACGCGCCTGCGCCTGATGGCAGACCATTATACCAAGTAAGGCATAAAACAAGTATAAAAAACGCATAGTATGAATAATTAAAATCGTATGATTGATTAAGCGGCGTAAGGCAGCTGTAAAAGCCGTGTTATACTTTTATTTTAAGTATAGCACGGCACTTTTACAGCAGGTTTTCCAGAAGCATAAGTATGCTTTTACCTGGGCTGGCATTTCTACCTGAATTTATTTTAAGGTGCTGCCTACTGCCTGTTGCTGGTTACCGGCTCCGAATTTTTTCAACACGATTTGCTCGGCCTGCTTCGTGATAATCTGGTTGTAGAACTCCTTAAGGTAAGCATATTCCGGCGCGTAGAACACAGTCTTGTTGATGTTTACCTTGCTCATTACCTGTACTACATTTCCTTCCTGCTGCACTACATACATAAATCTGCCACCATTCTCAGGTAATGCCAGTGCCTTGCTCTGGGGCATTTCCTCCATTTCGTATCCCTCGGGCAGTGTAAAACGGCAGATATAAGTTTCGTCCTGCGGGGCCGCAAAATCTACGGGATAAGTACGTTCTTCCAGCTTAAACGGGTTTTCTTTCTCCCCGTGGCCCAGCATCGGGTTTAAATAGATAACGCTGCTCTCCTGTCCGTTTCCGGTGGTGGCTATCTCAAAGGAAATGTTAATAGGATTGTTCTCATCGTCCAGCTTCTCGATTTTCGGCTTCAGTACTTTCATATCGCCTGTTTCCTTGGCAAAATTTTCCATGAACTTCGCCTCTCCGTCTTCCAGTATTGATTTACGGGTGTAAAAAGCATTGTAGCCGCCTATAGACTCTGAAGCACTGCCATTCATTTCGCCGTTGCTGCTGATAATGATGTTACCGTTAAACAGTTTGGAATAAATAGATGCCGGCTTCAGCGGCACCCAGCGCTGATCGTTCTTTTTAATCAGGCGGCCTTCGCCATTGAGACACCTTACCGGCAGGTTGCCCGCTGCCAGCAACGGTTCTGTGGCATCCAGCAGGTAGTCGGTATCTCCAATCCGCACATGTGCGATAACGTAATTAAACTTGCCCAGCATAGGAGCTCCTTTGTACACGCGGCCATTGTCGCGGGTGCTTACCAGCACGGGCGCAGCGTCTAAGCCAGCTTCAAGCAGCATCGACGTCATCAGCAGGTTTATATCGGCTGCGCTGCCTTTTTTATTTTCGTATGCTTTGCGGATGGGCTGATTGGTATACTTGCCATATTTACCGTCCCACTTCACCGTGTTTTTCACCAGGCTATGAATGGCTGCCATCTGGCTAGCCGGAGTTTTATACTTAGCCATCAGCGCCGCCAGCTCATTCTTAAAAAAATTATTGCGGTTCAGTTGTACACCAAAATTTTCATCTTCCAGCAGGTCGCTTGTTACCTGTTCCCAATCGCCTACCACTATTTGCGCTGATTGTCCCGGAAATTGAACCTTCTGCAACTCAAACTCAATTTTAGCCTGATAGTCGCTCAGCGTTGTAATATATTTTTCGGGCCGTAAGGCAGGCACGTCTTTCATAGCCCACGAACTGGCTGCACTTGGCGCATCCACCTTATCCACTCCTCCAGGCTCTCTTGTGGTGCGGAAGCCGCTTCCGCTGGAACTTCCGCTACGTATTACTTTAAAGCTGTCCTGTTTTTTTTCATTAGTTGTGTTGTAAAACGGCAGATAACCTTGCTGCAGCAGCCTGTAATCAAAATATTCCGGTATTTGCACTTTGTATTCGCTCCACACAACCGGTATCGTTTTCTGGAACTCCCACTCGCGCATGTTCTGGAAAAAGTCAGAGTAGATGGTATAGGTAACATCAATCACGGAACCTTCCTTTACGTTCGGCATCGTGAATTTCTTTGCAGACCAGTTTTCGGTCATCTGCTCGTCAAAAACAGCTTTAGATTCAAGCTTATCTTTCTGCACCTTTCCGTCTACCAGATTGTAAGTATAGCCTTTTATACTTGTCACACTCTCTTTATCGGAATTGCGCCTATAATAAGGCACCTCTATATCGGCCCAGTCGTAGCCTGATTTCTTCAGGATTTTGATACGCACCTCGCGCTCAAATACCAGTTTAAAACCACTTGAATATTGAAAATGAGAATAACCTACATCCGAAAGAATGACGGCGGCGGCACTGGTGTCTTTTTCATAAACACTCATTTTCAGCTCTTCGTCGCTTATCTTACCGAATTTAGTTGCCTGCCCATACACGGTAGAGGCGCCCATAGCAAAGGAAAGAACAAATAGAAATTTTAAGGTAGAAGTTAATGTTCTCATAGAACCTGTTTAATATAGAACCTGTTTAATATTTAATTTATTTTGTTGTTAAATTTTTATGCACCGGGTGTTTTTGCCAGGTTTTATACTTGAGTGGCTCATTTGAGCGCATCAATAATTTATTTGGATAAAACACTAAATTGATTTACAGATAAATGGCAAGAACCTTAAACCCAAGTGCAGCTTTTAAAGCCACAATATCCACAAGCACTATAAACCTGTTGTTGAATTACTTACGATTAATTCTCTATTTAGAAGTACAAATAAAACAATAATTATCTATATATAAAAATTAAGTATTAATAATTTTATATAATTAATATAAATATTTTTTACATAACGATTCCAATCATTAAATTCTCTATTAATTCATACTTGAGCCTGTATCAGTTAAGCAAAGAAAGCGTAGCTATAGTATAAATTAGATAATTTTTTAGAGATAAGCAGTGCCAGTAGTAAAATAGGTAAGGAGAAGCAAGTATAAATCTGTTGCATGAAAACCGGAACCTGAGACAGCAGATATATAAGTATAGGAAAAGCTTTGGCCTGCAAGTGGAAATGAAGTTGGGATAAAAAAAGCGGAGCGGCAGCTATATTATGTAGCTGCCGCTCCGGCCAATGTTATGAAGTAATTATATTACAAGTAAGACCTAAAGTTGGTGGTATCCTGCCAGAATTCACGGCAGGCTTCACGTTGATCTTCAATAAATTTATTATCACGTTTTAAATCTTTCCAGGGGCCATAGCCTAAGCGCTCACAAAGCCTGAAAAAATTATCTCCCTGGTTTTTCTGGCCTTTTACACGAACAAGTGCACTTAACAACGGGCGACCGGCAGAATGCTCCTGTTCCGATATCTCGTCAATCACATCAGTCAATCTAGATTTTTCATATGAATTATCAAGATTAAGGCCTAATTCAGCTTCATAAATAAGATTCTGAAATGTCATCAGGTGTGCTCTCCCGCGCGCTACCTGTATCAGCTTTTTCCGTATGCGTGTGTTCATAAATAAATAATTTTTATATTAAAATGCCACTTCCCTTGATCAAACAACTTTTAAAAGGTGCTTTTTCTTGCACAACAAAAGCTATATATACAGTTTTTAACGTATTTAAAGAAGAAAAAGTTTCATACTAAGATGATTTTTCCGCGTATCTAAGCGGTTGCAGTGTGTAAAGCCAAAAAATAAGCTGTTAATGAGCAATGCGCGGCTGCTTTTCAGATAGATATTTCCAGTAACGTTTGGGCATGTGGCGCAGATGCAGCTTTGGATTGCGTCGCTCGGGTATATTTACATGATCAAAGTATACCTGCCATAGTTGCCTGTACTTATCTTCCTCGCCATGCAGGGCTGCAGCCTGACATGTAGTATGCCGCTGCTGGTAAGGCAATTCCAACTCAACCAGAGCTGTAGCAGTAAGGTTGTAGTAAGCGCCATAGCGGCGGCGGGTATCGTAAATGGCCCAACGCTGGTCTGCATAACGCTTCTCAAAATGCTGCACAATGAGCGGCAGCACATTAAAATCAGGCGAGATAACGGCATAAAATAAATCATCCGCCGTTTTCTGGAAGCGCACAAAAGCTTCCATCCTATGCTTTTCGCGGTGCACCTGCTTGGCTGCCTGCTGCACCTGCAACACACAGGGCGCAGCATAATTGCCTTCTATACTTGCCTCCTGGGCAAACACCAGCCGGATATAATTAAAAATAATTTGCTCAAAGCCCGGCTGCTCCCACAGATAGGTATGAAACAAGGCCTGCAGCGCGGTTACTGATAACTTTTTCCGAAGCCCCTGCCACACGCGTGAAGCCTTTTGCTCGTCTGTTACTACGGCAACGTTTTCGCCAAACATACCAGGCTGGGCGAGTTGCTCCTGGGCAATGCTGGCAGGCCAGGCTTTGCGCTCATACGCCTCAAACACTACCGTCAGAAGCCCTTCAAAGGAGCCATCGTAAGTATAATAATGCATAAAATGCAGCCCGTGTTACTGCTTGCCCTGGCTATTGTTACGGCTTTTGTCAGTGCTTTCGCCCTGCAGGCGCTGCAACTGCGGCACCAGCATATTTAGTTTGCAATAAAGCGATACGTGCGCAACTTTCTGATTCTTTCTCATGACTGTTAATTTTTTAGGTTGGGTAGATGGGGAAGTATGATTCGTGATAACTACTTTCTGATTAGCTGAGGCCATAGCTTTAAAAGACTAAAAATTATTAAACAAAAGGCGCATGTGGCTTTGCAACTTCGTCTGCTTAGCCTGTTTGCCGGAACAAGTCAAGCTGCTGCGTGAGCAGGGCGCTTCGCCTGGCGCCGTCTCCGAATAAAATTTTATTTTTTATTTGCAATGAGTCGAATTCCTGCAACAGTATAGTTTTAGTCTGGCAGGTGATGAAGTATTTAGCCCGCTTCAGCACCACGCCCATCTGGCGCAGGTGGTCGAAACTGAGCTGCGCAAACCTGCGCGCCGACACAATTTTCTGTGCTGATTTTACGCCGATACCCGGCACCCGCAGGATCATCTCATAATCAGCCGTATTAATCTCCACCGGAAACACAAAACGGTTGCGCAGCGCCCACGCCAGTTTCGGGTCAATATCGGGTTCCAGGTTTGGCTGCTGCTCATCTACCAGTTCCTGCACGCTAAAGCCGTAGAAGCGCATCAGCCAGTCGGCCTGGTATATGCGGTTTTCGCGGATAATGGGCGGCGCAGTAATGATGGGCAGGCGGCTGTCGCTGCTTACCGGCACATAGCCTGAGTAATACACACGCTTTAAACTATAATCCTGGTACAGCTGGCTGGAAAGCTGCAAAATCTGGTGATCATTTTCGATGCTCGCACCTACTATCAGTTGCGTGCTTTGCCCGGCCGGCGCAAATGCCGGGGCCGATTTAAACAATTTTTTTTCTTCTCTGGCCTGCACCACCTGCTGCTTAATTGTGTCCATAGGCAGCAGGATTTCTGCATAATTTTTCTCCGGCGCCAGTTGTTGCAGACTCATCTCTGAGGGCAGCTCAATGTTTACACTCAGTCTATCGGCATACAGGCCGGCCTCCTTTATCAGTTCCTCGCTGGCGCCCGGAATTGTTTTCAGGTGTATGTAGCCGTTAAATTTGTGCTCCTGCCGCAGCTTTTTAGCTACACGTACCAGCCGCTCCATGGTATAATCAGCATTTTTAAAAATACCTGAACTCAGAAACAAGCCCTCAATATAGTTGCGACGATAAAAGTTGATGGTCAAATCCACCACCTCCTGCACTGTAAAAGCCGCCCGCTTCACGTCGTTGCTGCGGCGGGTAACACAGTAGGCGCAGTCGTATATACAATGGTTCGTGAGCAGGATTTTAAGCAGCGACACACAACGGCCATCCTCAGTATAGCTATGGCAAATGCCCATTCCCTCGGCATTTCCGAGGCCTTTGTTCTCATTTTTCCGCTTGCCGCCGCTCGAAGAGCAGGATACGTCGTATTTAGCGGCATCTGCTAAAATAGTTAGTTTCTCTGTTATCCTGCTGTCCATTTTTAATATTTCGTTGCTTTTACTGCTTTAAAGATACGGCATTTGCCAAAAAACACCCAATTATATTAGTATTTATTTATGCACAAGGTTATCAACAATGTATATTAAACTAAATATATTAGTAATTATAAGTATGATAAATGCTTTTAATACTGCCTCTGCCGGCGCTATTCCTATTTTGCAGACGCTGTTATCACATCTTTCGGCTTAATCCGTTATATTAGTAAGCTTAACCAGGCACTGGTACTATCAACCATACTTCATGTTGCTTTCATTCTCCACTTTTACCCGCTGTATTTTTATGTGCGTCCTCAGCATGCTGTGCCTGTGGGCGAGGGTGGGCCAGGCGCAGGAAAGCAATCCATCTCAAATTAAACCTGACACTACGCTGCTCCCCAAAGCTGATACTACCACACAGAAGTTTGATGAGCGTATTATGGACAATCTGCGCCAGATATCGGAGCGTAAAACCATTATGGGCAAGCTGCTGAAAGCCATCCTGGTATTCGACCGCGTTGATGAAAACTTTGAGGGACTGGACGCTGAATTGATCCGGCAGGAGTATGAAAAACATAATTATAAAATAGTGCGCCACATCGACATTTTGACTCTGGACCCATTCGGTTATTCCATCAGCGACACGGCGCGCGTGCCGCGGAACTTCTTCGAGAAAGCAGGTAACTCACTGCACGTGAAGACGGGCCGGGGCCTGATCCGCAACAAGCTGCTTTTTAGGGCCATGGAGCCGCTTGAACCGCTGGCCCTGGTAGAATCGGAGCGCTTGCTGCGCCAGACAGATTACCTCCTCGACGCGCGCATCATCGTGAACGAACAAACTACCACCGACGACAGCGTAGATGTGTTCGTTATCACAAAGGATATTTTTACGCTGGGCGGCTCCGGCTCCTACTCTACTTCTTCGGGGGCCGGACGCATATCGCTGCGCGAACTCAACTTTCTGGGGCAAGGGCACCAGCTGCGCACCTCGTACAGATTTAATATGGACCGGCCAAGGCCCTGGGAGTTTTCCGGCTCCTATGCCATCGAAAACATTAGCAGAAGTTATATATCCGCGGATATCAATTATATAAATGAGAATTACTACAAAGAGAAAAGTGCTTTCCTGCGTCGTGATTTTTACTCGACCAACACCAAGTATGCCGGTGCAGTGGGCGTAAGTGCTATTGAAGAGCGCCTGTTGCTGCCTTCCACGCCCGAAGATACTGTGGTTCAATATGGCAACCTGAGTTATACCCGTCGCGATGCCTGGCTGGGCAGGGCCTTTCAGTTTAAGTCTTATAACCTGGGCTACGAGTCCAGGGGCCGCGTGATAGCAGGCCTGCGTGTTATCAACACCGACTACCATACTACGCCTACCGACAATTTTCAGGACAATACGCTACTGCTCGGCAGCCTGGGCTACAGCATCCGCAAATACTACAAAGACCACTACTTGTTTGGCTTTGGCCGCACAGAGGATATTCCGGCCGGGGCGCTGCTGTCTTTTACGATGGGCTACGAGAAAGGCGCGCTTACCGATCGTCGCTACATTGGCGCGTCTACCTCTGTGGCAAAGTATAGCAAAAATTTCGGATACCTGTATGGCAGCGTCAATTATGGCACCTTTCTGCGGAATAACCAGAGCGAGCAAGGCGTGCTAGAGTTGCAATCGCTTTACTTTACCAGGCTGTATGAGTGGGGCAACTGGAAACTGCGCCACTACGCGCAGGGCCGGGCTACTTTTGGCATTAACCGTAACGCCGAGGAGTTGCTTTCTATCAATAACGAAGACGGCCTGCGTGGCTTTCGTTCTGACCTGCTGCGGGGCACGCGCCGCGTTTCGCTTAATTACGAGGCAAACCTCTACACGCCCCTCTCGCTGTTTGGATTCCGGCTGGCAGCTGTGGCCTTCGCTGATATGGCCTGGCTCTCCACGGGCAACAAGAGTTCGCCCTTTAAGGAAGCGCCATACCGCGGATACGGCATCGGCGTGAGGTTGCGTAACGAGTACCTGGCTTTTAGCACCATTCAGTTTCTGATAGGTTATTACCCGAAGCAGCCCGCCAACGAAGACCTGCGCAGCATCAAAACGCTTGGCTCCTCCCGCTCCTACTACGATTTTACAGACTTCCGTTTTGTGAGCCCTGGTGTGGCCGACTTCAGGTAAAGACGGCTGTTTTATACTTCGCCGGGCTGCATCTCAGCCGTATAAATTATACTTGCCAGCACAACAGCTCAGAAACTTTACTTACGCTGTTCCAATGTTATACTTTTCTGCAAATGTATAGTCTGCTGCTGCTTATCTGTTGCTGCAACTTTTAACCAACCGCTCTTTTTGTTAGATTTGTAAGACATCCCGAAACGCAACAGCACAAATACAACAATGGTAGACCTTGGCAACTATAATGAACTGGAAATAGCCCGCGAAGTAGATTTTGGCTTTTACCTTACTTCGGAGGATGGCGACATACTGCTGCCGGCCAAGTATGTTCCTGAAGGTGCGAAAGTTGGCGACTTTGTGCGGGTATTTGTGTACCGCGATTCTGAGGATCGGGTTATTGCTACTAACCTGACGCCCTATGCTACTGTAAGAGAGTTTGCCTGCCTTACCTGCACCGACACTGCTCCGTTCGGCGCGTTTCTGGACTGGGGATTAGAGAAAGACCTGCTGGTGCCGCTGCACAACCAGAAAAACAAAATGCAAGCAGGCCACAAATACTGCGTATACATTTACCTGGATGAAACCTCCGACCGTGTAGTGGCTACCTCCAAACTGGGCAAGTATATACATAACGAGGATGGAATTACCTTGAGCGAGAACGAAGAAGTACAGCTGCTGGTGGCCGGCTTAACAGATATCGGCATCAAGGTTATCATCAACAACAAATACATGGGTATGCTTTATAAAAACGAGGTGTTTCAGGATTTGCAGCTTGGCGATAAACTTACAGGTTATATCAAAACCATCCGTCCCGATAATAAAATTGATGTAACTCTGCGCAAGCCGGGCACCACCATACTTACAGAGTCGTCGGAGGCAGGCGAGCGGATTCTGAACCTGCTGCACAAAGGCAGTGGCTGGCTTCCGCTGTCTGATAACAGCACACCCGAGGACATCTATAAGCTATTGGGCATGAGCAAAAAAAACTTTAAGCGCGCCATTGGCGGTCTGTATCGTGAAGGTAAAATTGAACTTACCGACGACAGCATCCGCCTGAAGCGCTAAGGGTTATGCCTGACTGCTGCCCATACCTTTTGTCTGAATCAGGATTTATCGAGAGCCCTTACCCGCAGATAAGCGGCATGCAGGAAGTATAAATTTTGCGAAGAAGCTGATTTAATCTTTGAATCCTGAAAATCCTCATTCATACACTCCTGTGCGTTTCGCACGCGATAAAGTTCTTGGTCGTAGCGTATTTATGAAAGGTTGTGGGTGCCACAGCGCAATTTTTTGATGAAACTATTATACTTTTCAGACTATATAGTGGTAAAAACCGTAAGCCTGCGTAAGTCAAATCCTTTATGCAAAAAGTCAGAACTGCCCTGGTGGCCGGTGCCAGCGGGCTGGTAGGTGGGCATTGCCTGCGCCAACTCCTCCTAAGCGATCGCTATAGCCAGGTTATCTCCGTTGGCCGACGGGAACTGCCGATCATTCACCCTAAGCTGGAGCAGCTGATCGTGGATTTTGATGATCTGAAACCATATACTTCCGACATGGTGGCCGACGATATATATTGCTGCCTGGGCACTACTATTAAAAAGGCCGGCTCTAAAGAAGCATTTTACAAAGTAGACCACACTTATGTAGTGCAACTCGCGCAGGTAACAGCCAGCAAGGGCGCCTCACAGTTCCTAGTGGTATCAGCTATGGGGGCTGATGCTGGTGCTATGATTTTTTATAACAAGGTAAAAGGTGAAATGGAGCGCGATGTGCAGCAACTGAGGTTAGAGACGGTGCATATTTTCCGGCCTTCGCTGCTGCTGGGCGAGCGCGAGGAAGCACGCACCGGCGAAGAAATCGCCTCTAAAGTAATGGAGCCGCTCAGCAAACTGATGGTAGGGCCGCTAAAGAAGTATAAACCTATTGCCGGAGAAACGGTAGCCAAAGCCATGCTCTATGCCGCTAGCCAGAACCAACTTGGTGTGTATACTCATCCCTCCGACGAAATTGCCAGGCTTGGCGCCCAACTATAGCGCCGGCAAAGCTGCAACTCCTACAAGAAACACAGGCAGGTATACTTTTATAAGCCAGGATTTACTTACAATGTATAGCTCTGAAATATGAGGCCGCCCTTTGCTCAAATCGTAATAAATATCGCTTGCCGGGTGTCAAAGCTCCGTACCTGGAGATAGGCTCCATGCCATTAAAATTTATTCCTGTTTTTATACTTCAAAACTATGTCAAAAAACAAACTGCAGCACGTGTTTCCCAAAGCCTCCCACTACGATCCGGATTGGGTGCGCCGCAACTCTATGGGTGAAAACGTGCTGCTGAACCTGGAAAGCCTTACCAAAAATCTGGAACTGAAACCTGGTATGCGCGTGCTGGATTTGGGCTGCGGCAAAGGCATCAGCGCTATTTTTTTGGCTAAAGAGTTTGACGTAACTGTTTGGGCCGTGGATGAGGCCATTTCGGCCAGCGACAACTACCGGCGCATACAGGAAGCCGGCTGTGAAGACAGCGTAATCCCAATCGAGGCTGATGCGCGTGCGCTGCCCTTTGCCGAAGAGTATTTTGATGCTATTGTGGTAGTAGACTCTTATACTTATTTTGGCACTGATGAGAAGTATCTGCCTTATATTGCACGTTTTCTGAAACCCGGCGGCTGCATAGCCGTGGTGGATGTGTGTTTTACCAAAGAAATAGAATCGCTGGATCAGGTGCCTGAATTTCTGCAAAAGGACTATCAGAACTACTGGTACTTTATACATACCGCAGACTGGTGGCGCAAACTATGGGAAAAGACAGGGCTGGTGCAGGTAGAGGTAGCAGAAGAGTTGGCCGAAGCCGAACTTGTGCGGCAGCAGTATGTGAATGATTTTGAGCAGCAAAGTAAAAAGGATCCGTTTGCCAAAGCCCTGGCAGATGATACGCAGCAGTTTATTTCCTTTTTCAGGATTATCGGGCGGCGTACCGGCAAATCTGCATATCTGCAGGATTACAAAGAGAGTAACAAGAAGTAAGGTATAGGCGACACCTCAAACACATTAAAGACTTAGCATCAACTGTTTAAATTCTGATGCAGGACACAATATGCCAAAGTTGCAACTGCCTGATTTATGCCGATCAAAATATAAATTTAATATCTTATATATAGGTAGCTTATTACTGCGTTAGATTACTAATTTTGCAATCGCTAAAGCAACGGCTTATGTTGTGGCAGTACCTATTTTATCTTTTTTTATGAATAAGTTTTTTCGCATTTTATTGTCGCTGGCGCTGGTTTTAACAGTATCTGCCGCCGCTAAGGCCCAAAGTGGTTATTCAACCGGCATCGGTTTAAGAGGGGGCGCTGCTTCCGGCCTTACCATCAAGCATTTCATTCGAAGCGACGTTGCTTTGGAAGGTATTATCAGCACCAGTTTTAAGTACAGAGGTACTGTAATTACAGTGTTGTACGAGAAGCATGCGCAGGCTTTTAACACAAGCGGCCTGCTATGGTACTATGGACTGGGCGGCCATGTAGGTTTCTACAACGGCCACGATTATTACGACTCCGGCAACAAACACTATGGTGATGATAACGTGTATGGTGTAGGCGTGGACGGCGTACTGGGCCTGGAGTATTATATCCGCGACATTCCGTTTACCATCGGCGCCGACATAAAGCCATATATCAACCTACCGCGCGGCGGCGGCTTCTGGGACACCGCCCTGCATGTAAGGTATGTTTTTTAATGACTGATTATTTTTAACAAAGTTTATACTTGCACATCATTAAAAGTGCCTGCTATACTTTATAGCAGGCACTTTCAGCTTTTATACTTGTACTACATTGAAGTGAAGAAAACGCATGTCTTATAGCTTACTACAGGCTTTACTAATTTCAGTCATCTAATTTTAAACTTTGTAGCACACGGCATGATCGATTTAAGGTGGTTAAGGGGCATTACGAGCTTATGCTGTACGGTTTCTGATGAGTTGTAACGATGTTGCACAAGGATGTGAACTATCTCTTGTCAAAGCCCCGTGTCAGGGGACAGGAAAGCATCGTCTTACATCCGTTCATCGCAGTATAACAGCCAAAAGTACAGCTGGTTTATATGAACTTTGTCCCTTAATTATACTTAGAGCGCCTCCACAACAACCTTTGTAACCGTTACGCCACCCAACACGCCATACCCGTTGCGCACGTTGCTATACACGTTCTGGTTTTCAGCAAAAGGGTTATCACTTGATCGGCGCTGTGCCTCCAGTGTTTTAACAAATAAATATTCCGCTTCTGTGAGTTGCTGCACCTGTACTTCCAGGTATTTGGCATAACGCTTTTTACCGGTCTGGAAACTGGCGTAATCTATACTTGGGAAAGCAATGCGGGTGAGCAGCGTAATCTTACCCGACGGATAAAGTTCATCGCTGAACAGATCGCCAAGGCGCGGCTTTTCGTTGTTTCCAAAATCTGTACCGTCATCCGCATCAATAGAGTAGACTGGAAAGTCGATGCGGGTATAGGCGCTGTCCATCGGGAAAGCCACGATGCGGTAATAATTCTTCATGCCTGGCTTGTCGGCTATGGTCAGTTTCAGGTTTCCCTCAATAGTATAAGAATTGGTCGCCGACGGTTGTCCGTTGAAGCCTGAATCTGCTACAGTTGCTTTTTCCGGCATGGTGGTGGTTGCCTCAATATACTGAAAGGTATGCGCTGAGGCGCGGATAGTATAAGTTTTGCCGGGCTCAGGCACAAAGTTTTTGGTAGGGGCATAGTAGCCCTCATAGTCATACCCGTTCTCAGCCTTACCCGTGTGCTTATACACCTCTACCACCACGCCCTTTTCATTATACAAATCAATGGTGGCGTTGTCCATACCTGTCAGATTCTCATCCGGTTGCATCACACTCTGGCTCCTGCCGATAAACAGTTGGGTATACTGATACCGGATGCTGTGTTCTTCCAGTGTGTCCACGTTGGCAAGTGCCAGCCGCAACGTTAGTTTTGGTTCATGTTCCGGCAGGTCTACTTCCTGCTCCATCTCACACCCAAACGTACCCGCAGTCAGCAGCCCACACAGCGCAATAACTTTGAATTTATACTTCATCATAACTAAAACCTGAAGCTTTTAGAAAAAGACGGAATAATGGGAAACAGCGCCACCTGCCGGAAGGAAGCCTTCTCACCATCTTTGGCACCGGCGAAATACATGTAAAAAGGGTTTTGCCGGCTATAGGCGTTGTAAAGGCTGAACGTATTCACGACCTCGCCCCAGCTTTTCGTTTTGGTTTTGCTGAAGCCCAAATCCAGGCGATGGTAGGCCCTCATGCGGTAGTTGTTGCGGGAGCTGTAGCTGTCCACCGTTTCGTATACACCCACCATGTACCGCGATTCGGTGAGCGTAACGGCATTGCCGGTGCCGTATACCCAGGTGGAGGAGAAATTCCAGTGGCGCGGCAGCTGATGGAAAAGGACGATCGAAATGTCGTGGCGGCGATCGTAGCGGTACGGGAACTTCTCGCCATAGTTAAGCTCGGCAAACTGCCTGTTAGCCCACGACAAAGTATAACCAACCCAGCCGCTGGTGTTACCCACCTTTTTTTGCAGGAAAAATTCAGCACCATAGGCCCAGCCTTTACCGGTGGTTACCTTGGTTTCCCAGTTGTTGCTGATGGTGGTAGTAAAATCAGAACCTTCTTTATATTCGATGATGCCTTTCATGGTTTTGTAGTAGCCTTCCACGCTTACCTCATACTGCCCGTCCAGTAACGTCTGGGCTGCGCCGAGGGCATACTGGGTGGCGCGCTGCGGCTTTACCAGTTTGGTGGCAGGCACCCACAAATCGGTGGGCAAGCCTATGCCGCTGTTGGTGAGCAAATGTATAAACTGGCTGGTTTTAGCGTAAGATGCTTTTAGTGCCAGTTGGCTGTTTACTAGGTACCGCGCCGCCACCCGGGGCTCCAGTGAAGTATAGGTTTCCCCATCCACAAAAAAGCTATTCAGGCGGCCGCCCACATTTATCTTCAGTTTATCAGACAGCCGTACGTCATCTTCTATGTATACCGATGCCTCCACAGCTGCTGTCTTCGAGCCTTCTTCCAGATTATTTATCTGGTCTCCCTGGCTCTCATCCGTCAGTTGTATCGCACCCGGCCTGAATTGGTGCTGCGTTGCCTGGGTACCGAAACGAATATAATGGCTGGGACCGGGCAGGTAGTCGAAATCTGTTTTCAGGCTATAGTCGCGTATGTTGGACAGATACACCAGGCGCGAACTGCTCTCACGGGTTATCGTCCCTTGTTCCTCGCTCCTGTCCTGGTTCTGTATGTCGATGCCGAACTGGTAGCGGCTGTAAGTGGCGGTGGTGTTCAGGAACAGGCGGTTGTTGAGGATGCGGTTCCAGCGCAGGCTCAACATGTCGTTTCCCCAGCCCAAACCGGCTGTTTCATTGCTGTAATTGCTGGTGTTGTCGTAAGTATAATTATTCTCGAAACGGGAGTGAAATTTATCCAGACCAGTATAGCCGCTTAGATACAGGCGGTCTTTCGGAGAGATTCTGTAGTTAAGTTTGGCATTGAAGTCGTGGAAGAAGTAGCCTATCACGCCTGTTTCCTTGTTCATAAAAGGCCGCGCCAGCGCATCGAGATAAGTGCGCCGGGCCGAGATGATGAAAGAAGCTGTGTCCTTTTTGATAGGCCCTTCCAGTGTCAGTTTGGAGGCAATCAAGCCAATGGAACCTTCGCCGTGAAACGCGTGCATGTTGCCTTCCTTCATGCTGATATCCAGCACCGACGACAGCCTGCCGCCATAGCGCGCCGGGAAACCGCCTTTCACCAGTTCAATATGATTGAGTGCATCGGCATTAAACACGGAGAAAAAACCGAACAAATGCGTGGCATTGTACACTGGCGCGCCATCGAGCAGAATCAGGTTCTGGTCGGGGCCGCCACCGCGCACATACAATCCGCTGGCCCCTTCCGTTCCCGACTGAACACCCGGCAGCAATTGCAGCGTTTTTATCACATCCACTTCGCCCATCAGCGCAGGCACCGCTTTCAGCTGCTCTATTGGCACTGAAATGGTGCTCATGCGGGTCGATTCCTCTATCTTCTCTTCCTTAGAGGCCACCACTTCCACGGTTGCCAGGCTTGCATTGGCCGGCAAGCCATAGTCATACAAAACATCTTTCGTGAGTTTCAAATAAAGGCCCCGTCGCTCGTAGCCAATGTAAGAAGCTATAAGCGCAACAGAGTCGCCGGCAGCGAGGGAGAGACTATAGAAACCATAGCTGTTGGTTGTAGTCCCCTGCCCCGACAAGGCATCATACACAGCCGCGCCTATCAGGTTTTCGCCGGTCTGGGCATCGCGCACATAGCCGTTTACGGTATGGTGCTGGGCAAAGGCGGTGGAGGTAAAAAACAGCAGCAACAGGCACAGGGCGGCCTGGAAGGAGATACAGTTTTGCTTCATGTAGGGGGATGCAGTATAGCTGTAAGGCATAATGCTTTAAAATACAGCAAATTAAGGCTTTGCTGCAACAAAAGGTATAAATATATTTTTATACATATACATTTCTTAAACAAAGAAAGACCTGAAATGGATCAACCGCTATTTTATTGCCGGTTATTGAACTGCTAAAATGTTGAATTATTATTCGTTGTGTGTTTACTTGGTAACGGAGGATGAATAAAGCTTTGCCGAAAGCTGAGAATCAAGGCTCGATGCTTATTTTAAGCATCTTTTTATACTTTATACATTACTGCCGCCCTATAGCCCCCGCTGGCCTCTGGCGAGTGAGCTATAAGAGGGCAACAGTCATATCAAGAAAAAAACCATTTTTTCCCCTGGCATTTCGACGCCGGGAGAAATCTATCATAAACAGCCAAAGAAAGAATCCTGATAAGATATCTCCGAAAAACGATTCCTTTAACAATCATCGAGAGAGCAGCAGACAATGAACTTGCTTAAGTTGGCTGCTTTGGGACGAGGGCGCGGTATAACTATTGGTTCATACCAGTTGAAGGACTGAAGTATGAGGATGATTTAATCTATGAATTTTGCAACCTAAGTTATTCAACTAGGTTATACCTGATAACCATTGAACTATCAGGCAATTGAACGATTTAAAATTTCAATCACTCAACCATCAAAACGCAATGTGCAGCAGCGCGTCGCCTTGGTTTACGACGGGCATGTTGTTCAGGCCTACTACATAGCCGGTAGCAGGCGCACTTACGCGCACTTCCGTTTCACCGTAAGGGTCTGTTATACTTCCTATATGTTGGTTTTTCTTTACTAACTGTCCGATGCAAACCGTAGTGCGCCACAGTCCTGCGTTTTTAGCCCTTATCCAGGTATCTTTCAGGCATACAATAGTTTCTTCGGCGGCCGGCGTACTGCTGCTTATCATGCCAAGGGAGTGCAGCACACGGCAAGTGCCTGCTATACCTATCGTAATGCCTTTCTCATCAAAGCGAAGCGATTCACCGGTTTCATACACCAGAATAGATTTGCTGTTTTTAGCTGCCTCTTTGCGCAGCGAACCCTGCCGGTAAGGTGCGTTCATGATGAAGGGCGCAGCAAAAGCACGGGCAAGTTCCTCATTGCGGTAGTCGCTCAGCACGCACCTGATTTGCGGATAATTGGCACGGCTGGCTCCTCCTGTATGGAAATCAAGCCCAAAATCTACATAAGGCATAATTTCTTTCATAAAGCGGTGGGCTACGCGGCTGGCCAGCGAGCCGTTGTGATTGCCCGGAAAGCTGCGGTTTACATCCTTACCATCCGGCATCTGCCGCGAAAAATTAAGGAAGCCATACACGTTGAGGATAGGAATAGCAATGATGGTGCCTTTGAGCGGGTAAAGCATTTTTTTGGTTAGCATGCGCCGGATAATTTCGGTTCCATTCACCTCGTCGCCGTGCATGCCGGCCATCAGCAATACCACCGGGCCATCGTGCACGGAGCGGAACACATACACCGGGATTTCTATCACAGTGCCGCTGGGCAGCTTACTGACTACCAGCTTGGTAATCACTTTTTCGCCGCGGTCTATACTTTCGCCGTTGATAACGAGGGTTTCGGGCATGCTATTCTTTTATCTGCTGCTTCGGCTTCTTTTGTGTCAGGCCTTCCATGTATTCTATAATTTTACCGGCGATGTCTTTCTGTGTTGCTTTTTCAATACCTTCAAGGCCCGGAGAGGAGTTTACTTCCAGGATCAGCGGCCCGCGCTTGGACTGCAGCATGTCTACCCCGGCAATACCCAGGCCCAGCGATTTGGTGGCTTGCAAGGCTGCAGCTTTTTCCTGGCGCGTCAGCCTGATGAGCATCGCCTTGCCGCCACGATGCAGGTTAGAACGAAACTCCCCCTCTTTGCCCTGGCGCTTCATGGCACCCACCACTTCACCGTTTACAACAAATGCACGGATATCGGCGCCACCGGCCTCGGCAATAAACTCCTGCACAATAATACGGGCTTTCAGGTTATGAAAAGCCTCAATCACCGATTCAGCAGCTTTCTTGGTTTCGGCCAGCACCACGCCCAAACCCTGCGTGCCCTCCAGCAATTTTATCACCAGCGGTGCGCCGCCCACTTCTTTCACCAGTTCCGAGGTATTTTTAGAGTAGTTGGTAAAAGCGGTTTTGGGCATTCCCAGCCCGGCGCGACCCAGAATCTGAAGCGAGCGCAACTTATCGCGGGAGCGCACAATGGCCTGCGAATCTACAGCACTTTTTACCTTCATCATCTCAAACTGGCGCACCACCGCCGTTCCATAAAACGTAACAGAGGCGCCAATGCGCGGGATAACGGCATCGATACCAGTAAGTCGATCGCCTTTGTATAAAATATGCGGATCGCCCTGCTCAATCACCAAATCGCAACGCAGGTGGTCGAGCACAATGGCCTGGTGCCCCCGCTGCTCGGCGGCCTCCACCAGCCGGCGGGTTGAGTAAAGCTTGGGGTTACGCGAAAGTATAGCAATTTTCATATAGGCTGGTTATTTCTTATTTTGTTTGTTTTTATACTTTCGGCCAATATTTTTCCGTGATACATCTACTATAAACCGGCCCTTGAGCAACTGCCGCCCAATCAGCACCGGATACTTCATGTCGCTGCGGTCAGAAAGCGAAAAGTCGGCCTCAATAATTTCATCAAAAAACCTGATTTTTGTTCGGATAACGTAACGCTCCTGCACCTCACCGAAAGAACTTTTTATTTCGCGCAAAGCATACCTGGCGAAGTGCAATGTTCTGTTGTTATACTGCGGATGCGACGGGTCAAGCAAATCAAGGCATATAATTTTGGTGCCGTCCGGCTGCAACTCCTCATGTATGTTAGAGCAATGGATGGCCGATGTGTACGCGCCCGTATCAATTTTGGCTTCAATCTCATCGATGCTAAGCTCCGGAAACGAAACAAGCTCCCGCCTCCCGACAGTTTTTTTTTCTGGTTTGATATTCCCTGTGTTTTCCTCTCTCATCAGAGGCTAAATTAATAAATACAAAGTATGAATAACGACTGTGCCCTAAAAGCAGGTAAAAAAACTCTGGGCGAACCAGCCTATTTCAGACGCGCTGTCACTACTTGATAATTGCAACATCATAAAAGGAAGGAGCAAACTTGGGCTAACAGGCATTTGCTCCTTCCTTTTGCTCTTTAATCATACTTCCCTAAGTTCTAAATTACTTATTGTAACTGATGCGATAGATAGCATCGTTCTTGTCGTCGGATACGAGCAGGGCACCGTCCGGCATCACGAGCACGGCAACAGGCCGGCCCCAATCCTCCTGGCCTTGCAGCCAGCCTTCCGCAAAGGGCTCGTAGCTGCTTATATTGCCGCTTCCGTCCTGGCGGGCCAGCATCAGGCGGTATCCCATTTTCTCAGAACGGTTCCAGGAGCCATGTTCCGCAATAAACAGCTGATTCTTGTATTCCGCAGGAAACATATTGCCGGTATAAAATTTAACACCAAGCGAAGCGCCGTGCGGGCTTAGGGTTTTGGCAGGCTTTACAAACTCGCTGCAGGCGTGCTTCTTACCAAATTCCGGGTCTGAGATGGTGCCGGCGTGGCAGTAAGGATAACCAAAATGCTGTCCCTTTTCGGTGGCGCGGTTCAGCTCGTCCGGTGGTATATTATCACCCAGCAGGTCGCGGCCGTTATCAGTAAAGTATAAATTTCCGTTTTTCGGGTCCCAGTCGAAGCCCACGCTGTTGCGGACGCCGTGGGCGTATACTTCCAGGCCGGTGCCGTCGGCGTTCATGCGCGTAATGGAGGCGTAAATCGGTTTCTCCGGTTCACAAATGTTGCAGGGCGCACCCACCGGCACGTATAATTTGCCATCGGGACCAAAAGCAATGTATTTCCATCCGTGGTGCTTATCGCTCGGAAAATCGTCATTTATTACTTCAAACTTGGGCTTGTTGCGGAAAGTGTTCTCAATGTCGGAGAACTTGAGTATGCGGTTGATTTCGGCTACATATAAATCTCCATCTTTAATGGCGACGCCGTTGGGTGTTTTTAAATCAAAGGCTACCACCACTACTTCTTCTGCTTTGCCATCTTTGTTTTTGTCTACAATCGCGTATACGTTGCCAGCATCTTGTGTGCCCACAAATACAATGCCCGACGCGCTCATGGCCATAGAACGGGCACCTTTTACGCTATCAGCATAATAATCGATATGGAAGCCTTCGGGCAGTTTGATCTTTGCCAGGTTCTCGTCAGTTGGACCTGCCAGTTTGTCCGCCCCTGTTTCGGCCTGCTGCGTTTCGGTCGGGCCTGTTTTGGCTGCCTCGTCTGCATTGGCATTTTCGTTAGAAGAACTTTCGGAGGAACAGCCAACGCTGGCCGCCATTAGTATAAGGCAGTATAAAACAGTGTTAAAAGTTTTTTTCATCGTGTTTTAGAGTATACAATTAAAGATGTTGAACGGAAACATAAATGTAAAGCACAAGTGTGAAAACGGAAAATACAGGGCTTCTGAAGTATAAAACAGGCGCTATAGGATTCCTGTCAGAGCGAATAATCAAAGTATAATTTAGTATTGTTCTTTTGCTAAGCTAACAGCGCCTGCACCACAATAAAGTATGGCCGCCTTCTGTAAGGAACTTATACTCCTACAAAAACACAATGTTGCCGTGATGCAACAAGCGTGCTCCGGCAACATTGTGTTTCTGCCATCAGCCTCTTTTACTTTTTTGATTTCCCGGACTTCTTTTTAGTGCTTTGAGTTTTTTGCGGTTGTTGTGATTGCGGTGCCGGCTGTGGCTGCCTTCTCACTACTTTGGGAATAACCGGCAAACTCTCATTTCCATCGTTGTTTACAGACTGAACAGCAAACAGATAATTGTCTTTTGAGTAAGGCACATTGATTTCGGTAGCCGCTGTAAAAAACTTCTTTTGCCAGACAGGGCTGGTGGTTTCCCGCATCATCACATAATAACCTTTCACGTTGCCTGTCGCCGGCTTTTTCCAGGTCAGCGATGTAGAATTACCTAAACCTTTAAAATCAAATGCTACCTCCTGCGGCATCGATGCCGATTTAGCCAGGTTTGCCAGAATACTCAGGTTAAGGGACGTATTTTTTCTCAGATACTCAAAGTCCATATATTCTTCCAGATCACCATAGGCCACACCATTTTCAGTTCTAATGTCCTGGTGCTGATGCTGGAAGTTTTCGTTCATCTCTGAAACACGAACAGCGGCATAGCCATTCTCCACAAAAGGTGTATGATCGCCGCCACGTCCGAAACGATCATTGCGGTAAACCATCACTACTTCCAGGTTATCGACATAGCGCTCGCCTACTTCTTTAACATAGCGGGCCAGTTGCCTTGCTTTGCCTTCATTCTCCAAACCATACTGGCGGATTTCTGCTACATTTTCATCCATTTCGTAAGCCGGCAGTCCCTCGCTAAATACCCTTACCTGCGTGTTGTTGATGATGTTGGTTTCGTTGCTGTTATTACTGCCTACAATATCGTTGTTCAGAACAGCTTCTATGTTCCAATTTGGCTTTTTCTGCCATATACCTGGCACCTAATAAGCCTTGCTCCTCCCCGGTTACGGCGACGAATATTATTGTAGCCGGAAAAGCCTGCTTACTCATAATGCGGGCACATTCTATAACTGCCGCCGTGCCACTGCCGTCGTCATTTGCGCCCGGCGACACACCTGCGCGATCCATTACGTCGCTTCGCCTGCTATCCATGTGGCCGCTGATGACAAAAATGCGGTTATCATTCGGGTCTGTCCCTTTCAGCGTCGCCATCACGTTTCCCAGATTGATGGGGTTGTCCACTCTTTTGCCATCAGGCTGATACGTGGTGCTATCGATAACGGCTGTCAAGCGTCCGCCTGATTGCTTTGCAAACTGGTTGAATTTGCTTAACACCCAGAGCCTTGCTGCACCAACACCGGCTTTGGCTTCTTTTTGTGTGCTTAAGGTATGGCGTGTGCCAAAGGAAACCAAAGTATGGATATAGGATTGCAGCGAATCAGCTGAAACTTCTTTTACCATTCCTTCGATTTGCGGATCCTTTTGTATAATAGTTGGTGCCTGCGCAAAAACACTTGTAAGGCTGCCTATGGCAAAAGCTGTCAGTAATATTTTCTTCATGATTATTTTATTTAAGATAATTCCTGATTTCCATTTTAATCTGTACTATAGGTGTAAGTATAAAGGCAGGTAGTCGCGCAACAACTACCTGCCTTTATATTTTAATCATATCAAATTTTCAAATTAGTAACCCGGGTTTTGCTCTAACCCGGTTGTCATGATGTTAATGTCCCGTTGCGGAATAGGCCATACCCGATAGGTGCTGCCATAAGGTATGGGATTATCGATACTGGAATGTGCCGGGATATCCTGGTGTGTTCTCTGTAAATCAAAGTATGATTGCCCTTCAAAAGCCAGTTCTATCCGTCTTTCTTTTAAAATAGCATCAATAAGCTCCTGGTTGGTAGCCGGGCTTACCGGAGCAGCATTCGATCTGGTTCTGATCTGATTCAGTAAAGCCACCGCTTCGGAGTTTGCAGGAGCGCTTGGATCTTCCTGGCTGACCAAAGCTTCTGCTTTTACTAACAGCACTTCCGCATACCGCAGCACCGGCACCCAATCAGCAAAGTTGGTGTATTTAAGCGTCCAGAAGGTTGGTGTAGCAGCTGCGCCGGTGCCTTGTACCGTTTTGGTTATCAGTTTCTGATAGCGCAAATCAACAGCCGTATCCATTAAGCTCAGATAAGTAGGGGTAACGGAAAGATCGCCTCTTACAGACGGGCTATAGTGCGCCGCCAGCGAATTGTTTCTGTCCGGGTTGTTTGAGCCTGAGAAAGCAGTTGAATAAATGCTCTCGCTTGTGGTATAATTCCTGAAAGTTACCTCTGGTGTCTCATTTAAGCCATACATACCTGAGTTAATTACCAGATTGGCATACTCTTCGGCTTTGGCCCAGTTGCCTTCATACAAGTATACGCGCATCAGCAAGGCTCTGGCAGCGCCTTTGGTAGCGCGTGATATGGTTGCATTGGCATCGGGGTAGATCTCGGGCAGTTTAGCCTCGGCATCTAATAAATCTTTCTCCACCTGATCGTAAACCTCTTTAACAGTAGCCCTTGAAATCAGGGTTTCAGAAGAAAACGGATTGTCGGCTGCTGTGAGTACCAAAGGAACGCCCAGGTTTGTTTCAGGCCCTTTGATTGCATCGGTGTAAGGCTGGCCCCAGAAATTTACCATCAAAAAATAATTATAAGCCCGGATAAATTCCGCCTCGCCAATGTATTGATCCGCTTTTTCTGGAGTTACCATTTCCTGAACCGGCTGAAAGTTTTTCAGGAAAAGGTTGGCTGTATATATGGTGTTATAGGCCCCTGTCCAGGCACTGGTGATGACGCCATCGTTTGGTCTCATCCGCTCAAAAAAGCCAACACTTCCGAAATAAGTACTTGGGTTAACATCTAATCCTTGTACATCAGAATAAATCAGGTTACGACCCGAGCCCCAATCTAAGTTTTGGGAGGCACTATACATGCCAACAGCAGCTTTTTCAATTCTTTCCGGCGTGCTGAAAGCGGTAGCAGTTGATACAGCATCAAGGGGTTCTTCGAATAAATCGTCTTTGGTGCAGGAGGTGAAAGCAACAATGGCTATCATGAGCCCTATAGATATATTTTTTAGTTGCATAGCAGTATTGTAAAAAGTGAACTAATTTTAGAAGGACACATTCAGACCAATCGTATAAGTTTTTGGCTGGGGAGTTGCCCTGGAATCGATGCCAAGCTGAATGTTGTTGGCCGTATTGCTATTACTGGTGTTGGCTCTGGCAGCAGTATTCACATCCCGATCCAGGCCGCTGTACCCTGTAAAGAGGAAGGGATTAAATGCCTGTACATACAGCCGCGCACGCGAAATTCCGATTTTATCTGTCAGCCCCTTGTTTAAAGTATAGCCCAGCGTTATCGTTCTTACTCTAGCAAAGTCGGCCTTTTCCAGAAACTTGGTTGACGCCGTATAAGCCTGATTGTCCTGCAGGTATAATCTCGGAACATCGGTTACCTGTCCGGGCGTAGTCCAGCGATCCAGTATTTCTGAAAAGTTATTCTGCACCGCATTGCTTAGCATACTTGCCGTTGTCTGGTTATAGATGTAGTTGCCGCCGGAGTAAATTATATCAACACCTAAATCAAATTCTTTAAAGGTAAAGGTGTTGCTCCATCCGCCCATCCACGTAGGCAGGCCGCCTTTATCTGAATAAACAGCATCGCTGGAAGGAGAAATAGGTGAAACAGCATTACCTTCCTGATCAGTCCAGGCCGCAGCGCCTGTTGCGCCAAAATGATATTCTTTGATAGTGCCGTCTGCAGCAAGCCACATCGGGTTGCCGTTATCAGGGTTTACACCTGCCCACGGAATCAGTTTAAATGTTCCCAAAGGCCTTCCGACACTGGCTACACTGCTTCCCTGCTGGATATCGGCATTGCCATTGCTTGGCACAAGCGATAGCACTTCGTTATTGATATGGGTATAGTTGAAAGAAGTAGCCCATGTAAAGTTCTTGGTTTGCACAGTAACGGTATTTAGCGTAAACTCAAACCCGCGGTTACGCATAGAACCGATGTTGGTGTACACGGCACTGTTTGGTACGCCTACCGTTGCCAAAACCGGGGCACTCAGAATCATGTTGTCGATGTTGTTGCTGAAATAATCAACTACAAAGCTTACTTCTTTGCCGCCTATACTTGTGGTGGCATCAAACCCGATGTCGGTCTTTTTAGCTGTTTCCCATTTCAGGTCAGGGTTGCCGACCTGCGTAATATTAAATCCGCTGAGAATCCCGTAGGCAGAGCCACCATACAGTGTTTGCGATGCGTATGGGTTTCTTATTCTGGAGTTGCCCACCTCGCCATAGCTTCCGCGCAGTTTTAAATAAGTCAGCCAGTTAATATCGATCAGAAATTGTTCCTGCGTTACTTCCCAACCTGCAGAAATACTGGGGAAATAGCCCCACTGGTTGTTCTCTCCAAAAGCCGAATAGGCATCGGCTCTAATAGCAGCTTCTACCATATACCTGTCCCGGTAAGAGTAATTGGCTCTTCCGAAATAAGACATCAGACCCGAGCTGTTCAGGCCGCCGTGGGTTTGGTCGTACGTGATGGTTTGCCCTGGTTGAATGTTTGTGAAGGCCCCGTTCACGATGGCATCATAAAACGGATCAGCAAAGTTTACGGCGCCTGCCTGGTACCATTGTGTTTTGTTGTACTGATATTCTGCACCAACTACTGCCGAAATGCTGTGGTCGTTGCCAATATCTTTGGTATAGGTGACGTAATTCTGCCATACCCACTGCGAAAAGTCTGAATTCAGGTAAGTCAGCAGACTGTTATAAGGCACACCCCAAAAGCCAATAATATTAGGCGTATACTGATCTTCCAGGTTGCGGATGTACTGGATGCCAAACTTAGAAGTATAAGTCAGCCCGGCTAAAGGCGTAATTTCACCGTAAATATTGGCCCGGATATCTTCTGCCGTATTGTCATTCCTGGTCAGGTCGGCCATGGCAGCCATGTTGAAGAAACCGGAACGGGACATAATGTTACTTCCGCCAATAGCTGCAGTGTTGTTGCCTAAGCCCAGATAACCGCCGCCGGTTCCTTCTGTCAGGTTGTAGCCGCCAGGCCCTTCAGGGTTGTAAGGCGAAACGTTTGGCGGCGCTTCCCAGCCCGAAATATTCACGCCCTGCACATAGTTATCAGTCAGAACACCCGTATTTTTCGATCGGGTATATGACAGGCTCAACCCGCTTTTAAACCAATTTTTGGGCGTAAAATCTAAGTTTAGGCGGCCCTGGCCCATTTCAATTTTGTTAGGCTTTACGATACCTTCCTGGCTTAAAAAGCGTGCAGATCCATACACAGAGAGTGCCTCAGCCCCACCCGAAAAAGAAATGGTATTGTCGTGCATAAATCCGGTGCGATACAACAGCCCCATCCAGTCTGTGTTATCAGGCTGGCCGTCGCCATCAATATCGCTGGGCACTGCTATAACAGCATTAGGTGAGCCGGCTCCATACCTGTTTGCCGCCTTTTCGTTCTGGATCAGCATGTATTCATCGGCCATTAGTACGGGCGGCAACTGCGATGCTGTGCTCCAGCCTACTTTAGAATCCAGCATCACCTGAACGGTGCCTTTTTTGCCCCGCTTGGTTGTAACAAGTATAACGCCATTAGAGGCACGCGAACCATAAATTACAGCTGAAGCGGCATCTTTCAGTATCTCGATAGAGGCAATGTCGTTGGGATTGAGCATGGCCAGCGGGTCAAATCTGGTACCGCCGCCACTGCGCAGGCCATTCATGTTGTCGCTGGGAATTTGCGCTACACCGTCGATTACAACAAGCGGCTGCGAAGAAGAAGTAATGGAGTTAACCCCACGGATTTGCACAGAAGTAGGATCACCAATAGTACCTCCGTTCATGTTAATCTGGACACCGGCTGTTTTTCCGGCCAGCGCCTGCGTAAAAGTAGGTAAAGGTTCGTTGCTGATTTTTTCGCCGCTTACGCTGCTTATAGCACCCGTGTTCTCTCTCACAGTTTTGGTGCCATATCCTACCACCACCACTTCCTCCAGTTGCTTGTCATCTACAGCCAGTGCAACGTTAATAGTGGTGGCATTATCAATAGCACGCTCAACAGGCTGATAGCCTATATACCTGAATTACAACGCATTACCGTTAGCAGGCACATTAACTGAATACGAGCCATCAGCCGATGTAGCTACACCCACCATGGTTCCCTTCACGATAACCGATACGCCAGGTAAACCTTGTCCGGTAGCCTGGTCTGTTACCGTACCAGACACAGTTTTATTCTGTGCCACTGCCTGCTGCAGCATCTTAAACACCAGAATAAAACTTAATAGTAGCAGTTTTTTCATTTGTTAGTAGGTTAAATTAAATAATTAGCGAATAAGCATTTACATAAATATTATTTACACATAATCAATAACAGGCAAGCATATGCCCCAGCTCCTCTTTTCAGAGGCTTTAAAATTCGTATGCAAACCATCAATCACATTGTGCTGCTTTTGATTGTTTCTTGAATGAAATGTGAAGATTTGAGTTCACTTTCTGTATGTTACAGAAAAAACGGTTAGAGGTAAATAGAAAGCATCAAAGAGTACTGCAACAATGTTTCCTTCTTTGATTCTTATCCATTTCCGCAGCACCTGGTGCCGGGTAGTATAAGTTCTTCTCTCTTCTATCGATAGCTTTTAGAACAGAAATATTTTTATAAACTTCCTTAAGTATAGCTCCGCATGTTTCCTTCCGGTTTTGTTGTAATCCAACAGGCAATAATAAATGTTATTACGAAAATAAATCAATAATAATTAATAAATATACATAATAATAGCTTAAATTTTAATATGTATATAATAATAAGCAAGCTTTATAAACAATATCACAAAAAACATATTATTTAAAAAAGGAGGTGAGCGTAATAAATTTCAGGTTGAATCTTTGTTTTATTTGTTTAAAAAGAATCGTGCCGGCAAAGCGACTTGCAAACCTATGTGCGGCAACAGTACATCAGGATGATAAAAAGAGGTGATTTAAAGGTAATGTTAATCCTGTAAATACTTTAACCAGCTGCCAATCGATGCAATTTATGATCTGCCAACAAAAGCAAAGCAGACAAAGCGCTGATTGTAAGTTAACCTACAACCAGCGCTTTGTCTGCTTTTTAAACTTTTATTCTGGGGCTGATGTGCTGCCGCATGCTTATACCATGATATATTGATAGCATGGCTGCTACAAGTCACCAACCGCCGCTTGCGCCGGCTGAAACGCACAATTCTAAAATTACTTTTCTTTACTTTCCTATGCGTTTGCGGTGCAGCAAATCCGCTACATCCTGCAACAGATGGGTATGGCCTGTTTTAAGTATAACCAGTTCGCCCTGGTCTAGCGACTTCACAAAAATGCCTACGCGCTTTGGAGAAATTATCTGGTCGAATTCGCCCAGAAACATTGTTACCGGCACTTTATACTTATTTAGCTGCGCCACCACATGCCGTATGTCAAAGCTTAGATTCCGGAAACCTATCCAGCTGCGGTAAATGCGCAGACGCTTGGGTGTGCTGTCCATCTGGTAATGGGCAAAGCGTACCAGGCTTTTATCTACCAGGTTATACTTGCTTAGTACATGTATCAGCTTAAAAAAAGATGCTGGTTTTAGCACCGTGCGCTTAAACAGTTGCTGCAGCCAACCCGGATAAGTGGCGATGTTGTACCAAAAGCTGGTTTTGATGCCATCCGGCGCAATCAGGAAAAGTTCTTCAATCCGCTCCGGCATGCGCTCGGCCAGCGTAAGGGCAAACTTGCCACCCATGCTAAAGGCCATCAGCGAAAACCTGCTGATGTTATACTTATCCAGAAAATGCCATATAAATTTCTTCAGAAAATCTTTGTGCAGGGGCATGTTGGTCTTGTGCAGGTGACTGCTCCCATGAAAGAAAAGATCGAAGGCGTATATGGTATAGTCGTGGCCCAGCCCACGCTCCATTGCCAGATAATAAGCGCTGCTCTGCCCATACCCGTGAAACGCCAGCATTACGCGGCTTCCGCTGCCAATTACACGGTAGTGCAACTTCGATTTATCCTGGATGAGGTAGGGCAATGGCGTGTTGGTTGATAAATTGTTGATTGCTAAATGGCTGAATTATTTAATGTTAATTTATACGCTCTTTCGGATTATAAATCCGCCTTTCTGCCGTTGGCTCTTTATGAAGTATACGCGCAACGCCAACAACAATTTAACTATTCAACAATTCAACTAACCTACAGACTAGAAACGCCGCCTGATACAATGAACTTCATTACTTCGCTGCTCGGCAAATCAATATAAGTTATGTTACGCGAAGGTATGATAAAAAGCTCGCCGGAGAAGTTGTAGGAGTGCGGAAAGTATACAGCCACTTTATCCTCAATGTTTATACTCGTCAGCACCTCCTGCGTTACAAATCCCAGTTTGCAGTTGTCGGAATCTTCAGCCATTTTCACCATCACCGGCTTGTTAAACTTCTGGTTATCACCCACAAAAGCATCAAATAAATCTTTTATACTGGAGTAAATGATGCTCACAAGCGGCACCCTGATCAACATGCGCTCCATTACTACAATAAGCGGCTTTATTAAATAGGAGGAGCCGATAAAACCGACTACAGTCAGCAGCAATATCATCAGCAGAATACCCAACCCCGGAATGCCCAGGTCAAGCAGTGAGTCGAGCCAGTCGATAACGCCCACTACAATCCAGACAGTCAGAATGATGGGGGCCATAATGAGAAGGCCATTCAGGAAATAACGGAAAAATCGTTTCATCAGAATTAGTCACAAAAAAGGCTTTGCCGAAGCAAAGCCCAAATGTAGTGAAAATGATTTATAGTATAACTTCTATGCTCTTTCAAAAGCAGCTGTATTCAGAGTGGCAATGCTGCCGGCCACTTGTTCCATCAGCCACATGGGTGTAGAAGTGGCACCACAAATGCCTATGCTCTGAGCCTGTGCAAACCACGCCTGCTCCAGTTCTTCCTCACTTTCGATAAAGTAGCTGCTGGGGTTATGCTGTTTGCATACGCTGTACAAAGCTTTTCCGTTGGAGCTTTTTTTGCCGCTCACAAATATAATTACATCGTGCTCTGTCGCAAATTTCGCCAGTTGCGGCTCGCGGTTAGATACCTGGCGGCAGATACTGTCATTGGCGTCAAATGCAGGCGAAGTGCTGTCCTGATTCGCCTGCCGGATGCGTTCTTCTATGAGTTCTTTGATATGATAAAAGCCCTTGGTGCTTTTGGTGGTCTGGCTGAACAATGTTACCGGCCGCCTGAAATCAATTTTGTCCAGATCGGCTTCTGTAGTTACAATGATGGCTTCGTCGCAGGTTTGGCCGGCTAGTCCGATAACTTCGGCGTGGCCTACCTGGCCGTAAATCACAATTTGGCCGTTGTCTTTCCGGTTGCTGTCGAAAGCGTGCTTTACGCGGTTCTGTAGTTTCAGCACCACGGGGCAGGAAGCATCGATCAATTCCAGGTTATTTTCCAGCGCTATTTTGTAAGTTTCTGGTGGCTCGCCATGCGCGCGGATAAGCACCTTGCAATCGCGCAGTTCTTTCAGTTGGTCGCGATCTATAATACGAAGGCCTTTTTTGTAAAGTCGCTTCACCTCCATGCCGTTGTGCACAATATCGCCGAGGCAATACAATTCTTTGTTGTGCTCCATCTCATCCTCGGCCATTTGTATGGCGAATTCTACGCCAAAACAGTAACCGGAATTTTTATCTATCGTGATGTTCATTTTTTAAGCTTCTACTTTTTTAACAGCATATGCCTCCTCCAAAAGCTTGGAAGTTACCTTGTGCATTACAAAGTCCACCTGCTCATCTATGGTCATATGCGATGTATCAAGCAAATCAGCATCTTCGGCACGGCGCAGCGGGCTTTCCTGTCTGGTCGAGTCAATATGGTCGCGCTTCTGCAGGTTTTCCCGAATCTCATCCAGGTTTACAAGCTGGTTCTTTTCCAGCAACTCCTGCTGGCGGCGGCGCGCGCGGGTATCCACATCGGCGGTCATAAAAACTTTCACTTCCGCATCCGGAAACACAGCTGTCCCAATATCGCGCCCATCCATTACTACACCACGTTTGCGGCCCATCTTTTGTTGCTGCGCTACCATGGCACGGCGCACTTCCGGTACTACGCTCACTTCGCTTACCTGGTTAGAGATATACATTTTGCGTATTTCGTCCTCCACGTTCAGGCCGTTCAGGTAAGTTTCGTTGCGTTTGGTTTTAGGATTGTAATGAAACGAGATGTCGATGTTGTCCAGCGCATCGCATACTTCTTTGGGGTTGGTAAGCGACACATGGTGCTGAAGAACGTATAAGGTAACCGCCCGGTACATAGCGCCCGTATCAATATAAGCGTAGCCAAGCTCTGCCGCCACCTTTTTGGCAGTGGTGCTTTTGCCGCACGAAGAATGGCCGTCTAAAGCGATTACTATTTTCATCATCATCAAAAAAGTATAACAAAATTAGTTAGAGTCGCAAGGGCAAGGCAGGTTGCCACTCTTGCTTTTTCGTTTGAGATGCGCTGTTTTTTTCTGTTGCGGCGTTTTAACAGCACAGCTTTGCAGTGTACCGGTGGCCAGGACGCCCGCCAAAACCAAGTATGAAATTATCTTTCTCAAAACGACTAAATTTAAGGCAAATATAAGACCATTTAAGTTAAGAGTTATGAGTTGAGAGGTAAGAGTTAAAATGTGCTCATAACTCTCAACTTTTAAAACTTAACTTTAAACTCTTAATCAAACATCATTCCCATGCCAACAGACTTTTCCGTTAGCGGACGCATTATAGACCTGCACCAGGAGCAGATTTACGAAGGAACTGTTCATGTGTCAAACGGCCGTATTTCTAAAATAGTTCGTGAGGCCATTGATAACCAAAAGTATATTTTACCGGGTTTTGTGGATGCCCACGTGCATATAGAAAGCTCAATGCTGGTGCCCTCGGAGTTTGCCCGCTTGGCTGTGCCCCACGGCACCATTGCCACCGTATCAGACCCGCATGAGATTGGCAACGTGCTGGGCGTAGCGGGCGTGGAGTACATGGTGGAAAACGGAAAGAAGGTGCCGTTTAAGTTTTATTTTGGTGCGCCGTCCTGTGTGCCCGCCACGCCTTTCGAAACCGCCGGCGCAGAAATAACGGCTGCCGACATCGAAAAATTATTTCAGCGCGATGAGATAAAGTACCTGGCCGAAATAATGAACTGGCCTGGCGTGCTGAACCGTGACCCTGTGGTGATGGAGAAAATAGCCCTGGCCGCAAAGTATGGCAAAGCTGTGGACGGCCACGCACCCGGCCTGCTGGGCGAACAGGCAAAACTATACGCCTCCGCCGGCATCACCACCGACCACGAATGCTTTACAGCCGAAGAAGCATTGGACAAGCTGGCTGCCGGTATGAAAATCCTGATACGCGAAGGAAGCGCTGCCAAAAACTTTGAGGCACTCATTCCGCTGTTGCCGGAACATTACCAGAACATCATGTTCTGCTCCGACGACAAGCACCCCGACAACTTGGTGGAAGGCCATATTAACCTGCTCGTAAAACGCGCACTGGCCAAAGGCAACGATCTGTTCCACGTACTGCGTACGGCAAGTACAAACCCGGTAGAACACTATAAACTCGATGTAGGCCTGCTGCGCGAAGGGGATCCGGCCGATTTTATACTTATTGATAATCTGGATGATTTTAACGTGGAAGCCACCTACATTAACGGGCAACTGGTAGCCGAGCACGGCAAATCCAACATTGCATTTATGCCGAGCGAAGAAATCAATAATTTCGAAACAGATATTAAAGTGGCAGCGCAGTTTGAAGTACCTATTGGCGATGCGCGAACAATCCGTGTAATAGAAGCTTTTGACGGCCAACTGATAACGAAGGAAAGCTGGGCTACGCCAACCGCAGACAACGGCTTTATTGTGCCCGATGTAGCACAGGATGTGCTGAAGATTGCAGTGGTGAACCGCTATGAAAACACAATTCCGGCTGTTGCCTTTATCAGGAACTTTGGTTTAAAACGCGGCGCTATTGCCTCTTCGGTAGCCCATGACTCGCATAACATTATTGCCGTGGGCGTGGATGACGCAAGTATAACCCAGGCCGTAAACCTGATCATCAGCGCCAAAGGAGGCGTAGCGGCTGTGGACGGAGATAAAGAGCAGTTGCTGCCGCTGCCGGTAGCAGGCATTATGTCGGCAGCAGATGGCTACCAAGTGGCCGAAGCATACGCAAACATCGACCGCATGAGCAAGGACATGGGCAGCACGTTGGCGTCCCCGTTTATGACACTCTCGTTTATGGCGCTGCTCGTTATCCCCTCGCTCAAACTCAGCGACAAGGGCTTGTTTAATGGCGATAGTTTCGAGTTTGTACCGATTGCAAGCGGAAGCTAGCTACCGGTCCGATACAGCCTGCTTTTATACTTTACAATATGCCTTATGCTCAGTTCTGCGCTTCTGTAAAGTGTTTTGTCAGCAGCGCACTTACTTTTTCAAAAGTTAGTGGCTTTGTCAAGTATTCAGCGTTATACTTCTCTGAATTGGCTGTGTCCTGCGGGTGGGTGGAGGTGGTGAGCACAGCCATCACGATACCTTTCCGGAATTCCGGGTTCAGGCGTTCGTACAAGTTCAGCATTTCAAAACCATCCATCACCGGCATATTGATGTCCAGGAAAATCAGCTCTGGCTGGAAATAACTCTTACTGGCTTCATCGTAGTTGTTGTTGCTCACGTTGTACAAGTAGTCAAAAGCCTGCTTGCCGTTCACAAACGTCCGGATGTTATCTGTTACCTCCATCCTGTCCAGCAGGCGCTGGTTCAGGAAATTGGTGGTGTCGTCATCGTCAATAAGTAATACGCCGCTAAGTTTTTTCATTTTATACTTCACGCAAAAAAAATAATCAGTAATCTACTGCCCTATTAATACGCCTCCTGAAATAATATAAAAATTTATTTAATATGAGTGTACGCTTTTCGTGCCTCACCTTCTTGTTTATGTTGATCTATACTTGCCCTAAAACCACTTAATGGCAAAGTTTATTTTATGATGACATATCTATAGCGCATAATACAAACCATACTTTCGGCTAACTTACAAGGAAATTGCAGCAAGTGCAACCAAAAACAGATGCCCGTACCTGAGTAGCAGGTGCGGGCATCTGTTTTATAAGTATGGCTACTACGTTAATTTAAATTATTATGCCATTCTAAAAGGAGGATAAAGAGCGCGCTTAGTCTAAACCAGTGTCAATCGCTTACTTAATCAGCAGCATTATCACCTTAACAAATCAGCACCTATACCTAGTCGATATAGCCTTGGGCGCGCATCCAGTCATCGTTGTAGATTTTGGCCAGGTAACGTGATCCGTGATCGGGGAGCAGCACCACCAGCATATCGTCTGCTGTCAGGTTATTTTCGCGGGCGTACTCCAGTGCGCCGTACACGGCCGTGCCACCCGACCAGCCCACAAACAGACCTTCTTCTTTGGCCAGCCGCCTCGTCATCACTGCGCCGTCTTTATCGGATACTTTTAAAAAGGTATCAATCAGGTCGAAGTTTACGTTTTTCGGCAGAATATCCTCACCTATACCTTCTGTGGCATAAGGATATATCTCATTTTCATCAAAAATGCCTGTTTCTTTATACTTCTTAAATACAGAGCCATACGTATCGACGCCTACCGTAACAATGGCAGGGTTCTGCTCTTTAAGGAACTGTGACGTGCCGGAAACTGTGCCTCCCGTGCCTACGCCTGTTACGAAGTGCGTGATTTTGCCTTCGGTCTGGTCCCATAATTCAGGGCCGGTCGTTTCGTAGTGGGCCACCGTGTTCGACATATTATCATACTGGTTCGGGTAAAACGAATTCGGTATTTCCCGGTTCAGGCGGCGGGCCACTGAGTAATATGAGTCCGGGTGTTCCGCCGGTACATTGGTCGGACAAACAATCACCTCGGCACCTACCGCGCGCAAGATGTCCATTTTCTCCTTGCTCTGCTTATCCGACATTGTAAAAATACATTTGTAGCCTTTGGCGATAGCAATCAGTGCCAGCCCCATGCCGGTGTTGCCCGATGTACCTTCTATGATAGTGCCGCCCGGCTTTAGGATTCCGGCTTTTTCGGCATCCTCAATCATTTTAACGGCCATGCGGTCTTTTACAGAGTTGCCCGGATTCATGTATTCCACTTTACCCAGCACAGTGGCTTTTATGCCTTTTGTTATACTATTCAGCTTTACCAAGGGCGTATTTCCAACGGCCTCGGTGATATGGTTCAGATACTTCATCTGTTTTGTGTTTGAATTCTGGTGCAAAGGTACAAAAATTTGGTTACCGCAATTCGTTGCGGGTTAAGCGAATAACAGCTATCAGCAACATTTCAATAAAACGAGCGTTTGAGGTTGCAGCTTTCTCTAAAAATAAATACTATTTATGCTTCGTGCAATATAACCGATACAAACGTGCAGTCTTAAGCAGGTTATACTTACAATATCCGGCCACATACATTATGCTGACAATTAACTGACAACTGAAGTTCCGGCGTAGCGCTTATAATAGGCGCAACAATTTTTGCACGCGCCGCAAAAAAGCCTAATTTTGCATAACCTTAACAGGTATACCGTCATTTCACAACTAAAAAAGATACACATGAGTGTTTTGGTAAATAAAGATTCTAAAGTGATTGTGCAGGGCTTCACAGGCTCAGAAGGTTCTTTCCACGCACACCAGATGATCGAATATGGTACTGACGTAGTTGGCGGTGTAACGCCGGGTAAAGGCGGCACTTACCATTTAGATCTTCCTGTTTTTAACACTGTAGAAGATGCCGTAAAAAAGACGGACGCCGATGTGTCTATCATTTTCGTTCCGCCTGCCTTTGCCGCTGACGCTATCATGGAAGCCGCACAAGCCGGTATCAAAGTAATTGTGTGCATCACAGAAGGTATACCTGTAAAGGACATGGTGGCCGCAAAGCATTACATCAAAGACAGGAACGTAACACTGATTGGCCCTAACTGCCCGGGCGTAATTACACCAGGCGAGGCGAAAGTGGGAATTATGCCGGGCTTCGTTTTTAAATCCGGCCGTATCGGCATTGTATCAAAATCAGGAACACTTACCTATGAGGCCGCCGACCAGATTGTGAAAGCTGGCTTGGGAATCTCTACAGCCATTGGTATTGGAGGTGATCCGATTATCGGCACACCAACCAAAGAAGCAGTAGAGTTGCTGATGAACGATCCGGAAACTGATGCCATTGTAATGATTGGTGAGATTGGTGGTAATTACGAGGCCGTGGCGTCCAAATACATCTGCGAAACAGGCAACCAAAAGCCTGTAGTTGGTTTTATTGCCGGCCAGACGGCCCCGGCAGGTCGCCGCATGGGCCATGCAGGCGCTATTGTAGGCGGCGCTGATGATACAGCCGTCGCTAAAATGAAGATTATGCGCGAGAGCGGCATCCACGTGGTTGAATCGCCTGCTGAAATCGGTGATGCCATGGTGAAAGCGCTGCAGGAAGCCGGTATCAACGCGTAAGTTTAGACGTTAGTAGTTAGATTTTAGACGTTAGACTTCTTACTTATACTTTAAAAATATTTATACTTTAACATTAGAAGTATAAACTATATAAAGAGGCAGCCCGGTACAGGCTGCCTCTTTCTTTCAATCAGCATTTAAATTTTTTCTGTATTGGCTCCCGTTCCGGCAGGAAAGTATAATCCTGGCAGCGTACACAGCTCCTTCAGCATTCAAAACCAGACTTTACGGTTGCCACCAGCTACTTAATAGCTATTACCTGCTCCTTCCGGCGCTGCTTTGTACTTTCGGGCACAGCAGCGACAATTTCCTGTTGCAGAGCTTCTACCAGCTTTTTCTTCCAGCTGTACTAAAGTCATGGATGAAAGCGGTTTTTGGATATTAGATTTTAGACGTTGGATTTAGATCGTCTTTAACTCAAGTATTTCTGCGTATTTCCGCAAAGATGTATTATATACTATGCTTATCAGACTATAATTATAATCGATTTGTTCTATAAAACTATAACCCGGTAACTTTGTTGCATAGTTATAGAACAGACACAAAAAATAAGACATGGGAAAACTAACGCAAATAGGACTTGAGAAAAGAGACAGCCAGGAAATTGCTGAAAAGCTGAATGAGCTGCTGGCTAATTATCATTTATACTATCAGAACCTGCGCGGCTTTCATTGGAACATCAAAGGCGTACATTTCTTTCAGCTGCATGCCAAGTATGAGGAGCTGTACAATAATGCGCAGACTAAAATAGATGAGATTGCAGAGCGTATTTTAACTATAGGCCAGAAGCCGCTGCATACGTTTTCTGATTATGTGCGCATATCGAGCATTAAAGAAGCCGCCAACATCAGCGGCGACAAAGAAACGGTAGCTGCCACCTACGAGAATCTGACCACACTTATTAACCTGGAGCGTGAGCTATTAACTTTAGCCGCCGACAAAGGTGATGAAGGAACTGTTGGCATTTTAAGCGAAGATATCAACGAGAACGAGAAAACACTCTGGATGCTTAATGCATTTTTGAGTTAATTAATCAACTCTCCTGTTGCCTTGCTTCCATATTTGCCGATAGGCAATCCAGTATAACTACAAAGAATCCAAGTATAAAGAACACCTCGCTATGAGGTGCTCTTTATACTTATAGCCAATCAGCCACTTGCTTCCTCCTGCAGCGGTTGCAATTCCCACCTGATTTTTATTTCGAAAAACTACGCGGGCCTGGTGTGTCCGTTTCCTTTTACGAGCCACTTATAGCTGGTAAGTTCCTCCAGTCCCATCGGGCCGCGGGCGTGCAGCTTTTGCGTGCTGATGCCTATCTCTGCTCCCAGTCCAAACTGCGCCCCGTCGGTAAAAGCGGTAGAAGCATTGGCATAAACGGCTGCAGCATCCACGCTTCGTAAAAAAAGCTCTATGTGCGCCTGGTTCTCCGAAATGATTGCCTCACTATGCCCCGAACTATAATTGGCAATATGGTCGAGTGCTTCCTCCAGGTTTTCTACAGTTTTCAGGGCCATCTTCAGCGACAAAAATTCCGTGCCAAAATCTTCTTCCGAAGCAGGCTTTAGCAAGTCCGCCGGATAACTTTGCTGTAACGCCGCAAAAGAAGGTTCGTCTGCAAAAATAGTGACACCAGCATTAGCCAACGGTGCTGCCAAGGCAGCAAGATCCTGTAGCCTGCTGCGGTGGAGGATTAAGCAGTCCAAGGCATTGCATACGCTTACACGCCGCGTTTTGGCATTATGTATAATCTCCTTTCCTTTTTCCAGATCAGCGGTTTCATCAAAATAAGTATGCACAATGCCAGCACCCGTTTCGATAACGGGCACTTTGGCGTTTTGACGCACAAAGTCAATCAGTTGCTGGCTTCCGCGCGGGATCAGCACATCCACATAGCCAACGGCATTCAGAAGCGCTTCTGTGGCAGCCCTGTCGGGTGGGAGCAGTACGACGATGTCTTTGCTGATGTCATACTTTTCCAGCACCTGGTGGATTACGTACATGATGGCCTCATTCGAAAACGCTGCGTCGCTTCCGCCTTTCAGCAAACAGGCATTTCCAGTTTTCATGCACAGCGAAAACACATCGAACGTAACATTAGGCCTCGCCTCGTAAATGACACCGATAACGCCCAGCGGCACCCGCACCTTGGAGAGCTGCAGCCCGTTCGGAAGCTCACGCTCCAGCACCACATTTCCCAGTGGAGAAGTCAGTCCGGCCACGTTGCTGATATCGGCTGCAATGCCTTCCACACGGGCCTTTGTCAGTTTTAGCCGGTCGTATTTCGGATCGTCCGAGTGCATCCTGGCCAGATCTTTCTCATTTTCGGAAAGCAGATAATCCGAATGCGCCATGACTGCGACAGCCACATCCCGCAAAACAGCATCTACAGTTTCGGGTGGCAGCATGCTCAGGCTTCTGCTGGCCTTGCGTGTGCGCTCAAATATATTATTTAGCTCCATTGTCAGATGGTTCAAGGTATAAAAACAGGTAATCATAATGTACAAGCGGCTTTTGCTTATTCTGCCCGATGCGTTCCAAGGCTTTATCTGAGCCATACTCTGCTATGCCCAGGCCCAGCAATCCGCCATTCTCATCCAGCAGTTTCACGACATCTCCTTTCAGAAACTCTCCGCTGATGCCCGTAACGCCTACAGGAAGCACGCTGACGGCTTTGGAAGAGAGGAGCGCCTCCTTTGCGCCTTTGTTTATCCGAACGACTCCCTTGGCGTTATTTTCGTTGTGGGCCAGCCACTTTTTTCTGCCTGATGCGGCTTTGCTGGGCACAAAACGGGTGTTTATCACAGACTCCTGCAGCAGCCGGGTAAGTATGTTTTCGGTTTTGCCGTTGGCGATGTGCACGGCAATGCCCAGTTGCGCCACCTTCCGGGCCATGTGGCTTTTGGTAAGCATGCCCCCGCGGCCAAATTGCGACCGCTGCGTGGTAATAAAAGAGGACAGCCCTGTGGCAGTATGGTCTATCTCGCGGATTACTTCGGAACCGGCGTCTTTCGGGTTTCCATTGTAGATGCCGTCCACGTTGGAAAGAATAATAAGCGCATCGGCATTCAGCATAGAGGCCACCAGCCCGGCGAGTTCGTCGTTGTCGGTAAACATAAGCTCCGTTATCGAAATCACGTCATTTTCGTTGATAACCGGAATGATATCGTGCTGCAGCAGAATCTGGAAGCAGTTTTTCATGTTCAGGTAGTGCAGCCGATCGCGGAAATCTTCTTTGGTAACCAGCACCTGGGCACAAACCAGCCTAAACCGGCCGAACAGTTCCGAATAGGTATTGATCAGCTTTACCTGTCCCACCGATGCCAGCAGCTGCCGGCTGGCCACTGCATCAAACTTTTCTGATACTTTTACCATACTTCTCCCCGAAGCCACCGCCCCCGAAGACACCAGAATCACCTCCCTGCCCTGCTTCTTTATTTCGGCTATCTGCTCTACCAAGTGGCCCATCCTTGCCAAATCAGGCATGCCGTTGTCCAGGGTGAGCACGTTAGACCCTATCTTGATAATGATTCTCTTATAAAGTAAGGCCATGCATTGCTGGTTTGTTAATTAAAATAAATTTAAAGCTAAACTTTATAAAAGAGAAGCAAACAAAGCAGTAATTGTGCTCTTTGCATGTGCTTGTGTCTTAGTAGTGTGCTGGTGCGAGCTTGCAGCTCGTACCTTCTATTCGGTTAATCTAAAGGTACGAGCTGCAAGCTCGCACCAGCTAGAGAATCAACTAATAATAAAACAGGCGTGGCAGGCAAGTATAAGTATAAAACAAAGCCGCCTGCCACAAAAGTAGCAGGCGGCTTCACCTTAATTTAATCAAAATTCTTACTTGGCGTAGCTGATAGCGCGCATCTCGCGGATAACGGTTATTTTTATTTGTCCTGGATACTGCATCTCTTTCTCTATTTTTTGGGAGATATCGTACGAGATTTCCGCAGCTTTTTCATCTGTAACGTTATCAGCATCTACCATTACGCGCAGCTCGCGGCCGGCCTGTATGGCGTAGCACTGGTTCACGCCTTCAAACGAGATGGCAGTTTCCTCCAGCTCTTTCAAGCGCTTGATGTAAGATTCCATTATTTCGCGGCGGGCACCCGGTCTGGAACCTGAAATAGCATCGCAGGCCTGCACCAGTGGCGAAACCATCGCGGTCATTTCCACCTCATCGTGGTGGGCGCCTATGGCATTTACTACATCCGGATGCTCTTTATACTTCTTGGCCAGCTCCATGCCTATAATCGCGTGCGGCAGTTCCGGCTCGTCCGGCGTTACTTTGCCGATGTCGTGCAGCAGTCCGGCGCGTTTGGCGTGCTTCACGTTCAGGCCAAGCTCGGCGGCCATGGTAGCGCAAAGGTTCGCCACCTCGCGCGAGTGCTGCAGCAGGTTCTGGCCGTAAGACGAACGGAAACGCATGCGGCCCACCATCTTAATCAGTTCCGGGTGCAAACCATGTATACCTAAATCTATGGCGGTACGCTCACCAATCTCTACAATCTCCTCATCAATATTCTTGCGTGTTTTGGCTACCACTTCCTCGATGCGGGCCGGGTGAATACGGCCGTCAGCCACAAGGCGGTGCAGCGACAGGCGGGCAATTTCGCGGCGAACAGGATCAAAACCAGAGATGATGATGGCCTCGGGGGTATCATCCACAATAATTTCTACGCCTGTAGCAGCTTCCAGCGCACGAATGTTGCGGCCTTCGCGGCCAATAATTTTTCCTTTGATGTCGTCGCTCTCGATGTTAAAAACAGACACGCAGTTTTCGATGGCGTGCTCAGCAGCAGTGCGCTGAATGGTTTCGATAACGATTTTTTTGGCTTCTTTGGTAGCGGTGAGCTTGGCTTGGGCCACAATATCCTTGATGTGCGAAGAAGCTTGTGTCTGGGCTTCGCTTTTCAGGGCTTCTACCAATTGCTCGCGGGCTTCGGAAGCGGTAAGACCGGCAATGCGCTCCAGCTGCCCTACAATTTCCTGCTGCTGCTGGTCTACTTCCTCTTTGCGCTTGCGGTAACTTTCAGTTTCCGCTTGCAGGTGCTCCTTTTCTTTTTCCAGCTGCGTTTTAAGCTGCTCCCTCTCTTTATCGAGCTGCGTCGTTAATTGTTCTTTCTCCTTGGCAAGCTCCGATTCAAGGCGTTTGGTTTGCTCCAGTTGCTTGTTAACCAGCTGCTCGCGCTGCTTGACTTTGTTTTCGTTCTGGATAATGATGTTCTTCTTCTTGTTTGATTCTTCTTCAAACTCAGATTTCAGTTTCAGGTATTTCTCCTTTGCCTCCAGAATACGGTCTTTCTTGATGCTTTCGCCGTTGAGTTCCGCCTCGCGGATAATCGTTTTAGCTGTCTGGCGGGCAATTTCCTCCTGCTGCTTGTATACTTTCTGCAGCAGCATGCGCCCAATGTATACGCCCACTACGAGCGCCACAATGGCCGTTAGTAAAATGTAAATGATATCGGGCATAACTAGTAGCTTTTATGGTTTATAAAAACGCCTGGCAGTGCCTGCAAATAACAAAGTATGGCTTGCAGCCCTAAACGAAGTATAAGCTGTGAAGTGACCGAAGCCGGCCACCAATACTTATTTACTGGCTGACGATAAGAGTTCGTCGAGCAGGTTGAGCTTCTGGTCTATACTGATTTGATGATCATTTTTTTCATCTTCCAGCTTCAGTTTGTCTACCATGGTCTCAAAAGCTACCATAGCAAGCAAATCCTGTTTTTCCTGTATCCCAAATTGATCTTTAAAGAAGCGCAGGCGCTCGTTCAGCAGTTTACCTACTACCCGGAGCCTTTCCTCCTCCTCTTCCTTCACCCGCATCGGAT
>Ga0210040_10000689_pt1 | contig 54706 bp, 55 predicted proteins | sample CryGeyCG12114_NA_FD_185462 | JGI IMG/M metagenome (GOLD analysis project Ga0210040, IMG submission 185462) | Groundwater microbial communities from aquifer - Crystal Geyser CG19_WC_8/21/14_NA (SPAdes) (version 2) | ecosystem: Environmental > Aquatic > Deep subsurface > Groundwater | place: USA...
GCTTCCCGCCGCCCGCTATGGCGCCATCGTCTCGGCAAGGCGGGCATCGCCGCCGGGCTCCTGCTGCTCGGCGGGCTGGCGCTGGCCGGCCCTTATGGCCTGTTCGCCTGGGGCGAGCAGAACGCGCTGCTGGAGAAGCGGGAGGCGCGGATCGCTGCGCTGGAGGGGGAGCGGGCGGAACTCGCCAACAGGGTCGAGTTGCTCGACCGCGACCATGCCGATCCCGATCTCGTCACCGAGCTGCTGCGCCGCGACCTGAACGTCGCCCACCCCGACGAATACGTGTTCGAGTTCCACCCGCAGGAATGATCGCGGGGCGGGGCAAGGCCGGGCCGCGTGAAGATTGCGTGAATGCGGGGCGTTGCCACCGCCGCTCGTCCGCGCTTATAGGCTAGGTAAGCGCAAGCGGCCTCATCTTCAGGGGCCCAGATCAGGGGAAGACGCCTTGGCAAGAGCCGCCAGTTCAAATTCCGCCATCCCCGGCAAGGCCCCGGGCAGGAAAACCGCCGCCAAGGCCGTGGCCGGGCAGGGTGGGGGCGACGATTTCGCGCTCCACAGCCTGCAGGAACGGTTCGAGAGCAACCGGCGATACAGCCCGGGCGCAGACGAACTGCTGGCCCTCTACGAACAGATGCTGCTGATCCGCCGCTTCGAGGAGCGAGCGGGGCAGCTCTACGGGCTCGGCCTGATCGGCGGCTTCTGCCACCTCTATATCGGGCAGGAAGCGGTCGCGGTCGGGCTGCAGTCGGCTCTGCAGTCGGGCACGGATTCGGTTATCACCGGCTATCGCGACCATGGCCACATGCTCGCCTACGGCATCGATCCCAAGGTGATCATGGCCGAACTGACCGGGCGCCAGGCCGGCATCAGCCACGGCAAGGGCGGCTCGATGCACATGTTCAGCACCGAACACGCCTTCTACGGCGGGCACGGCATCGTCGGGGCGCAGGTGTCGCTCGGCGCGGGCCTCGCCTTTGCGCACAAATATCGCTCGGATGGCGGCCTGTGCCTCGCCTACTTCGGAGACGGCGCGGCCAACCAGGGGCAGGTCTACGAAACCTTCAACATGGCGAGCCTGTGGCAGCTGCCGATCGTATTCGTGATCGAGAACAACCAATATGCGATGGGCACCAGCGTCAAGCGCTCCAGCGCCGAGACCGAGTTCCACCGCCGCGGCACCGCCTTCCGCATCCCCGGCATGAGCGTCAACGGCATGGACGTGCTCGAAGTGCGTGCAGCGGCGGAGGTCGCGATCGATCATGTGCGCGGGCATGGCGGCCCGGTGCTGATGGAGCTCAACACCTATCGCTATCGCGGCCATTCCATGTCCGACCCGGCCAAGTACCGCACGCGCGAGGAAGTGCAGGGCGTGCGCGAGAAGAGCGACCCGATCGAGAAGGCCAAGGCCGACCTCGCGGCGATGGGCGTGGACGAGGACAGGCTGAAGGAGATCGACAAGCGCATCCGCGCCACGGTCTCCGAAGCGGCCGATTTCGCCGAAAGCTCGCCCGAGCCGGGCCCCCAAGAATTGTACACGGACGTGCTGGTGGAGAGCTACTGACCATGGCAATCGAGCTGAAGATGCCGGCACTGTCGCCCACGATGGAGGAGGGCACGCTTTCCCGCTGGCTGGTCAAGGAAGGCGACACGGTCTCCGCCGGCGACATCCTGGCCGAGATCGAGACCGACAAGGCGACGATGGAGTTCGAGTCGATCGACGAGGGCACGGTCGGCAAGATCCTGATCGCGGAAGGCACCGAGGGGGTGAAGGTCGGCACGACCATCGCCGTGCTGGCGGGCGAGGGCGAGGATGCCTCCGCGCTCGCCGCTCCCACCAGTGCAGCACCCACCAGTGTCGCTCCGGCCGAGCCCACCGAGACCAAGGGCGCCTCCGCTCCCGAGGCGGGCGAGAAGGCCGGCGCCGAGCTGAGCAGCGCCGAGGCGATGCAGCCCAAGCCCACGGCGCGCAAGCCCGATCCGGAAGTCCCCGCCGGCACAAACATGCTGCGCATCACCCTGCGCGAAGCGCTGCGCGACGGCATGGCCGAGGAGATGCGCCGCGACGAGCGCGTCTTCGTCATGGGCGAGGAGGTCGCCGAGTACCAGGGCGCCTACAAGGTGACGCAGGGCCTGCTCGACGAGTTCGGGCCGCGCCGCGTGATCGACACGCCGATCACAGAATATGGCTTTGCCGGCATCGGTACCGGCGCGGCGATGGGGGGCCTGAGGCCCATCGTCGAGTTCATGACCTTCAACTTCGCGATGCAGGCGATCGACCACATCATCAACTCGGCGGCGAAGACCAACTACATGTCGGGCGGCCAGATGCGCTGCCCGGTCGTGTTCCGCGGCCCCAACGGCGCCGCCAGCCGCGTCGGCGCGCAGCACTCGCAGAATTACGGTCCCTGGTACGCGAGCGTGCCCGGCCTGATCGTGATCGCGCCCTACGATGCCTCCGACGCCAAGGGCCTGCTGAAGGCGGCGATCCGCTGCGAGGACCCGGTCGTGTTCCTCGAAAACGAGCTGCTCTACGGCCGCACCTTCGAACTGCCACAGCTCGACGACCACGTCCTGCCGATCGGCAAGGCGCGGATCGTGCGCGAGGGCAAGGACGTCACTATCGTTGCCTATTCCATCGCCGTCGGCCTCGCGCTGGAAGCGGCCGAGACGCTTGCGGGCGAGGGCATCGACGCCGAGGTGATCGACCTTCGCACGCTGCGCCCGCTCGACACAGAGACGATCCTCGAAAGCCTCGCCAAGACCAACCGGCTGGTGATCGCAGAGGAAGGCTGGCCGACCTGCTCGATCGCTTCCGAGGTGATTGCAGTGTGCATGGAACAGGGTTTCGACCACCTCGATGCGCCGGTGCTGCGCGTGTGCAACGAGGATGTACCGCTGCCCTATGCCGCCAATCTGGAGGCCATGGCGCTAATCGATTCGCCCCGCATCGTCAGCGCGGTGAAGAAGGTCTGCTACAAAAGCTGATCCGGGCGCGGCTGATCCGGGTGGGGCCGGTCGCGCCCGGTCGCGCGGTCGGTGACTGCCTGCATGGCTGAGCCGCCCCCCGTCGCCGAGCTCGAGGAGTTGCCCGAAGCCGCGCGCCTGGCACTCGCCTGGTCGCCGCCCCGCGCCCGGCCGGCGACTGCGGCGCTGCTCGCGCTCGACCAGCGGCTCGCCGGGATCCTGCGACAGGTGCGCGAGCCGATGCTCGGCCAGATGCGCCTCGCCTGGTGGCGCGACCGGCTGGGCGAGCCGCCCGCAAGCTGGCCCCGCGGCGATGTGGTGCTCGACGCGCTGCGGACTTGGCGCGACCCCCGCTCGCTCGCCCGGCTCGTCGATGGCTGGGAGGTGCTGCTCGGCGATGTTCTGGACGAGACCGCCGCCGCCGCTTTCGCCCAAGGCCGGGCCAGCGGCTTCGCAGCGCTCGCGGTCGAACTGGGGGAGGCGCCGGCGGCGGGGCAGGCGCTCGCCGCTGGGCGAATCTGGGCGCTCGCCGATCTCGCCGCCAACCTCTCGAACCGGGCCGAGCGCGAGGCCGTGCTGGCGCTCGCCGCTGGTGAGCCGCCTTTGCCACGGCTCCCACGCGCGCTGCGGGGGCTCGCCGTTCTCGCAGGGTTGGGCGAGCGCGCGCTGGCGCAGGGCGGCGCGCCCCTGCTGACGGGCCGGGGGAGTGCGATCGCGGCCTTGCGGATCGGCTTTGCCGGGCGATAGTTCTTCATATCGATAGGGGAGACAGGCATGAACCGGATCGTCCTGGGTGCAGTCGTGGCGCTGGCGCTTGTCGGCATCGGATTGTTCTGGCTGCAGGGCCGGGCCGAGGTCGAGGAAGGCGCGCCGCCGCCCGAGCCGACCACCGCCGTCGCCGCGCCCGATAGCTTGCCCACCGCCGATGTCGGCTCCCTGCGCGGCGCCGCCCCGCCAGAGGCGACCGATCTGACGCGCGAGCAGCGGCGCTTCTTTCGCTACGACCGCGACCGCGACCTGCGCATCACCCGCAACGAGATGCTCTCCAGCCGCACGGCGGGCTTCCGCCGGCTCGACACGGACGGCAACAACCTGATCACCTTCGAGGAATATGCGGTCACCACCGGAAACCGCTTCGACGAGGCCGACGCCAATAACGACCGCGAACTGAGCGCCACCGAATTCGCCGCCACCGCCCCGGCCCCGCGCGCTTCTCCCAGCCCGCGCTGCGCCTGCTGAGGGGCGGCGCGCACGGTCCCGCTCGCGCCGGCGTCCCTCTGTTCGCGAGCCGGGCCCGCTCGGCTCAGGCCGGCACCGCCTCCCGCTCGGCCAGCCAGGTGCCGAACTCGGCCTTGGCGCGCCCGGTATAGGCCTCCTTGCGCGCCTTCTTCTTCACCTCGGGCAGGGGCGGGAACAGGCCGAAATTGACGTTCATCGGCTGATAATCGGCCGCCTCGGCATCGCCGGTGATGTGTGCCAGCAGCGCGCCCATCGCGCTGGTGCGCGGGGGCGGCGACCAGTCCTGCCCGCCGGTTTCGGCCGCCGCCATCATCCCGGCCAGCAGCCCGATCGCGGCGCTCTCGACATAGCCCTCGCACCCGGTGATCTGCCCGGCGAAGCGGATATGCGGCGCCGCCTTAAGCCGCAGCTGCCGGTCCAGCAGGCGCGGTGAGTTCAGGAAGGTGTTGCGGTGCAGCCCGCCCAGCCGGGCGAACTCGGCGTTCTCCAGCCCCGGGATGGTCCGGAACAGCCGCACCTGCTCGCCATGTTTCAGCTTGGTTTGGAACCCGACCATGTTCCACAACGTGCCCAGCTTGTTGTCCTGCCGCAACTGCACCACGGCATAGGGCCAGCGCCCCTGCGGGAATTCGGGCGTGGGGTCGTGCGGATTGTCGAGCCCCACCGGCTTCATCGGGCCATAGCGCAAGGTGTCCTCTCCGCGCTCGGCCATCACTTCGACCGGCATGCAGCCCTCGAAATAGGGCGTGTTCGCCTCCCATTCGCGGAAGGTCGTCTTTTCGCCCTCGATCAGGCCGCGGTGGAAGGCGAGGTACTGCTCCTGGTTCATCGGGCAGTTGATGTAGTCGCCCGGGCCGTCCGCATCCGCTCCGCCGGCCGACTTGTTCCAGCGGCTCTGCAGCCAGGCGATCGACATGTCGATGCTGTCGCGGTGGACGATGGGGGCGATCGCGTCGAAGAAGGCGAGGCTCTCCGCCCCCGTGGCCCGCCCGATGGAGTTGGCGAGCGCCGCGGCGGTCAGCGGCCCGGTGGCGATGATGGTCAGCCCCGCATCGGGCAGCACGTCCACCCGCTCGCGCACCACCGTGACGTTGGGGTGCTCCTCCAGCGCACGGGTCACGGCGTGGCTGAACGCATCGCGGTCCACCGCCATGGCCGAGCCTGCCGGCACGCGCGCGGTCTCGCCCGCCTGCATCACCAGCGAGCCCAGCCGCCGCATCTCGTGGTGGAGCAGCCCGACGGCATTCTTCTCGTCATCGTCGGAGCGGAAGGAATTGGAGCAGACCAGCTCGGCCAGCCCGTCCGTATGGTGCGCGGGGGTGAGGCCGCCGCCGTGTTCCTCGCCGGCGCCGCGCATCTCCGACAGCCGCACGCGCAAGCCCCGCCGCGCGAGCTGCCAGGCCGCCTCGCTCCCCGCGAGCCCCCCGCCGATAATATGAACGTCATGAGCCATCACCATGCCGGTTGCTCCGCAGCCCCGCGCGCGTCAAGGGGAGCGCCATGCCGAGAGCTATGCCGAGAGCCCCGGGCGCGCTGGCGGAAAAGCGCCCCTATCTGCTGGCGAGCATGTTTGCCGCGCTCGCCTTCTATTACCTGCGCTCGGGGCCGTGGCCGGAACTGTGGTTCATTCCGCTGAAGGGCGCCGCCACGGCGCTGCTGGCGCTCTACGCCTGGGCGCGCCATGCGAGCCCCGATGCGAGGCTGCTCGCCGTGCTGATGCTGGTCGCGGCGGCCGGCGACATGCTCGCCGAGTTCGACCCGCAGGCCGCGCATGTCCTGTACTTCGCCTATCACCTCGTCGCCTTGCTGCTGTTCCTGCGGCACCGGCGCGCGCACCTGCCGGGCTCCGACAAGGCGGCGGTGGTGGCGCTGTTGCTGGTGCCAGCGCTGGCCCTGCGCCTGCTGGTCGGCGGGGCGTGGGCCGACCTGATCATCGCGAGCTACGGCCTGGCGCTCGGCGCCATGGCCGCCGGGGCCTGGGCGAGCAGCTTCCCGCGCTGGCGGGTGGGCGCGGGCGCGGCCCTGTTCGTGGCGGCCGACCTCCTTTATTTCGCCGGCACCGGGCCGCTGCTGGGCAGCAGCATCCCGCAGATATTCACCTGGCCGCTCGCCTATCTCGCGCAGCTGCTGGTGGCCATCGGCGTGGTCGCGGCCTTGCGCAAGCGCGACCCGCAATTGCGGCTCGTGAGCAACAGGTGATCGCCCCTCATCGGAGTGTCCCTTGCCGGCGGACCCGAGAACCATCCGCGAGAGCACGCGTTCTCTCCTCTCTTCCCAACGGAAAAAGGGCCTGCGACATGCGTCTGGATCTTTGTGCAGCGATCGGCACATGCTCTGCCCTCGTCCTGTTGGCGGGCGGCTGTTCGGCCGTGGTGGAGGATCGGGTGGAAACCGGCCTCACCGAAGCGGGGGTCCCGGCCGGGATGGCCACCTGCATGGCCGACATCTGGGCAGAGGACCTCTCCGTGGAGCAGATCAGGGGCATCTCCCGATTCGCCGACAGTGTGCGGGAGGAGGGGCAGAGGCTCACCGTCGGCCGCCTTGTCGAGCACGCCCGTGAGTGGAACGACCCCCAAGCGCTCGGCGTGGTGACCAGCTCCGCCGCCCGCTGCGCCTTCAGCTAGGGCTCGCGCGAAACAGCCCGCGCCCCCGGCTCACTTGCCATAGGTCGGAGTGGAGCGCGCTCGATCCGACACAACCGGATCGCCGCGCCCCTCATGCCGCCTCAATCCTCGCCGCCGGGTTCCTGCTTGATCGGATCGTCGCGGTCGAGCGTGGTGTCGGGCGCGGTCTGCTCGGTGCCGCGGGCGAGCATCTCCTCCACGATCGCCTCCTCGGCCTCGTTCTCCGGCGCCTCCTGCTCGTCGAGCCGCACGGCGCTGACGACATGCTCGTTGGCCGAGACGTCGAACAGCCGCACGCCCGCGCTGTTGCGCCCGATCACCCGCAGCGAATCGAGGCCGATGCGGATCAGCTTGGCCTGATCGGTCACCAGCATCAGCTGGTCCTGCTTGGTCGCGGCGAAGCTCGCCACCACCGGCCCATTGCGGCGGACATTGTCGATATTGACGATTCCCTGACCACCGCGCCCGGTGCGCCGATACTCATAGGCGGAACTCAGCTTGCCATAGCCATTGGCGCACACGGTGAGGATGAACTGCTCCTGCGCGGCCATCGCGGCGTGCTCGTCGGAAAGCTCGGGCGCTCCCTCTTCCGCCTTCCACGGCGCCACCCGCAGATAGGCGTCGCGCTGCTCCGCACCGAGCGCACCTTCGCGCAGGATCGACAGCGAGACCACCTCGTCGCTCACCTGCAGCGACATGCCGCGCACGCCCGTGGAGGTGCGCGACTGGAACTCGCGCACATCCTCGGCGGCGAAGCGGATTGCCTTGCCCTGGCGCGTCGCCAGCAGCACGTCGTCGCCTGCCTCCACCAGCGCCACGCCGATCAGCTTGTCGGCCGAATCGTCCTCGAAGCGCATGGCGAACTTGCCGTTGCTGGGGATGTTGGCGAACGCGTCCATCGCATTCCTGCGCACGCCGCCCCGCGCCGTGGCGAACATCACGTGGAGCGCGCCCCAGCTGTCCTCGTCCTCGGGCAGCGGCAGGACGGTGGCGATCGTCTCACCCTCCTCCAGCGCCGGAAGCAGGTTGACGATCGGCCGCCCGCGCGTCGCCGGCCCGCCCTCGGGCAGGCGCCACACCTTGAGGCGATAGACCTTGCCGGCGGTGGAGAAGAACAGCACCGGATTGTGCGTGCTGGTGACGAACATCGCCATCACCGCATCTTCCTGCTTGGTCGCCATGCCTGCGCGGCCCTTGCCGCCACGCCCCTGCGCGCGGAAGGTCGAGAGCGGCGTGCGCTTGATATATCCGTCGAGGGTGACGGTCACGACCATCTCGTCGCGCTCGATCAGGTCCTCGTCCTCGATCCCGTCCCAGGCGGGCGCGATCTCGGACAGGCGCGGCGTGGCGAACTCGGCGCGGATCGCCTCCAGTTCCTCGCGCATCACCCGGTAAAGCCGCGCGCGGTCGGCGAGGATCGCAAGGTACTCGCTGATCTTGGCCGCCAGCTGCTCCAGTTCGCCGCCGATCTCGTCGCGGCCGAGCGCCGTGAGGCGGTGCAGGCGCAGGTCGAGGATCGCCTTCACCTGCGTCTCCGACAGGCGATAGACGCCCTCGGGCGCCTCCTCGTCCTCCTCGATCGCCTCGACCAGGCGCAGATAGGGCGCGATGTCGCCGATCGGCCATTCGCGCGCGAGCAGCCTGGCGCGGGCATCCGCCGGGTTGCGCGAGCCGCGGATCATCGCCACCACCTCGTCGAGATTGGCGACGGCCACCACCAGCCCGAGCAGGATATGCGCCCGGTCCCGCGCCCGGTTCAGCTCGTACTTGGTGCGGCGGGTGATCACCTCCTCGCGGAAGGCGATGAAGGCCTGGATGATGTCGCGCAGGGCCAGCGTCTCGGGCCGGCCGCCGCGGATCGCCAGCATGTTGGCCGGGAAGCTCGATTGCGCGGGCGTATGGCGCCAGACCTGGTTGAGCACCACTTCGGGGGTCGCGTCGCGCTTCAGGTCGATGACCACCCGCACGCCCTCGCGATTGCTCTCGTCGCGAATGTCGGAGACGCCCTCGATCCGCTTTTCCTTGGCCGCCTCGGCGAGCTTCTCCACGAGGCTGTTCTTGCCGACCTGGTAGGGGATGGAGGTGAGCACGATGGAGCGCCGCTCGCCGCGCCCCTCCTCGATCTTGTGGCGGCAGCGCTGAAGGATCGAGCCGCGCCCGGTCGTGTAGGCCGACCGCGCCCCCGCATGGCCTAGGATCAGCGGCGCGGTGGGGAAATCGGGCCCGGGGATGATCTCGATCAGCTCTTCGTTGGTGATCGCCGGCCCCCCGCTCATCATTCTGTCGATGAAGGCGAGGCAGCCATCGATCACCTCGCCCAGATTGTGCGGCGGGATGTTGGTCGCCATGCCCACCGCGATGCCGCCGGCGCCGTTGACCAGCAGGTTGGGGAAGCGGGCGGGCAGGGCGTTGGGCTCGCGCTCCGTGCCGTCGTAATTGGGGACGAAATCGACTGTGTCCTTGTCGATATCGTCGAGCAGCGCGGCCGAGGCGACTCTCATCAGCCGGGCCTCGGTGTAGCGCGAAGCGGCCGGCGGATCGGGGTCCATCGAACCGAAATTGCCCTGCCCGTCGATCAGCGGCACGCGCAGCGACCAGTCCTGCGTCATGCGGGCCAGCGCATCGTAGATCGCGCTGTCGCCGTGCGGGTGGTACTTGCCCATCACGTCGCCGACGATGCGGGCGCATTTGCGATAGGGCCGATTGTAGAGATAGCCGTTCTCGTAGGCGCTCCACAGGATGCGGCGGTGGACCGGCTTCAGCCCGTCGCGCACGTCGGGCAGCGCGCGGGCGACGATCACGCTCATCGCGTAATCGAGGTAGCTGGTCTTCATCTCATCGACGATGTCGATGCGCTCGAACTCGCCGAGCGGATGCGGCGGGGGGAGGATATCGGTCGTGTCGTTCACCGGTGCGGTTGGCCCGTTCTGCTTGCGGTCTGGATGATGGACTGCCCTAGGACATCGGCGCCCGCCATGCCAGCAAAGCGCGCGGCCTGCGCGGCATGGCGCCCACGCTTTTCCACATCTCCCCACCCTGGCGAAGAGAGTGCGGCCAAATGCCTGCCACGCCGGTTAAATCGGGGTTCAGCCCGCCAATCCTACCGGACCCGCACAAGCTGCCGCACGTTTGCTTGAAGTGCCGGCGGGCGATCTCTAGCAGGGCCCGCGCAAGACCGACCCCAAGACCGAATTTGTCTCACAGGAGAGATCTGATGCTTCGCACCCTCCTTCCCATTCGCCGGCCGCTCCGCCGCGGGGCATCCCCGCTGGCCGTGGCCTTTGCGCTCGCCGGTGCCGCCGTGCTCGGCGCCGCCGCTCCGGCCCACGCGCAGGAGCAGGAGGCGCCGAAGCCGACCTATTCCGACGCGTTCATCGCCGCCTACCAGCCGGTCGCGGACATCGTCGGGGCGGAAGGGGGCGATCTCGCCGCCGCCCGCGCCCAGCTGGACGCGGTCCACGCGGCGGTCAGCACGCAGGACGACCGCCACACCGCCGGCAATCTGACGCTGGTGCTGGGCAACAAGCTGCAGGATCCGACCCTGCTGCGTCGCGGGCTCGAGATGATGCTCGAAAGCGGCAAGGTCGCGCCGGAGCGCGTCGCCGAGTTCCAGTACAATCTCGGCAGCCTCGCCTATGACGCCAAGGACTGGCCGGCCGCGCGCCAGGCGATCCAGGCCGCGCTTGCCGCCGGCTATCCGCAGGGCGATCTCGACGGGCTGGTTGCGGAGACCTATTTCTCCGAGGGCCAGGACGCGCAGGGCCTGCAGCATCTGCAGGGCGCGATCGAGCGGCGCCAGGCGGCGGGCCAGCCCGTGCCGCAGAACTGGATGCGTCGCGGGCTCGCGGTCGCCTATAACGCGAACCTGCCCCAGCAGGCGACCGAATGGTCGGCGCTGATGGTCGCCAACGAGCCGACGCAGGAAAACTGGAAACAGGCGCTGCAGGTGGTCGCGGCGATGAACCAGCTGGACCCGCAGGCCGAGCTCGACCTCTTGCGGCTGATGATGACCACCAACGCCATGACCGAGCGCAACCTGTTCGAAGCCTATGTGGAGGCGGCCGATCCGCGCATCAACTCGAACGAGGTCGGGCGGGTGCTCGACGCGGGCGTCCAGCAGGGCGTGTTCACCACCAGCGACCCGTTCTACACCGAGGTCAAGACGGTGGTGGACCAGCGCGCCGCGACCGACCGCCGCGATGCGCCCCAGCTCGCCGCCGAGGCGCGCTCCTCCGCCGAGGGTCGCGACGCGATGAATGCGGGCGACGTGTTCCTGTCGATCGAGGACTACGCGCAGGCAGAAGCGATGTACCAGCTCGCGCTGGAGAAGGGCGCGGCGGATCGCGACCGGGTGCTGACCCGGCTCGGCATCGCGCAGGCGCACCAGGGCAAGAACGAGGACGCCAAGGCCACGTTCGGGCAGGTGTCGGGCGCCCGCGCACCGGTCGCCCGGATGTGGACCGCCTATGTCGAGAGCCGCGCCTGACGGCCTTCTTTTGCCATCGTTGCACCACCGATGCGGCGCGGAAGCACTTGCCTTCCGCGCCGTTTTCTTTCGCCACGCACAGGCTTGCATTCACGGATTTCGGCCGCGCCGCCTGACGAGCCGGCAATCGCCTCGCGGGCCCGCGCAGCCGCAGCATCGGGGAAGGGGGACGCCGACTGATATCCGCCGGTCCTCCAACGGATTGCGCTGGAGAGTTCGCCCCAGGCTGACGCGAACCGACCAAAAAGCCAGCCCGCCCTCACCGCGCCAGGGGCCGCCGGGGCGAACCTACCCGCCCACCACGCGAACCCGGCTCCCTGCCGCCGTGACAACCCGCCTCAGACGTTGAACTTGAACAGGATCACGTCGCCGTCCCGGACGAGGTATTCCTTGCCCTCCTGCCGCAACCTGCCCGCTTCCCGGGCGCCGGATTCCCCGCCGAGCGCCACATAATCCTCGAAGGCCGTCGTCTCGGCGCGGATGAAGCCGCGCTCGAAATCGCTGTGGATCGCGCCCGCCGCCTGCGGAGCCTTGGCATCGGCGGGAATGGTCCAGGCGCGCGCCTCCTTCGGCCCGGCGGTGAAGAAGGTCTTGAGGCCCAGCAGCTCGTATCCCGCGCGGATCACGCGCGCGAGGCCGGTCTCCTCCAACCCCAGCGAGGCGAGGTATTCGCCGCGTTCCTCCGGCTCCATGGCCACCAGCTCCGCCTCGATCGCGGCTGACACCACGACGGCCTTCGCCCCCTCGGCCTCCGCCTTGGCGAACACCTGCTCGCTGAGGGCATTGCCCGTGGCGGCATCCGCCTCGCCGACATTGCAGACGTAGAGCACCGGCTTGGCGGTCAGCAGCTGCCCCTGCGCGAACAGCCGCGCCTCCTCCTCGTCCTTCGGCTCGGTCAGGCGGGCAGGCTTGCCCTCGCGCAGCAGTTCCAGCGCCTGGCCGAGCACGCTGGCGGTGGCCTTCGCCTCCTTGTCGCCGGCGGCGCCTCGCTTGGCGGCGGCGGGCACGCGCTTTTCGAGGCTTTCGAGGTCGGACAGCATCAGCTCGGTCTCGACCACCTCGGCATCGGCGATCGGGTCGACCCGGTTGCTCACATGCTGGATGTCGTCATCCTCGAAGCACCGGAGGACATGGACGATCGCATCCACCTCGCGAATATTGCCGAGGAACTGGTTGCCGAGCCCCTCGCCCTTGCTCGCGCCCTTCACGAGACCCGCAATGTCGACGAAGGCAAGCTGGGTCGGCACCACCTTGGCGCTCTTGGCGATGCCGGCGATCCGCTCCAGCCGTTCGTCCGGCACCGCGACCTGCCCGACATTGGGCTCGATGGTGCAGAACGGATAGTTCGCCGCCTGCGCCGCCTGCGTTTCGGTCAAGGCGTTGAACAGGGTCGACTTGCCGACATTGGGCAGGCCCACGATCCCGCAGCGGAAACCCATCACTCACTCCGTCATCCGTTCAAGAGCGGGTCCGATAGAGGGGGGAGGGGGGAATTGCTAGGGTGCCGGGCGGCAGGCGAGGGCGGCTGCCCACGCTCGGCGCGCTCTTCGCCACCCCCCCCCCCGCCCGAAGATCGAGCGGCGGCGGGAGACGGACAGGGGCGCAAGGCAGCGCCGGCTCACCCGCCGTTCTTCCTTGCCGCTGCCGCAGATGCTATTGCGCCGAGGCCGGATCGTGGCCCTTCAGATCACGTCGGCGGGGAGAATGCTGGATGACGAAGGTCGGAGCACTTCGGGGCGCGCGCTTCGCGCTGGTCGCGGGCGCACTGATCGTCGCTGCCGGCCCGGGCCCGGCTCAGGACAGCATGGGAGCTCCGCAGGCGCCGGCCTCGGAGAGCCGCGAGCGAGAAGCGCAGACCCGTCCGCCCGGTGGCGACGTGACGGTGAACGGCCGCAAGGTGCCCGGGGCCGAGGCGCCGCGTTCCGCGCTCTGCGAGGTGCTGGTGAGGGACCCGTATTATCGCTCGGTGCAGGAGGCCGCTTCTGCCTTCGGCGGTCTGGTTCCGTATCCTCTCGCCTCTACCCGCATGCCCCGCAATCCCGATTACAGCGCGCCGCCGCTGGTCCCGCCCGGATCGCCGCTGCCGGACCTGTCGGAGACCCGCTTCGGCCTGCCGGAACTGGACCTCGGCGCGGCATCGCCGAGCACCGATCTTGCCGGATCGACCTTCCTGCCGGACCCCACCGCCGCCGACACCGGAAGCCGCGAGCAGGCCGTCGCCTCGTGTCGTGCCTCGTACAAGCCGGGAACCGCCCTTTCGAACAGCCCCGCCCCGTTTCGCGGAATGCCGGGATCACAAACCATCTTTTCCGGCGTGGTCGGCGCCCGCGGGGGGCGCAGCACGCTGATTCGCCGCGACGAGACGCTGCCGATGGCCTTCGCCCTGTTCGAGCAGGGCCGCTATGCCGAGGCGCTTCAATGGTTTCGCAAGGCGGAGCACCGCCTTCCGGACCGCGACGGCGGCGAGGAGGCGATGCTGTTCATCGGCAAGATCACCCTTCAGGGCCTGGGCGAGCAGTCCGACCCGAGCGAGGCGGTGGAATGGCTGAAGAAGGCCGCCAGCGCCCGCTACGACCCGACGAGGGACATGCCGGTGTTCGATCCGCGCCGGCCGGAACGCAACACTGCGGTGGGCGAGGCGGCGATCATCCTCGGCAATCTCTACCGCACCGGATCGTTTGGCGTTCGCCAGGATCACGAGGCCGCCCGCAAATGGTTCGAGCGCGCCTTCGATGTCGGGCATGTGCCTGCGGCGCAGGCGCTCGGCGACATGTATTATCAAGGCATCGGCGCGGACCGGGACATCGGGCGCGCGGTCTCGTGGTACCGCAAGGCCGCGAGGCTCGACCTTGCGGCGGCCCAGTTCGCCCTGGCGCAGATCCTGGAGCTGGGGGAGGGCGACGTGGCGCAGCATCGCGAGGAAGCGCTCGGCTGGTATCACGCGGCCGCGCGGCACGATCACGCCGGCGCGCTGTTCGCGCTTGCCGTGCTCCACGACCGGGGCGGAGGGGGCGTGCCGGACCAGCAACTCGCGATCGGATTCTACAAGGCCGCGGCGCTGCAGGGCCATGCCGGCGCCATGGCCGCTCTGGGGACCTACTTCTACGAGGGCGAACAGGTGCCCCGCGACCATCAGGCGGCCCGGCGCTGGTTCGCCGAGGCGGCGGCGCGCAGGGATGCGGACGGGATGTTCAACCTCGCCGCCATGCAGATCAGGAGCGAGGGCGGCCCGAAGGACCTGGCCGAGGCGCTGAACTGGCTGGAGCAGGCGGCGCTGCTCGATCATGCCAGGGCGCCACAGGCGATCGCGGCGATGAGATCGCAGCTTGGGCAGGCCGGGCAGGGCGCATCGGGTTCCCCCGGCAGGCCCGCCGGTCAGTGAGCCGGCCCCGCCGGTTCAGTCCTGCAGCCGCAGCGCCACGTCGCTCATGAAGCGGGCATCCTCGCCCTTGGCCAGCCACTCGGCCTCGGCGCCGATCGCCGCGAGCATATCGGTGAGGTCGTCCATCTCCGCCTTGGCGTAATTGCCCAGAACGTGGCCGGTCACCCGGTCCTTGTGCCCGGGATGGCCGATGCCGATCCGCACGCGGCGGAAATCGGGGCCGAGATGCTTGTCGATTGAGCGCAGGCCGTTGTGCCCCGCCGTGCCGCCGCCGCGCTTCACCTTGACCTTGAACGGGGCGAGGTCGAGCTCGTCGTGGAACACCGTCAACGCGTCGAGCCCGAGCTTGTAGAAGCGCATCGCCTCGCCGACGCTCACGCCGCTTTCGTTCATGAAGGTGGCGGGCTTGAGCAGCAGGACCCGCTCGCTGCCGATGCGCCCTTCCTGGAGCCAGCCGGAGAACTTCTTCTGCACCGGGCCGAAGCCGTGCATCTCGGCCATGACGTCCATCGCCATGAAGCCGACATTGTGCCGGTGCAGCGCATAGCGCGGACCGGGATTGCCGAGGCCTGCCCAAAGCTGCATCGCGGCCTCCTAGGCGGCTCGCCCCCGAAAAGCAAAGCGGGCGAAGCAAGGCGGGCGAAGCAAAGCGGCCCGGGCAAGGCGGCCAAAAGCAAAACGCCGGCCCCGCGAGGGACCGGCGCTCCGCCTACGAGCTTCCGTGCGCCGTCGCGCAGGAAGCTCGTCGCTATAGGGTGCGGCCAGCCTATTCGCTGGCCTCGCTCGCCTCGGTCTCGCCTTCGGCCGATTCGGCATCGGAGCGCCTGAGCGCCGACGGGGCAACGACGGTGGCGATGGTGAAGTCGCGGTCGGTGATCGCGCTGGCCGAGCCTTGGGGCAGGGACACCGCGCTGATGTGGAGCGAATCGCCCACTTCAAGGCCGGAGACGTCGATCTGGATCTCGCTCGGGATCTTGTCCGCCTCGCAGACCAGTTCCAGTTCGTGGCGCACAACGTTGAGCACGCCGCCGCGCTTCAGGCCGGGGCTCTCTTCCTCGTTCACGAACACGACCGGCACCGCGACCTCGATCTTGGAATCGCGCGAGAGTCGCAGGAAATCGGCATGGACCGGGCGCCCGGTAACCGGGTGCAGCGCCACATCCTTGGGCAGGGTGCGGATTGAATCGCCGCTCATCTCGACCATCACGATCGAGTTCATGAAGTGGCCGGTCATCAGCTGCTTCATCAGCAGCTTTTCTTCGACGTGAATGGTGGTCGGTTCGTCATTGCCGCCATAGATGACGGCGGGAACCCGGCCCTCGCGACGCAGTGCACGGGAGGCTCCCTTGCCAGCCCGTTCGCGCAGCTCGGCCGGCAGGGTCAGAGCATCGCTCATGTTCGTGCCTTTCGAATTCGCATTGATGGTGCCCGCCACGCCTCCAGGGATGACCACGACGGGAAGCGCGGGCCCATAGGGCAAGCGGCGCGCCCCCGCAAGCCTTACTGGATACGGCGCACCTCGTATCCCCGGGCGGCGAGCAGAGCGGGAAGCCCCTCCGCATCCAGCATGTGCGCCGCTCCGACGGCCACGAAGGGGCGCTCGCCCGCCGCGATCAGCGCGTGAATCCGCCGCGCCCAGGCTCGGTTGCGGGCCAGCAGCAGCGCTTGCCTCAGCGCCGGGTCGGCGAGGAGACCGCTCTGCGCATCGCGCGACAGGCGCGCCAGATCGCCTGCCAACCACGCGGCAACCCGCCGGTCCTGATCCGCCGCGCCGGCCTCTCGCGCCACGGTCGCCAGCAGCTGTGCCTGCGCCCCCTGCGGCAGGGCGTCGAACAAGGCGAACTGCGCATCGAGGCTTTCCAGCCCGGTCACGCGTTCGGCTCCCTCGATCAGCGCGCGGTCCACCCCGTTGGCGCTCTCGTGCCGGCGCAACGCGCTGGTCAGCTGCAACGCGGCGGCCCAGCTTTCGACATCGGCGAAATCCTCTTCCGCCAGCCCGGCGGAGGCGAGCGCGGCGGCAAGGGCCGGGCGGTCAGCGGGCGGCACGCGTGCGGTGAGCGGTGGCAGGCCGGGCGTGCGCGCGCGGCTGGCAAAGGCCTGTGCGGCGGCGGCCGCATCGCCGAGTTCCGCCACCTCCACCACCAGCATGTCCGACCGGTCCAGCGCCGCCTGCAGCGCCGGTGTACGCCAGTCGGCATCGGCGGGCAAAGCGTGGATCGTGCCGAACAGCCAGGCCGCCGGCTCCCCGGGCCCGCCCGCGACCTCGCCCTCCGGCGCGCGGACCTCCCATAAAGCGGGCGAAGGCGCCGGCCAGTCCCGCCCCTGCTTCCCGCAGCCCGCCAGCGCCAGCGCACCCGCGAGCAGCAGCGCCAGAGCCCTCATTCCCAGACGCGGTCCGCCTTCAGCCCGTGCTCGCGCAGCTGCTCCTGCACGCTGCCACGGCCGGCCAGGTGCCCCGCGCCGACGGCGACGAACACCGTGCCCGGCATGTCGAGCCGCTCGTCGATCCACGCGGCCCAATTGGCGTTGCGGCGGGTCAGCAGCCGCTCGTACAGAGCGGGGTCGGTCAGCTCGTCATTGAGCAGCGCGGCCAGCGTGGCCGCATCGCCTTCGAGCCATTCGGCGACCATCGCGTCAAGCGTGGAGCTGGCCTGCGGCACCTGCTCCACCATCTCGTCGAGGAAGGCCAGCTGCGCCTCCTGCGGCAGCGTATCGAACAGCGCGATCTGCTCCTCCACGGTTTCCAGGCCGGCGCGCTGCTTGCCCTCGGCCCTGGCGCCCAGCGCCATCTCGACGCCGCTTTCGGACTCATAGCCGGCGCGCAGCAGGGGCAGCAGCGACAGGGTCATGGCCGCGAACCAGGGCTCCATCTGGTCCAGCGCCGCGACCGGCAGGCCGAGCGAGATCAGCGCCTCCTCATATTGCCTCCGGTTCTCCTCCGTCATCAGCGCGCGCAGGGTCTGGCCCCCGGCCAGCGTTCCCTCGCTCGCCAGCGCCTGCCCCTGCGCGGCGAGGTCGGACATGTCGATCTCCGTCACCAGCTGGTCGGAGGAGGCGAAGGCGCGCTCGACCCGCCCGTCGAACCACTGCGTGTCGCGGGGCAGGGCATGGACCGTGCCGAACAGGTAGATCGTCGTGTCCTCGTCGGCCACCCGCCACAGCGCCGGGCCCGGCGCGGCTCCGGCGGGCGGGCTTTCGACCGCCGCCCCCGCGGAGCAGCCCGTCAGCGAGAGGGACAGCGCGGCCAAGGCGGCGATCACGGGGCGGGCGGACAGGCATCGGGCAGGCAGGCGTCGGGCAGGCAGGCGTCGGGCAGGCAGGCGTCGAGCAAGCATGGGCGAATCCTCACGTTTCAAGCGATCCGAACTAGAACGTCAGCAACAGCGGCGCCAGAACCAGCCGAGGCTCCACACGAGCCACAGTGCGCAGAACACCAGCATGTGCCGCGGTCCTGGCGGGAAGCCGCCGCGCCAGCCCATCCATCGGGCCGACGTGACGAAGATGTAGAGGTAAAGCCCTACGATCGCTCTTAGAACGAGAGGGGCGCATCTGGTGCTCGTCGACACCCTGCCACCGGCGCCAACTGATCAGCGGCACCCGCCAGCAGATAGACATCGCAGCGTCGGAAGAGAGTGCGAAGGGCTCATCCGCCCGGACCGTGGAGACCGCCAGCAGCACGCCCAAAGCGACCCGATGGGGGCCGACAACATCATCAGCTCTCAAGCTGGGCGCGACCGCTCCGCCATGGGCCGGGCCCATTCGCCTGCGGACTGGCGCGCGGCCCCGTCGAGCGCCAGCCAGAGCGCCAGCTGCATCGCGACCCAGAGGCGGCGAAAGTCAGCCTCGAAACCGCGCGCGGCGATCCCGACCGCCACGCCCAGCGCGAAGGCGGCCACGATCGGGGGCAAAGACCCCGATCAGGACGCCCCCCTCAGCGGCGATCCCGCCTCCTCCGCGCCGGGCGGAGCTTCGTGCTCGGACGCGGTCGCGATCATCGCGCCGTACTCCCCGAAGAGGGGATCAGCCCTGCTCGTCGTCGAAGATCGTCTCGATCGGCAACGCGAACAGGCGGGCGATGCGGAAGGCGAGCGGCAGCGAGGGGTCGTGCTTGCCCGTCTCGATGGCGTTGACCGCCTGACGCGAGACATCGAGCCGCATCGCCAGCTCCGCCTGGCTCCAGTTCCGTTCCGCGCGCAGCACCTTGAGCCGGTTCTTCATGCCTCCTCGTCCGCTTCCCTGCGCCCGCGCACCCACGCAGAGGCATAGCCGGCGTGAAAGGCGAGCGCCGTCGCCAGGCACAGGAAGTAGGCATCGTGCAGCATCGCCGGCAGAGTGCGCGCCGCGTTCTCCCGAACGCCGCTTGCGACTGTCTGCTCGCCGGGTGAATGGCTGAGATCGAAGGTTCGCATCACGAAAAGGGCGAACAGGTACGCGGCCACCAAACCGATCGCCCAGCGATGGCCCATCGCGCACAAGGAGCGGAAATATTCGTCGGCGCGCCAGGCGATCACCGATCCAAGCAACGACCCGACGCTCAGGCCCAGGCCTATGCCGAACGCATCGCTCGCCGGCGCGATGATATACTGCGCCGCCACCACGATTGTCGCGGCCCCGCCGAACCACATCATCAGATAGGCCCGCGAACGATCGGCCTGGGTCGGCGCCTTGGGGTCGTACGGCATGGCGGGTCTCCTCGATTCAGCACGACACATGTCATCAGCGGAGCCGTTCGGATCGAGACCGAAGCGCGCGGCCTCGACTTGCACGGCCGAGGACTTGGCCACCGGAGCGCGCCGTGCGGCACGCGAAACTTGGTGCCGCAAAGTGCTGGCGAATGTCAACGATACCTGACTAAAGGCCAGCTATACTTGCCCCCGCCATGTCGCTCGGTGCGCGCCATTGACGAGCATGGGCGCATTCGCCAATGCCGCCGCCATGGCCCCAGCGACCCTCCAGCGAGACCCGGCGAACAGCTTCCAGGACATGATCCTGACGCTGCACGATTATTGGAGCGCGCAGGGCTGCCTGATCCTCCAGCCCTACGACATGCGCATGGGCGCGGGCACGTTCCACACCGCCACGACCCTGCGCGCGCTGGGTCCGGAGCCGTGGAACGCCGCCTTCGCCCAGCCCTGCCGCCGCCCGACCGATGGCCGCTATGGCGAGAACCCCAACCGCCTGCAGCACTATTATCAGTACCAGGTGATCCTGAAGCCGAGCCCGCCCGACCTGCAGGAGCTCTACCTGCGCAGCCTGGAGGTGATCGGCATCGACCCGCTCCGCCACGACATCCGCTTCGTGGAGGACGATTGGGAAAGCCCCACCCTGGGCGCCTGGGGCCTCGGCTGGGAAGTCTGGTGCGACGGGATGGAGGTGACCCAGTTCACCTATTTCCAGCAGATGGGCGGCTTCGACTGCAAGCCCGTCGCCGGCGAGCTGACCTACGGCCTCGAACGCCTCGCCATGTACATCCAGGGCGTCGACAACGTGTACGACCTCGATTTCAATGGGCGCGGCGTGAGCTACGGCGACGTGTTCCTTGAGAATGAGCGCCAGATGTCGAAGTGGAACTTCGAGGTCGCCGACACCGATGCCCTGTTCGACCTGTTCAACAAGGCGGAGGCAGAGTGCCGCAACGCGCTCGCCGCCGAAGTGCCGATCGCCGCCTACGAACAGGCGGTGGAAGCAAGCCACGTCTTCAACCTCCTCCAGGCGCGCGGCGTGATCAGCGTGCAGGAACGCGCCAGCTACATGGCCCGCGTGCGCGACCTCGCGCGCGGCTCGTGCGAGGCGCACATGGCGCGCGAGGCCCCGCGCTGGGCCGAGCGCTTCCCCGGGTGGTCGGCATGAGCGAGCGAGCCGAGGCGGCCGGGCAAGTGAGCGATTTCCTCCTCGAACTGCGCTGCGAGGAAATTCCCGCGCGCATGCAGGCCGGCGCCCGCACCGATCTGGAGCGCCTGTTCCGCCAGCAGATGGACGCGGCCGGCGTGAAGGTCGGCGCGGTCACCCTCTGGTCCACCCCGCGCCGCCTTGCCCTGGTCGCGCGCGACCTGCCCGCCAGCACCGAAGCGGTGCGCGAAGAGACCAAGGGACCGCGCACCTCCGCGCCCCCGCAGGCGCTCGACGGCTTCCTGCGCAAGACGGGCCTCGCCCGCGAGCAGCTGGAGGAGCGCGACGGTGTGTTCTTCGCGGTGGTCGAGAAGCCGGGCAGGGCGGTGCGCGAGGTGCTCGGCGAGGCGATCCCGGCGATCATCCGCGCCTTCCCGTGGCCCAAGTCGATGCGCTGGGGGGCCGCCTCGCTGACGACCGACAGCATCCGCTGGGTGCGCCCGCTCTCCGGCATCGTCGCCATTCTGGGTGAGGATCTGGTCCCATGCGAGGTGGGCGGCGTCCCCTCCGGTTATGCCACATTGGGCCACCACTTCCACCACCCGGGCGCCATCACCGTCGGCGGCGCGGACGACTATGCCGGGAAGCTGCGCGCCTGCCACGTCATCGTCGACCATGCCGAACGCGAGGCGCTGATCCGCGACGGTGCTCGCGCCGCCGCGGCCGAGGCCGGGCTGACCCTGGTCGAGGACGAGGGGCTGGTGGTGGAAAATGCCGGCCTCACCGAATGGCCGGTGCCGCTGCTCGGCCGTTTCGACCCAGCCTTCCTCGAAGTGCCGCCCGAGGTGATCCAGCTCACCGCGCGGGTGAACCAGAAGTATTTCGTCTGCCAAAGCGGCGATGGGCGGCTCGCCAACGCGTTCCTCTGCACCGCCAATATCGAGGCGAAGGACGGCGGCGAGGCGATCGTCGACGGCAACCGCAAGGTTCTCGCCGCGCGCCTCTCCGATGCCCGCTTCTTCTGGGAACAGGACCGCAGGAAGACTCTGGCCGAGCACGCGCAGGGCCTCGGGCGCATCACCTTTCACGAGAAGCTCGGCACGGTCGCCGACAAGGTCGAGCGGGTGGCAAAACTCGCCCGCTGGCTGGTGGAGCAAGGCATCGTCAAGGGCGCCGACCCGGACGAGGCAGAGCAGGCCGCGCGCCTCGCCAAGGCCGACCTCGTCACCGATATGGTCGGCGAATTCCCGGAACTGCAGGGCCTGATGGGCGGCTACTACGCCCGCGCCGAGGGCCTGCCGGACGCGGTCGCCGACGCCATCCGCGACCACTACAAGCCGGTCGGGCAGGGTGACGACGTCCCCACCGCGCCGGTGACGGTAGCGGTGAGTTTGGCGGACAAGCTGGATACTCTCGCAACTTTCTATCTCTTTAACATGGTCCCGACAGGCTCCCGCGACCCATTTGCTTTGCGGAGAGCGGCGCTGGCGGCTATTCAGTTGTTCCAAGAGAATACGCTTCGTGCCGAACTGAATTCGATTTTAGCCTTCGCGCAGTGGCTTTTTTATCAACGCCTCTTCCAAACCCAGCGCTTCTCATTGGCCATGTCGGATGTTGAGCACGAAGAGGGGCAATCTTTCGACTGGTTCGAGAACGAGGTCGCTGCTTCGTTTGTCTTCGCGCTGAGTGACATACCGGCGGTCTTTCCAGAAGACGAGAGAGTCAAGGATTTCGGATTCCATCGAACACTACCGGAGCCAAGATTCATCATATCTGCTCCGCAGAAGCAAAGGGAGAAGCTCCTTGCCTTCCTCGCCGACCGCCTTAAGGTCCAGCAGCGCGAGGCGGGCGTTCGCCATGACCTGATCGATGCGGTATTCGCATGCCAAAAACCGGGAGGGGGGAACGAAGATGACCTTGTCCGCCTTCTATCCCGCGTGAACGCGCTGCAGAACTTCATCGCCACGCCGGACGGCGCCAATCTCCTCGCCGCCTACAAGCGCGCCGCCAACATCCTCAAGAAGGAGGACTGGCGCGGGCGCGAGGGCGAGGTGGCGCTGACCGGCGAGGAAGACCCGCTGGCCCTCGTCGACGACCCGGACCTCAAGGCCGTGATCGACGCCAAGATGAGCGAGCGGCGCTCGAACCAGCTGACCTACGCGCCCGAACCGGCCGAGACCGCGCTGATCGAGGCGCTCGACACCGCGGAGCCGCGCGCCGCCTCCGCCGTCGCCGCTGAGGATTTCGAGGGCGCCATGGCCGCGCTCGCCAGCCTGCGCGGGCCCATCGACCGCTTCTTCGAGGAGGTCACCGTCAACGATCCGGACCAGGACAAGCGCGCCGCCCGGCTGGACCTCCTCGCCCGCTTCCGCGCCGCCGTCCACCAGGTCGCCGACTTCTCCCGCATCGAGGGCTGAGTCGGCCCCGCCGGAGCTCGCAGGCCGCGCCCCACCGCCCCGCACCCACCCGCCCGGCGGCCGGTGAGTTCGTGCTCCGGAAGGGCTGCCCCGCCCTCAGCGCTGGACGCGCACGAGTTGCTCGCCCTCCAGCCGGCGGTAGAAGCAGCTCTCCTCGCCCGTATGGCAGGCGGGCCCCGCCGGGCGCACCTGCAGCACCAGCGCATCCTGGTCGCAATCCACACAGATCGCCTCGACATGCAGCACGTTGCCTGACGTTTCGCCCTTCTGCCACAGCCGCCCGCGGCTGCGCGAATGGAAGTGCGCGAGCCCCGTGCGCCGGGTCGCAGCCAGCGCCTCCGCATCCATGAACGCGACCATCAGCACCGTGCCGCTGGCCGAATCCTGCACCACGGCAGTCACGAGGCCGGCAGCATCGAAACGCGGAAGGAAGGCGCTGCCCTGTTCCCGCAATGCAACATCAGCGGAGTCGGTGGAAATGGCTCAGTTCCTTCTGCTCGAGCGGATGTCCCGTTATGGAACAGGGTCTTGTGGCAAGATAAGCACAGGCCCGGTGCGAAATCTACCTGTGACCGCAAAGGTGCTTTGCCGATGGGGCCATCGGTGGAATGAGATGCCCAGCGGCCGACGAGGTCGCGATCCGACCAGTAGCGCCGGAGACGCGCCAAGGTAGGGGGGTAATCGGCAGAGATCCGGACCACCGGGCCTGCCACAATGAGGGTTCGGGCGGGCGTCTATCGGGGGGTCGACGCCTCGCCCAGCGAATTTCGTCACGCAAGCGCCCGGGGTCACTCCCGGGCGCTTTGCATTTCGGCCGGGGATGCTTCGGCCTCCGGGCCAGCCGATCCATGGAACGCGGCGGCTGAGCGCATCAGACCACGACCGCTGCGCGAGCGACCCCCCTGCGCAAAAAGTGCACCTTCCGCCCTTACGGCCGACCGCCGCGGCTCAGCCACCTCGACTCGCCGCAGCCCCGCTCGCCGCGGCCCTGTCGCTCGCTCTATCGTTGCTCGTCGAGCACGCGGGCGAAGCAGGCGACCAGCACGCGTTGTGCGCCCGCCTGCCGAAGCACCTGGACACAGACATTGGTGGTCGCGCCGCTGGTCAGCACATCGTCCACCAGCACCACCTGCGCACCGGCAATCTGCCCGGCCCGGCGCGGGTTCACGGCGATGGCGCTCTCCAGCATCCGCGCGCGCTCCGCCTTGCCCAACTCGCCCAGCGGCGAGGTGGCCTTGGGGCGCACCAGCCCGTCCACCAGCAGGGTCTTGCCGCGAAGCCGGGCAAGCTCGCGCGCAAGCAGCGCCGACTGGTTGTACCCGCGCTTCCATAGCCGCATCCGGTGGAGCGGCACCGGCACCAGCAGCCAATCGCCTTCCAGTTCCGGCAGGCGCGCCGCGATCATCCGCGCCAGCATCGGTGCGAGCGCGATTTTTCCGCCATGCTTTAGCGCGAGCACCAGCTTGCGCGATGCCGCGGTATAGAGGGTGCCGGCGAAAGCCCCGTCATGAGGCGGCGGGTCGGCCCGACAGGCGCCGCAAAGCGATCCGGCGAGCTCAGTTGCCTCGAGCGCCTCGTCCGATCCGACAGATGGAAGGGCGCGCATGCACCCCGGGCAGGCGGGTTCCGGGGGAAAGACCAGCTCGCCCCAGCAGGCGGAGCAAAGCCCCTCCTGCGCCGCCAGCCCCTCTCCGCAAGCGGGGCAGCGCGGTGGGTAGATCAGGTCCACCAAAGGGGCGAGGGCGGTGCCGAGCTTCATCGCCCGGACAAGGTGGCGCCCGATGCGCGGTTCGGCAAGCGGGCTTGCGTGGCCAGCGCGAGGGGGGCAGGGCGGGGCTCACCATGGCTCAGCTCCCGCCGACGATTTTCTCTCCCATCCGCCGCCGCGCCGCGCGCCGCCGCGCGCAGTCGCTGCAGCAACGGCCCGGTGCTGCGCGCTTCCTGCTCGACGACATGATCGAGGACGTGCTCGAGCGGCTCGCCTTCCTGCGCCACGAAGCAAGGCGCGCGCTGGTGGTCGGCGAGCGCACCGGGGCTCTGGCCGAGGCTCTGGCGGCGCGCGGCGCCGACGTGGTCCGGGCCGACCCCGCGCCCGCAGCGGACGAAGTGCCGCTGGACGAGGAAGCGCCTTGGCCGTTCGGCGGCTTCGATCTTGTCGCCAGCTGCGCGCTGCTCGACACGGTCAACGACCTTCCGGGCGCGCTCATCCACATGCGCCGGGCGCTGGCGCCGGGCGGATTGGCGGTCGCCAGCTTCATGGGCGCCGGCAGCCTGCCGGTGCTGCGTCAGGTGATGCTGGCGGCGGATGGCGAGCGGCCGGCGGCGCGGCTCCATCCGATGGTCGATGTGCGCGCGGGGGCGCAATTGCTGCAGCGGGCGGGATTTGCCGATCCGGTGGCGGACAGCCGCGGCCTGAGCGTGGCCTATCGTTCGCTCGGGCGGCTGGTGGAGGACCTGCGCGCGCAGGCGGCGGGGGGCCTGCTCGCCAGCCCCGCGCCGCCGCTCGGCAAGGCAGGGCTCGCGCGCGCGCAGGCGGCATTCGGGCAGCCCGCCGACTCGGAGGGGCGCGTGGTCGAGCACTTCGAGATCGTCACCCTCAGCGGCCGCGCCCCGCCCGAGCGGCCACGCTGACGCCCTCTACGGTGCGCCGTAACCGGAGCGGCGCCCGCATCCCGCTTGGGCGCCGTGCTCAGCCCCTGAGCGAAGCCTGCGCCGCGGCGAGGCGGGCGATCGGCACGCGATAGGGCGAGGCGCTGACGTAATCGAGGCCGATCGCCGCGCAGAAGGCAATGCTCGCCGGGTCTCCGCCATGTTCGCCGCAAATGCCGAGCTTGATGTCGGGCCGGGTCGCCCGCCCGCGCTCGGCGGCGAGTTCCACCAGCTGGCCCACGCCCTCAATATCAAGGCTGACGAACGGGTCGCGCGGATAGATGCCCTGCTCGACGTAGACGGACAGGAACCGCGCCGCATCGTCGCGGCTGACGCCGAGCGTGGTCTGCGTGAGATCATTGGTGCCGAAGGAGAAGAAGCGCGCCTCCTCCGCGATCTCGCCCGCCATGATCGCGGCGCGCGGCAACTCGATCATCGTGCCGACGAGATAGTCGAGCGTGCGGCCTTTCTCCGCAAACACCCGCGCGGCGGTGTCGTCGACCAGCTTGCGCAGGATCGCCAGCTCGCGCCTCGTGGCGACGAGCGGGATCATGACTTCCGGCACCACCGGATCGCCGCCCTGAGCGGTGACGTCGCAGGCCGCCTCGAAGATGGCGCGGGCCTGCATCTCGTAGATCTCGGGGAAGGTGATGCCGAGCCGGCAGCCGCGATGGCCGAGCATCGGGTTGAACTCGTGCAGCTCGTTGGCGCGGCGGCGCAAATGGTCGGAACTGACGCCGATCGTCTGCGCCAGATCCGCGAATTCCGCCTCGGTCGAGGGCATGAATTCGTGCAGCGGCGGGTCGAGCAGCCGGATCGTGCAGGGCAGGCCCGCCATGCAGGTGAAGATCTCGGTGAAGTCAGCGCGCTGTTCGGGCAACAGCTTGGCGAGGGCGGCGCGGCGGCCAGCCTCGTTCTCGGCAAGGATCATCTGACGCACCGCGCTGATGCGCCCCGCCTCGAAAAACATGTGCTCGGTACGGCACAGGCCGATGCCCTCCGCACCGAACTGGCGCGCCATGCGGCAATCGGCGGGCGTTTCCGCATTGGTCCGCACCCGCATCCGCCGGTGACGGTCAGCCCACTCCATCAGCGTGCCGAAATCGCCGGCCAGCTCGGGCTCGATCGTGCGGACCTGCCCGGCCATCACCTCGCCCTTGGCCCCGTCGAGCGTGATCAGGTCGCCCTCGGCCAGGTGGCGGCCGCCGATGCGCAGGCTCCGCGCCTTGAGGTCAATCGACACGGCCGAGGCGCCCGAGACGCAGGGGCGGCCCATGCCGCGCGCGACCACCGCGGCGTGGCTGGTCATGCCGCCGCGCGCGGTGAGCACCCCCTGCGCCGCATGCATGCCGTGAATGTCTTCCGGGCTGGTCTCGACCCGCACGAGGATCACCTTCTCGCCGCGCCCCGCCCATTGCTCGGCGGTGTCGGCGTCGAGCACGATGCGGCCGCTCGCGGCGCCCGGGCTGGCGGGCAGGCCCTTGGTCAGCACGTCGCGCGGCGCATCGGGGTCGAGCGTCGGGTGGAGCAGCTGGTCGAGCGCCATCGGGTCGACGCGCAGCACCGCCTCGCTCTCCTCGATCAGCCCTTCGCCAACCATGTCGACCGCCATCTTCAGCGCCGCCTTGGCGGTCCGCTTGCCGGAGCGGGTCTGCAACATCCACAGCTTGCCCTGCTGCACGGTGAACTCGATGTCCTGCATGTCGCGATAATGCCGCTCCAGCAGGTCGAACACGCGGGCGAGTTCGGCATAGGCGTCCGGCAGCGCCTCCTCCATGCTCGGCGCCTCGGCTCCGGCGCCCTCGCGCGCGGCGCGGGTGAGGTATTGCGGCGTGCGGATGCCGGCGACCACGTCCTCGCCCTGTGCGTTGACGAGATACTCGCCATAATAGGCCTTCTCGCCGGTCGCGGGGTCGCGGGTGAAGGCGACCCCGGTGGCGCTGGTCTCGCCCATATTGCCGAACACCATCGCCTGCACGTTGACCGCGGTGCCCCAGCCGGCCGGAATGTCGTTGAGCCGGCGATAGACCTTGGCGCGGTCCGAATCCCAGCTGTCGAACACGGCCGCAATGGCGCCCCACAGCTGCTCGTGCACGTCCTGCGGGAAGGGCGCGCCCTGCTCGCGCGCCACGATCTCCATGTATTCGCCCACCAGAGCGCGCCAGTCCTCGGCGCCAAGCTCGGTGTCGGCGGTGAAGCCGTTCTGCTCCTTGGCGATCTCCAGCGCTTCCTCGAACAGGCCATGGTCGAGCCCGAGCACCACGTCGGAATACATCTGCACGAACCGGCGATAAGAGTCCCAGGCGAAGCGCTCGTCGCCCGAGGTCGCGGCGAGGCCCTCGACCGTCTCGTCGTTGAGGCCCAGGTTGAGCACCGTGTCCATCATCCCCGGCATGGAGACGCGCGCCCCCGAGCGGACCGAGACGAGCAGCGGGTCGGCCGCATCGCCGAAGCCCTTGCCCACGATCCGCTCGATATGGGTCAGCGCCTCGGCCACGTTGGTGCGCAGTTCGGGGGAGAAGTCAACGCGCTCTCCGTTCTTGCCGGCCTGCAGATAGCGGACGCATTCCTCGGTGGTGATGGTGAAGCCCGGCGGCACCGGCAGGCCGATCGCGGCCATCTCGGCCAGGTTCGCGCCCTTGCCGCCGGTGATGGTCTTGTCGCGGGCACGCGGATCGTCATCCACGTCGTGGGTCTGCGCCCCGCCACCGAACGTGTAGACCGTGCGCGTCGGCCCGGCAGCGGCATTGGCGAGCGAGCGATCGTCCGAAGTGCGATCCTGAACCGAAATCATCTGCCGATACCCTCAAACTTGCCAAAGACCGGACACTATTGTGCACTGCAGCACCCGCCCGGGCAAGCGCTGCCCGGCCCGCTGCTGGTTCTCTTCACCGCCCCCGCCGAACCGCGCGCCCCGGCAGGACACCACCTAGCGCGCCGGCAGGAGTCGCGAGACCGCGAGCCGACGGCACAAATCACCGCACCGGCCGGACCACCCTCCGAACACCGCCGGCCGGCATTCTCACCCGCAGCCGAGCGTCTGTCCGACGACTGCCCGGCCCCGGAACGCACCCGATGGGCGCCAAACCGGCCCGGGCCAAGCCCGATGCCTGCACGACCGCCGCCTTGTCCCAATTCGGTGCACATCATTCCCGCGTGCCCCGCGAGAGCCGCGCCCCCGTGTCGCGCCCGCGCCCCAAGAGCCACGGCAGCGACGCTCCGCGCTCACTCGGTCGGCAGGAAGTCCGGCACAGACAGGTACCGCTCGCCCGTGTCGTAGTTGAAGCCCAGCACCCGCGTTCCGGCGGGCAGCTCCGCGACCTTCTGCCGGATCGCCGCCAGGGTCGCGCCGCTGGAGATGCCGACCAGCAGGCCTTCCTCGCTGGCGCTGCGGCGCGCCATCTCCTTGGCGTCCTCCGGGTCGACCTGGATCGCGCCGTCGATCGCCTGCGTATGCAGGTTGGCGGGAATGAAGCCCGCGCCGATGCCCTGGATCGGGTGCGGCCCCGGCTGCCCGCCGGAGATCACCGGCGACAGGCTCGGCTCCACCGCATAGGCCTTCAGCTCGGGCCACACCTTCTTCAGCTGCTCGGCGCAGGCGGTCAGGTGCCCGCCGGTGCCGACGCCGGTGATCAGCAGGGCAGGGGGCGCCTCGGCGAAATCGGCCAGGATCTCCTGCACCGTGGTGCGGGCATGGATCGCGACATTGGCCGGGTTCTCGAATTGCTGCGGCATCCACGCGCCCTGGGTCTCGGAGACGATCTCCTGCGCCCGCTCAAGCGCGCCCTTCATCCCCTTCTCCTTGGGCGTGAGGTCGAAGCTGGCGCCATAGGCCAGCATCAGCCGGCGCCGCTCGACCGACATCGATTCGGGCATCACCAGCACCAGCCGGTATCCCTTCACCGCCGCCACCATCGCGAGGCCGATGCCGGTATTGCCGCTGGTCGGCTCGACGATCGTGCCGCCGGGCTCCAGCGCGCCGGAGGCTTCCGCATCCTCCACCATGGCGAGGGCGACGCGGTCCTTGATCGAGCCGGCGGGGTTGGCCCGCTCGCTCTTCACCCACACTTCGTGGTCGGGAAACAGGCGCTGCAGGCGGATGTGCGGGGTGTTGCCGATCGTGGCAAGGACGTCTTGAGCCTTCATTGTGTTCGCTCCTCCCGGCTGTGCCCGGTCTCTTGTTCGAGGGCCTGGTCCTCGTGCAGGAACTTCGCGGTGAAGCGCCGCGCCGCACGCAGTTCGGGGAAGATCCAGGCCCAGATGCCGGTGACGATTATCGCACCCGCCCCACCGAACACAACCGCTCCCGTCGCCCCCAGCAAAGCCGCCGCGAGCCCGGATTGCAGCTCGCCCAGCTCGTTGGAGGCGCTGATCGCCAGCCCCGAGATGGCGGAGACCCGCCCGCGCTTGTCGTCCGGCGTGTTCAGCTGCACGAGCGAAGACCGGATGAACACGCTGATCATGTCCGCCGCCCCCAGCAGCGCCAGCAGCCCCAGCGACAGCATGAAATTGCGGCTGAGGGCAAAGGCGATCGTAGCGCCACCGAACGCCACCACCGCCCACAGCATCTTGGTGCCGACATTGTCCTCGAACGGGCGGAACGACAGGAACCCGGCCACCAGCGCCGCTCCCACCGCCGGCGCGGCGCGCATCAGCCCGAGCCCCTCCGGCCCCACCATCAGGATGTCGCGCGCGAACACCGGCAGCATTGCCGTCGCCCCGCCCATCAGCACGGCGAACAGGTCGAGCGTGATGCACCCCAACAGGAAGCGCTCGCGCCGGATGAACACGAAGCCTTCCGCGATCCGCCGCAGCGGGTGCATGCGCGGCCCCTCCTGCCGTGCGCGCACCGGCCGCACGCTGGAAATGAGCAGGCCGGAGACGAGCAGCAGCGCGGCCGAGAGGGAATAGGGCAGCGACGGGTCCCACGCGAACAGCAGCCCGCCGAGTGCCGGCCCCGCCATCGTGCCCGCCTGCCCGGCGATGGAGGACAGCGCGATGGCGCGGGGCAGCAGGCCCGGCGGCACGATATTCGGCGCGATCGCCGACAAAGCGGGGCCGTTGAACACCCGCGCCGCACCATGCGCCGCGGCGAGCGTGAAGAGCAGCGGCAGGCTCAGCACCTCGCGGGCGGTCGCCACCGCCAGAGCGACGGCGATGGCGCAGTCGATGGCATTGGCACACAGCACCACCCGGCGCCGGTCGAACCGGTCCGCGGCGAGGCCCGCCAGCGGCGTCAGCAGCAGCAGCGGCACGAACTGCGCCGCGCCCAGCAGCCCCAGCATGAAGGCGGCCTCGCTGCGCTCCATCCCATAATCGGCACGCGCGACGTCGTAGGTCTGGTACCCGATCAGCACGACCATCGAGAGCGTGGCGAACACCGCCAGAAAACGCGCCAGCCAGAAGCGCCGGTAATCGGCGATCGCAAGGGGCGAGCGGGGCGGAGTGGTCGGCGCGCGCGGCGCCAGGGCGGGATCTGTCACGGCCGCGCCTTGGCAGGCGCACCGCGTCCTGCCAAGCGTCGCTTGGAGCCACGGCGCCGAACGCGCGGCCGCGGACCGCCGGCCCCGCCGAGCCGCAGCGGGCCCTGCCGATGCGGCCGGCTCAGCCCGCCCGACGCGCCCCGCTGCCCGGCTGCATCGCGGCGATCATCTGCGCGAAATCGTCGGGGCGGATGATCCGCTCGAACTGGAACCCGGCGCGCCCGCCGCAGGTCCACGCGCAGCAGCCCTCGATCCGCCCGACCACCGGCATCCGCACGATCACCCGGTCGGCGCGCGACAGGCCCTCCGCCCGGTCGACGAGAAAGCCCTGCGGCGACACGTTGCGCACGTGCAGCGCGATCTCTCCACGCGCGGGATGCTCGCCCGTGGTCGCATAATCGACCGGCTGCCTTATCGACTGGCGCAAGTCGGTGACGAAAAGCTGCGCCCGTTGCTGCATGACCCTACCATAGCTTGTTCTGACCGGCGCCTTCTCTGGCAGGGAAAGCTGATAAAAGGGTAAAGCTCGGGTTCAGCCAGCGCGCAGGACCCCGTGGCGCTTGCGCCCAAGACTGAGCTTGCGCTCCTCGCCCGGCGCCAGCTGGATCAGGAAGGCAGGGTCCGTCAGCGGCTGGTCATCGATCCGCACCGCCCCTTCCGCGATCTTGCGCTTCGCCTCGCCCCCCGAGGCCGCAAAGCCGATGGCCGTGCACGCCGCGCCCAGCCGCATGCCTTCGGCCGGCACTCCCAGCACCGGCAGGTCCTCGCCCAGCCCGCCGCCGGCGAAGGTCTCGGCCGCAGTCGCCCCGGCGGCGCGCGCCGCCTCCTCCCCGCGCACCAGAGCCGTCACCGCGTCGGCCAGCACCACCTTGGCCTGGTTGATCTCGGCCCCGTCCAGCGCTTCCAGCCGAGCGATCTCGTCCAGCGACAGGTCCGTGAACAGGCGCAGGAAGCGGCCCACGTCGCGGTCGTCCACATTGCGCCAGTACTGCCAGAAATCGTAGGCGGGCAGGGCATCCTCGTTCAGCCACACGGCGCCCGCGGCACTCTTCCCCATCTTGGCGCCGTCGGCCGTGGTCAACAGCGGGGTGGTCACGCCGAACACCTCCACCCCGTCCATCCGCCGTGCCAGCTCAATGCCGTTGACGATGTTGCCCCACTGGTCGCTGCCGCCCAGCTGCAGCCGGCACCCCGCGCGCTGCGCCAGCTCGCGGAAATCATAGGCCTGCAGGATCATGTAGTTGAATTCGAGAAAGCTCAGCGACTGCTCCCGGTCGAGCCGCTGCTTCACCGATTCGAAGCTCAGCATTCGGTTGACCGAGAAATGCTGCCCGACCTCGCGCAGGAACGGAATGTATTCGAGCGCATCCAGCCACTCGGCATTGTCGAGCATGATCGCGTCCGCCGGCCCCTCTCCGAACCGCAGGAACCGCTCGAACACCCGCTTGATGGACGCGACATTGGCGGCGATCGTCTCGCCGGTCATCAGCTTTCGCGCCTCGTCCTTGAAGCTCGGATCGCCGATCTTGCCGGTGCCGCCGCCCATCAGCACGATGGGCTTGTGCCCGGCCTGCTGCAAGCGGCGCAGCAGCATGATCTGCACCAGGCTGCCGACATGGAGCGATGGCGCGGTCGGGTCGAAGCCGATATAGCCCGGCACGATCTCCCTCTTCGCCAGCGCGTCCAGCCCCTGCGGGTCGGTCACCTGGTGGATGTAGCCGCGCTCGTCGAGCAGGCGGAGGAGGTCGGACTGGTACTGGCTCATGGCGCTCTCTTTCGGGCCGGTCGAACGGCGGCGCGCCTAGCATGGAGGGGGGCACATGCAAACGCAGCGGGCGGAATACGCGCTGGTGCCGCACCAGGCGCACCCTCCGCTGGGGGTGAGCGCCGTCTTGGCCAGGGTGCTCGGGGTTGAGGGGCCATGGCTGCAACTGCGCTGGCGGATCGAGGGCGCGGGCCGGCTCGTCGTGCCGCGCTTCGCGGGCCGGGGCAGGGCGGACGGCCTGTGGCGCACCACCTGCTTCGAGCTGTTCCTGCGACCCGAGGGCGCGGCCGCCTATGCCGAGTACAACCTCTCCCCCTCCGAACGCTGGGCCGCCTACGATTTCGACGCCCCCCGCCAGGCCATGCGGAACCGCCCCGTCCTGCGCGACTGCGCCTGCACCCTGCGGCGCGGCGGCTCGGTGGCGATCTTCGACGCCGCGATCCCGCTCGCCGCCCTGCCCGTGACCCGTTGCGCCATGGCCCTCACCGCCGTGATCGAGGAAGCGGCAGGCGAGGGTGAGGGTGAGGGCGAGGCCGGCCAGCCCGCCCGCGGCGCCCCGACCACGGGCGCAGGTGAAAGGCACCGGCCTGGAGCGAGCCAGCGCGTCGATACAAGCCTCGAGGACGACGTGGGCGCTGCACTCCGGCCGCTCGGCAATGACGGCAGCGCGGACGGGCACGAGGCCACGAACGAGCACCGCCGAGGCTCCAGCGCCGCCCGCGCCGACGATGCAAGCGGAGCGAAGCCCGGCGAAGGTCCCGCCACCCGCAAGTCATACTGGGCGCTCGCCCACCCGCCCGGTGCACCCGATTTCCACGATCCGTCTTGCTTCACCGCCACCCTTGCGCCACCGGGCGCCTCATGAAATTCGGCATCGACCGCCTGCTCGCCGAGCCCGAACTGCTGCGCCAGCTTTCGGGCAAGCGCGTCGCCCTCGTCGCGCACCCGGCCTCCGTCACGCAAGACCTGACCCATTCGCTCGACGCGCTCATCGCCGCTGGCTTGCAGGTCACCGCCGCCTTCGGCCCGCAGCACGGCATCCGCGGCGACAAGCAGGACAACATGGTCGAAACCGCGGACGAGACCGATCCGCGCCACGGCATCCCACTGTTCAGCCTCTATGGCGAGGTGCGCCGCCCCACCGGCCCGATGATGAGCACGGCCGACGTCTTCCTGTTCGACCTGCAGGATCTCGGCTGCCGCATCTACACCTTCGTCACGACGCTGCTCTACCTGCTTGAAGAGGCGGCGCGCGCCGGCAAGGCGGTCTGGGTGCTCGACCGGCCGAACCCCGCCGGCCGCCCGGTGGAAGGCACGAAGCTGCTGCCCGGCCAGGAAAGCTTCGTCGGCGCCGGGCCCATGCCGATGCGCCACGGCCTGACCATGGGCGAGATGGCCGGATGGTTCGTCCGCCACTTCGCGCTGGACGTCGATTTCCGGGTCGTCACCATGGAAGGGTGGCAGCCCGACGCCGCGCCCGGCTTCGGCTGGCCGGAGACACGAATCTGGATCAACCCGAGCCCCAACGCCGCCAGCCTCAACATGGCGCGCGCCTATGCCGGCACGGTGATGCTGGAGGGCACGACCCTCTCCGAAGGGCGCGGCACCACCCGCCCGCTGGAAGCGCTGTTCGGTGCCCCCGACCTCGACGCGGGCGCCGTGCTGGCGGAGATGCGCCGCCTCGCTCCCGACTGGCTCGCCGGCTGCGCCCTGCGCGAATGCTGGTTCACGCCGACCTTCCACAAGCACTCAGGAGCGCTCTGCAACGCCCTGATGATCCACGCGGAATCGCTTTTCTACGATCACCAGGCGTTCCGCCCCTGGCGCCTCCAGGCGCTCGCCTTCAAGGCGATCCGCAACCTCCACTCCGATTACCCGCTCTGGCGCGACTTCGCCTACGAATACGAGTTCGACCGCCTCGCCATCGACGTCATCAACGGCGGCCCTTCCTTGCGCGAATGGGTCGACGACCCGCAAGCCGAGCCCGCCGACCTCGACCGCCTCGCCCGAAGCGACGAGGCCCACTGGCGCGAAGAAACCGCCGACCTGCTCCTCTACTAAGGCCGGTAGCGGCGCAGCCTCGCCACCCGGCCGTTGCCCGACATCCCAGCGCCTTCCAGCGCCTTGCCCCGGTGAATGTGAATCCGGTGCATGTTCGGGTCCCTCGGTCCGGGTCCGCTCCGCACCGCGAAAGAGCGCCACACCGCCGCATCTCGCCACGATGAGAAGGCTCAGGAACAACTCTTCCGACACACCATAGAGCACCGGGATCCGTGTCGGCGCGTTGAACCTTGTTCGCCCATACCGCTGAGCCGCTCTGCGCTTCGAAAGGGAGCGAGACCACCTGCCGCCAATCCCCTCGGAAGATGCGCGGGGAAGCCGCCTTGCCAAGGCCGCTGCCGCATTCGCCGCTACCCTTCGCAGCCAACTGCTAACCGCTGATCTTCTTCCCGACGAACTGCCGTCCCAACCGAAACCCGAAGCCAAGCCCACGAGATCCGGCCCTACTGACCCAACCCACGCGCGCCCGGCCGCCGCAATGCCTCCTCACCACCGGCGCGACGCCCGCGACCGGCAAGGACGCAAGCTCGCGCTGTCTCAGCCGAACCGCGCGCGCAGGGCCAGCAGCGCCATCGCCGCCTCGGCCGCGCCGCCGCCCTTGTCACCCTGCGCGGGGTCGGCCCGCACGATCGCCTGCGCCTCGTTCTCCACCGTCAAAATGCCGTTGCCCACGGCGAGGCCGTCCATCGTCAGCGCCATGATCCCGCGCGCGCTCTCCCCGGCGACGATCTCGAAATGATAAGTCTCGCCGCGGATCACCACGCCCAGCGCCACGAAGCCGTCATAGCGCCCGCTCTCGGCCGCCAGCGCGATCGCGCCCGGCACTTCCAGCGCCCCCGGCACGCTCAGCACCTCCGCCTCGTGCCCCGCAGCCTCGAGCGAGGCCGTCGCCCCCGCCACCAGCATGTCGTTGAGATGGCCGTAGAACCGGGCCTCGACGATCAGAAACCGCGCCATCAGCCCCGCTCCTCCATCATCGCTCGTTCCGTCATCGCCAGATCGGGGATCGGCCGCTCGCCCACGATGGACAGGTCATAGCCCTCCAGCCCGACCAGCGAATGCTTGGTATTGGTCAGCAGGATCATGTCGCGCACGCCGAGTTCGGCGAGGATCTGCGCGCCCACGCCATATTCGCGCTGCTCGGGCGGCAGCTGGTCCTCGCTGATCTCGCGTGCGCTCTCCGCCGCCTCCGCACCGGAGCGCGCGATGGAGCCGCGATGGCCCTGCGCAGCGCCATGGCCATCGCGCCCGCCCGCCGCGCCCGAGCCGCCGGCCCGTGCACCGCGTTCCAGCCCGGCGATGGCGCGTGTCGCATGGTCGGGGGCAGGGCGGTGCAGCAGCACGACCACGCCCGCGCCTTCCTCGCCGATCATTTGCATCGCCCCTTCCAGCAGGCCATATCGCTCGGTGTCGCGCCCGAACACGTCGTCGAACAGGCTCAGCGCGTGCATCCGCACGAGGGTGGGGCGATCCGGATCGACCCGGCCCTTGACCAGCGCCATGGTCTCGCCCTTGGTCGCCTTGTTCCAGAAGCTGATCGCTCGCCACTCTCCGCCCCAGCGGCTGCGGAAGCTGCTCTCCGCGCGCTTCTCCACCAGATGGTCGTGCCGCCGGCGATAGGCGATGAGGTCGCGGATCGTGCCGATCTTCACGCCATGCTTGCGGCCGAAGGCGATGAGGTCCGACAGCCGCGCCATGGAGCCGTCCTCGCTCATCACCTCGCAGATCACCGCGCTTGGATTGAGCCCCGCCAGCCGGGCGATGTCCACTGAGGCCTCGGTGTGCCCTGCGCGCACCAGCACGCCGCCCTCGCGCGCCACCAGCGGGAACACATGCCCGGGGCTGACGACGTCCTCCGGCCCCTTGGCGGCGTCGATGGCGACGGCGACGGTGCGCGCGCGATCCGCGGCGCTGATGCCGGTGGTGATCCCCTCGCGCGCCTCGATCGACGTGGTGAAGGCGGTTTCCATGCGGCTGCGATTGGTGCGGCTCATCGGCTGGAGCCCCAGCGTCTCGACCCGCTGCGGCGTCAGCGCCAGGCAGATGAGCCCGCGCCCATGCGTCGCCATGAAATTGATCGCATCGGGCGTCGCCATCTGCCCGGGGATGATCAGGTCGCCCTCGTTCTCGCGATCCTCGTCATCGACCAGGATGACCATGCGCCCGTTGCGCGCCTCGTCGATGATTTCCTCGATTCCGACGAGCACCGGCCCGGCCTCGCTGTCATCGAGGAACGCCTCCAGCTTGCCGAGCGTCTCCGCCGTCGGGTTCCAGTGCGGCTCCGTGCAATCGCGGAGGGTGTTGGCGTGGAGCCCGGCAGCGCGCGCGAGCCCCGCGCGGGTCATCCGACCCTCGCTGATGAGTTGGCGGACGCGGGCAATGACGTTGGTGGACATGGCGCTCCGGATATCACACCGCCATGTGAAGCGAAAGAGCGCTCGTCACATCGAAATGCACTTGCCCGGCCACTCCGTGCACCCCACAAGCAAGCAGTGAGCGACCCCGATGCAAATGGCGAGCAAATCCTCGACGCGTTCCGGACGGCGATGCGGCACGTCGCCTCCACTGTCTATGCCGTCACCACCGGGCACGGCGGCGATCGCTACGGCATCCTCGCCACCGCGGTCAGCTCCCTGAGCTTCGCGCCGCCCTCGCTGCTGGTGTGTGTCAACCGCTCGGCCTCGCTCCATGCGCCGCTCGCCAGCGCCGAGATCTTCTGCGTCAACGTCCTCGGCCTCGGCAATCGCGACGTCGCCGAGCAGTTCATGACCGAGCGGGGGCAGGACCGCTTCGGCGTGGGCGACTGGCAGGAGGAGCACGGTGTCCCCGTCCTCGCCAGCGCGCAATCGAGCTTCGTCTGCCGCCGCGCCCATTGCCACGAATTCGGCACCCACACGATCTTCATCGGCGAGCTGATCGACGCCAAGCACCGCGCCGACGCCGCCCCGCTCACCTATTACGACCGCCGCTACATCGACATCAGCGCCGCCCCCGAACGCGCCGCCGACCAGCGCTGAAGCGCCGCGCTGACCGAGTCGCCCCATGCAAGTTCGGGCGCGCAATTCGGCGCCACCACGGGGGAGGGCCCCTGCGGACTCAGCTTCCCGCTCTGAGTCGCCTCGCTTCAAGGCTCGCCGTCGAACGGCGCGCCGCGGCGCGCCAGCAGGTGGCCGGGCATGCTCGGCCCGCTGCCGCCGCCGAGATAATCGGCGATCTCCCGCTCCAGCAAGGCCGCGCGGTTTTCGGGCGAGGGATAGGTCGTGCTCAGCCGGAGCCCGCCCGCCGCCCGCCGCGCCAGCGCCCCGCGCCAGAAGGCAGGAGCGCCGTGCGGGTCGAAGCCGGCATTGGCGAGCAGGTGCACCGAGAGCCGGTCCGCCTCCACCTCCACCTGCCGGTTGAGCCGCTGGTTGCGCCCGAACTCGCCGAAGAAGCCCTTCTCGACACCCGCCTCGCTCAGCCGCCGCCGATGTTCGAGGACGAGGTGCGCCAGTTCGTGGGCGACGATCACCGCCAGTTCCTCGTCCCCCGCCGCGCGGACCAGTCCCCAATCGGCTTGGATCACCCGCCCGTCGGACCGCGCCTCGAGCGAATCGCGGGTGCGGATCTCCACCAGCGCGCGGCACCCCGGCTGTGGATTCAGTGTCGCCGTCCGCTCTTCCCCCTTGCGAACGAGCCTCAGCGCGAGGGGCCCGCGACCGGGCCAGGCATCGGCCAACGCGTCGAACACCGCGTCCCGCAGCGGCGCCTCGCCCTCGGCGCGGAGGGCCGCGGTGCGCTGCGCGCCGATCGCCGCCAGCCCGTCGCCCGCGCGAATGCCGGCGCGCTCGGCGGCGGAGCCGGGCAAGACCAGCGCCATCGCGACCGGCCCATTCGCGAATCGCGCCTCCTCGCTGCCGGCATATTGATCGCGGCTGTGGATAACGAGGCCGGTCAAAGGCATGAGGCGCCGGCACAGGGGCGCGTTGGCGCCCAGCAGGGCCTCCGCCACCCCGGCGAGACGGGCATCCTGGGCAAGAAGTTCGTCCACGGCGGTGGACGAGCGGGCGCTGGCCTGTTGCGCAAAAGCCATGAACAGGGCAGCAAGGACGAACGGTAAGGAACGCTTCATTGCGGGCGGCGTAGTCGAGCCGTGTGCTCGGCAAAACAGCAAAGTGCACGGGAACGCATCCCTGGCCTTTGGTGATCCGCACGGCAGAAGGGTGCTGACCGGAGGGTCGGAAGAGGGCGACATTTGCGCCACTATGCGGCAAGTGCTTTGCCGCGGTGCAGAGATCGCGCTTGACGACCGAGTGGGCCGTGATAGTTCATGGCGGTTGAAAGTAACGGAAGGGCAACAAATGGTTATTCGCAAAGCTTTCTTCGCGATGGCTGCGTCGGCGATGGTCCTCGGATCCACGGTCGCCAATGCCGCGCCGGCCGCCGATCTGCGGACCGGTTCGGCTGTCACCGAAGCCGAGTCCATGGCTGGTGGTGGCTTCGCCTGGATCGTCGCGCTGCTGATCGCGGCCGGCGTGGTCGGCGTGATCGTCGCCGACAATGACGAGGACGACGCCGTCAGCCCGTAAGGGCCGATCGCATCAGATCAACGGAAGGGCGGCAGGACCTCGGTTCTGCCGCCCTTTTGTCGTGCGCCGGTGTCCGCCAGGCGCTTCGGTGCTTGCGCTTGAGCCAAGCGCTCGCTCTCGGCAGCCGCCACATTGCCGGTGCGTTGAAGCGGGTTGAGAATCGCGGGGGCTGGTCAGCCCGCTCGGCCGGTTGACGCCTCTTGCGCCGGTGCCGCCGCGCCTTTGTCCTGTGCCTTCTCCGCAGCCGTACGGCGGCGGAGAAGTCCGGAACGAGGCTGAACGTTGCACGCGCCGCGATCAGGCAAACATCGCGTCAGCGCCCCCGCAAAGCACCTCATCGCCGTCTAACGGCAGCGGCGCAACAGCGGGAAAATTTCGGGGAGGCGGTGGACGCACTTGGGCTCGAAACACCCGCCGATTAAGAGTGGGGACATTCTGATGCCACTGAGCCGCGTCCCGGCCGAGGTAGCGGCGGACTGACAGACACAAAGCTGAAGGCGTTCAAGCCGCCCAAGTCGGGCCAGCGGGAGGTGAGCGATTTCCCGGGTCCTGGCACGCGGGTTCGCATCGGGGTGTCGGGCGCGAAAACGTCCATCATCCGAAAGCGCATCGGCGGCGGGATGGGCAACATCAACGCCGGGCGCTACTCGCCGCGGTTTAGCTTGGCGGATGCGCGGAAGAAGGCGCGGAGCATCATCTGCGACATCGAAACGGGCGGCGACCCTACCGTCACCCTCAAGACGCCGCGACGGCGGGGAGCGAACGCCCTCACCGCGGGAGAGATGTAACCGAACTACAAGCTCGCGAAGGCCGAGCGACGCTCGATCAAAGAGATTGAGCGCGTTTTCGAACGTCACATCGTGCCTCAGTTCGACGGCCGCATGGCCGACGCAATCACGCGCGCGGAGATCAGCCGTTTCATCAGCGAGATCGCATAGACAGCGCCGGTGATGGCTCGAAATGTGCTCGCGCATTTCCGTCATTCTATGGTTGGGCACTGCCCGGCTCGACCGGTTGCAGGCTAATCCGTGCCGGGAGGCAGGTCGACCGCCTGTTCCGAAGTCACGCGAGAGGGTCCTGAGGGAGGCGGAAGTCGGCGCCCTGTGGAACGTATTCGACGCAGAAGCCAGGCCGTTCGGTCAGCCATCAAGCTGTTGCTCCTGACCGGACAGCGCCGTGGCGACGTATTCGATGCCGACCGTTCAGAATTTGATCCGGACGCCTCCCTTGGACGATACCCAGCGACCGCGCCAAGAATGGCGTGGCGCATCTCGCGCCACTGTCTGATCAAGTTCTGAAGATTCAACAGGCTGCTGAAAAAGGTTTGGCGCGGACGCCTGGAGATGATTCATCGCGTATGAAGCGATGAGGGCGATTGCATGCAGGGCGGCGACGGGCGATCGGGAGAGTTGTTCTCGTACGTCGATCTGGAGCGACGAATCCCGGCGGGTCACCCGCTGGGGCCCCGGCTGCTGGAGACGGGATGATGACCGTGGCCGCCGCGCTGGCTGGCAGGTGGCGGATCCTTGAGGCTGCGGCGTGGCCGCGAGAGCATCTCGACCTGTGCGGCCCGACCTTCCTCCACATCAACGCCGACGGCACCGGCGAGATGGCCTGCAGCGCGCTCACCGCGCGGTGCATGCTGGCTTCACCGCCAGCAGCATCGACTTCGACTGGAAAGGCACCGACGAAGGCGATCAGGTCCAGGGCACCGGGTGGGCAGACCTGCGCGACGACGGCCACCTCGACGGCGAGATCGCCTATGACAATGGCCACGAAACCGCCTTCATCGCCGAGCCGTGGCCTTTTCCAGCAGCCTGTGAGGGCGCCAGCCTAGGGGCTGTGGGGATTCACAATGCGTTGCGGATGTGATTGTGCTTGCACGCCTTCGGCTCCACGCTGTGGATGGATCGCGATGTTTCGACGGACGCCCAGTGGGCAAAGATTGAGCCGCATTGTCTGGGCAAAGCTACCGACCCCGGGGGGGGGTAGGGACAACCGATTGTTTGTGCAGGCGGTGCTTTGGACCGCCTGCACGGGCAGTCCGTGGCGCGATCTGCCGGAGCGGTTCGGGAACTGGAGTACGGCGTTTCGGCGGTTCCGCGACTGGCGGCAAGCCGATGTTTTCAGGCGTATATTCGACGCCCTCTCCGATGAGCCGGACATGGAGTACGCCATGATCGGCGCCACCATCGTGAAGGTCCACCGTCACGGACAAGACGCAAAAGGGGGACTCAGAGCCAGGCCATCGGTCGCTCCAAGGGAGGCGTGACGACCAAGATCCTCGCGCTCACCGATGCGCTGGGCAACTTGGTGCGCTTCCGGCTAATGCCGGGCAACCGCTATGACAGCGTCGATGTGCCGCCACTGATCGATGGCGTCGCCTTCGATGCGCTGATCGCCGATAAGGTGTTCGACAGCAACGCGCTTGTCGCAGAACTCGACGAACGGGGCGCCAGGACCGTCATCTCCCAGCATCCGCGACGCACCAGACCGCTGCCGCTCGACTGCGATCTCTACGCCTGCCGGCACCTGATCGAAAACTTCTTTTGCAAACCCAAAGAGTTCAAGCGCATCGCCATGCGCGCCTGCAAAACCGACCAGAGCTTCCAAGCCATGATCTACCTCGCCGCTGCCGTCATCAACTCACGATGAATCCCCACAGCCCCTAGACCAACCAGGCTATAGCTTAGCCCAGCCGCAAAACTGCCCAGAAAGGCGGGACCACCTCAACAAGCTGATCGGGCGGACAGGGACGCGCTCTCTCGAAGGCTTCGGCGAGAAAAGCGCGACGGGGTGGCAAAGCGGTAAGTCGGAGAGGAAACGACAAAGCCTGCCACCAAGGCAGGATCAAATGCTTCTGAATGATCGAACTTGGGTCAAGCCATCCGAAGAGGCTGGATGGCACGGACAACGCTGCCTTAGCTCCCGTCCGTTGAACGGCTTTGGGCAAGTTCGATCGAGGTCTGTTTCAGCTCATCTGCCAGCCTGTTCATGAAGCGCAAGGCGGCGTCGAGCTCGTCTTCGCTATAGGAGTCGAGCAAGGCGGCGGTTCGCATCGCATGAGCGTCATAGACGCTATCGACGCGCGCCACCGCCGCCGGGTTGGCGCTTAACAGCCAGCGCCGGCGATCGGCGGGGTCCTGCTCGCGGCTTAAGAACATCTGCCTGACCAGCTTGTCGACAATCACGCTGAGCGAAGCCTGGGTGAGTGCTGTCTCCTTTGCCAGATCCGAGGCGGTCAGCGGACCTTCGTGCCGCACCAGCTGAAAGCATTCGAGCTGGGTCGCGGTGAGGCCGATGCGCCGAGCCGCCGCCTCCTGGAACAGGACCGTTCGGGCGCCGAAGCGTTGTGCGACGACGACATATCGCTCGAAGCGGTCCTTTGACATCTTGCTCCACATGCTTAGGCAGACTAAGTGTTAGACAGCTTAAGGGGCGTGCGCCTTCCGGTCCAGTGCAATGGCCGGGCGGCAATCCTCCCGGATCATCAGCGGAGCGCTTACGCCATGACCCTCGAAGGAAAGATCGCCCTCGTCACCGGTGCGGCCACCGGCATCGGCGCCGCGCTGGCCAGGGAACTCACGGTGGCCGGGGCGCAGGTGATCGGCGCTGACATAGACTGGCAAGGCGATGCGACACCGCTCAACCTGGAGCGGATCGACTGCGACGTCGCCGATCCTTCCAACGTGGAGGCATGCGTCGGCCACATAGCGGATCGTCACGGCGGCGTGGACATCCTGGTCAACAATGCCGCACTGGCCGCCGAGATTTCGCCAAGCCCATTCGATCAGATCGCGCCCGAGGATTGGACCCGCGTTCTCACCGTCAACACGCTCAGCCAGTTCCTGTGCAGCAAGGCCGTCATCCCGCACATGCGGGAACGCAAATGGGGGCGCATCATCAATTTGACCTCCGGCACGGCTTTCGCCGGCACGCCGTACATGCTGCACTATGTTGCCAGCAAAGGCGCGATCGTGGCGATGACGCGCTCGCTTGCGGCGGAGGTCGGCCGCGACGGCATCACTGTCAACGCCATAGCGCCCGGTCTGACAGTGACCGAGGGCATCCGACGCAACAAGGACTATTCGCATGAGATGCTGGCCGGCGTCATCGCTTCGCGCGCCATCCCGCGCGAGGAACGGCCCGAGGATCTGGTGGGCACCTGCCTGTTCCTGGCCAGCGATGCGGCGAGCTTCCTCACCGGCCAGATCGTCGTCGTCGACGGCGGCGCGACGTTCCACTGATCGCAAGGGGAAGGGCGCATGACCGTTCAGCTCAATCACACCATCGTCTGGTCCTCGGACCGGACCAAATCGGCTCGGTTCCTGGCGGAGATGCTGGACCGTCCCGCACCGTCGAAACTCGGCCATTTCGACGTGGTGGAGTTGGACAACCGGGTGGCGCTCGACTTCGCCGATGCGCACGGTCCGATCCAGCAGCAGCATTATGCGTTTCTGATCAGCGAAGCCGAGTTCGACGCCGTCCTCAGCCGGATACGGCATCAAGGCGTACCGCACTGGGCGGACCCGATGCGAAGGTGCCCGGGATTGATCAACGAGAATGACGGCGGGCGGGGCGTCTACTTCATCGGCCCGGATGATCATCTACTGGAGGTGATCACCCGGCCCCATGGCGGCACCGTGACTTAGCTGCCACCTGGAGCCGATCGACAAGACCCGCTGAGGCCGCTCCACCCAGATCTCAAGCTGACGGGCGGCGATGGACCGCTCGATCGGAAAGTGGCGGAGGTGGACTGGTCCATGCCGATCGCCCCCGCGGCATGAACGAATGGACGAAGTGGACGAAGCGGGCGTCAATGATGGCGGAGGCGAGAAGCCTGGTGCTCGCCAGAACAGAAAGCCCGAAAGCGGTGCGCGCAGTGGAGAGCAGGCTCTGAGCATGTGACTGGGCGGGCCCGAGGCGTCGGACCTTTCGCGCTTGTTGCAGCCCGAAGTTGCGCGTTCCCTCGAGCTGGGGACCGGGGAGATCTGTCCGCTTCTGCGATCGCCCTCAACCGCGCGCGCTGCTCGGGAGTTCGATCGGCTTGCCGGGTTGAAGATGATGCGGAACGCGGAGCGTCCGAGGCTGTTCTTCGATGCGGCGACGAGGCACCTGGGGATTGGCCCAGTGCTGCAGGCGCCTCTTTCCACCGCCACCCTTGGCAGCATTCGGCCGTTGACCCACGGGTCCCCACTCGTTCCAGAAGAACCAGGCGCTCACGACATTCTGCGATCAAGACCCGCAACAGGACTCAACCGGCACTCCCTTTGGCATCCCGGCAGCGCCATCGCACGGCTGCATGGCGCTTTATAGGAAATCAATGACATCGAGACCCCGCAGCATGCAGCGCGACGAAGCTCTTCTGGAGCTGCGTTCTCACCTGAAGGATCTCGATTATCGCTTCACCGCGGTAAGTCCGGCAACGCACGCCCGCGTCCTGGATCGCGAGACCCACGCCTCGCCGACGCTTCGCGACGTGTTTGGCTGGAGCCGACCGTTCCGGGAGCACCAACTCGAGCCGCGGGTGCTCGAACTGATGCAAGGGGCGGGCATCGTCCGGCAAGCCCCTGATGGCCTGCGCAGCGCCTTGCGGGTGTCATCTCTAGGGGAGGACCTGTTCTACCATTCGGCCTATCCGACGGATGATGAAGATGCCGTGTTCTTCGGACCCGACACGTACCGCTTCGCGCGCTTCATAGAGCTGCACCTGCCTCGCCATTCGTCCATTGCACTGGCCGACATGGGCGCTGGCAGCGGCGTCGGGGGAATTTGGGCGGGGCGTCTGGTGCCCTCGGCGGCGATCACGCTGGTGGACTCCAATCCCGCCGCTTATGAACTGGCGCGCATCAACGCCCGGGCGAGCGGCCGAGCGGTCAAGCTGCTGCTCGGCGACAGCTTGCCGCACGCACAGGATGTGGTCATCGCCAATCCTCCGTACATGGTCGACGAGAGCAAGCGCGCCTACCGACACGGAGGCGACCTGTTCGGGGGAGAGGTGGCGCTGGAGTGGACGCGGGACGCGCTCGCCAAGCTGACGTCCGGCGGCACCCTCCTGCTCTATACCGGCACCGCCATCGTGGACGGGGCCTCGCCGCTTCTGTCCGAGCTCGCGCAAGTCTGTCGCCGCGCCGGCGCTTCGATCACGTGCGAAGAGATTGACCCCGACGTGTTCGGGGAGGAGTTGGACAAGCCCGCCTACGCAGCCGTGGAGCGGATCGCTGCGGCCGGCATAGTCATCCGCGCGCCGCTCTGATGCGGGGCCGCTGCGGCGGTGATCTTTATGCCGCAAGAGAACGGCGCTCTCGTCGAAGCGGATCAGCCGCCACCAGGCTTTCCCCACGATGTGTCCGCCTCCCTTGCGGGCGAACTCCCCTCGCGGCGGTCACGTCCAGGCGAGCACGTCAATGCCTTCCAGCCGGGAACACGCCGATGATCCCGCCGTTTCAGAGGCTCACAAGTCCAACAGGTTAGCGACTGTCTGGGCGCCGAGCTGCGATGCTCGGCGGCTGAGCCTTCTGTTCGCTTGAAGAATAGGATCGGAGATAGACGATGTTCATGCACAACAAGCGGCTGCAATATACCGTGCGGGTCGCCGAACCGAACCCGCGCCTTGCCACGATGATGCTCGAGCAGTTCGGCGGTGCCGATGGCGAACTGGCGGCGGCGATGCGCTATTTCACCCAAGGTCTCGGTGAGGACGATGCGGGTCGCAAGGACATGCTGCTCGATATCGCGACCGAGGAGCTGAGCCACCTCGAGGTCATCGGATCGATCGTGGCCATGCTCAACAAGGGGGTGAAGGCGAACCTGGCGGAAGGGGCCATGGAAGAAGCGGAACTGTATCGGCAGATCGGCGCCAGCGGCGTCAGTGCCAAGGAATCGCTGCTGTTCGGCGGCGGCCCGGCCCTGATCGACTCCGCCGGTGTTCCCTGGACTGCCGCCTACGTCGACAGCCGCAGCGAGCCCACCGTCGACTTGCGCTCGAACATCGCGGCGGAATCCCGCGCAAAGATCGTGTACGAACGGCTCATCAACATCACGGACGATCCCGGCATCAAGGAGGCGCTCGGCTTTCTGATGACACGCGAGGTGGCTCACCAGAAGTCATTCGAGAAGGCGCTCTATGCCATCGAGGACAACTTTCCTTCGGGCAAGCTGCCCGGCGTGGAGCCGTTCGCAAACCTTTACGTCAACAGCTCGCAAGGCGAGGGCGACATGCGAGGTCCATGGAATTCTGGCGAGTTGTGGGATCGTGACGAGGGCCCGACGCCTGCCCTCGACGGCGGCGACGGCATGGCAAGCGTGATGCTTCCAAAGGAGGATATAAAGGTTGCAACCGCAATGGCGGAGAGGACCATGTCCGATCCGGCGATCGATCCGGTCACGGGCGCCGAGCTCGGCGCGGGCCCGGGCGCAGGCCGCACCAAGCCGGTCTCCGCCTGAATGTCGCGCGCTTGCGGTCATAGCTTCAGCGCGGATGTGCTGAGTCTCAAGACCGCAAGCTATGCGATCATGCATCTTGTGGTCGCGATCCTGGTGGCTTACGCGCTCACCCTGGACTGGCGAAAGGCTCTTGCAATCGGGATTGTGGAGCCTTTCGTCCAGACTTTCGCCTTCGCACTGCATGGGCGCTTTTGGCGCAATCGCGAGGAGTTGGCGCGGGTTCGCGTGGACACGTGACCGTCCTTGTTCGGGGCGATTTCCGTACCTCGATATGACTAGCCTCCGCTCGTGATCGGCACCGGGCTCTGGTGGAGGATTGCGGCAAGGATTGCGCCAGTCACCAGCCGATGATCACGGAACATGTGGCTGTCACGAGGCAGCCCGCAGTTGCTCGCAGCCGATCGCGACAGCGCCGCTGTACATCTGCGATAGCCGATTGGAATAGCGGTTTGATCGCCTCGCAGCCCGCCGCTTGTTGCACGGGTTCCGGCAAAGCTGAGTGCGCGTCGTCAAAAGGGGCGTTCTGACTGGAGCCAAATGCGCCTCCAGTCATTGAGCGGTGAGCCGCGCATCCCGTTGCTAAAGTTGTGTAGTTTCGCCGCTGTCCCAATGCAGAACCCGATCCCTAATCGGCTACATCACTCGGAGGTCGATATGAATCGCATTACTCTTGTGCTCCCTTCGGCTCTTCTCTTGATCAGCGCGGCTTGCGACGGCCCGCAGGAGGAAGCAGGGGAGCAAGCCGACGCTGCCGCGGGCCTTGTAGACTCCGAGGACAGCATCGAAAGCGGGCCTTCGGAGACCCTCGGCGAACGAGCCGATGAAGCCGCCGAAAGCGCCGCAGAGGCGGTTGAGGCGAGAGCGGACGCGCTCGAGGAACGTGCTGATGCACAACGCGCCGCCGCGGAGCAGCGGGCGCAAGCTCTGGAACAACGGGCTGAGCAAGTGCGCGGACAGTAACCAGCCGGCCAAGCCTTATACCAACGCGCGCGGAGCGTGACTCACGTTTGAGGATTCCCAAGCGGCTGATTGTCTGATTCACCGTCGCGAGGGGAGGGAGGCTCGCGATGGGGGCGGCTATTGCGGTTCGACGGGATTGGACGTCCGCGGAGTTGCGGAAGGCAGCACGCGGATGCGCTGATGGCGATCAGGTTCGTCGCCTGCTGGCGATTGCGCTGATCCTGGATGGCGGAAGCCGAAGCGAGGCATCCAAGCTTGCCGGCGTGACGCTGCAGATCGTCCGCGACTGGGTGCTCCGCTTTAATGCCGAGGGACCTGACGGCCTGGCAACGCGCAAGGCGCCGGGACGGGCCTCGATCTCAACGACGAGCAGCGCGCCCGGCTTGCCGAGCAGGTCGAGGCAGGGCCGATCCCCGCGGCACACGGCGTGGTGCGCTGGCGGCTGATCGACCTGGCGCAATGGGTCTGGGACGAGTTTGGCCTGTCGGTCACACGCCACACGCTGAGCCGGGAGCTTCGCGCCCTGGGCTCTGCCGGAAGACGGCTTGGGTCGCGGTGGGGATGACGCCGACTTGTGGATGTGCCCCCATCGTCACTGGCCCCGCTACCCCGCCTCGCGACGGGGTAGCTGGCGCGGTGACGTGACTCCCGTTGTTTCCTCCATTCGGAGCTAAAGCCCGGCCCGTCAGAGGACGGACTGCATGAAGCGGAAGCACTTCTCGAAAGAGCGGATCATCGGCATCCTGAAGGAGGCCGAGGCGGGCGCGGAGGCGGGCGGGGTGGCGACGGAGCTGTGCCGCAAGCAGGGCATGTCGAGCGCAACCTATTTGGCGTGGAAAAGCAAGTACGCGGCTCGGAGGTATCCGCGAAGCGGCTGCAGGCGCTTACGAGCGCATCGGCGGCGCTTCGAGGAGTTCGGTCGTTACTGGCGTCAGCGCAACTTCTACAACGGCCTGCGGCGGGCACGAACGCTGATGGTGCTGAAGGCGCTCGAGGAGGCTTATCAGGCGCAGTTCTGGAAAGGTGAGCCGATCCTGACCGTCGACCTTGAGGCCCTGCGGATCGAGCACATAATGCCCCGGTCCTGGCAGGAACATTGGCCGATCGTCGACGGCATCACGCCCGAGCAGCGGACCTGGGCTCTGCACGGCATCGGCAATCTCACCTTGATCAGCCAAAAGCCGAACCCATCGCTTGCGAACGGTCCATGGAAGGGCGACGCGGATGCCTGCAAAGAGCGACCGGCTGAGGCGGCACAGCAAGCTGGAAATGAACCGCTGGCCGCTGGAGCAGCACGACGACGGGACGGACGATCGCATTGTCCTGCGGGCCGACGAGTTGTTTCGGGAGCCTAGGCCGATCTGGCCCGCGTTCGCAGAACCGCCCCGACCCGCTCGCAGGCGCGCCCGCCGGAGCCGTCGATGCCTTCCTGTCGGCGGCCGGGCTGGTGCTCAAGCGGGATCTCTTCCAGCCGCTCCTGTCCGGCTACGACTTCTGCCGTTTCGACGCGATCAATCAGATCGTCGACGGGGCGCACGAGGCTGCGGCGATCGGGTTGGGCCATCCGGCGCTGATCCGCTTCGCGCGGAGGATCATGCCTGAGGACGAGTGCCATGCCGACGACGCGCTGGCATATCTGTCGGAGGCGCGGGCGGCGGTCATCGAGCGTCTAACCCTGCTGGAGGAAATGCTGACGGCGGGACTGCAACTCTACGAGCCCTCTCGCCGGACGTACTGCCGCCTTCTGGAGGCGAACGGCATGCCGCTGCTCCTGCGGAACGGACGCTCCGCAGCGACGGACGGTCCGTGGTCGCTGAAACAGTCCATGATTCCTTCTGGGACCTGCTGGCGGACGAGGGCCGGGACAACGTCAGGACGGACATGCGGCAGGCGCTCGACGTGGGCGGCCCAAATCCCACGTTCTACGCTGCGCGTGCTCTCGAGAGCGCCGTCAAGATCCTCAGCGCAGTGCGCCGCTGGCTGACGGACCGGGAGCGAGGCGCGGCGCAGGTCATCGACACGCTGGTCAGCCGCAAGAGTGGGGGCCTGCTCGCCCCGTCGGAAGGGAGATGTTGAAGCGCTTCTTCGCCGACGTGCGCAATCCCGACGCTCACGGCGCGGGGTCACGCCTCAGCCGAAGTTCGACACCGCGCAGACCGCTTGGGCGATCGAGTTCTGCATGATCAGCGTAAAGAGCATCCTCTCGCGGCTGTAAGCGCAGCGATCAGCTGCGGCGTCGATGGCGATGAGGTTGATCCTGAACGGATGGCCGAAGCTGGGGGCGCAAGATAGGCCTCCAGTGTCGCTTTGGGGGTCTCTCGGCTTCCCGGCTTCTTTGAACGAACATCCGCTCCGAAAATCAAGGCGCCCTAAGCCTGCCAATCGTCGCCGGCGCGGAGCAGCAAGTTGGGTCAAGGTTTCAGCGGATCGGCATCGCTTGGTGACGGCTTGGCAAAGTTTTGGCAAAGCACCCACACTCAGTCAATGAGCACGATGAACATCTCGCTACCCGAGACGCTGAAGGCGTCTGTCGATGAACAGGTCAGCGGGCGCGGCTATGGCATCAGCAGCGAGTATGTGCGCGAGCTGATCCGCAAGGATCAGGATCGCCAGCGCCCGCGGCGCCTGCTGCTCGACGGAGCGGAGTCGGGTGCGGGGCGGATCGCCGACGCTGCCCGGTTCGAGGATTTGCGCGCGCTCGCCCACGGTCCCGCCTGAGTCGTTGAAGCCGGTCCACCCGCTCGCCCGGGCGCTGATCGATGTCGAGGATGCTGTCACTCAATATCCGCGCGAGGGCGGTAGCACTGCGTTTCGTCGCAGCGATTGAAGAGGCGTTCGCCGCCATCGCAGAGCATCCGGGCGGCGGCTCTCCCGGTGATGCTCACGAACTGGACTTACCGGGTCTCCGCCATCGGTCCTTGGCCAAATCTCCTTGGCTGGCCTTCTATGTTGAGCGTGGGGACCGCGTCGATGTGTGGCGCGTCTTGAATGCGCAATCCGATATCCCAGCCCGGATGGCCGTGCCGCTGGAGGACGAAGGCACGGATGTGGGCAGCGACTGATGGCAGCTGGCTCTGATCGGTCGGGAGAGGAGATTGATCGGATCGCGGCGGACTACTTCGCCGTGCTGGGTGACGATCTGGCCGGCACGCCGTTCAACAAGGCTGAACACAACCGGGCGCTACAGGACCGTATCGACCGCGGACGCGGGTCGATCGAGTTCAAGCGCCAGAACATCAGCGCCGTCAAGCTTTGGGGATGGGGCAGCCGTGGATCACCGGTTACAAGCCGGCGGCGAATCTTTTGGAACGCGCTGGTCGACGGAGTGCTACGCTGGCTGGGTACGCATCCAGGTTGGCCGGAGCCATGACCGGGCACAGCGACACAGAACAACAGCGTGGCCGAAGATGCGGCTCAGCTGTGGATCGGCCCGCCGCCTATGCAGCGCAACGAACCGCCGGCGGTCGATCCCCTGTTCATGGCTGCAATGGGCTGCAAGTATGATGTGGCCGAAAGAGCCGCGCGCAGATCTGCATCTCCGCAGGGCGGAAGCCGATCTGCACGGGATTTGGCGCCGTCGCCGCGCACAGCGCCGGACAGGCGGCGTCGACCGCGCAGATGCGCTGCTCGATTGGTTGGTGGCTGCCATCGAGGGTTTGGCCGAGCACCCGCGGCGCGGAGCTGTCCCGCCGTAACTCAACGCTCTGGGTATCCAAGACTACCGCCAGCTCTCGCTTCCGCCGTTCCGCTTCATCTACCTGGTGGAAGAGGAGGCCCCTGGGGGAAAGGACAGGGAAGATGCGACGCATGCCACCGCATTGATCGTCGCCGACTCCCGGTGGAATTTCCGCACCCTGCCACAGGAGCGCTTGCTCAGTGGCCGAGGATCAATTCTGTGAAGCAGTGAGGGCTCCGCCGGGAAGCCGCTTTCGTCGGCGTAGGCGCGTCCAGGACCGGGTGAGGTCGAGTGCCCGGATGCGGACCTCGGATCGACATGAATGGACGGCGACAGTTCGAGAGCTGGAAAGCGGCTTCGAATGGCGGGTTGTGGGTCCGCTCCCGCACGTCGCGGTGCGGCTAGCCCGAGTTGCTGTTCCCAGATTGGCCGCGCAGTTTTCGCCTCAGGTCCGGCTATTGGGCATTCCGGGCGTGATCCCAAATGCCGCGGCTCGAGCACACGCTCGGCAACTCTGTTCCGCCGTCTGCGGCATCCGATGGGGGAAAGGGGCACTCGGTAACCGAAGCTGAGGAAGCGACTTTGCAAGAAGGCTCGATATGGCTAGTCCTGCTCCGCCTACCTCAAGGGCGATCGCAGTTGGGAAGCTTGGGCGATGCCCTAGTCCCACGTTGTGGCCATCCGCGCATCAGGTCAGGTCGAGGCGAGATGCACGGGTCGGGAGAATGGCTTTTGACCGGCGCATATTCGTTGCTGGCGCCGCGGCTGCTTCCTTTCCGGGAGTTCTGCGCTCCTCGGTTGTGCCGCCGAGCGGGGCAATCGGCTTGAATTGCTCGCCAGGCGGCATCGCCGGCATCATCTCGTAAGGGGAGGATGGAGCGCTTCTCGATCCGGCCTTCCGCCGGCACATCGGTTCTAACACCAAGGCCATGACGACCGCGCTGTACGCGCGCATGATCGATCAGCAGCGTTGCCGGTCAGGCGCATGCGTGCCAGCCTCTTCCCATCCATCACGGGGCATCCGGCATGGGCCAACGTTCAGGCTGAAGACCTGCTAATACCAAAGCTCGCGCGTCGTGACTCCCGAGGACTTGCCAGCAGCGGCGAGCCCTGATTCAAGATGGCAAAAGATTGGAGTTTGCCATGCCCATAACGCTTCGCACCGACTTCGACGCCATCGCGGTAAGGGCCGCCGCCCGCCGCTCGGAGGATGGCGCGCAAGCTCGGCGCTTGCTCGCGCTGGCCGCGATCTATGACGGAGCGAGCCGGACGGAGGCGGCGCGGATCGGCGGCGTCACGTTGCAGATCGTGCGGGGCTGGGTGTTGAAGTTCAACGCGGCTGGTCCTGACGGACTGATCAACCGGAAGGCGCCAGGGCAGCCGTCGCTCCTCGATGCGACCCACCGCGCGGCACTGGTCGAGGCGATCGAGCGGGGTCCGATACCGGCTGCCCATGGCGTCGTGCGCTGGCGGATCGTCGATCTGGCACAAATGCTCTGGGACGACTTCTCGCTGTCGGTATCGCGGCCCACCTTGAGCCGCGAACTGCGCGCGCTCGGCTACCGCAAGCTCTCGGCACGGCCCAAGCACCACGCGCAGGATCCGGACGCGATCGAAGCCTTCAAAAAGGGGGCTTTACCGCCGAGCTGGACAAGGTCAGGGCGGCTCTCCCGCGAGGCACTCCCATAGAGATCTGGTTCCAGGACGAGGCCCGGATCGGGCAGAAGAACAAGATCACCCGGCGCTGGGCCAAGCGGGGCACCCGCCCATCAGCACCGCACGACCAGAGGACAAAGTCGGCCTACATGTTGGGCTATGCCCGCCTTCGGCCCCGGGGCGATATGCCCGCAGGAGGGGAAGGCCGCCGGCCTCGTTCTGCCGTTCTGCAACACCGACGCCATGAACCTGCACCTGGCGGAGATCGCCCTGCACGTCGCGCCCGGCGCTCATGCCGTGCTGCTCATGGATCAGGCTGGCTGGCACCTGACGCCGAAGCTCAAGCTGCCCGCCAACATCTCGATCGTCGCGATCCCATCGAAAAGCCCGGAGCTCAACCCGCAGGAGAACGTGTGGCAATTCATGCGCGACAACTGGCTGTCGAACCGCGTGTTCGGCTCCTACGACGAGATCGTCGACCATTGCTGCGACGCCTGGAACAAGCTCGTCGAGCAACCCTGGCGGATCATGTCGCTGGGCCTGCGCGACTGGACCCGCGGGTTCTGATCACTGAATCTTGGTATCAGTCGTGCAGCCGGGCTGGCGGACGGCTTGGTTCACGCTGCTTGGCGCACGGGCCCTTGGGGGCGGATGGCTGAGGCGGGTCGTCTCAAACCGGTTGACCCATCGGGCGTGGCCGACAATCCTGCCGTGCTTTGGCTTTCGGGTGGATCTCGAAATTGTCGGCGAGCCCGCCGTCGCGTGTGATCGGATGTGGCCGTGCGGTCTGGTACACTCCATTTTCAAGCATGGCGTGGTCGATGTGAATGCCCACCGCCTCGCCAATCACGAGCCACTGGTCGAGCGCGTTGCCGTTCCTGCTTTCCAGTCGAATCAGCTGTGTCAGGCAGCACTCGAAGTGCACGGTGCTGCCCGCCACGTGATCCGGCTTCACGAGCGAGCGCCAGATGAGCGCCGACGCCGGCGTACAGGCCGAGGCATCACCTTATACCAAGATTGACTGATCAGAACCCGCGGGCCCATGGGCGCAGGCCCAGCGACATGATCCGCCAGGGCTGCTCGACGAGCTTGTTCCAGGCGTCGCAGCAATGGTCGACGATCTCGTCGTAGGAGCCGAACACGCGGTTCGACAGCCAGTTGTCGCGCATGAATTGCCACACGTTCTCCTGCGGGTTGAGCTCCGGGCTTTTCGATGGGATCGCGACGATCGAGATGTTGGCGGGCACCTCGAGCTTCGGCGTCAGGTGCCAGCCAGCCTGATCCATGAGCAGCACGGCGTGAGCGCCGGGCGCGACGTGCAGGGCGATCTCCGCCAGGTGCAGGTTCATGGCGTCGGTGTTGCAGAACGGCAGAACGAGGCCGGCGGCCTTCCCCTCCTGCGGGCATATCGCCCCGGGGCCGAAGGCGGGCATAGCCCAACATGTAGGCCGACTTTGTCCTCTGGTCGTGCGGTGCTGATGGGCGGGTGCCCCGCTTGGCCCAG